>Ga0209666_1002376_pt1 | contig 14066 bp, 9 predicted proteins | sample SaaInlV_125m_DNA_FD_184679 | JGI IMG/M metagenome (GOLD analysis project Ga0209666, IMG submission 184679) | Marine microbial communities from expanding oxygen minimum zones in the Saanich Inlet - Saanich Inlet SI037_S3LV_10m_DNA (SPAdes)... | ecosystem: Environmental > Aquatic > Marine >...
TAGAGAAATGAAAATATCTAATCGCCTAGACCCCGAACAGAGTATTCAAGGGGGAACAGCCTACCTTATTAAGCTTAAGCGCAAATTACCTACCAGAATTACTGAGCCAGACCGCACACTTTTGGCTTTAGCTGCATATAACGTGGGGTTTGGGCATTTAGAGGATGCGCGAATCCTGACTCAGCGCAGCGGTAGAAACCCTGATAAGTGGGAAGATGTTCGCGAGTACCTACCTTTATTAAGTAAAAAAGAATATTACTCTAAGTTAAAGCATGGCTATGCTCGAGGAGCAGAGCCTGTTTTATACGTAGATAATATTCAGTATTATCAACACTATCTGCAGCTTCATTCGCTATCAAAGCAAAGCTTACCTCTAAAGAAGCCAGAATCTGATACTAAAGCTGATTGGGAAAACACCCAATTGCCATCGATTTAGTGTAGTAGCAAGAGTTTTATAATCTTTTTTGACGGAAAAAATCCCTCAGTACCGTAGCGCACTGATCAGCTAGGATTCCTCCTTCCCAGAGGATGGAGTGATTAAAAAGGTCATCTTCCATTAGCTGCAATTGACTTGTTAACGCGCCCGCTCTTGGCTCTAAAGCTCCAAAAAAGATTTGCCTAATACGAGCGTGAACCATCGCACCCACACACATCGTGCAAGGCTCAATCGTAACGTAAATATCACAGCCAGTTAATCGGTAGTTACTTAAGTTTTTTGAGGCATCACGCATCGCCATAATTTCAGCATGAGCAGTGGGGTCATGGCTCGCGATTGGTTGATTGTGTCCCTGACCAATTATCTCGCCATTTCTAACAACCACTGCGCCCACAGGCACTTCACCTCGATTGGCAGCCTGCTGAGCTAATTCAAGCGCTCTTTTCATAAAATGATCATCTGTGGGCAAGGTAGCATCCATGTTCTTAGTATCGGATTGTAATGCAGTCATTCATATTAATAACGATATCATGACATCATCTCATTCCAAAATCCCCCATGACACAGATCTAAGTGCACTACTTTATTAATTCGACAATAAAGGATGATAGCTAGCCACTAAGTTTTTTTAACAAGCAGCCCACACTTTTGAGAAGCTGAGCACAGGATGCAATTATAACGGTAGATTTAATTAGTATTTCCTGTAATATGGCCACCTCTGGGGCGTGCATCCAGGAATTTTCTATTTGGAAAGAGGTGCAATCCCGAGTAAAAAATCCTTGAACAGTAAGGGTTTTGATTTTTAGAACTCAGCTTTATCGAGTGAAACTAAACATGTTATCAATTTCTCTAGGGGAGAATTATGAAAACTAAAAATATTTGGAAAATTAACACTATTGCAGCTGCAATAATTGCTGGTGGCGTTGTATTGCCAGCGGCGGCTGAGACTACTGCCACCTTGGAAGAGGTTGTAGTTGTAGGTTCTCGAGGAGCGCCGCGGTCTGTTGGTGATTCACCAGTCCCAGTTGACGTTATCAGTGCCGATGAGCTCGGAAGAGCAGGCAGCAACGACCTGATGATGCAGCTTCAAAGCGCAGTTCCTTCATTAAACGTTCACTTACAGCCTATTAGTGATGCGGCGAGTATGATCCGTCCAGCTAACCTCCGTGGTCTATCTTCTGACAGCACTTTGATCATGGTTAACGGCAAGCGTCGTCACCGTGCATCAGTTATCGCCTTCCAAGGCGGCGGTGTAAACGATGGTTCACAGGGTCCAGATATCTCTGTAATACCGAGTATCGCTCTGAAATCAGTAGAAGTTCTTCGTGATGGTGCTGCGGCACAGTACGGTTCTGATGCTGTTGCTGGCGTAATCAACTTCGTATTGAACGACTCTGCCGAAGGTGGAAGCTTGAAAGTTAAGCAAGGCCAATTCAGTGAGGGTGATGGCGACACAACTGTAATCATGGGCAACTTTGGTATGCCTCTTACTGATGCTGGCTTTATGAACATAAGCTTTCAGATGAAAGATAATGAAGCTACATCGCGCAGCGTTCAGCGTCCAGATGCTCAAGCATTGATTGACGCAGGTAACAACACAGTGACTCGTCCCGCTCAAATTTGGGGTGCTCCAATCATTGATGATGACGTTACTTTCTTCTTCAACTCAGGCTTAGATCTGGGTAATGGCGGAGAAGCCTATATGTTTGGTAACTACTCTGAGCGAGACATCGATGGCGGGTTCTACTACCGTAATCCTGATAGTCGTGGCGGCGTATTCACCAAAGGTGATGGAACTCGTTTGATTGCTGACGTTACTGGCGACATGTCTGGTAACTGCCCAACAGCTCTTGATCCTGCCGATTATGCAGGTCGTGATGCAGTGATCGCAGATCCAAACTGCTACATTCTTAACCAAGCAGCCCCTGGTGGTTATACTCCACGCTTCGTCGGTAACATCACTGACTCATCTTTCACAATGGGTAGAAGTGGAGAGTTTGCTTCTGGTCCAATGGCTGGAACTTCTTTTGATGTTAGCGGGTCAGTCGGTCGCAACGAATCATCTTTTGGTTTGAACAACACGTTTAACCCATCGATGGGTCCTGACTCCCCACGTAACTTCGAAACTGGTAGCTACATTCAGTTAGCTAAAACTTTCAACGTTGATATGTCTAAAGAATATGGATCTACAAGCGTTGCTTATGGTTACGAATGGCGAGAGACTACTTTCTCTGTTATCTCAGGGGAAGAATCTTCTTGGGTAGCTGGTCCATATGCTACTCAAGGGTTCAACGTAGGTTCTCACGGTTTTGCTGGTTTCTCACCAGATTCAGCCGGTGCATTCTCACGTCGTAACTATGCAGTCTATGGAGATGTTTCTAACCAAGTATCTGATGACTTATTGGTACAAGGTGCCCTTCGCTATGAAAACTATAGCAGTGGACTTGACACAACTAACTACAAGCTAGCATTCAACTATCAGTTGACTGATGATCTTGCACTTCGTGGATCCCACAGTACTGGATTCCGTGCTCCTACTCAGGGTCAGGCTAACGTTGTTAATACTCAGACTACTCTTGTTGACGGTCAGTTAACTCAAGCCCAAACCCTTCCAGGGTTCAAGCTTGGTGCGGAGCAACTACAACCTGAAGAATCTACGAGCTTTGCATTTGGTATCGTAGCCACTTTAGGTGAAGTTGAACTAACAGCTGACTGGTTCAACATCGAAGTCGATGATCGTATCGCACTAACCAGTAACGCAGCTCCAACGGATGCGCAGCGTGCAGCAATGACTGCTGCGGGCATTCCTAACGCTGAGTTGATCGGTGAAGTGAACTACTTTACAAACGACTTCAATACTGAGACCTCAGGATTAGACATTGTTGCTACTTACGGTGCTGACCTCATGGGTGGAAGTACTGACTTTAGTGCGGCTTATAACTACACTGATACCGAAGTTTCAGACCAAGGTAATGTGACTAGTGATAGCAAAGTGAAGCGTTTGGAAGAAGGTCTTCCTAACCATCGCGCAACTTTCACTATGGACCAACAGTGGGAGAAGGTTAGTGCATTTGTGAGAGCCAACTACTACGGCGAGTACTATGCAGTACATGCTGACTGGTTTGGTACTAATGCTGATTCAGCAATGACTGTTGACGTAGAAGTTACTTATGACTTAAGCGATAACTTCAACGTTTCTGTTGGTGCTCAGAATATCTTCGATCAAGAAGCAGAGAAGATTGATGGTTCAGCAGGTGCAGTGGCAGAAGGTGTTCCCGGCAACGTTCTTGGCGCGATCTACTATGAGACTTCGCCAATGGGTATTGAAGGTGCTTTCTGGTACGTTAGTGCTGGCTACAACTTCTAAAACTCAGTTAATGAGTTCTTAGAAAATTAAGTTTGATATGTATTCAGACTTAACCGCTACAAGAAAAAGGGATGCCAACTGGCATCCCTTTTTTTATGCCCAACTTTAATATTGCTCTCCATCTCAGCTCTTAGATCTTGCATCAATGATGTCTATCTGCTTTTGAAAGGCAAAACTCAATGAGAATATACTAACTACACTAGCTATCACTATAAGCTTCTGAATTGTAGCCTGCCTGACCATTTCATCTAAACTGTCAAAAGGATTTCCAGCTAATAACTGGTAACCAACATAGGCAACAACACAGAGCAAGTATCCAGCTGTGACCCAAGCGAAACGGTTATCTACTTCGCTTCGCAGTAAAACGATCAAATACAGCAACGCCGCGGGCACTAATAATCTAAATGCGTTGACAGCAAAAAACACATGTAAATCAAGGTAGAGATCATAGGGTGTCAAACCAACCCCCGCAAAAAAAACAGTTCCTACAAAAAAGAACAAAGAACCGACAAACGAAAGTCGTGTATTAATATGGTCTTCGCGAAATAAAGCACGTATATAAAGAAAAGCTATTCCCACTGCCGAGAAAAAAAACATCGACATATTGAAGAAAAATCCTGAAATAAAATTCACCTCGTCTGAATGTGAATGATATCCCCCAAGATCACTTAAAAAATTGTGAGTAAAAGAATAGCCTGCCTGAGTTGGATTATGTATGTTACCTCCGGGATAAAAATACATTCCCAGACAAACTGAGAGTATAAAAAACACTGAGACAAAGCGTAAAACTCGCACTGGCCAAAAATTATTCATCAAGTTAACTCCTAGTTACAAGCTGTTTAGACTAACAGAGGGTTGTAGATTATTCAGCAAAGATACAAACCTGACTTGCTTTTTTCGCGTAAATGATAATAATAACCGTTCTCATATAGATTTGCTCCAAAAAGGACTCTTTCATGCAACGTTCTACCTCGTTATTTCATACCATTGTTACCACAATAGTTGTTAGCCTAGTAGGTATTGCGCCAATAGAGTCAATAATTGCAGATGAAGTAAACATTTATTCGGCTCGGCAAGAGTCATTGATAAAACCTCTTTTAGACCGGTTTACTCAGAAGACTGGCATCAACGTAAATATCGTTACAAGTAAAGGTGACGCCCTACTTACAAGATTAAGAAGCGAAGGAATGAACTCTCCAGCAGATTTACTATTAACCGTTGATGCCGGGCGACTTTATCGAGCCCAAGAAGCTGGGGTACTTCAAGCAGTCGAATCTTTTGATCTGAATAATAAAATTCCGATTCATCTTCGTAGCTTAGATGGTCAGTGGTACGGACTGAGCGTTCGTGCAAGGGTTTTGGTTTATGCCAAAGATCGAGTAAAGTCTAGTGAACTTAGTAGCTACGAGGCACTTTCAGAACCAACTTGGAAAGGCAGAGTTTGTATTCGTTCGTCCAGTAATATTTACAATCAATCACTGGTAGCCGGCATGATCGCCTCTCAAGGGATGGCAGATACTGAGACTTGGCTTGCGGGGTTAGTAAGTAACTTCGCCCGCCCGCCAGCGGGTGGGGATAGAGATCAAATCAAAGCCGTTGCTGCCGGACAATGTGATGTGGCAATCGTCAATAGCTACTATCTGGGAGCAATGATCTCATCCAGTGACAAAACTCAACAAGATGCAGCAAGTAAGGTAGCTCTATTCTGGCCCAATCAAAAAGGTCGCGGTACTCATATCAATATCTCTGGTATTGGGGTCACCCGAGCCGCAAAGAATATCGAGTCAGCGAAACAGCTTATCAGTTTCTTGGCATCTGATGAGAGTCAACAATGGTATGCGGATCGCAACAATGAGTTTCCAGTACGAGATACTGTACAAGTCAGCAATACTCTGGAATCGTGGGGTTCGTTTAAGGCAGACACCATTAACGTCACAGAATTAGGACGTAACAATGCTGAGGCTATTAAAGCCATGGATCGTGCGGGTTGGAAATAAACTCTCTAATGCCATCCTTGAACTCCACTGGACAGCCTTCAGGTCACGGTTGGCGCACAAGTTTATTGATTGTCACAACAGTTATTGCATTGCCGATGTTAGTTATATTTGCCAGCCTGTTACTACCGTTTTCAACCGCCTGGCAACACCTTTTCGAAACCGTGCTAACGGACTATGTAACAAATTCTCTGATTCTAATGATAGGCGTTGGCGTTGGCACTCTAATACTAGGCGTAAGTGCCGCTTGGCTCACGGGGATGTGTGATTTTCCAGGGCGTAAGGTTCTCTCATGGGCTTTTTTACTACCCATGGCTATGCCAGCCTACATTATTGCTTACACTTACACAGGGATATTGGACTTCTCTGGGCCCATCCAGAGTCTTCTGAGGGGAATCTTTGATTGGCAGTATGGAGACTACTATTTTCCTCAAGTAAGGTCTCTCAGCGGCGCCATTTGCATGCTTTCATTAGTACTTTATCCCTACGTCTACATGTTAGTCAGAGTCGCCTTTATTGAACAGTCAACTGCAGTTCTCGAGGCCAGTCGTAATCTCGGAAAGAGACCTTGGGAAACTCTCTTTCAAGTAGCCATCCCAATGGCCCGCCCAGCCATTGTCGCTGGGGTTAGCCTAGCGCTGATGGAAACCCTCGCCGACTATGGAACAGTCGCTTATTTCGGTGTTAATGCCTTTACCACAGGCATTTTTAGAACTTGGTATGGCCTCGGAGATCTGACTACCGCCGCTCAATTATGTGCATTCTTAATGTTATTTGTATTTGCTCTTATTCTGGCGGAGCGATGGTCTCGGCAACGACTTCGATTCCATCATGATTCCGCACAAAAAAAAATGGCTCGTATGCAACTTAAGGGTTGGCGCGCAACACTGGCGTTATCGATTGGGATTCTAATTGTTTCTCTCGGGTTCATCATCCCTGCAGGGCAGTTGGCTCTTTGGGCAGCAACCCGTTTGCAGGAAAACTTCAACGGAAACTTTTTAAGCCTACTCTTTAACAGTTTTGCTCTCGCATCACTGGCATCTCTTTGTTGTTTAATAATCGCAATATTTTTAGCCTACACAAAAAGAGTCTTCAATTCACGATTGGAGCTTGGCGCCGTAGGAGTTGCCAGCCTTGGATATGCAGTTCCGGGTACGGTCATTGCGGTTGGTGTGCTAATCCCAATCGCTTGGCTCGATAATCAAATCGATTTTCTGAGTAAAGCATGGTTTAACTACCCCACCGGGCTTTTGTTAAGCGGCACCATAGGAATCCTAGTGTTTGCCTATGTCATTAGATTCTTGTCTGTTGCTCTCAATACCGTAGATTCTGGGTTGACCGCCATCAAGCCCAGTATCGACGAGTCAGCTCGTTCTTTGGGCGCAACACCCGCCAGGGTCCTCAGCCGTGTCCATTTGCCGATACTGCGAACTAGCCTGCTTACCGCGCTTTTATTAGTCTTTGTAGAAGTGTTAAAAGAACTACCGACCACGCTAATCTTGAGACCATTCAATTTTAATACGCTGGCGGTTCGAACTTATGAGCTCGCCTCTGATGAGCGCTTAATTGATGCAGCACTTCCCGCGCTCGCAATTGTTATAATTGGACTGTTGCCGGTACTACTAATCACTAAAAGTATTCTTAATGAGCGCTCGACCAATGAATAACCAATTAATCTTAGATCAAGTAACCGTCAAGTATGGAGCCATGGCCGCGGTTTCTGATGCTACTTTTTCTTTAGAAGAGGGTGAAATTGGCTGTCTACTAGGACCCTCTGGATGCGGTAAAACTACCTTGCTAAGAGCCATTGCCGGGTTCGAATCTGTGTCGACAGGTAGTATTAGTCTGCATGGAGAATTTATCAGCACACCAAAACACACCAAAGCTCCGGAAGATAGAGCTGTGGGTATGGTATTTCAAGATTTTGCTCTCTTCCCGCACCTAAATGTTAATAAGAATATTGGTTTTGGCCTCAATAATCTTTCAGGTAAAGAAAAAAACCTACGTATTACTGAAATGTTGGAGCTTGTTGGTTTAGCAAGTGTCGCAGAACGCTTCCCTCATGAGTTATCCGGCGGACAACGACAGCGAATTGCTCTGGCAAGAGCATTAGCTCCAAATCCACAAATTTTGTTGCTCGATGAGCCGTTTTCTAATCTAGATGCGGAACTTCGAACTCAGTTAGCGGCTGAAGTGAGATCGCTGTTAAAGAAAAACAAGGTCACTGCGCTCATGGTCACCCATGATCAAGATGAGGCCTTCGCTATGGCGGACAAAATCGCACTGCTCAATGCTGGGAATGTTGTGCAAGTAGATACCCCATACAAGTTGTACCACAAACCAGGTAGTCTATTTGCAGCGGACTTTATTGGAAAAGGTGCCGTTATCAACGTGGGTATTGATGCAGCAGGCTTATTGGGAAATAACCTGGGTAGCCTGTCCCTTAACACGCTCCCTGAAGACTTCGGCAACACCGTTAAATTACTAGTACGACCTGATGATATTGCATATGACGATACGTCCGATACGAAGCTAGAAATTGTTTCTAAATCTTTCCTCGGACCTAACTACCTTTATGAATTAGCTCTGAACGATGGTCAACTTGTACCCTGCTTAACTCACAGTCACGTTGATATTGCAGTTGGTGATGAACTTCCCGTGCAATTTGATCTGCGGCACGTCGTCATTTTCAATCCTGACTAACTATTTTTGTTGGCATTTCTGGTCTCTTTTGCGCTTCTTTAAAGCGGCTAGCTGCCATTCTGGCAACTTTACTCGAGTATCATAATCGGCGTCTTCGTCATACTCAGACATATCCTCTGACACTACTCTATTAAGCTTGCTCAAGGCCGACCTAAACCATCCCTTTGAAGTTGTTTTATCTGACATAAATATGAAAGCCTCCAGAGAGCTGAATAATCTTTATTCTCAGGCGTGAGGTACGCTAAAGGTGTTGACCAATACCACACCGCCAACAATTAGAAATAAACCAAGAATTGCTGGCCACTTGAGTAAGTCTCCATAAAGGACGTAAGCCATGATGGCTACTAAGAACACGCCTACTCCACTCCACGTAGCATAAACCACCGACAAAGGTATAACCTTCACCGCGTGTGTCAAAAGATAAAATGAGGTTGTTAATAAAACTGCCAAGGCAACTGTCGGGATGGGTTTTGAAAAATTTTGCGTCAACGGTAGCATGAGTGTTCCCGCAACCTCTAAAATAATAGCTCCCATTAAAAATAGATAACTTGTCACGGCTCACATCCTTAAATACGAATCCATTAACGAAATCCCAGCCTAACGCACCAATTACTAATCGAGAAAGCAATAAAAAGCCGCCTTGAGGCGGCTTTTTGTTCATAGATCAAACATTATTTTGACGCTACGGCTTCAGACCCACCGAAGCAATCGTTCTTTAAAAAGTCTAACATTTGCGTGTAAAACTGAACGTTATGACGGTAAAACAACGTGCTGTAAAAGTGATCAGCACCTTCCAGCCAAAGAGCCTTATGAGGAATGTTGGCTTTTTCCAACGCAGCTAAATATTTTCGTGCATGTTTCGGTGGTACACGCTGATCAATATCACCATGAATCACGAATAATGGAATATTAACTTTTTCCACTTCTTTGATAGGAGAAATGCTGTCTGCCCACATCCTTATTTGTTCTTCGGAACCCGCCGTCTGGAATCGTTCGATGTCACCTCTATAGTAATTCAATTGTTGGATATTATCTGCAACAGCGGCACCAGCAATAGCACATTGATAGATTTGATCCTCTCGGGAGGCTGCTATCAGCGCTGCATAGCCACCATATGACCAGCCAAACATAGCCATACGGTTAGGATCAACCAGACCCTGCTCGGCCAGAAACAAGGCCCCATCGTCTTTGTCATCTTGCATTTTACCACCCCCTTCACCACCATTGATGAAAGCGGATTTATAAAAATCTAGCCCATAACCTGTAGAACCACGATACTGAGGCTGCAAGACCATATAACCATAGTTAGCTAACAACTGAGCCCAACCGTCATAACTAGGATTTTCGGGCACAAATGGCCCTCCGTGTGGCATAACCACCAATGGGTGTGGTCCCTCAGAGTTAGGGATCGTAATAAAACCACGTATTAACTTACCATCGCGAGACTTATATTTGATCTCCTCTACATCGGCTAATCTGTCGCTAGAGAACCAAGGCATCTCTGACCCAATAACTTGAAACTTTCCATTCTTTAGTAAGTAGAAAGTCCCGGGATCTCGAGGGCCTCGATTGTAGACCACTAAAGCCATCCCATCTTTTGACCTACTTCGGATACTAATTCTATCGGCGTTAGGTATTATTGATTTTAACTGTTCATAAATTGCTTTCTCTTCTTCGTCAAAGAATTCACGCTTGAGTTCACGTCCATCGTAAAATCTTACACCCGTTATAACATCTGGATGCTTGTAGCGGTTTGAATGAAATATCGGAAATACATCACCATCAGGCCGGCGATAAATTAATTCTTTGTACTGCTTTGTCTTTGGATCGAAAGACCAAAGACCGGCAGTATTACCACCGTTATGAGCAACGACTAATAGATCATCAGGGTTCAAGGGGTCTGTACCATAAACCCTCCATCCCTCAAAATTTTCACGGTGCTGACGATTAATTACCTCCCATCGATTTGACCCTTTTGCTCGATAATAGTCCAAAAACTCGTTAGATGATCCATCGTACCCACTGGCAAATTGAGGGTTACCGTAACCATCGAACTGGATACCGCCAATATGCTCGGAGCCTCTAGTGATGAGTTTACGAGTACCCTTCAAAACATCATACTCGTAATAAACAGGTGATCTAGACCCTTTTTTACGTTCGTAGGTAATAAATTTTCCGGGCTTGCCTAAGATAGGGCCTCTGATTCCTCCCCCTGTATTCCTGTCATTCTTAGCCATACGATTCAACTGCTTGATCGTGTTCTTATCTGGATCCTTATGGAGAGTGAGTAGCGCCTCTGTTCCTCCATAAGCGCCATCATTAAACCCACCAATCTTTTCACGAATCTTTTGGCGAGCAGTGAAGATAATCTGGTTGTCAGTCGCCCAATAAAATCGAGTAATCTCCATCGGAGAGGCATCCATTACAAATGGTTTAATACTTAAGTCATTCGCATCATAGACCTCAAGGACTGGATTACCCTCTGCTGAGGGGATTTTTAACAGTGCTAACCTGTTCCCATCAGAAGAGATACTCACATTATTCATATCGGCACGCTTAGCCCAATCTTCAATAGAATAAGGTTCGAGCTCAGCACCTATCGCTGGAAGCAACGAGACAGAAAGAACAATAAAAACCGAAATAAAGACTCTTACATTCATTTTAAAATACCTTTAAATTTGGATCTTCAATAAAAAATGTACGTTTCAGACACCTGGTGTAGACCATACAGTTGGAGTAAATATGGTTAGATTTTAATCAAAAATCAAAAAGCCCTCCCAACAAAGCTGGAAGGGCTTAAAGAAAGGTCAACTACCCCAAACCACCAAATTAGTTAGCCCCGAAATCGTAACCAACATTAAGAAACAACGTCCGGCCTAAAAGATTGTATCCATAACCGATGGGAGCGTTGTTCATGGAAGATACTTCACTTCCATCAACTAGCGGAGGAGCTTTGTCAGTAATATTACTTGCCCCTAATGTAACGAACCAATTGTCTTCTGAATAGCTTACAGACAGCGAATGAGTCATGTAGTTATCTGCAAACCCAACGTCACGACACAGCACATCTACTTGGCCACCCAAGCATGTATCTGAAGTTGTACCTACGTCAGTCGTGTCGTAGATATCACTGAACACATCAATTCCGTCAACATCCTGTTCCTGTGAACCGATGAAGTTCGTACGGAGTTGCAGTCTCCATTTCTCGTACTGAAAACGTAGGGTAGAATTTGCCTTCCAAGCAGGGAAACCCCACTCCTCGGCGAAATCGTCATAATCTTCTATACCCTCATCATCCAAATCACGAATCGAGCGCTCAATTGTGCGATTGGCTTGAATATCTAACGACACATCAATAGGACGATCCATAATCGTGAACTGATCGGCGAAGTTAATGTTTACGTCTACACCGCGGCCATTCTCGTTGTCTCGGTTCACGAAACCCTGATCAATAAAGTCTAAAGTGCTGTCTGCACCTCGCGTTATACGACTACAGTAAGCACTTGAACCCCTCTCATCGTTATAACAGTCATACACGATATAGCCTGCGCTTGGCTCGATGATAGTGTCTTCAATCTCGACTTCGTAATAGGTCGAACTGATGCCCAATTCAAACTCGTTGGAGAACTCCTGCTCCCACGCGAAACCTGCAGTCCAAGAGGTAGACGTCTCAGGGTCAAGCGTCAAAGAACCTCCGGCTCCCAACTCAACACTGTAAACTTCGTTACCACCATTTCTAAAGCTAGTAGGATCAACGCCATTGGCTAGACAGTTCGCAAGTACCTCAGCTTCTCTTGGATCTAATCCAGAGTTGTACTCGTCTCCATCTACACCAATTACCCCTCCACCAAATGCTTCTGCAGGAGTAACACAAGGGTCATAGACACTGTTAAATCCAGTTTGATTCAGCAGATAGAGTTCCCGTAAATTTGGTGCTCTAAACGCTGTGCCATAGGTTGCACGGATTAATAATGAATTGACTGGACGCCACCCAATTTTGAGAGACTCAGTGGTATTACTACCATACAGCTCATCGTCGGTAAGTCGGGCAGAGGCATTAACTATCAACTCTTCTGCGAGAGGTTTTCCGGCGAGTAGCGGTGCTTCAATCTCAAAGAAAGCTTCTTTAGAATCTTTTTCACCCACAGCGCCGCCGTCAGAGAAATAGCCAAAGAACAAACCATCTCGTGCTACAGCGTCAGGCATTGAGTTAATCTCGTCCTTTCGATACTCAAAACCGACACCTAACATAACTGGGCCAGCTTCCAATTGAGCTATATCACCACTCATGCTCCCTGAGATGATAGTTTGCTCATACTCTGTATCAAAGTCACGAGAGTCGAATAGGTAGTCTCGCTCAGCTTGAGATGCGAAGTCACCAACTCCCCCGATTGCAAGCAGAGATGGTGCAAACATATCAACGGGTACACAACCTGGAGCTGCATCCGAAGCCAATTCGACGCCGGAGTCATTCTCACAAGGTGTGCTGGTGGAAGAATAATTACCCAACGCTAGGTCAGTCCGATCGCCGCGAATACCGTATCGATGGGATTTACCTACGGACTTTGAGTAAGAGATATAAGAATCAAAAGACCAGTTACTCAGACTTCCAAAACTAAGTCCGGGCAAATCGCCTCGAAGGCCACCTACAAACCTTGCATTCTCAAAGGTTGCGTTGGACGATGTTCGGTCGCCCGCAACAGCAACTACGGGACGAACAGGCAGAGGACCGGATGGGCCATTAGCTAAGAAACCGTAGTAGACATCTGGAGTAACACCCTGAGCCGCCAAAAAGGCAGCAGAGTAGCCTGGGTTAGTAAACAAAAATTCATCTTCTGCCAATCCACAATCAACACCTCTTACTCCGTCTGGATTACAGATATTGTAGGGGTTGTTCGCTGGTACTGTGGGGAAGAACTGCGCTGGCTGACCCATCTGACTGTAGTCCGATTCTGAGTACAAAGTCTCGAAATATGCAGTTAGGTTGGAGTCTCCTTCAAAGGTATATTCACCGTAAGCCATGAAGGTAGCCGTATCATAATCTGGGTACAGATATGCGTCATTCACCGCATCTGATCCATTGAGAATGTAATCACCCCATGAGACATCTGCTACCCCGTCTCCATCAGTATCGTTGTAGAAAGATCCTGCATACGGGCCTCTAAATGTAGAGAAGTCTGGATACCCGCCATTGGCATTACCTGGAGTGTAAAACAGAGTGCCACTCCAAAGACCGTAAGGGAATGCTGGACTCGCCGATACAGAGGCATAACCAGTCATTGCGCCATACTTACAATCTGTTGGCTTTGCGCCTCGAGCATTTTCCCAGAACAGATCCTCTGTTCTGAATGAGCCATCAGAACCGACTTCATAATTTGTCTCACAGCCAGCCGTCCAAGGACGACTTGCATAGGTGGCATGGTGCTCCTTGTTGTAGTCCAAGCCCATACCAATGAAGCCCCTGTCCCAGACCTTACCCCAAGTCAGAGTGAGTGTATCTGTCTCACCACCATCATACTTTGGAGACGTAGTACCGAGCTGCACATCAAAACCGTCCAGATCTTTT
>Ga0209666_1002379_pt1 | contig 14060 bp, 11 predicted proteins | sample SaaInlV_125m_DNA_FD_184679 | JGI IMG/M metagenome (GOLD analysis project Ga0209666, IMG submission 184679) | Marine microbial communities from expanding oxygen minimum zones in the Saanich Inlet - Saanich Inlet SI037_S3LV_10m_DNA (SPAdes)... | ecosystem: Environmental > Aquatic > Marine >...
CGACGCGTTCAACGCGCCCGTTTCTCGGTCCGAGGAAAACGCCCGACATCATCATTCGTCGCCACCGCGGCGCACGGAGACGCGTCACGTGAGCTCGTCGTGCGCACCGCGCAGAGCCCATCGCGTCGCTCGAAGTCCCGCTCGACGCGTCGCTCGACGCGTCCCTCGCGTGTCGCCGTCGGGCCGCCTTCGTTCCTGCCGACACGAAACGCCCGAATGCTGACGCACGCTCTTTCCCTCTTTCCTCCGATTCCGCGCACCAGTGCAACTCCGTCGACTCCACCACGTGCACCGATACCACGTCTGTGGTGTGCGGCCCTTCGTACTGCACGGACATCAGCAGTCTCGCCAAGTGCGATAACTCCGCGGTGGCAGACATGAACATCGCCACCGAGCTCGCCAAAGTCAAGACGCAGACCTGCACGCAGAACACCGCCGACACGAAGTGCACGAGCGCGTGGCTCGCGGCGAACATCAACGTCGGTCGCAACGGGGAAGGAGGCGTGATCGCCGCGTACTGCACCGATCGCTACTTGGTGTTGCAGACCACGATGAAGCCTGGCTGGGCGACGGACATGGACGACATCTCCCAGGCCCCGGGCGGCACCGCCTCTGACGGCTCGGCCTGTGTCACCGGCGAGATCTCCTCCACGATGCCTCGCCTGGAGACGCAGGCGTTTCCTTTGGAATCCGTCTACGAACTCTGGTCCACGGACGATGACCTCCAGAACAAAGATTACTTCGATCAGTGCACGCTCGCCTCCGGCGAGACCGAGTGTGCACAGGCCACCGGGCAGGGAGACGCCGGGCGATACTTCAACGACGGCACGAACTCCTACGCCCTGCCCTCGGACGCCGGCATCGGAATCAGCGTCACCGGGCAGAGCATCTACCCCTTGTACTCCAACACGTTGCAGATCACGTTGGAGTCGTGCGAGGTGGACTCGTGCAACGAGCACGTCGGCCAGGGCGGCGGGCAGCCGCACTTGCACGGCGACCCGTTCTCGGCGACGGCCGGGAAGTGCCTGTACTCTGCGGAGAACTACACCGACTCCAGCGGTAACGAGGACCTCACCGTGCACCCCCCCGTGATTGGCTTTTCGTACGACGGTCCTTTGATCTACGGCAGGTACCTCTCCAACGCCGCGCCCGGATTTAGCACCGGCCTCGACAACTGCGGCGGCCACACGCACGGCGACTACGCGTACCATTACCACTCGCAAATCATCCAAGCCACCACGACGAACGGGAACAAGGGCATCTCAAAGAATAGCAACACCGGCAAGACGTACCCCGCTTTCGTTCCCGGCGTGTTCAACTGCTGGAAAGCCAAAATCTACGACCTGAACGGCGGCAGTACCAACGTTTTTTGGACGAAGAACAAGGACAAGGATCTGACCGCCGTGTGCGACGGGTCCACAAACTACTGGGTCAAGGATGGGTACTGCCTCCCCGGAGCGGACAATTACGACACGTGCACGACCTCGGCCACGCAGACCACCACCGCGACCACCACGACCACCACGACCACCACCGATGACACGACCGACGACACGACCGACGGCACGACCGATGACACGACCGGAACCAGCGGCGCGTCCTCGGTCGTCGCTTCGCTCGCCGCCGCCGCCGCCGCCGCCGTGGTGGCGATGTGAGCGACGCCTTCACGTCGTGACACCCGAAGCCGCGACGACGCGAAGGACGACGCCGCGCGCGAACCGCCCGGGTCCGCGTGACCGTTCGCGACGACAAACGCCGCGACTCGTAAAAGAAAAACGCGTTCCGCGTAGTCTCTGACCTGTAATATGAATAATACGCCCATCTGATAGTCACTACTGATACTTTCGTACACGTCTGACGCGTTTTTGCCGTCACAGGTTCGAACGCACGATGAGACGCGCGAGGAATACGAAGAACGCCCCCGTGACGAGCGTCGTGACGAACGCGTACGCGACGAACGCGCGCTTGGACGGCGCGTTTTTATTTTTTTTTTCGAGCGAAAAAAAAGCGCCGTCGGCGTCCAGACCCGGCGCGTCTGTGAACTCCGAGCGCAACGGCGAACGCCTCAGCCGCGCCGCCGCGCTCTTCGTGCCCGCGCCGGGCGCCGCGAGAACTAAAGCCGTGAGCGCCGAGACGGTGCATGGCTCCATGTTCAGGTCCGCGAAACACCCGACGTGACCGCCGCCGTAAGCGCCGAGGCTCACGGCGACGCCCGCGCGACTTTTTCGCGAGGAGGCGTTTTTCTCGGCGTCGTCGTCGTGCCTGTACCCGCTCCACGCGAACGTTCGCTCCCTTTTTTCTTTTCGTCCCGGGTTAACAGCGCTCACGCTCGTTTCCGTCGGAACCCTCGACCCGAGCCGTGCGTCTTCTTTAGGCGCCTCCGCGAAGTACACGCGCTCGGCGGGGGAGACGCTCTCGAGCTCGGCGGCGGCGGCGAGCGCGAAGGAGACGGGCGGCGCGCCGTTTTCTGACGACGCGTTGAACCTGGCAAAGTACCCCTCCCCCCACGCGGCGTCGGCGTTGTAGCGCCACTCGCGGTTTCTCCGCGTCAGGCCCGAGGTCCAGGGCTTCTTGAACCACTCCTGCAGCGCGGCGTCCAGCGCGCCGCCGACGCCGTTCACGAGCACGACGCCGCCGCGCGCGGCGAAGCGACGCGCGTGCCATCGCAACTTCTCGTCGCGAAGCACGCCCGCGGCGGCCGACGCATCCACCGCGCCTTTCGCGTCCAGGCCGACGATGAGAAGCGCGCGCGGTCGCGCGCGTCGCTCCGCGCGCGTCGTCGCGCCCGGCCCTTGGCTCGCCGCTCGAGACTCGTCCTCGCCGAGACGCACGGCGTGCGTCAGCGCCTCCGCCAGCGCGTCTCGGGCGGCACCGTCCGAGCCATCCACCCGGCCGACCGCGAGCCCGTTCCGCTCCAGCCCGCGGACGAGTCGCGTGACGTGCGCGTCGCAGCCGGTCGAGTCGGGACCGCTGGCTATGCCGCCCACGACGATCGCGTCGACGTCGCGAAGCGAGGACGCGGACGTCATCGCGCGCCGCGCGGGCGCGAAGTGCCTCACCGCGCCCGCACCCACACGAGATGTTCTGAATCAATTTCTCGAACCGTCGTTTTGCTTCTCAGATCTCAGTCGATCTGGCGCGGGTCCCGCGTCTCGCCCCGGCCGTCGAGGCGCGCCGCCGCGATGTCGGGAACATCCGCGACACCCCCGAAGATGGACACGCGCACGCGCGTGTTTCTGGCGCTGACGCTCTCGGTCTGCGTCAACTCGTTCGCGTGCGCTCTGGCGACGCTTCCGATCCCCGGCACGAGGAACGCGCGCGCCGCGCTGGGCTCGCTCACCTTCCGCGCCGCGCTGGTCAGCGCCCTGCTCGGCTTCCTGTACCGCATCGCGTACAGCCTGAAGCGCCCGCCCTCGCGCACGCTCGCCGGCGTCAAGGCGGTGATGGACCCGATCGTCGACTCGAACGGGTTCCAGTACTCAGCCTACGCGCTCATCTTCCTGCCCGGCCGCCCGATCCCCACGGTGCTCTTCCCGCTGGCGACGTGCGCGGCGTACCAGGCAGGCACCATCCTGAACAAGCACTTCGGGCACACGGGGTTCTGGATGAAATCGGGGGGGGCGGCGCTCTTTACACACGCGCAGGAGAACATGCACAGGGCGATGATGACGTGCGCGACGACGGAGATCTCCACGCTCCCCATCGCGTTAGCCGAGCTCTTCACGCCGCGACGCTCGTTCGTAAGAGCGGCGGCGCTGATCATCTTACTCCATCGCCGGCGCTCGTGCCCGGACAACACTGTGTTCCGGATCAAGTACACGTACTACGACGCGGGGTACTACCACCGGCAGTTCTGGAGCATGCTGGACGAGAAAACCGCGCCCGTGATCGCGAAGGTACCGCCGATCGCCGCGCTCGTGCGCGCCGCGAAGACCTTCGCGGCGCCGGAGGCTCGCGCGCGGAAACCGAAAGCGACGTGACGATGAAAGGTTTCATCAACCTCACCGAGGGTAAACACGCACTACTCTAGCGGCGCGTGATGAACGAGAACATCCGCGTGATACACATCGATCGTGATTTTCTCTCTCGTCGCCACTTCTACGTGCCACCCTCCCCACGCGCTCATTTGCTCTGCGGCACGCGGCACGCGTCGAGCGTCTCACCGGCTTTTTCAAACCCCGGGAACATGGCGAAATCGGGATCGATCCCGGCGCGATCGATGTCGTGCAGCCCCGGCGTGACGTACTTGCCCACCGTCAGCACGAGCCCCGACCCGTCGCTCAACTCGTACACGCTCTGGATCAGGCCCTTGCCGTACGTCCGCGACCCCGCCACCGTGGCGCGGCAGTTATCGCGCAGCGCGCCCGTGAGAATCTCAGACGCGCTCGCGCTGCGCCCGTTGACCAGCACCGTCAGCGGCTCCGTCACCGACGCCGCCGTCGCGCTCGGGATGCTCTTGAGACGCGTCGGCGCGGCATTCATTTGAGCTGCATTCATTCGGGATGTCGACCCGACGGTCGCCGCCACCTGCGTGTCGCCCTTGACGCCGCCAGCCACGACGCGACCCTCCGTGTACGCGACGGCGGTGTTCGGCGGCAGAAACAGGCGCGCGATTTCCACCCCCGCCTGCACGAGTCCCCCCGGGTTATCGCGCAGGTCGAGCACGAACGACGTCGCGCCTTTACCGCGGAGCGTTTCGATAGCGCGCGCGACGTTCGGCTCCGCCAAGGCGTTGAACTCCTTCAGACGGATGTACCCCACGTTACCCCCCTCCATGCGAGACGCCACCGGATCGGACGCCGAGACGCTCCGCCGAAGAGTCACCACGCGCGTCTCTTCGTCGTCGCTCGATCGCACGCCCACCGCGACATCCGCGTCGGCGCTGGCTTGGATCAAGGACACAGCCTGGAACGCCGACTTGTTCCTGGTCGCGACGCCGTCCACGGAAACCAGCTCATCGCCCTGCTTGACCCCCGCGCGCGCCGCGGGCGAGTCCAGCACCAAGCCGAGCACGCGCAGACGCGAGCCGTCGTCCGCGTCCTCGGCGATGTTCAGCCCGACGCCGCTTATGTCGTACTTGAGCAGAGGCGCGAACGCGGCGGGGTCCACGAACCGGGAAAACGGGTCGCCCAGTGTGCGCAGAATGTCGCGGATGACGTCGTACGCCTCGGCGCGAGTCACCGGGGGGTGTTTCGTGTACTCCTCGCGCAAACGCGCCCACCGCGCGCGGTCGAAACCATCCGCGGCGCGCGCGGGGAGGAAGTTCTCGTCCACTACTTTCCACACCTCATCCACGATCTGCAGGTCCGTCGCCGCCGCGGGCGCGGGTGCGTCATCGTCGCGGGCGGCGGGCGCGGGCGCGTCCGCGGCGGCGAGCGCGTCCTCGCGAGCGTCCTCGTCCGCGTACGCCACGGGGACGCCGCCGGTGACCACGCCGCCCACGAACGCGGCCACCGCCGAGCCCGAGGGCAAACCTTCCCCGAGCAGAACGCACGACGCCGCGGCGGCGGACACCAGGGCTGCCGCGGCGTGACGCGCGATCCCGGAAAGCGGGAAGTCGGGGGACGAAGACGGGTCGTCGCTCTCGGTCTCGGCGACGTCCCCGTCGCTCGAGCCGCCGCCGCTGTGCGCGCGCGAGGCTGTCCCCCGGGATGCCGAGACGCTCGTGCGCGTTCGCGACTGAACCCCCCTCGTTTTACTCGAAACGACGTGACTCCACGGGCGGTGCGCGACGAGGGGCTTGGCCGCGGCGGCGCCTACGGGTGGGACGCCCATCGCGATCGAACCGCGTCGCGGGGACTCGGACGCGGGCGAATCGCGAGCGCGCGGGTCCGCGAGTGGCTGTCCACGAATCTCCGTTATCCCTTTTCGCTCGAGCCGATCCAGACGCCTTTCCGGAAACGAAAACCTGCAGGCTGCCGCGTCAGCACGACGAATCGCCGAAACGTCGCATTGCCTCCGCGCACGAGAGGAGGCTCATCATCCGAGGCTCGTCAAAGCGTCTCGCGCCGATCGCGCCGACACCTCCAACCCCTCGACTACCCGTATGTCCGTCATGCAACGCCGTTTAGTGTGCCTGGCGCTCGTCGCCACCGTCGTGCTTCGCGTGCCGATGATGCGGCTGGGCGACGCCACGGATTTGGACAACGCGATCAGCCCGCTGGACGTCGTCGCGTCGCAGCTCGTGCTTCCCGTGGAGCACGGCGCGAACGGCGCGAAGCGCAACAAGGCGCAGGCCGAAGGCGACCCCGGCGATCTCGTTCGCGCGCTGCTGTACCCGGGCGAGCTCGGGCGCAGCGTGCTGGACGCGTACGCCTGCGCGACGGACAAGACCAAAAAGTGCTCGCGCGAGATGCGAGCCTCGATTCCCGACTGGCGGTCGTCCGCGGATGTCCGGAAGCTGAAACGCCTGGACGCGAGGCTCACCAAGGTGTTCGGCTCGAAGAAAACAACGCTCGTCGCCGGGAGCTTCTTCACGATCGGCGCGGCGTTCCAGGCGTTCACCAAGGGAAACCCGGGGACACTAGGTGTGTTCTCCGTCGTCGCCAATGTCTGGGCGCTGTTCTCCGCGGGGGGAAACGTCGCGCCCGACGTCGGCCTCGTGATTTTGCTCGCGATGACGTACCAGTCCTACCGCATCGCCGGCGCCGCTAAGCGGGCGCGCGCGAAGAAGCGCAAGGCGGAGATCGAGCGCGTGCGTTTAGAGGCGGAGGCGGAGAAGGCCAAGAAGAAGAACTGAGAGATTGCCCCAACACCCGTCGCGCGTACGTATAACTTACCTCTAACTAAACTATGCGTTACAACGGCGTGCGAAACGCGACCGACGCGTCTCACCACCCCCGCGACTGGTTTCTGTCCGAGGGCGTGGACGAGAAGAGCTCCCTGCGCGCCTCTTGCGTCGCGCGCAGACCGTTCCAGCCGTCGTCGCCGTACCGGCCCACGTCGGAGTGTACCTCACCCGTCGCCGCGCTCGGCACCTCCGTGCCGCGCGAAGCCGGGCTCGGGTCGTTCCACAGATTGCGCGGCCCCGCCGCCGAGCCCGGCGCCGGCGTGAACCGCATCGACGCCGAGCGCGACGGAGGCGGAGGGCCTCCCGCGCCGTGATACGCACCTCCGCCGTCCGTCCCGGCCGTTCGTCCAGCCGTGCGGTGCCGCCTGGACTCCGACCCGAGGCGAGAGGACGCGCGTGACGCCGTCGGCGGCGTCGCGCGGAGCTCGGGCGTGGACGCCAGACGTTTCGCCAGACGGTTCTGTCTCCGCGCCGCCGAGCGCGCGCGCTCTGCCGCGGCGATAGCCTTGGTCCCACCCCGCCCGAAGCCCATCAGCGCCATCACCGCGCCGAGGCACGTGCCCTGCCCCGCGCCGGGGGGAACGCGGGATCCCGGGCTCCGGGGACTCCGCGCGCCGCCGCCGTCGTCGCGAGGCGTCTGACGGCGCGTCGGCGTCGCGGGGGTGCCTTCGCTGCCGCGGCTGCTCGCGGAGCGCCTGCCGTCGGGGTGCACCTTGCTCCCTCGGCTCTTCGAGCGGAACGCCCGCCGGGACTGGTCCACCGCCCACCCGAGGGTGAGCATGCCCGTCCCCGTGCGTCTCGGGGGACGCGCATACGGCGTGCTTCCCGCGTTCGCCGCCGCGTCGCCCTCGTCGGTGCCGATGCTGGAGACGGGCATCGTCCCGACGGAATCGCGATCGAGCCGGCGCCTTCAGGTGCGCGCCTTCGCGGTGTCACCGCCGGTGTTCGCGCGCGCGCATCGCGCGTATCCCCGCGTGGCCAAACGACGGCGTCGGAAGTGCCTGCGGCGACGCGCCGCGAGGTGTGGTCGCGCTCGCCGTCGCGCAATTTCGTCTCCTCCCAAGGTGATTCTCAACAGCACACAGGCTGAGACTGGATGACTGGTTTACCGGAGACTGGCGACGAGTCATGAAACGACACTTTGAGATCGTTTCCTTCGTTTCGTACGCCGACGGACGCGCACCGTCACACAAAACACGCTATCTCGCTAGAGTCTACGATACGAACACAGCTTGTCAAAAAAGTCAGAAGCTCACGACGCAGTTCCCCACGACCCGCTCGTCGAACACCAGCGCTTTGTCCCGATTTGAAAGCGCGTCGCGTATCCTCTTACGCGCGTCGGGAGCCTCGGCGCATTGTTGCACGACTCGTAACGCGTTTTCGGCAACCGCCGCGTGCCCGTCTCGGAGCAAAGCGCATAGGTCGAACAACGCGTTCGTTCTCGCCAGCGCTTTCTTCGCCTCGATCTCCACGGTCAAACAAAGCAAAGCCCCGGTGGCTTGAAGCCGCACGTCCGTGTCCCGCGAACGCAGCAAAGGGACGAGCGCGTCGAGCGCGCCCGTCTCGAACGCCGCGATCTTCCCGACGCCGTGTTGGCACACGTTCTTCAGACACCGCGCCGCCGCCGCTTTCAACGGCGCGCCGTCGGGGACGGACCGCGCGGACTCGGACGTCAAGACGGTCATCATCGAAAACACCGTCTTAGCTTCCAGCGCGCGCGTCGTGCCCTCGTCCGTCAGAGTCAGAAGCGCGAGCGTCTCGCAGCACAGCGTCTTCGCGGCGGCGGAGGCGGGCGGCGAGTCGTCCACCGCCGCCGTCGCCAAAAGCACTAAAACGTTTCCCTCCGCGGCGCGCAGCGCGGCGGCGGCGCCGTCGGCGTGTTTCGCCATGGACGCCAGGAACTCTCCCGCGGAAACGCGCACGCGCGTGTCGTCGTCCTTGAGCAGCGCGGCGGCCGCGACGAGCGCGTCGATGGCGACGATGGACCCGCGACCCTCCAGCGAGTGCGCCAACGACGCGAGAAGCTCGCACGCGAGCGTCTTGTTCTCCGCGGATTCGTTCTCGCGCGTCAGCGTCGCGGCGAGGGGCGCCGCCACCTCGCACGCCACAGCCTCGGCTTTGGCCTCCTGGTCTGTCATCAAGCCGAGCAGGTAACGCATGCACCGCGCGCGCTCGCCCGGGGGAAGGGTCTCCGAGCCGGTCCCCGCGATCGCGGGGAGGCGGAGCACATCCACCAGTTTGCGCACGCGCCGGCCCCCGTACGCCACCGCGATCTCGGTCGGGACGACGTGCTTGGGGAAGGGCTCCGAGCGGTCGGGGTGGCGGTCCTGCAGGCCCTGCGGGTCGAACGCGCGCATCGCGTGGTTCAAGTTGACGTGCTTGACCATCGCGAACGGGAGAGGCGCGCGCGAACGCGGCGATGCGAGATTGGCCGAGAGCGCCGCTTCCGAGAGAGTGCTTAATTAAGGTCCACGCCCGACCCGACAGCGCGCGTCCCCAACTCGGCTCGGGTCCGCGCGACGACGGTGCGACGGCGCGCGGGGCGTGCGCGAAGTCGCGGCCGGGACGCGCGGTGCGCGTTTGAGCCGAAGAAGCGCGGGGACGCTCGCGACGACCGGTCTCGAGCGAACGCGGTCTGCGGACACGCTTCAATCCGAAACTGCGTTTTTCTCCACTCTGCCACTCGGACGGCGACCTTTGTTACCTGTGCTGCTGTGGTATCGCCCCGAATCGCCTTTCTCGACCCGCGCGGCGCCTGAGCGCCACACGGGCGCGCGCGATGGCGGAGCACCGCAAGGCCAAGGCTAAGCAGTGGCTCGACGAAACCTTCCCCGCGACCGCACCCGGTGCGGATGCGGAACCTCCGGTCCCCGAGTCCGCGGAGACGAGCGAAGATCCCATCGGAGGCGCTTCCACTTCGGCGCCCTCCGCGTCCGCGCCGGCAACGCCCCCCCCCGACCCCGTGCTGGACGACGTCGACGAGGACGACACGCTCGCGCCTCCGTCGGCGAGGCCCGAGGCGCGGCGTCGCAGGGAGAGACGAGAGAGGCGAAAGGGCGGCGAGGGCGTGACGTTCGCGCCCGGGACGTCCGGGGACGACGACGACGATGACGATCGTCGACTCGGGGGCGACGAGAGACTTGGCGGACGCGGCGGACGCGGCGTCGCGCGCGGACGCACGTTCCTGGAGTGGCTCGTGTTCGTCCTCGGCGTCGTCCTGCAGATCGCGCTGGACGTCGCCATCATGTTCACGCCGTCCATCAAGAGCAGGCAGAGGAGGTACGGCGTCGCGGAGGACGCGCGCAGGCGGCGAGCCGCCGCGGAAGAAAAAAAAAGCCAGAAACCAAACGCCGCCTCGGGCCGGAACTCCGGAGTCGAGGACGACGACGAGTTTCGAGTTACCAAACGGGGCACCGCCGGCGCTCGGCAACGCGCGCTGGACCGCGCGGACGTGCCTCCGGAGCTGAGGGGACACGTCAGCGCCGCGCGGTGGAAAAGGGAACTGAGAGCGTTCCACGAAGAGCAGGTACGTCTGGCGGCGGCGGCGAGAAGCGCGGGGGACACGGCGCCCGACGCGGCGGCGACGCGCAAGAAAGCCAGGGACCGCGCCGTGGACCACGCGCGGCGGGAGATGCGGTGAGAGCGTGTTCGTGTCGTTGTCGTGTCGTGGTATATCTACCATGGTAGATACGAGGTCATACTTCGCTCATCCGGATCGCCTCCGGCGTTTGCTGCATCACAAAACACAAAAAGAATCGTCGCGCGCTCGCGTCGACGTGCATATCCGCTCGCCGCGCGCTCACGCGGTCTTGGCGCTCGTCGCCTCGTCCACCAAGTACACCAGCCCCTTGAACGGCACGCCGTCCGAGTGGTTCGAGAGCGACATCTCGCACGTGCGCGACGTGGAGTAGCCGTCCGAGCACGACTTCGGCAGGTCCAGGTACGAGAGCGACGACCCGGTGAGCTCCGGGAATCGCATCCCGCGGTCACCCGCCATGCCGCAGCACGGGATGCCCGAGGGCGTGACCTGCTCGGCGCACAGCCCGGCGATCTTCGCGAACGTGTTCTCGACGCCCAGCTTCTTGGACGAGCACGGGACGTGGATCGCGACGTGATCGCGCACCTTCTTCCACTCGAGCTTGTCCACCAGGTGGTTGGAGATGAACTCCGCGGGCTCGTACAGCGAGAAGCGAAGCGCCGGGTTGGAGAGCTGCTCCTTGATCTGCGCCAGGCACGGGCTCGTGTCGACGACGATGGGCAGTTTCCCCCCCTCGGAGGCGATCATGAGCGCCTCCTCCAACTCGGACCCCTTCGCCGAGGCGGTGGCTTTGAACCCGCGGCTGTTGAACAGCATGCCGCAGCACGAGTTGGAAAGACCCGCGGGGTACACAACCTCGTAGTTCGCCTTCTTCAACACGCTCATCATGGCGTCGGCGACGCCGCCAGACGCCTCGTCGCCCTTCGCCGGGCCCATCATGCGCGTCACGCACGAGGGCAGGTACACAACCTTGCGGGGCAGGCCCTTGTTCGTTTCCTTCGACGCGGCGGAGGGCACGTGAGGCACAGGCAGCTTGGGCGCGCCCGTGGGCATGTGCTCGTTCCACACGGGCACGAGGTTTCCCGTCGCGCGGTTCAACGCGCCCGACACGGCGCGCAAAGTCCCGCCGCCGAGAACCGAGTGCGCGGCGCTCACGACGTTCAGAAACGGAGGCACGACTCCCGCAAAGGCGCTGAAGTTGTTCGCGAGCGCGTTCGCGCCGCGCGTCGCGGTGTTCTGCTTCTTGAGCTCGCGCTCGCGGAGGCTCTTGATGAGCTCGCCGGTGTTGATGCCGACGGGGCACTTCACCTGGCACATGCCATCCGCCGCGCACGTCGAGTTGCCCTCGTAGGTGAAAATGTCGAGGAACTCATCCAGTCTGGCTTGTTCTTCGTTGGTGGGCGACTCGATCGCCTGCAGTCTGGAAATCTCGCGGTAGACGGTGATTCTTTGGCGCGGCGTCAGCGACAGGTCGCGGCTCGGGCAGTTGCTCTCGCAGAACCCGCACTCCATGCACATGTCCACGATGGGGTCCGCCACGGGCTTGGGCTTGAGGAACTTCTGGTGCGTGTCGCGATCGCGGTTCAGGATCACCCCCGGGTTCAGCACGTACTCGGGGTCGAACAGCTCTTTGAGCTCCCACATCAGCTCGTACGCCTTGCTGCCCCACTCCATCTCCACGAACGGCGCGACGTTGCGCCCGGTGCCGTGCTCAGCCTTGAGCGACCCTTGGTACTTCTCCGCGACGATCTCGCACAGCTCCTGCATCATCGCCGCGTACTTCTTAACCTCCTCGTCGTTCCTGAAACCCTGCGAAAACACCAAGTGCAGGTTCCCCTCGAGCGCGTGCCCCATCACGGACGCGTCGTCGTACCCGAACCGCACGAACATGTCGATCAGGTCCTGGGTCATGTCCCCGAGCTTGTCCACCTCGCACGCGACGTCCTCGATGAGCACGGACGTGCCCGCCTGCCTGGACGACCCCACGAGGGGAATCAAACCCTTGCGCACGTCCCAGTACACCTTGTACACCGCCTCGTCCTTCATGAACGGGTACGTCGACTCGCGGTCGTTCAGGTAGTCCATGTTCGCGTTATCCAGAGCGCTCGACACGGCTTTGATGCCGGCGTTGAGCTCGTCGTCGGTCGCGCCGCGGCACTCGATGAGCAACGCGGCGCCGGTTTTCGGCGCGTCCGCGATGGTCGGCACGAGCCCGATGATCTGTTCGTGTCCCTCGCACTGCGTGAGCGACGCGCGGTCAAAGAGCTCCACCGCGTCGACGTCCGTCTCGCGGCGGAGCACCGCCGCCGCGCGGCACGCCTCGCGCACGTCCTTGAACACGATGAACGCCGAGGCTTTGTGCGGGTGGTCCACCACGGTGTTGTACGTCGCCTGCGACACGAACCCGAGCGTGCCCTCCGAGCCGATCATCAGCCGTTTGATGATCTCAATCGGGTCGGACACGGGGAAGTCCACCAGCGCGTTCATGGAGTACCCGGTCGTACACTTGATGGCGTGCTTCTTGGTGATCAGCGCGCTCAGCTCCTTGTCCGCCTGCACGCGCGACGCGAGGTTCACGACACCCTCCACGAGCTTCGTGTGCGACTTGAGGAAAGCCGCGCGGCTCTTCTCATCCGCCGTGTCGAGCACGGTGCCGTCCACGAACACGATGCGCATGTCCTTGAGCGTGTGGTAGGTGTTCTGCTTCACCCCGCAGCACATCCCGGAGGAGTTGTTCGCGACGACGCCGCCGATCATGCACGAGTCGATGGAAGAGGGGTCCGGGCCCATCTTGTACTGCACGTCCAGGCCGTTCTGCTGCTTGTACTTCGCGAGCAATCGGTTCACCTCGCCGAGGATCAACCCGGGCTCAACCGTGATCTCCTTGCCGCCATCCTGTTTTTTTTTAGCGAACCGAAAACACAAAACGCGAGGGGGGGTTTCGTTCGCGTGCGGGTTCGTTCGCGTGCGTGACGTTCGCGGCGGGAAAAAAGCAAAAAGGAAGGGGCTCTGGTCAGCGCGCGGAGGGACGTGAGCGGTCGCGTGTGGACGTCGCGTCGATTGTCGATTCGCGGCGCGCGAAAAAAAAAAAAAAAGTCGGCTCGGGGGATCATCATCCGGTCGTTGAGACTTGACTCGTTTGCCCTTCACCGATCGGGAAAAAACGACGTCACGCGTCGCGCGGTTGGACCCTGACTCCACGCACCCTGATCTCGTAGTTCCTGAAGTTCTTGCCGGTGTGCGACAGCTTGAGCAGGATGGAGTCCGTCACGGCCTGGCCGGACAGAGACGTCCCCGCGGCTCTGAACGTGACGGGCGTCTCGTGCTTGGCCGCCATCGGGAGGATTTCCCCGACCTCCTTTTCGTCGTGCACCTTGACCACCACCTGCGGGAGCAACCTGTAGAAGGAGGCGTCCGTTCCGTAGGCGAACGTCTTGACGGGATCCGTGTACACGCGCTCCTGCGGGACGAGCTTGGTGACGTCCGCGCGGAAGTTGGTGTATCGCCCGTCGTCGATCCGCCCGCCGTCCACGTTGTTGTACTGCTTCACGGGGGTGCGCAAAGCGACGGGATACACTGTTCCTCCGTTAACGTTCACGGTGTCGACGATGGCGCTCGCCTGCGCGGGGGCCGCGTTGCCTCTGGACGCGGCGACGACGGCGCGCACAGCCGTGGGGCGCGCCGCCGAGGGCGCAAGCGCCCGGAGCATCTGCACCACGCTTCGTTGGCGCC
>Ga0209666_1002381_pt1 | contig 14054 bp, 12 predicted proteins | sample SaaInlV_125m_DNA_FD_184679 | JGI IMG/M metagenome (GOLD analysis project Ga0209666, IMG submission 184679) | Marine microbial communities from expanding oxygen minimum zones in the Saanich Inlet - Saanich Inlet SI037_S3LV_10m_DNA (SPAdes)... | ecosystem: Environmental > Aquatic > Marine >...
GGCAGCAGAAGCACTGCCGATGAGTGAGAAGAGGACGACGACGACGAACTTCATGGTGTTCATGTTTGGTAATGCCGTGCGCGACGGCGAGATGTGGTCGGGAATTCCTGATAGCGTTATTGCGTCGGTCTTCTTTTGTTCGAAAAGTCGCGGAAGCGTTTCGGGAGATTTCTGCGATAGCTATAAAACATTGAGACTAAATGTCCGTACGATTTGAATATTCCATAAAATATCCTCGTATCCCCCATTCGCCTCACCCAAAACCAGTGTCGTTTCGCACATTCGACACGCCAGTTTCGCGGCAGGAATTGTGTCTGTCGACGATGGATGACGTCTCGGCTGGACCGCGGGCGACGGAAGGGCCGTCGCCATGGCACCGACGAAGAGTCGTGGGGCGTGAGAGCGTTGGGTGCTTCATGATACGGTGTATTTTTCGTGCGTATGGAAGCGGAAAGTGGCGTCGGGGTACGTTGTTCTACACTGACCCCTGCGTCCTTTCCCTGACGTCTTTGGCTGAGAACGCTGGATTGTTGACTTTCTTAAACCGTTTCGACCGGTTGCCTGTTCGTGGTACGATCCAGAGGAAAATTTTCTGCAATTGCCAATTCCGTCTCCATTCGTACGACACGCAGTCACCCCTCGTCGGGATCGCCATGGTCAACGTTGTTGACGTTTGAAGGGTGCCTTTTTCTCGGCCAACTCCCAACAGAAGCCGCCGCGACGAGATGGCGCTCGTGGGCCTGAACGCGGCGGCCGACCAGCTGCAGATAGCGCGCGAGTTCGCGGTGCTCGGTGACTACGACACCGCGCGGGTCTACTACCAGGGCGTTCTCACCCAGGTCTCGAGGTACGCGCGCGGACGAAGATCCCCGCCCCGCCAATATTTTCAAATCCGCGCCCAACACAACACGCGGCGCCTCGTCCCGCCCCGAGCTCACCCGCCGCCCCCGCCCGTCCCGTATCGAACGCAGGTATGTTCACAACATAGAGCTCGACGCCGGCGCGGACCCGTTCCGCAAGGGTCGATGGCACGCGGTCCAGCGGCAGCTCACCGACGAGCTCGACGCGGTGGACAACCTGGAGAAGGAGCGAGGGATGTTCTCGACGCGACCCGGGAGCTCCGCCGCCGCGGCGCGCGCGCGGGGGCTCGTCCCGCACGTCGCCGCGAACGTCCCCGGGCCGGTACAGGAGGGCCCGCCCCCGCCGTCGAAAACGCGCGCGGCGGCGCACGCCGGCGGCCGGCACCCACCCGGACGCGCGCCCCCGCTGTCCAGGGACGAGGAGGAAGCCATGTGGCGGAACGGGAACGGGTACCGGCGCGAGGAGAACCGCGCGCACTCGCCCGAACGCGATCCCGACGTGTGGTCCGCGCCGACCCCGAGGGACTCCCCCGCGAAAGGTGCGCGGCGCGACGACTCCAGGCTCCCCGCGTGGGCACGAAGGGATCCATCGGCCGGTGCTTCCGAACCCAAACCCGGGCGGAGGAAACAAGTCGTATCCTCCGGGTACGGCAAGCGGCGCGATCCGCGTTCGGGCGGCGGCGGCGCGAGGGCCGCGATCGGCAGGGCGCGGGGCGGGGATGGAGGACGCGAGGACCCGTTCGCGGGCGGGCCCGACGCCGCGCTCGCCGAGAACCTTCAACGGGATATACTGGACGCGTCGCCGTCGGTGCGGTGGGACGACATCGCGGGTCTCCAGGACGCCAAGCGACTGCTGGAAGAGGCGGTGGTGCTGCCGCTGTGGATGCCGGAGTACTTCAAGGGCATCCGTCGGCCGTGGAAAGGGGTGCTGATGTTCGGCCCGCCCGGTACCGGTAAGACGATGCTCGCCAAGGCTGTCGCCACCGAGTGCGGCACCACCTTCTTCAACATATCGTCGTCCACGCTGGCGTCGAAATACAGGGGCGAGAGCGAACGGATGGTTCGCATCTTATTCGACCTGGCGCGTCACCACGCCCCGTCCACCATCTTCATCGACGAGATCGACTCCCTGTGCACCTCACGCGGCGCCAGTGGCGAGCACGAGGCGTCGCGCAGGGTCAAGTCGGAGTTTCTGGTGCAGATCGACGGGTGCGCCGGCGGCGAGGAGGGCGACGACGGCGAGGGCGCTAAGAAGGTCATGGTGCTCGCGGCGACAAACTTCCCGTGGGACATCGACGAAGCGTTGCGACGTCGACTGGAGAAGAGGATCTACATCCCGCTGCCGGACGCGGAGGCGAGGAACGCGCTGGTGAACATCAACGTGCGAGGGGTGGAGGTGAGCGACGACGTGGACTTTGACACCCTGGCTGCGCGAACGGAGGGGTACTCGGGTGACGACATCACCAACGTGTGCCGCGACGCGGCTATGAACGGGATGCGGCGTAAGATTGTCGGCAAGCGCCCGGAGGAGATTCGCGCCATGAGCAAGGAGGAGGTGGCGGCGCCCATCACCATGGATGACATGAACGAGGCGCTCAAGCGGATATCACCCAGCGTGGCGAGGGAGGACGTCGAGCGACACCTGGAGTGGCTCGCCGAGTTTGGCAGCACGTGATTGAACGACGTGAATTCAAAGAATCGACTAGCTACTTAATCGAGCGTCATGATACTCCCCATCTAATCTTACCTATCCCATGGTGGCGCGTCGGAGGTTCTCGCGGAACGACGGGTTCGTCGCCGCGAGGACGGGCCACAGCGCGGTCATCACGACCTTCTTGTCCCCACTGTAATTGGTGCGGTTGAAACCGAGGAAGAATTTTATGGCCACGAAGACGTAGACGATGGACATCACGGCTGGGGAGAACAGGCCGCCGATGATGGGTATCGGCAGGCCCATGGTGGTCACCGAGCGCGCGCCGCGACCGGTCATCCTACCGGCGCGCCCGAGCATCGCCGCGGTCGCGCCCCTGCGGACGCCGAGGCCGGGGTGCGCCGTCGAGGATCCGGACAACAACGCGCCGCGCGCACCCACGGCGCGCTCTCGACGGGACGCGGACGCGGACGCGGCGCGTGGGGACGTGCGGGACGTGCGGGGCCTCGCGACGCCCACGCGGGCGACGGACGCGCCGAGCGCGGTCGCGGCGGACATGAGAGACGCGTGCGAAGACGCGTACGTGCCAACTGGCTATCCGACGTGGCGAGGAACCAAAAACCTGAAAAATTGTTGTTAACCCGCACTGCGATGGGGCGCGACGCGCGGATCTCCGGGGCGGCTGTCGTCGCCCCGCCGATCAACGAGATCCTCCAGCTCTCGCTTCGCTCTCGTCCCGCCGCCACCGACCCGTCCATCGCCCTCGACCCGCGCGAGAAGACCGTCAAGGGGCGACTCATCGGCCTCGTCGCGTCCGAGCCCGGCACCGGCGTCGCCGACAGCAACGCCCTGGAACGGTGCGCCAACGTCGCCACGTCCGCGCCGTTCTTCATGTGCGGCCGTGACCTGCTCCGACGCGCGGCGGCGGAGAAGCAGAGGCACGTCGAACGCGACTGGCGCGACCGAGGCCTCGGGCTCCACAGCACCGAGGTGGACGACTCCGTCCCGCAGATGAACCACGCGAAGATGCGCAGACTGGGATGGGCGTTCGTGGGCGTCGGGGTCGCCGCGGTGGCGTACCACCTCGCGCCCGTGTCCAAACGTGCCGTACGAACCAAACTCCGGCAGGTTGACTACACCGCCATAGCGCTCGCGTCCGTGGCGGCGTCGGACGCGTTCGGGGACTCGGTCGGGATGCGACCCGCGCCGGCGCTCGTCAAGGATGTCTCAGCCATCGCGGCGGTGAAGTTCCCGCTCGCGGTGTCCGCGGCGCACTGCCTCGCGTCGGAGGTGGCTTTCTTCCGGGGATCCCGCGGATGCGTGGACAGGACGAAACGCTTGAACAAAATGTCGGCGGTGGGACGGAGGGACGGGATGTTCGCGAAGCATGTCGGGTGCGCGGCTGCGGCGGGTTTTTTCTTCGCCGCCGAGGAGTTGTGGCCGGACTTTCCGTTGCTGCACGCGGCGTGGCACTGCTTCGGCGCCGCGGCGATGCACACGGGTACACTGTGCGTGTTTGGGGAGTACAAACCCGCGCCGCCGGGGTACGCCAAGGCGAGATACTGACATTTAATGTACCGCTTCGTCGAGGTCGACTGCGTCTCCGCGGAGAAGGAGGTCACGATGAAGATGGAGGACGTCGCGTCCAAGCCAGAGAACATCCGCCGTGATGGTCGCGCACCGAACCACGTCGCCTCGAAGCTGAAGGTTGGGATCATCGCGGGCACGCGTGCTTGGTATTTACTTCAGATATCAAACGAGCTAGAGAATGACACACGCGCGCGGCGACCTCAGATCTCGGCCTTGACCTGTTTTGTCCCGGAAACTTTCAAGCGCTTCCTCTTGCGGACAGCAAGGCAGTAAACGACCATACCGATCACGAGTGCGACGACGCCGATGGCGACGCCGATGAACACGAAGATCAAATTGGGATCCCGATCAACCAACGAGTCGCCGGAGGACGCGTCATCCCCTGCGAACTTGTCGGCACCTCTGGTTGGAGTGCGGACGGACGAAGCTCCGGGCTTCAGACTATCGTCATACGATGTGGGGTACGGCTTGTTGGGGTCATCTGTGATTTCGGGGTCGTACATGAAAAACGTCCCCTTTGACATACCCCGCACGGGATCGTTTTCGGGCGAGCCCAGAACAGTTCGGGTGCCGTCGTCCAGCTCCAAAGCCAGATGGATGTCGATGAGGTAACAGTCCATCTCACCGCCGGCGCAGAATGTCGCGTCCTCAGGCGGGACTCGGTCCTCGGGTGCAGAATGAGCCATGGTCACGTCATTCCAATCTCCTCCCTGTGCGCCAAGGTACCAGCTCGGGCAGTCTGCGGGCGCATCCGGCCAAGTAATACCTAACGCGCCAGATGCGTCATCTCCGGCGGGTTTGGCGGGTCGGCCCGTACAGCCGGTGTGCTTACGCATGGATATCTTTACTGCTCGTACCTCCGTCACGTTAAGGGCGGGAGCTCCTGCCAAACCTTGGAGTTCCTGAACGGTGCTCGCGGGGGTCTGTGTGGCTCTCGGGATATTTAATCCGACAAGTCTCGAGTCGCTGGCGTTTAAACCGCCTCTGCCCATCTTTTCAAAAACTCCTCCAGACCCAGCTTCCCTAATTGGCCACGTATCTGGCTCAACTCCCCACCCCGTGAGGTCGCGGGCTTGCCCCTCATACCCTAAGTATCCATTCATGCTGCATCCGATGGAGCATCCATCATTGGGCTGTTCACATTTGCACCCACCGGCGGCAGCGCTTCCATCGCAATTCTCCCGTTTCCCATCGGGGCATAAACGGGTACAATCTGTACATTCGCAAAAGTAGCAGCCGAATTCATCTACTGCGTCTTGATAGCTGCGCGTGAACGATCCCGTGGAGTAGCTTTGCGCGAGGCTCACGATAATCTCCTTCTCGCCGTTGGTTACGTTCGGCGACATGAAGTGCATCTTGCAGCCACCGAGATCCATGTCGGGCGTGATGTCAGTGAAGTTCACCTTGGTACCGTTTGCGAATGAGACCCAGGCCGCACGAGAGCTCACGTCCGCGCCGACACCGCTGATGTCGAGTTGAATCGACATGACCAGCGACCTGTACTTTGCGATGTCGCGGTAATGCGGGCTCGTGCTTGCACTGAAATCCCCAAAAGATGATTCGTGCGCGCTGTTGATTTGTGTCCCTTGCAGAAGCCCAAGGATGCTGAACTTGTACTCTCCGGGGCTAACCGGGACTCGGGGACACTCCCAGTTCATATTCTCGGACGTATTGCCGGGACTGTAGTTGGGACAGCCGTTGAGCACGTAGGTCGGCCCAGATACGACGAAGAATTGATTGTATCCCAGCGACGCATTGGCACCGGCTGCATCTTTTATGTGGTATGACACATGACCGTAGGACAATCCGCTTCGAAGCGCGTCTGCCCCGGTCCCGTATGCTAAACCTGCTTCCTGATCGCCGTATCCTGTGCTCGTTGCAACCGCGTTGGCAAAAGTGCCCCAACCTGTGCCGCTATAGCGGCCCTCTGGTCGGTCCCAAATCGACGCCGAGCGATTCGGATCTTTCGGGACGAGGATCATCGAGTGGTCTGTCATGACGATGAAGGACTCTGGCGCCGTCGTTACGCCAGTATCGTACGCGAGCTGCATCACTGTAGGCGTCCCATCCGTAAATTGTACCATACGGGTGTTCCCTTCCCTGCTTTCTCCGTTAACGTTAGAACCAGTGACACCCCCGTCCCCCAGCCACTTCGCGCATGCGGGTTGGAGGCTGATCAACGCGATGAGGGTGATGGCGAAGGTCCGCGCGAACGAGGAACCCGCCGACGAGCGGTCGTCGTTTCGATACGTGGACATACGATCGGGGCCCGATGTTTGGATATCGTGCCGGCGTGTGGCGCGCGGGTTTGTGGGCGATGCGGATCGTCCGTGTTCAACACGCGTTGACCGCCGCGACTTTTGGACCTTTTGTGGCCTTTCGAACCGGTCATTCAACGCTTTCAACACCCGGGGAAAACTCCAAATAAGAATGAGTATGCTCTAGACTGGCTCTAGGCTAGTCATAGATGTCGACGAGATTCTCATTAACCTACCTCGAAAGTTTGCCTTTTCGAACCGATCAAAGGGCCTTTTGCTACCGTTTTTTTTGATGTCAACAAGAAGCCCCGCGCGCGCGTCGGCACAAGATCCGTATCTCGGCCCCGGATCGTGTGATCATGCCCCCGCGCACGTATCGAAACGGCGACCGCGCGTCGGCGGGTTCCTCGCGAACTCCGCTCGCGCGAACCGTGCCGATCCTGCTGTCGCTTTTTTCTCTCCTCGCCCGAACCACATTCGCGGCAGATTCCAGATGGCTCCCCTCGATAACCCCGGTCCCCGACCCCCCAGACGACGCCTGCTTCCACGAAAATAAGTTCGGCACCACTCGCATCGCTCTGTGCGCCTATGGTGTGCCCACGACCACGCAGATCGCGTTCAACGCGTACAATAAGACCGTTAACGATCTACCAGCACCCAAGGCATGGATCACCATCCAGGACCACAGCATCGCGCTCGTAAAAAACACAGCTGCTCCTGGAGACAAACCGGAGGTTTGGTCCAAACCTCAGAGCTATTTCGCGAGCACGAACGATGGTGGCTCAGAATTCATGGGCCAGACGACCTCGACCTGGTTCGGCACCAAGCAGGGGGACGAGAACACGGGCGCCTCCGCCGTTCGCAGCGCCATGTCGTACGGCTACACCTCCTACGCGCCGATTGACAGATGCACCGAGACTTTCGGCTACACTAACGAAACGGCAGCCACCAAGACGGACGCTGAAATCATGTCCGAAAAGAGCATAACCCACGAAGAAGTCGACCTGATCCGGAAGCACTGCAACGGAACGTACGACCAGAAGCTCCGCGAAAACCAATTCATGACGATGACCGGAGGTGGTGGTGGCTATTGGCTCAATGGATGCCCTAACTACTCCCCGGGGAACACGTCCAAGAACATGAACTACACATGTCCGGCGGTACCCATCGCTCCCGGCGGCTACAAGTTCTCTATCCTTGGCATGCTGTACGGCAGCATGATCAACAGCGCCCACACCGAGTCTTACGGTGGGTATGGTGCCGAGGGTCTACATGACTACCAGGTACCGCACTCGCGCGATCTGGCACAGTACAAGTCGCTCGTTATGACATCCACTCTCGACATCACTAATGTCGGCGAAAACACCACCGTGCGCAGCGCGTGGGTCGAGTGGCGCAACGGCACGACGGTCAATTTCACGGACATCTCGGATACCACCAACCTCGCCGGCACCAAGCTGCATTTCGTCTCGCCCGGCTCGGGAGAGGATGAGATCGTCCTGAAGTTCGCTCCGTACTACTCCACCGGCAAATACGAGCGCGACGTCGCCGCGGTGAAGAAAGAGTTCGGAATACCCTGCCAGTATCCGGACCATTGTCCAACCTGCTTGGATTACTGCGTCCGCGACATCACAGGATATGACGGTGGTTTCCAAAGCAAAGCCCTCGGACGTGAAATTAAAAAGCTGGGCAACGGCGGACTCTCCACACTGCCAACTCAGCATGCAAGCAAAAGCAGCTTCTACCCCGGGGCGACTTCAACACCGAAATCCACAAAAGAAGAGCTCATGTCATTAGGAGGCGCGCCGAAACTCGAAGTCACCGAGGTTCGCCCAGTCAAAATCTTCCTTCGCAAGCACGGCGGCTGCACCGGCCGTCCAGCCAGCCCCGCCGCCGCCGACATGAGCGGCGAAAACACGTGGCCCAACGCTCCCGCTGACTGTCCCAACTGGTTCAAGGCATCGAATCATGACGGCAGCAAGTGGCTGTCAGAAGAACATGGGACTGCTGTCAAGAACGAGTGGATGATCGACTGCGAGGCTGGCGACCTCAGGTGCTACCTCGTCGACGTTCACTTGGACCTCGCGTACCTGAACGGCACTCGCGCCGTCCTCGGCGACATTACCAACGACGCCGGCTCCGACAAATACGGCTGGGGCAAGGGAACGTTCTTCATGTACGATCCCGAGATTGGCACCGGCGACGCCGTCAGCGGCTTTGGCGATGAAATCCAGGGCTCCGGCGACCTCCCGTGCCCGGCTTCGGGGTGCTTGTATCCGGGCCCGACTCCCGACTCCGGCTCAGATTCTAATTTGATCTTCGTGTTCATCGGCGTCGCCATCGGCGTCGTCGCACTCGTGATCGGTATGGTCGTTTACTGCCTTGCTGTCCGCAAGAGGAAGCGCTTGAAAGTTTCCGGGACAAAACAGGTCAAGGCTGAGGTCTGAGGTCGCCGCGCGCGTGTGTCATTCTCTAGCTCGTTTGATATCTGAAGTAAATACCAAGCACGCGTGCCCGCGATGATCCCAACCTTCAGCTTCGAGGCGACGTGGTTCGGTGCGCGTTCCTCACGGCAAATTCGGGTCGCTTTCCGTCGTTCGCATCAACACCCTCCCCGGCCGGGTCTCCCTGGGCACCGCCCCCGCCACGGACGGCGGCCACAGCACGTGCGTCACCCTCGCGTCGAGCAGGGCGAGCGGTACCGCGCGACACTCCCCGTCCTCGACCGCGTCCGCCCCCTCCGGCTCGATCCAGCAGTGCCCTTTGGGCACCTTGGTCACGTCGTCGTCGTCGCGTCGCGTCACCCAGTCCCCTTCCAGCGCCACCAGCCTGCGCGTCACCCACCGGTCCTGGTCCGAGGGCGAGCGCAGGTACACCACGTCCCCGCGGGCGAACGAGAACGTCCGAGGCGTGAGCCTGTCCAGCACCACCAGCGCCCGCGAGGAGGTCGATTGGGGACCGTCGGTGGGGGATCGATCGCCCCCGGGGCCCACCCTCCGCTCGCAGTTCTCGACGGGCGACGCCGCGACGCCGAGCTCCGACGCGTCCGCGCGGGCGACGGAGACGATGCAGTCGTTGAGGGTGACGAAGACCGGGACGGTGAACGCGACGTTGGCGGCGCGGCGCAGCATGTCCCCCGCTCCGCGCGCCCGCGAGTGAAGCCCGAGTTTCTATTGGTCAGCGCACGTGGCTTTTCGGGCCCCGCACAACTACTCGCACGCGCGGACGGGGAGACGGACAGAGAATGATGAGGTCAGCGGTCGTCGTCCTTTGGCTGTGCGCGCTACTCGTCGTCCTGGGCGCGCTCCCGGCGGCGCGTGCCTCGGGGGTACAGCCCGTCGGGGAGGTGGTTGACCATCCGGTGGAGCGCCTCGGAGGATCTCATCATGATCCCCGCGGAGATGCCCACCCCGGGTCGGACGATCTGGACCTAAACTCCATGCCCCAGGAGACGATGCAGTCGCTGTTCAACTGGGCGATCAAGAACTCGGACCCGACGAAGCTGCGTGAGATGGCAAACAAGGTCAAGGCGGGCGAGCGCGTGGACGTCCACGGCCTCCCCGACCCAACCGCCGCGTCCAAGGCGGTCCCGAACCAATCGCGGTGGACGATGGAGGAGCTCGAGCAGAAGCGAAAGGACGTCCGCGAGGTGCTCGACGCGCTCTCCCAGCAGCCCACGGAGGCGCAGTACATCAAGCTCGCCACCGGCATGTACACCAACACGTCCTTACCCAAAGAGGACCGCTTGCTGGCGCTGGAGGAGCTGAAGGAACTCGTGCGGCCGGTGGACAACGCCGACGACCTCCACGCGTTAGGAGCCCTCGCGCCCTTGATCCACGTCGCCATCGACGCGCCTGGCGAGGAGGACGAGGACATCGCCGCCGCCGCCGCGTCCACCCTCGCGGTCGCCATGAGCAACAACGCGGGGGTCCAGGCGCTCGTACACGCGTGGCATCCCCCGGGTGACGTCGTGGACCGGTTCCACCGCAAGACCCTGCACAAGCCCGACGGGACGTACGACGCGTGCGACGACGAGGCGCACCCGCACTGGGGGGTACACGAACACGCCCGCATCGGAAAGCGCGACCCGCACCACTTCGCCAGCGCGCCCGAGGGCCACTACGGCGACGAGGTTGAGGAGGAGACCAGGGCTGCGACGGGGTCATCGCGGAACGACGTCAAGGCGCGGAAGATCCGAGACGCCAACTCCGGGGAGGTGGAGGAAGCACACGGATCCATCCGGCCGATGGACCCGCCCGACCCGAGGCGCGGGATAGAGAGCCGGCTCGCGAGGCTCGCGCTGGACGGCGCCGTCGGGATCGACAGACGGGTCAAGTCGCAGTTCGCGCTGTCCGCGATGCTCCGAACGTCGCCGCTCTCACGCCGCGCTTTCTTCGCCGCGGACGGCGCCGCGTTCGTGATGCAGATGCTCGGACCTAACGAACCCGCGCGGGTCAGGACCAGGGCGCTGGTGATGGCGACGGACGTGTTCGATGCACCCACGGTGCACGTCACGGGCAACGACGAGCGCACGATGGCGGTCGGTGAGAGGCATCTGGCCATCGGCGGCGTCGAGTTTTTCGTGCAGCTCTTGGAACGCGGGTCGCCCGACGCGAGGGAGAAGGCGGTCGCCGCGCTCAAAGCCGCGATCGCGGTGGACGAGCGGTTTCCGGAGAAGGGCATGGGCGGGCACGTGCTGCGGATGGCGAGGGAGCACGGCGCGTGGCACGCGTTGAGGGCCGCGGTGAAGTACTTCCAAACAGAGGCGGCTACGGACCCGGACACGCGCGAGTACATGGAGGAGATGGCGGGGCGGGCGGGGGATCTGTCGGCGCTGGTGCAGGCGCCCAATGACGAGCTGTGAGGATCGTCACGTAATGTACTCGCTCTTATCTATTCAAGCTCGTTGCTATCGACACGTCGCCGCGTGTCGCTCATTCAGTCTCTCGTTCACGGGACGGACTCTCTCGACGCGCTTCAAATAAATTTAGAGCTTATCGCGGGGGCCGAGCTGGGCCTCCTTCTGGGGCCCGACGGTGATGGGGAGGTTGGCGTCCTTGGCGCCCTTGCCGCCGAAGATGAGGCACGCGGCGGGGCCCGCGAGCGCGAGGAAGGAGTACATGGCCTCGCGCCTGCCGAGTCCCGTCGCGGCTTGCTCGAAGAACTTCTCCTGCATATCCGGGTAGCGCGCCTTGGATTCGACGCCGTACACGTCCCAGGAGCCGGTGGTGGCCTCGACGTCGCCGAGGTCGAAGTACACGGACTCGTCACCGTACTTGGCCTTGGTCTGGACGCAGCTGTTAGAAGTACACGGGGGAGTGACGGGTGGAGCGGTCAGCGCTGACACGGGTTTAGGTAAAAAACAGAACGTGATGGTGAGATCGGCGATATCTTCCACGGCGGAGACGCGGTGGAGACGACGCGCGGTCCCGGCGTGACGCGCGACCGTCCCGGGGCGACGATGCGTGGCGCGTCGACGGCGTCGGGTCGTGTACGGCTCGATTACGTATCGACGCGTCGACGCCGATCCCGTCCCCATCGCGGCGGACGCGCCTTTCGTCCGCGTAGGTCCACCGCGCGATTTCGCGTGCGGTGCCGTGCAACGGGAGCGATGTTAAAGGATTGCTTACCGGGCGGTGCGGCGCGCAGCCTTGGCGCGCACGGCGACCTTGGCGCCGACGAAGGTGGAGGTGGAGGAGGCGATGCAGAAAGCCATCTTTGCTTTGATCAAAGTTGGTGAGCTGTTGAGCGTGTGCAAGTATGGCGGAGCGCGCGGGCCGGGAACGAAGTCCTCGGCGAAAACCAAAGTGAGTTGCGGGTATGCCAGCACCAGGAAGCGATTTGATTGGTCGCCGAAATCACAGGATTTACTCTTTTTCACCGACCAAACGGTGGTCTATGACTCCAGGATTTCTCGCGATTCGGCCGGTTGCACATTTGTCCGCACATTTTTTTGGCTTTTTAGTGAAACGAACGTGACCTGGCAGACGGTTGAAAAAAGACCTGCTCGCGTTGATAAACTAACTAGCTACATGAGACGCTTAAATTTCGAGCGCCCTCGCGATCCGTCCCGCGAGTGACAGCACCTTGAACGGCTTCTTCCCGCTCACCCTTTTCGCCGTCTGCGGGCACGAGTCCGTGATCCAGAAGTTGTCGAACATGTCGCTCTCCGTGAACCGTTGGTGCTTGTCGTTTGGGAACACGCCGTGGGTGCAGAACGCGGACAGGGCCTTGGCGCCCTTCGCCTTGAGCACCTTGCCGCACTCGATCAGGGTACCCCCCGACTGCACCAGGTCGTCCACGATGACGACGTGCTTCCCCTCCGGCTCGCCCTCCTTCAGCGTCACGAGTCGCTTGTCGCCCTGCCGCACCTTGGTGCAGACAACCTCCTCGAACCCCTCGAAGAAGGTGTGGAACCGCTTCATCGCGCCCTCGTCGGGGTAGGCGATCACGACGTCGTCCTTGTCGGGGAGCCCGGCGATCTCCTGCAACAGCAGCGGGATGCCCGTCTCGAAGCACGGCGTGATGTTGTCGCCGAAATAAAACCGCTCCTGCAAAGCGTGAATGTCGAAGATGATGGTGCTCGTGGGTCCCCCGCGGGACATGGGGATGTGCGAGAGCATGCGCGCGAGGGTCACCGCTGTGGGTACCTCGCCCTCGCGCTCCACGCGCTCGGCGGTGCCCGTGGGGAAGAAGGGCAGGATGAGCGTGAACGACGCGATGAACATCTTTGGGAGGGAGTAGATGACTGAGATCTGCTCGAAGATGGTGTCGGGGTTGTTGAAGGACGCCAGGAAGGCGACGTGCTTGCCGCGGATCTCCTCGGCACCCTCGATGAACAGGTTGGGGAATCCGTCCGGGAACTTGGCCCACGACACCTCCATCGGGCGGATGTCCAGGCGCGTTGGCTGCGTCGCGATCGAGTGCGCGAGCTCCTTCATGTCGGGGCAGTAGTAGAGGTACTTGATGCTCGGGTCGCCCCAGGGGCCGAACGAGTCGCGGCGGGCGCGCTTTGCTTCATCCATGGCGGATCGATTTGTAGGCTTCGAGCCCGTTGGCATCCACCGGGGGGCGGCGGCGACGTTGGTTATGTCGGGTTCAAATTCATTAACCTCGCCGCACTTTTCAAACAGCAACGAGCGTTTTCAAGCTTCACTAGGACAGGGGCGTCCGCGTCCGGCCGGGATGGCGACGTCCGATGCGAGGATGAACGAATACGAGGCCGAGCGTGAGCGTCGTATAGCCGCGAACAAGGAGCGCATGCGCGCTCTGGGCCTCGGCGCGGGGTCACACGCGTTCGACTCCGCGCTCGCACCCATAGACCCAAACGCGCCCACGTTGGAGGGATCGAGCAACAAGAGGCCGCGCAAGCGATACGAGCGCGCGGCGGCCGCGCAGCTGAACGGCGGAAGCGCCGGCCAGCGTTCGGCGCCCGCGAGGGAGTCGCGCAGGCTTCGCGGGTATCGCGCTGACTTGCGGGAGATCGCGCCGGGACCGGGGGACAAGGCCAGGCCCATCGATGATACAACCGACGGCCAGATCCAACCTCATCTCCAGCCATCGAACGCGGTGGAGAGGGACGGCGCGAAGCGACGGGGAATCGCGTTCCCGGACCCCCGCGACGACCCAAACTCCACCGTCAGCGCGCCGTTCACGCTCGCCAGCATGCGCGTCTCCGTCCTCGACCTCGGCGCC
>Ga0209666_1002384_pt1 | contig 14047 bp, 6 predicted proteins | sample SaaInlV_125m_DNA_FD_184679 | JGI IMG/M metagenome (GOLD analysis project Ga0209666, IMG submission 184679) | Marine microbial communities from expanding oxygen minimum zones in the Saanich Inlet - Saanich Inlet SI037_S3LV_10m_DNA (SPAdes)... | ecosystem: Environmental > Aquatic > Marine >...
CGGCTCGCCCTCCCGCCGATACCTCTCTCTCTCTCTCTCTCTAACCACCCTTATCGCCTCTTCATTCCTCTGCCCCAGCCCGACCGAAAGATACTTACCGGTCGGAGTTGAATTATCCTTAATATTAAAATCTTTTGACTCTTCATTAAAAGTAATTACAAAGGCATTGTGTTTTATTGTATCAGTATTATCGAACGAAATAACAGAAATATCGTTTGTGTCTTCCTTGACAAAAAAATAGTTGTAAAGAGAATCATCATGTTTTTTTTCAACTTTTATAATTTTTTCAGTACCTGGTTCAGTAAAAAAATCGTAGTATGGTGTTGCGTTATCTAAGATTACTAGGGGAACTTCTCCCGAAGCACTCTTTTTTTTTTCGCCTGAAACTTTAAAATCACTCATTATATCAATCTATTTAAAGTAAATAATTAATATGATAATATAATTCGCCCATGATACCATCATTTTTATTTATTATAAAATCAGTATAATTTTTATAAATACATATAATATCCTCGTTAATTAATATCATGAATATAACATATATAATTATAAATATAACACTAAATATAATATCATTATAATTAATTTTATCGCGATATACCATAAGTAATGGTGGTAATTTTAATAAACTATTAATAATTATATAATAGACCAATAATGTATTTTCATTATAATTGTATGCAATATTGCCAATATTGATTATATAAAATCCGGTTGCTATACAAAGCAATATTATTGGATTATAAGGAAATATCTTAGCAATATATAAATAACTATAAAGTACTATCCAGACAGATAAAAAATATAAAATAGGTATATATTTTTTCTCCATATTTTTTCCCACTTCTATATATTAATAATCATTATAATCGTCGTAGTAGCTATCGTAGTAATCTGCGAGATCGTCATAATAACGTTTTTCTTCTTCTGTTAATTCGTCTTTGCCATCTTCCTCAAACATATCGCATTCCTCATCATCATCAGATAGATTCAATAGATATTCCTTCATCATTTCCTGCAATCCTCCCGTATAGAAATATACGTCGTCGTGATTTTCGCCAGCAGTCCAAACGTATTCAGATGACATCTTGATGTAATAATATCATAAATATTATATAATCAATTTTTAACAAAATCGGCAATAATTTCTTCTGTTAATTTGTAATCATATGGCCTAACAATATCACCTTGAGCACTATCGCATTTTAATAGAATATCAATATTCTCTCTCGTAATATCATTTTCAATAATTTTATCATAGCCATAATATGCTCCCAACAATGCTCCCGCGATCGCGGCATTTGTATCAGTGTCACCAACTATGACTTCTGATTTTTTCCATTTGCCTTTAACACAAATTTTAGCAGGCTGTCCTTCTTCGGGTCCCAGACAAATAATGGCATCAATGGCATCTTTGTAATTATCAAATTGAAATAGTCCCCAGAATGCGCAATAATAAGCGTTAATAATATGTCCCTTGTTAATAGTAACATTTCTAAAAGTATTGCTAGATGCTTCATCAAATGCGATTAATAATTTGTCGAACTTTATCATTCCTCTTATTTTTTCCATAATAATATGCTTTGGAGTATTTTCAATAGCCATTTTTATAGCCTGAATATATGTATATACTGCGTTATATACGAGTTCTGATGGATTTGTAATAAATACATCTTCGCGAATAATATTTTCTTCGTCGGCAAATATATGCGCGTATGCTCGCATCAAAGCCCCATTGGATTGCGAAGCATTCATAGTTTCTTGATCGGGATAATGCTTGCGAAACCTATTTAGATATAATTCATAATTAGATTTTGGAGCTACAAAGAGATTTCTAGTATTTCTTCCCATAAATGGCGAACGCCCCTTGCAACCATCAAACTTATTATTTGCCCACGTCATATAATTGACAACTGCTTGCTCTTTTGTGTAACCATCCCTGATAGTTTTTAAAAGTATCATTGCCAATTCAGTATCATCTGAAACTTGACCAATGACACCAACTTGCTTTCCATAAGTTCTACTATATTTGGTTATAGCACTTTCTAATTTGCCAGTATAAAATGCATGTGGAAAGAATTCCACGGGAGTTCCCAATGCATCTCCGAGAGCATGTCCGAGAATAATACCAGATACTTTGTCCTTGTTGTAAGTCTTCATAGTTGTAAAAAAGAAAAATATAAAATTATATCAATTTTTTTATTTATTCAGAAATATTAATGTTATAATACTGAGACGTGCTGAGGTCTAATATAGAAACTATGGGATATTCATGCCAGCGTATGATATTTTGAGACATATCAATATTTGACGTGTCGCTAGATGTATCATTGGATATCACACTTGACTCGCCTTTGTATTGAAGCATAAAAAATATACAAAACACATAACAATCAATTTTTATCAAAATTAATACGAAAGCATCATGAGGAGAACGTCGAAACTATCTGCGACTTGATATTCTGTGTAAACTCCTTCAATATACCAGAGCTCTATTTCTAGCTCACTATCAAACTTTACATAGTAATGCCTGCTATAATCGCGATTATATAGAGAGATAGTATTGCCAGAAACACAACCAGTAATTTGCATATTATTGTCAGTTAATTTTGCAATATATGTTTTGAATTGATTGATAGTATCATCGCTGACGCCAGCCCAGTCGCTATAACACTCCCTAAATACTTCCTTAACATTGTTATCAAAGTCCTTGTTATATTTATAAACTTTGATACATCCGCGTTCGTTGTCGATAAGAAGCTCAAAGTTTCCATAGTCCATGATAATGGTATGATAATATTATTTATACTTTACTATCAATTTTTAATATTAATAAGACAAATCTTTCTAATTTATTATGTAGCAAATATTAGAATTAGATAATGAGTTCTGGCACCAACATATGTAAAATGACACATGATGGTAAAGTAGGTATTGGTACTGATGCACCATTGGTGCCACTACATATATATGATACAAGTGATGTATTAAAAGTATCAAACTCGGAAATAACTATAAATAGAAACATATTACCCGAGACAAATGACTCTGTTGATATTGGAAGTGCAGAAAGAAAGATTCGTGATATGTATATTAGCGATAATTCATTGTGGATAGGCGATGACCATAAGCTTGCTATATCTGGTGATGGCGCGATGAAGTTTAGAAAAAGAAAAAAATCAACATTACCAAAAGTATTAAGAGATGCTTCTGGGAATGATCAAGCAGCATTAGACCATATTAATTTATTACATGGTACTTTATATCAGAATGTAACAGAGTTAAAATTAAATCATGTATTATCATATGCAAGGACTATCAATCCTGAATATAAAACATCTGATATTTTCGGAGATGATACAGAAGACTATGATCAAGACACCGCAGCAGATGCCTGGCAAATTAATAATTCAAAAATATATCTTGGTTCTGGCTATACAAATATAGGTATTGGAACAAATGACCCAGATCCTAACTTTAAATTACATGTAGATGGTAATGTACATACTGATGGTACTATATCGGCAAATAATTTAATAGTTACAGGGAATATCATTCAGCAATATGGTCCTGGTACAACAGAATCTTATTTATTCTTACAAACTAGTGCAGTATTTCAAAACGATGATGTGTATCTATATGAAAATAGAAAAACATCAATAACATTACAAGCGTTGGGCCCAGATGATCAATGGCAATCTTTTGGAGGAGCTAATAAAATAGCAGAACAATTACAAAATTGTTTTACATATTTCTTAAAAGGAAATAGAAGGGATGGTAATATACATATAATAACTTTAAATAATAGTCAAACAAATGCGACAGCAGATAGAAAATACTATGCTATGCGAATATCATCCACACAAATGAAAGTATGGGGGAGTTATGATACGACATATCCGTTAGCATATAGCAGTGCTTTAACATGGGATTTCACAAGCGGAGCAACTATTTATAAGACATTTTGAGTACATAATTTTATTTTTCTAAGATTTTTTAAATTGTAAAGTATATTCTATGCAAATTATTAGAACTAGTTAATTTATAATTCATGATATAAAAATGAGTACATAATTAATAAAAAAGTATAAATTTCAAAAAGTTTATAAAATTCATAGAAAAATAAAATTATGTACTCGTTTTTATATTGATAATTATAATTGTCTTTCGCAAAGTAACCTACCTTGATTATCTGTTATTTGTAATCTTTTTACAGCATTGTCTTTGCGTTCTCCAATAACCATCCATTCAATTTCTATATCATCGATGGTATTTTCACAATTGACCTTTATAATACCATTATCAATTTCACCAATAACACGATCATACGTTTGATTATTCCTGAGGTATAAAAATGGATTACCATTTAAAGCAGCGAAAGTACCTGTTGCCATCCCACCTGATGTATTACAATCAATATCTATATTAATCTCACTATATCCACCACTTATTACTTTTTTACCTCTATATATATTATCATATCGGGGACCTTCTAAACTACCATGCTGCAACCATTTATTTTCGTTTAAAGGATGTTGTATTTTGAAATTAATAGAAGTTTTTGTAATACTACCTGCTACTTCAAACTCTCCTGATGGATTATTAGTACCGATACCAACTTTACCCATGAATTTTGTATTAGCATTAAGGGTATTATATTTCCATTCTTTTAATTTGTAAGTAATTGGATTAGATAACGTAGCTTTATAACGTATTATTACTATGCCTTCATAAGCATCGCCACCTGCTCCCCAACTTCCACCTCCACCTCCTCCCCCACCACCATAAAATGTTGCATCTAAACCATTTCCTTCTTGTGAACCTCTTCCACCACCACCAAGTCCACCATCTTTATTAGGTGAATGACCTCCACCTCCACCTCCTGCATAATATGTTGCCGTACCAGTGATATCTATTTCTCTACCTATACCACCAACTGCTGAAAGTCCATCTCCGCCTACCCCACCTGCACCACCACCACCTCCACCGCCAGCACCAGAACTAACACCAATACCACCTGAATAGCCTTGACCATCAACATGAACATTTGCAGGATCTCTTGTTGTATCACTTGTTCCAAGACCACCACTACTACCACCACCGGCCGTATAAGGTTCCAAATCATTAGGATAACCAGACCCACCTCCACCACCTCCAACAGCATCATAATTAATTATAGTATTACCACCTTGAATTTGCGAATTTTTACCTTTTAATCCGGGATTATTACCAACATTTGCTCCACCAGCTCCACCTACACCGCCATTGCCAACTTTAATAGTATATGTTCCATTTAATGTTAAACCAGTTTCATAAATTAAACCACCAGCACCACCTCCTCCTGCATCCGTACCACCACCACCCCCTCCTCCTGCAACGACTAAAATATCACATTCTGTGGGTTCATTGAAAGTAACACTATATTGTGTTTGTCCATTATATAATGTATATAATTCGTAAACTTCATCAGCGGATAATTCCTTATCATATACACGGAAATCTGCAACATTTCCACGAAATGATCCAGATGAATCCGCTGTTTTTCCAATATATAATTTGTTAGTTGCTATATTAGCAGAAACACTTCTCGAACCTCGTAAAATACCATTTTCGTATATTTTAGTAGTATTATTATTTATGGTAAATACAAAATGATTATATCTTGATATAACCGCAGTATCATTAAAAGCTATTGTAATGTCTAAATCAAAACTATGAACGTAAAATCTAAGACTATTATTATTAACAAATGCTACTCCTATCTCTGTTGTTGAAGAATTAACACCTTGTGAAAATACAAAGTGATTTACACCATGTCGTTCTTCATTTCTTTTTACCCAGCAACACCAGGAATATGCAGAAGTACTTGTTATAGCCGGCATATTATTAGTCGTATATAATTCGTCAGCATCATTATCTATTAAAACAGATTTGATATTACCATCTATGACTAATTCTGTATCAACATTAGTCAAATGATATTTGGTACTTTGTGGATTACTATCTTCATAGTTGCCATCAAATTTATAATGTGCAATCAAATGCGCAGCATCTTGACTAAATGTAGGATGCATATCAGAAATTATATTATCAATATGTTTAAATGACATAATATTATATATATCATCGGTAGTTTTATTAGCATCAATGAGAGACAAAGTATAATCAATATCATTGGTTGTAGTTAGTTCATACAGAGTAGAATACTTGATAATTACAACACCAGACCCGCCATTACCCCCTCTATTATCTTGAAACCCATACGGACCTCCACCACCACCCCCCCCTGTATGTTCTCCCGCGTCCCCACCCGGTACTTCAGCATACAGGGGTCCACCTCCACCAGGTTCGCCATCATTTATACCACCAGTTCCACCATATGTTGTACCTATTGCACCACCTCCCCCACCTCCTTTTCCACCATTACCGCCGATTGTAGTGTGCCCACTACCACCACCACCTCCTCCCCAATAATATGGTGTACCTAAAATATCAAATTGTAAGCCATCACCACCTCGTTGTCTAGCAGCGGCACCATCCTCACCACCACCTCCTATTTCACCTGCACCACCACCACCACCACTATAATGACTTTGTTTACCATATGCACCTCTAAAACCTTGTCCTAACGTTCCTACCCCAGCATCATTTAAATTATTATCAGCTTCAAACCCTGACGAACCCCCGCCAGAACCACCAGGTCCACCCTTACCTAAAAGATAAATGTCATGTTTGCCTGATCCACCATATCCTCCACCGATAGCAATATAAGTATCAAATACAGAATTTGCTCCTTGTTTAGCATTAATAGTAGGATTAGTATTTGATTGACCATCGGAGCCAGCAGCAGGTGCACCATCTCCTCCATTACCCACACTTATAGTTTTTACACCAGCTTTAAGACTCAATGTTTCTAAATGTATAACTCCACCACCGCCACCACCGCCCCCCGCCCACACCCCCCCTCCACCACCACCAGATACTATTAATACTTCACAAGACATATCAGAAGTAACATTTAAGGTATAATTTGTTTGATTATTTCCATTGTCATTAGTTGAATCATATGTCAACATAATAGTATTATAACCATCAACTAATATATCACAATCAGCATTATTTGTTATAGTTGGTTCATTTGTAAAACTACCAGTGTCTAAATACCTGATTATTACTACGCCCGAACCACCAGAAGCTCCGGCTGTACCTGTTTGAGCGCCACCACCACCACCCCCTGTATGTTCAATACCTTTTTGTGGATTTATTACTGGTGAACCATTAAATCCACCATCACCGCCTCCACCAAAGCCTCTTATATTATCATGTGTACCATTATAACTATTTCCCCAACCTACCCTACCAGCACCACTAAAAGTGTTACCACCACCCCCACCAGCAAACCACCCATTGTGACCTACATTAGTCCCAAAATAGCTGCTAAAATCCACACCAATACCACCATCACCGCCTCCACCATATGCAGACCACGTTCTATCGCCTTGTGTTGATTGTATCGCATCTTCTCCTTGATATCCAGCACCTCCACCACCACCCGAAGAATAATTGGGATTACCACCACCTGTTCCATTTCTCCCTTTACCCCCACTATTTCCATAAGATACCCACCCTTCATACGATAATTGTGTTGATGTACCGCCAGCAACAGCACTACCATTAGAATGAGAACCTCCTCCGCCAGAACCTCCTGCGTTTCCTGCTGTTCCATTATAAGGACTGGGTTTACGCGTACCCCCACCTCCGCCACCAACAGCAATATAATCGGAGCCATTAATATTTATTGAACTATCATAACCATCTGTGCCATTAACACCATTGCTAAATGTTGGAGCACCGGCACCACCATTAGCTACTTTTATAGTATACTCATTACTACCTTCCAATGATACAGATTCGGCAAATAATAATCCACCACCACCTCCTCCTCCACCAAAAGCCCCGCCGCCGCCGCCACCACCAACTATCAAAATATCACATTGTATATTCGATAATACATTAAAACTATATTCTGTTTGATTGCTACCTTTATCATTATCAGGATCATATACAAAAGTAATATATTTATAAGATGTACCAGTAATATATGTAGATGAAACATTAGGCGTGGAAGTAAAATATGGAAAAGTATATTCTGGTTCCCTTATTTTTCCACTACTAATTAAACACCCATCTTTATATAAATTATTAGTATTAATATCGCCTTTAACATTTAAATTATAATTTGTAAGAGGAAACGTACCAATGCCAACATTACCCTTATGAACTACATTTGCATTAGTAGCACTATACTTCCATTGTGCTAATTCAGTAGTAGTAGTTATAGTAGGAGTACCCATATTTCGCTTGTATCTCACTAAAATAATACCTGAACCTCCGTTACTGCCATGTCCTCTACTTGCTAAATACACATTTCCACCTCCTCCTCCCCCACCTCCACTATTTGGCATTGCTCCTTCAATAGTATTGTCGGTTTCTTTACCATCACTACCGCCTCCTTTACCTCCCAAACCATAATTTGTCGCACCAGATGTTGTATCAATACATTCACCTGCTCCACCCCCACCAGCAAAATATATTTTATTTTCAACAGGTATATATTCCCCTATACCACTTGTTGATAATCCAAAATGTTCTTTAAAATCTATACTTCCAATACCTGATAAACCTACACCACCAGCACCACCTACACTTTGTGATGTCGCTTCTAAACCAACACCACCAGCACCTCCACCCCCACCTCCTCCTCTATTAGTTGATGTGCTTGATAAATTACGAGCATCCCCACCTCTATTACCATAACCTATACTTGGTGTTTGTGTAGGTTGTAATCCATCTCCATAATGAGAATCAGAATAACTATAAGAACTACCACCACCCGATCCACCATCACTTCCTACTGATTGTTCTCCTGCTCCTCCACCGCCACCTAATGCTATTATATCATTTATAGAAGAATTAGAACCATTTCCACCAGGTATAGTATCATCACTATTAATAACACCTCCTTTTCCAACTTTTATATTAACCTGACCTGTTAAAGATACATTTTGTTGAAATACTAAGCCACCTGCACCGCCACCACCTGCTGTGGCATATCCACCAGCACCACCACCACCTACAATAAGTATATCACATTCAGTAGGGCTATCAAAGGTTAAATTATATTCTGTTTGATTATCATCAGCTAATTCATCATGATAAAGGAATGTCAACAAGTTGTATTCGCTATCTATTTCTTTTGGAGCAAATTTAATAGATTTATTGGCTAAATAAGTAATTTCAAGAGAATTTAAGACTTTATTGTAAATACGGAAATCATCTATATAACCAATTGTTTGCGATGATTGAACACTTCCAAATAAATAACTATAATCATAATTATGTATTTGTGGTATTTGTTTATATTTATTAGGATATTGATTGACACCATCAAAATAAATAGTCCAAGTTCCTTTGTTATCGATAGACCATGTTATATGGTGCCATTCATTGTCAACTACCCCACATGTTATTGATGTTTCAACATTATCTTCTTTAATACCAATCCATATAGAATTAGCAGTGCCGTTTCTTTCTATACCAATTCTATTTGTTAATGTCGTATCACTTTCCGTATCAGAAAATTCAAATAAAGAAGCCTTGGAACCACTACTAGTATTCATATTAAACCAAAATGAAAATGTAATACCAGTTGTACTACTAATTTCGCTTATTTGTGATGCAATTAAATCTGGAAATTGTATCTTGGCTTCTGTGCCAGATTCGTGAGCAGATTTACCAAATACTTTTTCAGTACTACTAAATAGTGAAGTATTATCTAAGTCAATTAGATCATAATATCCGTAAACGGAATCTCTATATTCTGCATCTTCATCAAATTTGTAATGGGCAACTAAATTAGTATTATCACAATCCAATATAGTATATTCAGTTGCATTATTTCCTTGTGGTATATACACATCACTACTTATATTTTCATTTTTATATCTAATAATTATAATACCAGAACCACCATCGCCACCTTTATAATTTGCGGTGGTAACAGCGCCAACACCACCACCACCACTACCAGTATGAGGGTCAGCATCAACGCCACTACTATCTAATGCAGAATTAGCAGTATTATCACCGCCACCACCTCCTGCACCACCCCCGCCTAATCCTCCTGTGCCAACCTGTGCTGTACTCAAAGAACCAGCATTGGGTCTAATACCGCCACCACCACCTGCAGCATAATAAACATCTGTACCAGTAATATTATATTTCTTGCCACTACCACCATCACCAGCATATTGGATTCCCATACTTTCTGATGTAGGATCACCCTTGGTGCCAGCACCACCCCCACCAGCACCCCAATCATCATGTCCTCCTGACATTTCTATACCACCATAATTACCAAAACAACCAATATCATTTAAACTATCAACACCATTATCACCAGGAAACATAGTAATATTATAATGATCAACCAATGTTGCAGAACCAGTAACAATATTAATAGCTATGTCATTTACAATATTGCCTGCAATTAATTTACCAGATGTACTATCACCTGCACCTCCACCACCAGAGCCACCATTAAGAGGTTTATAACCACTATTATTCCAAGTACCACCACCACCACCACCTTTTGCTAAAAATTGTTGCTTGCCATCACTAGTTCTTTTAAATTCGCTATCAGAACCAGAATCTCCAACATTTGCTGTATTACCATTGGTACCACCATTGCCAACTTTGATAGTATAATCACCTTGCAATATAATATCTTCGTAATATATTAATGCACCAGCACCACCACCACCCGCTTGGCCATTACCGCCACCAGCACCACCCCCAGCAACAACTAATATATCACATAATGCTGGATTATTGAATTGTAAATTATATTCAGATTGTCCCGAACCATTGTCATTGCCTCCAATATACTTGTATGCGATATACTTATCATTTGTACCAGATATATCACCTTCTTCAATATTGATGGCACCTAAATTATATAAATTAGTTATTTCGGTTGTTGATAATACTCTATTATAAACTCTAAAATCGTCATAATAACCACCATTATTATCATAATCATAACCACTTCCACTCCATTTTTTTGCTCTACTGATACCAATATGTCTATCGGCTAAATTTGTATGTGGTGTATCTAATGTATTTGAGGTAGTTAAAGTTTTTATAATACCATTCAAACTAATATTAAATGTAGTACCAGTATTTGATATAGAAATATGATTCCATGCATTTGCAACTATATTATTGTCAGTACCAATAATAGAAATAAAATTACCCCCTGTTAACCCTTGCCATTCCAAATTACCATTTCTAGCTGTTATATACCATCCGCCACGTAACCCCCCAGCACTAATAGCATTATCCCACCCACCACCTAAATATTCTTTGTCTGATGTTGTAGGATATAGCCAAAAGCTAATAGTAAAAGCACCACTCCAAACTGCTGTTAATACATTTAATGATGTTATTTCAATATATTCATTAGCTCCAATTAATGAAGATTGACCATTTACTTTATAATTAAAATGATAATCAATAGTTCCAGAAACAATCGTTATATCATTACCATTACCTGAACTATCTGTTAAATCCCCATCAAACTTATAATGTGCAACTAAACCACTTGTAACATCGCTTCCATAATTATATTGCGTTCTTGTTAATACATCTTTATTAACAATTGGTATTTCTTCGTCTGACACTTCTGTCGTTGTTGTTACGAGATATTTAGGTATATCTACATTGAATATATTGCCCCCGCCATAATCAACTTCTATGTCGGTATCATTCAGTCCAATAGGCATTGAATTTGCTCTCTATATAAATCAGTATAAATATTTATATAAAAATAATACATATAATACAAACTTATCATTGTTCGCATATTAATTTACCTTTTGCATTTGTCAAAGAACTTTTGATAATGCCTCTATCTTGTCTTTCACCAATTACAAGCCAATCAACAAGTATATTATCAGTAGTATTTAGACTATTAATTTTTATTTTTCCATCTTCAATATATCCCTTAACTTTGTCAAATGTCTGATTATTTTGAAGATATAATTGGTAATCAGTATTTAATGCTTCAAAAGTACCAGGAATCATTCCACCTGTATTATTACATTCAGTATCTATATCAACTTCACAATATCCATTAACAATTACTTTTTTTCCACGATATATATTGTCAAATCGCGGACCTTCGATACATGCATGATATAAATGCATATTATTTACGATAGGATGTTCAATTTTAAAATTTTTAGCGTTTGCAATGAAACTACCATCAATATCTAGTTCTGTTGTTGGTGTTTTACCGATTCCCACATATCCCATAAGTGATACTTCATCATAAGAGCTACTATATGTCCAATTGGATAAGTAATTCCGTAAAGTACCCAATGCATATCTTATGATAATTACACCTGAACCACCGGCGCCACTATATGTGTTACCGGAAAGAACACCGCCTCCACCACTACCAGTATGCAGCAATCCATCTTTATATTTATTTATAGTTGACGATGCTACATATAAATTATGCGTTCGACCACCATGACCACCACCACCTAACCCACCTTCACCACCACATGCTCCTGTATTACTATTATTACCTCCTCCTCCACCACCAGCATAATAAGTCATAATACCTGTTATACCCACTTCTTTACCATCACCTCCATTGCCGGCGGTTGCATCACTTATCACATTTTCACCAGCGGCACCAGCCCCGCCACCACCGGCTGATACATAATGACCCGAATAAGAATTTGATAAACCTTGACCACCAGGATTACCCCAACCTCTTTTATTACCTTCACTATCTAAATATTCTTCTTGTATTGAATCGCCTCCGAATGCTGTAATACCCGAGTTATGACCATTAGCCCCACCACCTCCACTACCACCATCTAAACCATGATAGGTACTTGTAGATGTACTATATCTACCACCACCTCCACCATATATTCCAGTATATCTGCCTTCATTCAGAGATATAGATATGCCAGAAAAATGTATATGTGTAGTAGATCTCCAAAAGTTAAATATAATTTCTCCATTAGAATCGGCAACAGCATGTCCAACATAGGTAGGTTGTTTTGTTTGTCTTTGTTTAACTGTAATAGTAGAACCACCATTTACATTAAAATATGAATCTATATGATATCCAGAATTTGTATTATTACTATAAGTTACAAAATCATAAGATCTTCCAGGAATCAAATCAAATGCAGTCAAATATGCATACCCACTAGTATTTCTTAAAAAACCTGAAGCATAGGTACGAGTATGTGTCCATCCCGTAAGTCGCGTTTTAATACCATTGCTCAATGTTATATTATAAGTATTGGCTTGTATACCTGACAATTCACCATAAATAGTTCCATTAGCATAATCTTCAAAATTATCATCTTCATATGTTGAAAGTCGCGATTTATTAAAATATGAACTATATCCATTATTAGCATTTGAAGCGTAAGGTGTTTGTGCTCCACCTTTTCCGACTACAAGTGAATAATCACCTTTCAATGTTACATTTTGTAAATAAACTAAGCCACCAGCCCCACCACCACCACCTTGATCAGGGCCACCACTTCCACCTCCACCAACTACCAAAACATCACATTGTGTATCAATTGGAAAGTTAATATTATAAACTGTATAATATGAAAATGTGCTTTCATAATAATTATTATAAGTAAACATCATATATTTATGAGTATAATCAGTTGCTACACTACTGACACTATCGATAGAATTTCTAACAAATACGCACATGCCACCACTATTACTAAAATATTCTTCGTGACCATTATATGTGTCTTCCATATATAAAATACCATGTTTATCACCGATTGAAGATACATTCCAATCTTCAACAGTAATTAATGGGTCATGGCCGGTACTTCTATTATACCATCTAGCTTCATATGAATTATTAGATATAGAAGATTTAATAATAATTCGTTGTGCATTATCATAAGTTCCGCCAATTACTTGTTCA
>Ga0209666_1002390_pt1 | contig 14026 bp, 19 predicted proteins | sample SaaInlV_125m_DNA_FD_184679 | JGI IMG/M metagenome (GOLD analysis project Ga0209666, IMG submission 184679) | Marine microbial communities from expanding oxygen minimum zones in the Saanich Inlet - Saanich Inlet SI037_S3LV_10m_DNA (SPAdes)... | ecosystem: Environmental > Aquatic > Marine >...
AACTAATATCTCTGGTATTACTTACGGAACCCCAAGAACATTATAAAGAACAAATAGAGAATATCAGAGATTTAATAAACAATAGCAGAATAAAAATGGAGGAAATGGAAGAAGAAATGAGTACATATGATGGCCAAATGGAATAATATATAATATTTCATATTAACAATTTTACTTTCATTAAATTCGGCGCTTTATTAAATTTGGTCCATTTAATTTAAGTTCTTCTACTGTACCCACTCCTAATAATCCCATTGCGCGATCAAGTTCAACCTTTAAAATATTTAAAGCCTTTATAACCCCGTCTGTTCCACCTGCCGTAAGACCATATAAATAAGGTTTTCCTACACCTACTGAATCTGCCCCAAGAGCAAGTGCCTTAGCTATATCTGTTCCTCTTTGTACACCACCATCCATAATAATTTCAACATTTGAACCAACTTCTTTTCTAATAGATGGAAGTACATCTATTGTTGCGGGGGAAGTTTCTAACTGCCTACCACCATGATTAGAAACCCATATTGTTGAAAATCCTACTGATAATGCTTTTTTGGCATCATCGGGGCGCACAACACCTTTTAATGCTGCTGGGCCATTCCATTCTCTCATTAACCATTCAGCGTCTTCCCAATTAAACTCTGGATTAATTTGTGAATTTACAAAAGCAGCTAAGGAATCTGCTGGAACATCTTTATTTATACAGGCATATGTATATGGTTTATTTGATATAAAATCCCATGTCCACGCTGGTGCCTTTATTGCTTCATATATTTGTGTTGCACTATAATTTGGCGGAATTGTAAATCCGTTTCTAATATCCCTTTCCCGATTTCCATACCATGTAAAATCGGCAGTTAGGGCCAAAGCATTAAAACCTTCTGCCTTAGCTTTTTTAATAACATCTTGTAGCAATCCCTTATCTTTCCATACATAAAGTTGAAATACTTTTGGTCCACTATGTATTTTTCCAATATCGGTAATACTTGTTGTTGCAAGAGATGATAGAGCATACATAGTTCCATGAAATTCAGCAGCTTTCGCGGCAGCAGTTTCACCTTCTGTATGAAACATTCTATTTCCAGCCGTAGGACACCCAAAAAACGGAAGGCTTACCTTTTCACCAAAAATTGTTGTACTTAAATCTAATGGTGGTTTTAAACCAGATAAACATTTATAATGCATTTCAAGGTCTGTATAAGCATCTTTTGCTCTTTTTAAAATTATTTCATCATCTGCACCTGAATCAAGATAATCAAACACCATTTTATGAGACCTTTTTTTAGCACATACACGAAGATCAGCAATATTTACAGCTTTTTCTAAACGATTTCTTGAAAACGTATTAACTAATGGATTAACAATCGGATTTAAAGGTTTAAGTATATGATGTATCCCTAAATCATGTGGTGATGGCATTTTTTTTCCAATAATTGTTTTTATAGATGTTGAAAAAAAACGTGCATTGGATACAGATAATGTAATATTTTTAGATTTTGGGTATAAATAGCTTATAAACTTATTATAATTCATATTCATTAACTTTTAATATTTTCTTTTTTTTATATGAAAGAAATGAGTACATAATCTATAAAATCTCTTGAAATTCAAAAAGTTTATAAAATTAATAAGAAAATAAAATTATGTACTCTCTTTACACATCTGAAATTAAATCTAGTTTTAATTTCATAATAGCACCTATTTGTCTTATAAGAATATCTAAATTAACATTATCAAAACACTTATTAAACTTTTCACATTCCATATTGTTTAGTTTATCCTTAAATTCTTTTGTTAGATTTCCTCTTTGAATAAATTGTGAGAAACTACTATTATTAAGTCTTTTATAAAACTCTTTATATTCAAAGATACATTCATAATATTGAATAATTAATACATCAATATAATTACTTTTATCACAGAATTTATCATAATATGTCGTGATCTCATTGGTATACATATCAATTTCATTATAATCACATTTTAGTACATTACACAATAGCTTGCTTCTCGTTTCATATTTATCATTAATATTTTTAATATTTTTATATTTATCTTTTAAATATCTTATTTCTTCGTCTAAACAATTAATACTATTTAAATTTGTAATAAAGAATTGAATATAATCATCAATAGAAATATAATCACATTCACTAACAAAGTGACTGGTACTACCACATTTATAACACTCGTTATTTGATGTCCTTAATTCATTTCTAAGAAACTTAATAGTTTCACCATTTAATTCTTCTTGATTATAAGAACCGCCTCTTACATTATCAATACCATACATAGCCATATATTCTTTAACATATCTATCTTCATCAAATGGAGAACTATTTTCAATTTGTTTAATAATGGACAATGGTTTATATTTTTTAGTCCAGAACGAACCAATATCTTCTAAATGCTCTTGGTATCTTTCTTTAACAGTTCTATTTGTTTTTCCAATATAATATTTATTGTCATTTAGCTTTAAGATATAAATGGTAGTTGTCATTTCTATAATAATTAGTTAAATAAGATAATAATTTTTTATATGTATTTGCTGGGATAAATATGTTCAGGTAATACTAAAAAATGATATGCGACTTATTTACTTTTATTAGAACAGAAAGGATATGTTGTAGATATCTGTATATAGAGAGACATTGATACCGAATTTGATGATATAATTAAAGAACGCAATGAGTAAAATCTTGTATTAGACTATAAGTATCAAATACTCTCTATATATTAGAGCAAAATGGAACAATAATGTATGTTATACAGAAGGCAATCTGCCAAGAAACCGAAAGGTGGAATCGCTGATAGCATGTATTACCTTAGTAGCGGCTACAATATGTTTTTTCACTTTATATAAGAATGTTTTAATATTATAAAAAATGGGCGAATTATTTTGTTGCAATACAGATCCAATTATAGATAATAACTATTTATTTTTAAGTTCTATATTCACAATATTACAACAGTCTATTTTTTTTATTATTGCAGCTTACTTTAAATTTGATAAAGTAACAGATTTTGCCGGAGTTACAAATTTCATAACAGTTTCACTATTTACTTTGTTCATAGGTGGTAAATATTATGTACGACAATTATTGGTAAGTATTATTTGCTGTATTTGGGGCATTCGTTTATCAAGTTATTTATTTAATCGCATTTTGAAAATTGAAAATGATAGCAGATTTGATAGTTTCAATAGAGGTTTTACAATTCAATATACTGTTTTTTGGATAGTTCAGGCATTCTGGATATTTATAGTATCATCTCCAATAATATTATTAAATTCACAATGTTGTTATGATGTTGCATTAAATTATAGAGATATTATAGGTACATCACTTTGGGCTATTGGATTTGCTATTGAAAGTATATCAGATGCTCAAAAATATAATTTTAGAAATAATCCCGATAATAATGGTAAGTTTTGCAATAAAGGTCTTTGGAGTATTTCAAGACATCCAAATTATTTTGGTGAAATTACTTTATGGTGGGGAATATTTATAACATCTTCAAATATATTTACACAAGACATGTATTGGACTGTATTAAGTCCAATTACTATAACAATTCTAATACTATTTGTATCAGGAATTAATATACTTGAAGTATCTAGTAATAAAAAATATGGTATGTTAGAAGAATACAAAGAGTATAAACAAAATGTTAGCATACTAATACCATTTCCACAATTTTTATATTCTAAAATGCCAATAATAATTAAAAAAACTTTATTTTTAGATTTTCCAATATATAATAAGAGTACATAATTCTCTAAATCTCTTAAAATTTAATAGAGTTTATAAAATCAATGAAAAAATAAAATTATGTACTCATTTTTAAAATGGAAGAACAATTATATAATATTGCGAATTACATACTATCCTATGATGTAGATTGGTGGATGCCTAAATTTGAATATAAAGATACAGAAGAAGGCTATTGGAAAAAAATAAAAACGAGCGATACGACCAATACTATTCATTCTATTCCAGACCATAAAATATGGGTAAAATATTACTAATTATTTTTTTATAACAGTTTTGGGATCCACTTTTAGAATTCTAAGAATTTTTTTGAGAAAACCCATATTAAAGTTTGCTACTTGACAATTTTCATATTCCTTAATTACATTATCTTTTACAGACAATCTTTGTGCTAAGTCTTTTTGTGATAAACCCATTGCTGCTCTACCATTAGTAATAGCAAGTGAATATTCACGTGTCATTTTGTTTAGCTTAGGGATATCATCTTCCAGCAATCTAATGAACTCTTTATTACCCGCAGGTCTTGGTGTATTTTCTTTTTTTATAATTTCATTGGGTTTTTTAGTAAATACAACCGGTTCCCAGTCCTGATAATTGACGGAAGTACTATTCATTTTATTAATATATAATATAAAAACTTATATCAATTTTTATGTATAAAGAGAATACATTTGAACTATTCTTAATAAAAAATGATGGTTTCTTATATAATATAACTTACAATATAAGGATGTATTCTTATAACGTTTTCCCCCTCGGTGTTCTGACAATTGGTCAAATCGATAAAGGTCAAGCAGCTCTGGATGATATTTCGCGAATTGTGGATGATAAAAATAACAAGAAGGAATTGTTGTCACTGTCTAATAAGTTCTTTACATTGATTCCGCATATTTCAGAAAAATTAAAAGTTATTAAAACTCGCGAAGATATTAACGAGAAAAACGAGCTACTCGAATATATGCGCGGGGTATCCAATAAAATCTAATGAAGATACTTAGATATAGCCGCCAATGCACTTAATTCTCCCTTTTTAGGTAAAGGCTTCAACTTTATAAGTTTTGTGTTTTTTATGTTTAAAGAATCATAATTAATATTAGCAATACATTTCTCCATATTGATAATTATAAAAATAAATGTAATAATCAATTTTTATTCAAATTTAATAAGTTTATCTAAGAAATTTTGAGAAGCCTCGTCTGTTAATTTATAGTTTTTGAGTATATATAGAATAGTTCTACATTCTACTTGTGTTATCTTACGACCATCAAATATTTTCATTAATAATTTATTAGAATCATCAATTGATATGCGACCATCACCTTGACCTTTTACTAACTCATCAGCTGTTTCTAATAAACCGGCATCAAAATTAAGACCATCAATAACCTTATAATAACTAACTTTATTTTCCATCTTTATAATAATTAAAGAAAACTTTTAAATAGAAAAGGCGTATTTTTGATGACCGGCATATTATTCAAAAACTCACTAAGAGCATAATATGTAATAGCAACCATAGCAAGGCGTCCATTATTAAGTTCTTTGAGTTCTAGGTCGCGTTTAGTTTTAGGGCCCTTATTGACATATAGTTTAAGAGGGTCAAAACCAAGATCGCCTGGAATAGTATCCTTTGTATATTCTTTATTTAGCCCAATAGATTCAACAGTTGCAGTAAATACAATAATGGCCATGAAGAATACAGGATTAATCTTATCGAGACCACCATTCAAAATAGAAGGGGCCTTACCATTAAATGAAAGCATATCCATTTTGTTAGCAATTTTAGATAGATAAGGATGATAAATTTCAGACAATGGCCAACCAACACTTGCGAGCATCGCGAGACGACCATGTTTAATTTCAGCTTCGCGATATTTCTTCAATGTACTAATGTCCACCGAACAATTAAATGGGTCAAAGCCTTTATTGCCGACCAAAATAGAAGCTTCGCCATCGGCCAAAATAGAATCCTTATCAAGAAGACCCCAGTTAATAGCATTTCTTACAAACAGATTACCACCATTTTGTTTACCAAATTTGTTAATATTAACAAGTCTTTCAAACTCAGGATAATCAATCATATTGTCATTATTCATATCAGCAACATCCATATAATTATTTTTACCATAGTAGCTATTTAGTTCGGTAATATCAATTGTTCCCGATTTATCCTTATCAATATCGTTGAACAATCTTGTATCAATATCTTTTTTCTGCATTTTACATACATCTTTTACTGAGCGTGATTTTAAAACAGGTAGAGTACTAATTTGGGTAAAACAAGAGGCGTAGCAGACAAGTGTACCCATCAACACATAACGAAACATTTTTATATATATAATTAATTATATTCTTAAATACTTTATGATGATATATGGTGTATATAAAAAGAATTAGTAATTATATAATTAATGAGAACTCTCTATTTATTACTATTTATAAGCTATGCAAATGCATTTATTAATATTAATACATATCGTGGAAATATTAATTTAAGAACAGATATAAAAAAAGCTAATAATATTAATTTTGTAATATGGAAAGGATATGCGATTCCAAGCAAAAATTATATTAAATTCAGCGAAAATATAATTAAAAAAGGATTGAAACATAATATAAGTATTAATGTTACTATATGCAATAATTATAATTTACCTAATCTTAGTAATACAATACTATTTGGACATTCGGCAGGTGGATATCATTGTATAAATAATAATGATAATATAAAAGCAAGAATTACATATGGCTCATCGCCAAAATCTATATACGATAATACAATATTTAATATAGAGAATAAAAAAGATACAAATATATTAAATATAATTGGTGAATACGATGGTTTTATATCATATATAAATTTATTAGAACAAAAAAACTACAATATTGAGAATGATATTAAAAATAATAAGTTAATATGTACTAAATCTAACCATTTATGTATTGTAGAAAATAAAAAAACCTTAATATCTATGTTGCTTTGTAAATATGACCAAAAGCAAGATGCAGATTATACTAAAATGATGGATGATGTATCAAAAACGATAATATCATATATTTTATATTTAGATAATGATATATCTATTCATAATAATGGATATACGCAAGATATTTTTAAGAAAAATTTAGTTTTTGAAATAACAAGTTATAGGCAATTTCTTAGAACAAAACCAGATATATGTAAAACTTATATTTATATAGATGATAAGAATAATACATTCATTAAAACATCTGGACTACTTGGAGATATGTTATTAAATACACTTGAATTTAAATATAAACAAAAAATTGTAGAAATTAAAAATACTTTAAAATGGTTATTAAGTAAAAATAATGATATATTAGTTTTCAGTTATAAAAAAAGAGATTATAAATATTTTAGATTACCATACATTATCAAATAATTTTAACTGGATATATGATTGATATAATAGTTATGTCGCAATGATAATGATGTTGTATGTTTAAATTTGCGCCCAAATAAACATGGACTATTGATTAGATGTATTAATTCATTTTCAGATATATATACATAATTTTTCAATTCGTTATGAGAAACATATTTATAATTCATGCCTTCCCAATTAGCGAATGTAGTAGCGTATTCGGGTGGTTTGTTGTAATATGTAGCTATTATTTCATTTTCTAATTTGTTATTAAATACACGTGCTAAAAAAGTTAAATAACATAGTTCATCGGGTGCATATGAATTATTAAACCAAACCAAATAATTGAGAGTATTGTGATTATGAACGTGTTTATAATAATTTGCACCGTTAATTAGTAATATACTATGCTTTTTATTTAAAATACACCATTGTGAGGCTTTATTAAGATATTTTATATCAATATAATTAAGTGCTTCGCGGCAATCGGGTAGACATTCCTTTTTGTCAGCAATATGAAAATACGAAAACTTGCTATCTAATACATTATAAATATAATCAAACGATTTAAAAGGTATACATGAACCCGAAAGAAATATAAAATGAGTATTATTCACGTCTATTAAAGCCTCATTTAACATATAATTTTGCGCTTTTACAATGGAAATATCAGCATATTTAGTATTAATTATATTTTTAACCTTATATTCATCGAAGAACTCCAATTTTATATCAGTTTTATAATGAATATATATATTATATCTAGTTTTATCAACATTTTTAAAAAATTTATACCATATACTTTCGTGATTTATAGTGCTGTATATTAAAAATATAAATGCTAATTTATTCATTAATTATAATATATAAATTGTATTTTTATATATCTTACAAAAATAATTAGTGCTCTCGGGGAGACTCGAACTCCCAATCTTTGGCTCATAAGACCAACGCTTTAACCGATTAAGCTACGAGAGCGCGTAATAGGAGCCCGCTCCCATTACATATTATATAATATAATAAATCCTTATATAATTTTATTAAAATTTACAGCCAGATTTAATAGGGTTAATACGTTGAGTTTTCATTAAATCATTATCATTTACAGATTCAAGTAAACTGCTATCTAATCTATTTGAATAAGCATTATTTTTTTTAGGCATCTTTGTAATCCCACATTCATCAATACTTGGAGATGATTGATATATCATGCCTACATTACCATTATTGCGTGCAGCAGCAGAATTTTCAAATGGTTTTCTAGTAGTCATTTCAACATCGGAAGCATCTTTGTTGATATTCATATTACCTGGATTTGGAGTATGCCCAGCAGCAATCATAATTAGCTCGCGCGTATCATCAATTTCGGCATTCTCTTCTGCTGATCTGTCTCTTTGACGATGTTCATTAATAGCACCAGCGATACCATATTCGTTTGTATCGGATAAAAATTGTTTTTGTGTATTTTTGAGATCAATTTCTTTATTAATATATCCTCCGAATAAACCATCTAACATACCTCCTATAAATCCATATGGTGATTTGCCAATAAGTGTTGTTTCCTTAACGGTAGTTTTAGCAACAATTTCAGGATCATATACAGAAACACTATATGTAACACCTCCTATATTGCGCACAGTATCAATTGGTTTAACAGTTTCGCGAATTGTTGTTTTTGCATCATCATCGGAAATAGTATAACCACCATCGGTAGCTTTAATATTAGTATGTCCACTGTCGTGTATTAATGTTTCTTTTACAGTTGTTTTAGCTTGATCTGTTATAGTAGAGTAAGTTTCTTTATTGCCAGATAAATTGGTCATTTCGCTATCGTGAACAGTAGTTTCTTTAACAGTAGTTTTCATAATATGATTATCGGGATCATATATTGTAGCTTTTTCAGGTATTTGTATACTTGGATTACCGACCCCTCTTTCAGATTCAACAGTATATTCCTTCATTGTATATTTTAATGCATCAACAACAGGCGATACAATTGCTTTTACGATACTGGTTACATTTGAAACAACAGTATTAGTTTCTGTACTCGCACGCTCGTTATTATAAGTTATTACATTGCCTTTGCCATAGTCATCGCTTAAACCGGCATTAGCATCATTTAAAGATACACCGCCTTGATAATCAATGTGAGATTCTTGGCGTGTAGTAGGGCGAATATTTTGTGCAGGACGCAAAGAATCCTTGTTTACAGCACCAGTAGTTTTCAACCACATGTCTTCATTTTGTTCATATACCGTGTCTGGGCGATTTTTATTAAGTGGCATTTGCACTCCTCGTTGATCAGGACCTTTGATATGCCCTTTAACAGGTATTTTAAAAGTAGTTTCTTTTTGATTAATTTTACTTCTTAATTCATTTAAATTTTTAGGTCGCGCCAATGTATTAGTGTCTGCTTGATGAAATCCACCAACGCCCCTAGATTCATAACCTTGGTTTAACCCCGGGCCTACCTTAATTTGTTCTATTGGAAAAAAATTGTTAGCCTTTTCCTTGAAATCCAAACGAGATTTAAAAAAATCATCATTATTTTTCATACCACATATATTACCACCACTATTAGCCTGGGGTTTAAACATACATGGGACTTCTTTTTTTGTTTGCCAGAATTGATTTCCACCCGATCTATTATCGAGAAATGGAGACATGGAGTCTAAATTAGTATTTTGTGTAATATTTTTACGTAAAAAAGGTGTCATATTGCTATGTGTAAACGACTCTCTGTCAATTTTATTACCAGATAAAGATTGTATATATTGTTGATTATTACTATTATCGGGAATGGTATAATTCATTTTTTTAAACATATCCGAAGTAGCAGGCATTGTTACAATACCTGTATCGAATGGGGTTTTTGCTCTATTATACATATTGTCACTTCTTTTTTGTTCATCTTGTTTAACTTGATTCCAATATGTAGAATCATAAATATTTTTCATTGATGGTATATCGGTGGATAATTCCATTATTGACCTCTAATCAATAAAGGATAAAAAATACATTAATATATACAACATTTATATTAGTTTTTGCAAGAAACACCTGTATACATAGAACCATATGGATATCCTGGTGTATATAATTTATTATCTTTATTGTACATCTTCCAATCTTCTAATTTATTCATGTCGTCGCTGTTATTTGGTTGGAACATAGATTGGTCAAATGGTTCTTCGATACATGGTATATGATTATCCTTTGCTACCATTCTATAATTAACAGGTATTCTATCGAAGCCTTCAATTGCTCTTTCTTGGGGGTCAAAACATAACCATTCCCATCTATTTATACCTGTTTCTTTTAAAGTACACGGCGGATTAGATAAACGGGTATCTTCACGGGGAGCAGTACATGCACGAGGGTCGGTATTACCTCGTATGAAACAACCAGATTTTTCATATTTACCAGGTATATATTCATTGGCATTACATTTGGTATTTTTATAATTAAGACCGCGTAATTCACTAGAATCATCAACCGCTTTTTTCATAGAGCAAGTATTTTGACCATAATTTTGATATCTTAATGATGGATCACCTGGTATATCTTGTGAACAATCATTACAGTCATTGTATGGTGATTCTAATTGGTATAACCCAGGACCAACAGTTCTTCTTAATTTTTCTTTATAGCTACAACTATCGTAATTTAATCGTGTATCTATATATTTATCCATATCTAATAAAATCATATATTATTTTATATATCAAATAAATAGATATGTTATTGCTAGTTGAAAAATTCAATAATCAAGATGAAAACTTAAAATATAATTCAATGGAAACAATTTATTTATATTTAAATGGATATAATCCAGAATACTCATACAGGTGGACCATTATAGATAATATCTTTATCGCTGTACTTTATATAATAACATTGCTAATATCGGTTGGATCGGCCTATTTATCATTTTCATGTAAATGGGGTGGAATAGTTAATAATATATTTATTAGAATATTATTTGCATTTGTAGCGTTTATGTTGGGTCCGATATATTTACTATATTATCTCATATTTAATTACTTTGGAAAATTATGTTAAAAAAATAATTAGCATTTATTATAATTTATTTTAGGAGGCATAGGTACTTCGCGATACATTATAGATTGGCATGCCGGTAAATGAAGCATTGTTGTGTCAATTGGTTTTGTTTTATCATTTTTGATAATGCCGTCATCGGTAGGTAAATATTGGTTTGTATTGCATTTAGATACTATTCTTGTTTGACCCCGTAATTCACTATCGAGATCTACTAAATTGCCCTGTATATGAGATACAGCAGTGCCTCCAATAAATCCTAATTGATGTCTACATTTATTAGTGTGTTCATATCTGTATGGCGATAGTAAATATTGCAAGGTACTAACATTACCTTGTAATTCTTGTTTATATGAACAATTATCGTATGTTGTTCTATTAAAACTCATATCTGCTATAATATAAGATTTTTTTAATTAGGTAGAAATATTGTTATTTCTACCTCCCCAATTGCAGTTTTTATTGAATTCTGCTCTATTTATGTAAGAGCGAGTATCCTCGCCTCCGTTAACCCATATAGGTACGATATTTTCATGATTTTGTACATCTTTTACACAATCAAGTAAAGGCATCATATTATTCATTTCTTCTTCCATAATTTGTTTCCTGCATTTAACAGTATTTGTATCCTCGCCTTCTATTAACTCCAATTCTTTACCTATATGTGTTTTTCCACATCTAAGATTGGGTCCCGATGTAAATATGCGACTAAATAATTGTATTTTACATTTATCATGCGTCAACATAGATGGGTGATTTCTTAGAGATGAATAATTGTCAATTAAACAATCATCCGCTAAACCATAACCAGGGCGGCCTCTTAGATTAGTGTGATTTAAATACATATCAGCCATTCTTACATGTGGACTAGTACAATCAACGGGATTATTAGGGTATATATTATAGCCCTCTATTTTTTTGTTATGTAATTCCTTGGCAACTTTCCAACAACTATCATTGCATATATTAGTTGAGCCATCAAAAGTATTATTACTCATTATCTATCTATTCTTAAATAATATATAAAAATTTTTATTTATAGGTTAAATATTTAGCGTTATATTTTTCCAACATATCATAATTAATGTCTAGTTTAATATTATCATATTCTTTTTTATACGCTTTATCTAAATTATAATTTATATATTCGTGCACATTCCAATCATTTTTATTGCAACTGTGTCCGACCACCTCATTAACGTCGGTATCGTTTTTATATAATTCATTGAATGTCTCATTATTCGTTATCCCCCCCTTTAAGTCATTCTTAACAATTTTCTTATAGGTTAATAACTTTTCTATATCATCGGGCATTTTTGAATACTTATTATATTCTATTTTGCTTTCATTAGTATTATCATCATTTACCTGATGAGAATAAGTTATACTGATTTTTTCCTTCATTTAAATATTAAAAATATTATTTATTTATATAAAAATTGATTATACTTGATATAAATGTATATCAAAAGTATGAAAGAATTAAATCAAGAACAAAAAGATTTACTTGAAAAGATTAACAAATGCTGTATTGAAATTGCTAAGAAAAATGATTACAATATTAAATTTGATAAAATAGAATTCTTAGAAAAAAAAGGATTTTACGAAAATTATTCACCTGATTTATTTAAATCTTCTTAAATTTGAACACTATTTTTGATATCGTTATATAAATTATTATAACATTTTGAACCATTGCCTTCTTTACATGATGGGCCTCTATTGTAAAGCCAGTCACCTAGTTTTTCTCTATTATTAGGTATGGTTGTTGACGGAACAGTATAAAATTGTCTATCTAATGTTGATTTATCGTATATATCATCTGTGTTTCTGAATATTTTTTCGTAAAAATATTTATTAATATTTTTATTAATATTTTTATTATGTATAGAACATGCCGCATATTCTTGATTTCCTTTTTTTGTAGTTAATATGTTAGGATTCATAAAAGGATTATTTCCAGTCGGTTTGATACATTTTTTATTATCTACTATATCCAAATCATTTAAATCTAAATACTTTTCTATTTTCTTATTTTTATCATATTGATAATTTATAATTAATATTGAAACTATCATTATAATGATAATAAATAATATATATCGTGTATCATTAAATACCAAGGTACATATTAACCCAACAAATATAATAGCTCTTATAATAGCATTAATTTTTTCTTCAATAGTCATGTTTATATCTGGTATAATTATAGGATTCATTAATTCAGATATATTGTCTAGCCAAAACATTTTGTTTATTACTCTAAATATTTACATTATTTTTATTCATCTGAAACTTCTTGGTTCTCTTCTCTGCGTTTAGCCAATTTAGCTTTTAGTTTATTTGCAGCCATCGCTTTTCTATACGCATTTTTATTGAAAGCAGCTTTGCTACCAGCTTTTTTCCCTTTATCTCCTCCCATCATATCATTAAAAGCACCCATACCTTCCTTATTATTCATCATATTATTCATCATATTCATCATATTCATCATATCTTTTTGCTGATTATTACCTTTGTTCCCTGGGTTTCCTCCAAATAATCCAGGCATTGTAGAAGCAAATTTCATGGCGTCTTGTAATAGATTTTCTTGTTTTAATTCACCACTTGATATCTTTGTAGCCATTTTTCTACTAACATTTGAAATAAGATCACTAAAACCGCTATCTGGGTCTCCAATAGCTTGCAGCAAATCACCTTTATCTCCCATTGATTGTTGCAATTTATCAACATCAACATCCTCCAAGATTTCTTTTGCTAATTTACCAAGCATAGTATCTTCCATCCCAGCCATATTTACACCACTTTTAGTTT
>Ga0209666_1002391_pt1 | contig 14021 bp, 6 predicted proteins | sample SaaInlV_125m_DNA_FD_184679 | JGI IMG/M metagenome (GOLD analysis project Ga0209666, IMG submission 184679) | Marine microbial communities from expanding oxygen minimum zones in the Saanich Inlet - Saanich Inlet SI037_S3LV_10m_DNA (SPAdes)... | ecosystem: Environmental > Aquatic > Marine >...
TCGCGGACCAGTCGTAGGCGGCGCAGTTGGGGTCGGCGTCGCACGCGGCCTCGGCCGCGGCCTCGGTGCTGTAGACGCCCGTGTAGATGCGGTTGAGGCACTCGGTGCCCAGGCTGGTGCAGCTGTAGGCGGCGCTCACGAGCCGGGGGTGGTACGCGAGGAGGCACAGCAGTCGCAGCAGCGCGCCCACCGGGCGCGGCGGCGCCATGGCGCACTTCGCCTTACCTTAGTTTGTGGGCGGCACTGGTTATGGTTTGCGGCTTGTGCGCACGCGGATCGCCAACGATTGTCGAATGGCGCAGTCCACGCTCGACGCGTTCATCGCCAGCTCCAAGGACGCGCTTGAGGTTGGCGCGTCGCCGGGGTCGGACCGCGAGAGCGCGGGCCACCACGGCTTGGACGCGCCCGCGTCCAAGGCCGTGCCACGGCTGCGCGCGGCTGGCACGTCCACGGTGGTCGGAACGATCGAGGCGATACGCAACGAGCACGAGCAGGCGAGCGTCGCGCTCGTGACGCTCAGCTGGCGGCACCGCGACAAGTGCGGCGCCGACCAGGTCATCACGGCCAACGAGCCGCGCGGCGCCGCCTTTGACCTGCGACCACCGCCCAAGCCCAGGAAGGGCGAGCCCAAGGAGCTGCCGTCCACGCTGGGCATCGACGAGCTTCAAGGCTTCATCAACGTGGGCGAGATGGTTGCCGACATGCTCCTGGACGACGAGCGCGCGCACGCCGTGCTTATGGACGGCTACCCGCAGGGCCAGATCTACGCGCGGTTCGTGGTGGGCATCGCGGCGCGGTGCGTCAAGCTGCGGCGGGCAAAGCGTCCGGTGACGCTGCCGCGCATGACGGCACCGGCCGACGCCGCGTGCAAGGACATGCTCGTGCTCTTCAAGAAGTGCCGCACGGTGGAGGCGATGCGCGCCGCCGCCGAAACGTACTATGGGGAGAAGCTGGCGCACAAGTTTCCGTAGCGTTTGGCGCCCCGTTTGTCGAGACGAGAAAGTGGGGACCCTGGTCGGGAAAGTGGGGTCCCTGATCGTTCCGCAAACGGGTGACCACAGCCTCCATGGCCACGCGGCGCGTGGCGATGGGTGACCACAGGGCGCCTGGGGCGCCCGTGGGCGACCACGGAATTCCGCAGGTCATCAAGGGGGGGTTGGGTGCCCTTTGAACGATCAGGGACTCTGGTCGGTAAAGTAGGGTCCCTGATCGTCCCCCCTGGTGTGTTTACGGGAACAGCACGCGGGAAGAGTGGGGACCCTACTTTTCCCGTTTGTGTTATTAATAATCCGATCTCGGGACCGAGATCAGTTTGCTGCGCGGCACTTGTTGACCAGCCGGAGGAAGGGCAAGTGGTCAACAAATTTTCTAATTAATTACTTCTAAATAATCCCGACCCGGCACCCACTCGACACACGCGCCACGCTTGTCAGGCGGCGCGCCACGCTTGGCGCTCGGCCTTGGCGAAGACGGCGTCCACGACGCTCCCGCGGCCGCCGGCCGGTGCCATCTGCGGCGTGTGAGAGGCCCAGCTGGCGCCGCCCAGCCACTCGCCGCCGCCGCTCGACTCGTCCGGGTGGGCCTCGATGTACTTGGAGAGGTACAGGCCGTACAGCCAGGAGGCGATGTGCACGCCGTGGAAAAGGTTGCGCGCGGTCATCCACGAGCGCATGTACGCCACAAACTCCCTGAACCCGTACTGTTTCGGTTGCTGCGCGGCGAGGGCCACTTGGTCGAGCACCGCCTGCGGGAATCGCGCGAGCGCCTCCCTGATCTCGGCCAGCTCCTCTTCGTCGCGTTGGATCTGCTCTCGAAGCGCGATCATCTCGGGCGTCTCGGGCAGGTAGACCTCCCCCATCCTCGCGTCCCTGTCCCCCTACCCATGACCGTCGAGAGTGGGGCTTATGCCGCGCCTCAGAGGCGCAGCTGGGCGAAGACCTCGTTGACCACCGACGCGCCCTGGCCGTTGCCACCGACCGCGTTCAGCGCCGCCAGGGCTTCTCCCGGTGCCACTGGCGCCACTGGCGCCAAGGGTGCCAAGGGCCCCACGGGCGGCGCCACGGGCGCCGCGCCCGCGCCGGGGGGCCAGAACGGGAGGTCCTGGCGGGCTAGGACGACCGCGGCGTCGAGCCGCTGTATGTAACCGGGGACCTGGTTGTCTTTCTCGTCCAGGATGCGCACAACCAGGGCGTCCACGTCGGCGCACGCGGTTTGCAGATCGTCGTCGTCGGGTGCCACGGCCGCGCGATCCCTATCAATCGCGTCCAGCCGCGCCTTGATGTCCACCTTCTCCTCGTTGAACTCCTTGATAACCCGCTTCGCAGCGACCTTGTCGTCCTTGGTGTTATCCAGGGTGGTTTGTGCAGCCACCACCCTCAGGTTGGCCCGCTTAGCCCTTCGCAATGCCTCGGTCGCCTCCTCCACATTGGGAAGACGGCCGTTTAGCACAGCAATTTGATCTTTGGTTTGGTTCAACCGGTCGCGCAGCGCCTTGGTTTGCGCCTTCAGCCGCTTTGCGCTGTTGATCCCCAGGTAGTACCGTTGGCGGTTGGGGATGTACCGGCCGCTGTGGTGGTACCCGGCGTAGTAGAGCAGGGTTGTGCCGACCACCGCGACGCCAAGCACGTACCGATTCGCCAGCGCGCCGACCAGGAAGCGGGTCACGCCGTTGGACTGGAGCACGCGATTGACCTCACGCACGCGCTCCGAGGCTGTTGCCAGACGCATGTTTACTTGGGCGTCCTCGGCGCCGCCAATGTACCCTAAGCCTGGGGTTTCTCGAGGGAAGCGCGCGGCGACCCGCTCCCAGAATCGGTCCCACGGACCTAAGACCCCCTGGGGCTCCTGCAGCGCGACGCGCAGCGTCGCAATGATCTGGTCAACGCCCAAACGGGCGCCCTCAAGCGCGCCCGCCGCGACGGCGAGGCCGACGCCCTCCTCGGCTTGCTGCCGCCAACGCCCGTTGAGCGCCCTCCTTGCCGACCGCTTCAGGAAAAAGCCGCCGGCCCCGAGCAGAGCCAACCGGAGCGGCGTCGGCATGAAGTCCGCCGCCGCAACGACGACGATGCTCCCCGCGCTCAGGAGTGCTATGTTGGTGTACGTGCCCGTGACGAAGCGCGTAAAGCTCTTCCAGCGGTCCTTGTCAAGCAGGGCGTTGTCGTCGTCGTTGACGACGACCCATCGGCCCAGCTCGGTGAGGCCGTCGTACAAGCCGTCGCCCCGATCGTAGACGGGCACCCTGGCCTCGTCCGGGTCCACCGGCGCGCTCAGCTTCATCGGATCGGTGTCCATAGCCAGCTTTGATCCCTTCTTCTTGGGCGTGGCCGGCACAAAGTGCCGGCCGGGCGAGGCCATCGCGACATCCTCCGGCATGTCGGCGGCCTCGATCGTGTAAACGTACTGGCGGGCGCCGGGCCGCAGCTTGGCCTCGCGCGCCTCTGGCGTCATGCCAACCATGGCGTTCTCCACATTCGCGTCAACGGCGTCCTTGAAGTGCTTGGCAAAGGCGGGCGTGACGACGCCGATGGCCTCCAGCATCATCACGTGCGCGTTCGCGTTCTCCAGGTGGACCAGGTACTCGCAATCGGGCTTGTGCTTCTCCACGCGCGCGTGCCACTCGACAAAGATGCGCGCAAATTTCTGCACGTAGGCATCGTCGGAGTGCGCGCGCAGCTTCTCCAAGGTCAACGGGGACCTGTCCACATCCGTTCGCCCTCGCAACAGCTTGTACGCGTTCTCGTTTAAGTTCATGGGACTTTGCAAAGCGTCTCCTTACTTGATGGGGCATGACACACTGGTTATAGACTTGACACGTGTTCCGACACGACAAGACAGGCCTCGCTCAGGCGCACGGCCGCGCACTTCCCGAACGCGTCCATCGCGCGCGCCACCGCGGGCTTGACGTCCGCGTCGTTGCGGTTGCGCTCCGTCACGCCCGCGCACTCGACGCGCACGTCCTGCAGCAGGGGCACGAGCATGGCCATGCCCACGCCCAGCGCGCCGACGAGCGCGCGGCGCGACGCCTCGTTGCGCGTTGCTGCGCGCGCATCGGCGGGCGGCGCGATCTGCAAGAGCGTCTGCGCCCTGACGACGTGCGCGTTCTTGCTCGCGATCGGCCGCTCGTTCAGCGCCACCTCCAAGTCGCCCTGTGCCGTCTTGATGATGTCCATGAACGCGCGCACGGTCTGCGCGGCCTCGCCGTACGTGCGCCCCTGCAGCGTTGGCCCCCCCAACGTCGCGGTGTTGGCGTTGAGCTTGTCGCGCACAGGGACGTTGTCGGTCGGGTCGGCGGTGTCAAGCAGGCCTTCGCGCTCCGTGGCGGCCGCCAACCAATCCTTGTTGGGCGGCGCCGCCAAGTCCACTCCCGACCGCCCCGCTTGCGTTGACAAGTCAAATTGTTGGATGTCAACAAAGATCTTGTCCAGTTCGGCCGTCAGCAGCACGAGCAGCAGGTCAAGGTGCCTGCACAACCGTCTCGCTTCAACCTCGTTCCTGTGCTGCCGCTGCTGCCGCCTAAACGCCACCGGCACGGTGTACCAGTACGAGCGCTCGTCGCCGTCTGGGGGCAGCTTGAGCGTCAGCTCAACCGCGTCAAACTCCTCGCCGATGTCGGCGCTGGCCAGCGCCGCCACCACCGCCTGCACCACGCGCTCGGCGTTCCAGGCGGTGGACGAGACGCGCGCGGCCATCGCGACGGCCCGCGCGTCGTCCTCGGCGTCGCCGCCGCCCGCCTCGGCCGCGCGCGTCACCTCCGCCACTGGCAGCGCGGTCGCGGCGGCGGCGGCCGCGGGCGGGGCCGTCGCCGCCGCCGCGTCCTCGGGCACAGGCGCGCGGCTGGCGGCGTAAATCACCGTCACGCACGCCTTGCCGTCCACGTTGGTGCGTGAGACGTTCACCGTGTTTGGGTGCGCCGTCTCCACCTCCGGCCCCGCGTTGGGGTCGCGCAGGCAGTCAAGCACGGGCACCAGGCGGACGCAGAGCGGCTTGGCGGGCGGATTGGTCGCCGCCTGGTCCTTGAGGCCGCGCAGCACCGACCCAAACGCGTACGCAAGCGCGTCGCAGAACACGGGCACCGTGCCGAACAGGGGCGCCGCGCACGGCGGGAACGTGGGCGCGGGCCGCGCGTCGCCAAACCCAAAGGGCACGTAGTACGAGCGCCTGGCGCCGCCGAGCTTGACCACCGCCAGCTTTTCGGCCAGCTTGTCGATTGACAGGTTCTCGGCGTCGTCGGCCGTCGGCTCCATCTGCAGGCTGGCAAGCCGAAAGCGCATGGCGGCGACGACCTGGCCGCGCGGCATCTTGACGAGGCGCTTGGCGGGCGCGCGCGCGCGCAGCGCCGCCACCTGTTCCTCGTCAAGCGTGTCGGCCTTGTCAAGAAGCAGCGTTGATGGGTACGCCGCGGTCATCGCGTGCACAAGCGCGGCGTCGCCGGTGAGGCTCGTGGCGCGCAGGAAGGCGGCCACGCCGTCGTAGCGGTCGCCAAAGAGCGAGGCGGTCGGCGCGTGGGGCAGCAGGGTGGGCACGCGCTTCGCAAACGCCGTCGCCGCGCGCTTGGCCGTGAACGCGCAGTTGCGGATGAGCGGCACCATTGCCGTGCGCACCGCGGCAAAGTCCTGGCTGAAGAGGATGCGGTCCAGTATTCGGCCAGCGTCCCGCCCCGCCTGCGTGGCCACGAGCGCGATGTCGGTGCTCGTGGGCGCGACGTCGTTGCCTTCGCCAGTTTCAATTGCCGCGTTGCCGCCCACGACGAGACGGAGCAGCAGGTCGCCCGCGGCGCGCAGGCGCGCCGCGGCGCGACTTGACGCCTGCTCCAGCATCTGCACCTGTTGCGCATTGGGCGCCCCATGCATGGCGAGCAGCTCGGCGATCCACAGGTCGCCAAAGACCTGGCACGCCAGCAGGTCGGCGTTGGTGTGCGCGAGCCCGAGCGCCTCGAGCACCGACTTGTCGCACTTCTGCTGCGCGCGCCTGGCCACGAGCCGCAACCGCCGGCGCGTGTGCTCGGGCACGGAGACTATGGAGGCCGCAAACTGCACGTCCGTGGGCGTGGAGAGCGCGAGGGCGGACCAACGCACCGGCTCGCGAAAGCCGCCACCGGGCGGCACGCTCGCGCCCGTGCACATGCACACGAGTGCGACGTGCGTGCTTGACCCCGCCTCCCACTGCTTGACAAAGCGTTGCAGCGCCGTCTTGCTGTGCTTCATGGTGGCCGTCATCATCTTCACGAGGCCCGACCGGTTGGAGAACTCGCGCACGACGGCCTTCTCCGTGTAGATGTCGGCGTACTCGGTCGTGAAGTCGGCCGCGCGGGCGAAGAGGCCGGTAGAAAGCTGCGCTCGCGCGCGCTGCGGCAGCCTGCGCACCCACGCGGTCTGCGCGCTCGCAAGCGGCGCCTGCGGCTTGCCGAGCACCCGATTGAACTCGGCCATCAGCGCGCCCACGGCGCCGTTATTGGCAATGAACGGGTCAAGCAGTTTGACCTTCACCAGATCCCTGGCCTGTTCAAACCACGCCTTGCGGCTGTCAAATCCGGGACCCATCAAGCCTTTCCAGTCGTACCCCTTGTACGCGCTCATCTTGCGCAAGTACCCCTTCATGGTCTTCTGCGTCTTCCACCGGTTGCGCAGCACGCGGATGAAGTAGATCGCGGGGGCGAAGATGTACAGGTCCGGCCACGTCCCCATGTTGCCGTTGTCAATGGCGCTGTCCAGCATCGCCATCAGCGCGACGATGGCCTTCTGCACGCGCAAGAGGTCGTGCATCGTCCCGCTGGCGGCGGCGCCCAGGTAGCACGCGTCCAGGCCGTCCAGGCCGCACTCAAGGTCGTGGTGCTGCGTCTCTGGCGTGCACGCCATGGGGTCGTCAACCGAGATGCGCACGCGCAGCCCCGCGGTGACGGTCTGGTCAATTGACAGGCCGCTCGCGCTGACGCCGTCGGCGTCCACGGTTACGAGCCAGTTCCAGACGACGCGCTCGCGCCGGTACTCGTGGCCGTTTGCAAACAGGTTGGGGTCAATATAGTCGTTGTCGCCCTCGTTGGCGCCGGCGGGAAGCAGGTCGTCGTTGTCGTTCACGGCCTTGATGACGGCGAGGCTTTCCAAGGTTTTGGCAAACTCGTCCAGCGTGAAAGTGACGTCCTTGTCTTTGGGGATGGGCTTGGAGGTCAGGTAGTTCGTGGTTGCTTTCCAAAGCGCCCTGCGGACCTCCAAGGTTTGTACAACCGGGAGCAGGCGTTTCCTTTGAGGTTTCATATTGCTCAGCTCCGTGGCCGCGCTCGCCAGCAGGTCGTAGCCGTAGATGCGCAAGAGCGCCACGACCACGCCAACCAAGGCCGCTTTCAACCCGGTGACGGCGATGTATACAGGCGCCACGCCTGGAAGAAACATCACCGCCGCGGTCATTGCGCCCGCACTTCCCGTTCCGATGGCGAGGATGGACTTCAGCACTTGCTGGTTGCCGACATTGTTCCTGACGAGCGAGTCCGAGATGGTCACCGTGAAGGGCTTGGCGAAGACGAGCGGGTAGGGCGCGCGCGTCACGCTGCAGCGCACGTCCGAGACGCGGTGCGGCGCGAGGTTGACCTCGGCCAAGAGCGTCGGGTCGCCCATGGGCTTGCCCCACTTGAAGAAGCTCTGCATGACCGCGACCCTGACCTGCTGCAGCGGGTGCTGGCCGTCCTCCACGGCGGCGACGATGGCGAGCGGCGAGAGCACGCACGCGTTTGTCTCCCAGTCCTCGTGCAGGCCCTTGTGGAACTTTAGCTTGTGCACGCGCACCGTGTCGGACTCGCGCGTGCCCTCGGACACGAAGCCGTCGATCAGCAGCTGCACCGCGCCGGCGCGCTTGCGCACCTGCACCACGATCTCGGGCGCGCTCTGCGCGATGGAGGCGGCGTCCATGCCCAGCGCCGCATCCGCGATGCCCTGGTACGTCGCCTCGGCGCGGCTGAGCGTGAGAACGTGCCGCTCGGGCGGCGCGCGCTGCAGGCTGTCGTAGACCGAGGTGGTCTGCAGCTCGCGAAAGAGCACGTCCTCTCCCTCCACCTCCGCCGCGTCGTTGTCGTCGGCCATCGCGCTTCCCTTCGCTTCTAATAGGTTGCGCCGCCTCCGCGATCTTATCAAGGAATCATAACCGTAGGCGGTGCGCCTCATAACGAGAGTGGCTGCGCGCACGCATACACGCGCACACGCACATGCTGCAGCCGCCCGAGGCGAAGCTCTACGAGCACTTTGTCGACCGGTCGCTGCGCGAGCTCTCGCTCGGCCTCAAGCTCGACAATCCGCACACCGGGAGCCGCAAGCGCAAGGTGCACGACGCGCTCGCGCGCCGGGGCGACGTGCCGCGCAGCGCGGCCGAGAAGGTGATCGAGGGCCGCTTCCTGCTCGGCGGCGACGACCCGAGCTACCTGGGCAGCGGGCTCGCGTGCCTCTGGTCAACCGTGGGCGCGGGCGCCGGCGACGGCGACGGCGAGGGGGACCTGTCGCTCGCGCCCGCCTCGCTGTACGCGCCCGACGCCACCAACGGCATCCGCCGCGGCCTGCTCAAGGCGCTGGAGCGCGAGAACCAGGCCATGCGCAAGGAGGCGCCCAAGCGACTGCCGATGCTCATGAGGATGCTCGCGACCATCGTTGACCTCGTGCCCGACGTGCCGGCGAAGACGGTGGACCTGCTCAGGTCGGAGCAATTGCCGAAGACGGTCGCCGAGCGCAAGCGGGTCGTCGACTTCCTGGTCAAGCTCAAGGCCATCCTGGCCGAGGCGGACGACTCGCTGGACAGCGAGCGCACCCTCGCCGGGCGCATCCTGCGCTCGCAGCGCGGGCAGGTGGTGGAGGTGACGCGGATGATGAGGGAGAATCGGCGCCTCGTGGACGAGGCCAAGCAGCGGGGCGAGGAGTTCCGTGCGCAGCTGGCCGACATGGGCCAGAACTACAACGCGATGTTGGTGCGCGCGCGCGAGGAGACGGCCAAGTTGGTCGAGAAAAGGTGTCAAGAGGCCATCAAAGTCATCGAGAAGCGGGCCGACAAGCTAAGCGAGGAGCTGGAGGCCTTCAAGATGGAGGCCACGCGGAAGCAGACGGTTGCGGAGGATGCGTACAACCAGCTCAAGACGGAGCTGGACGAGGCGACCGCCAAGGCGGAGGAGGCGCGCCGGGTGGGCGACGCGGCGGCGGCGAACGACGCCTCTAAGAACGGCGAAATTGAGCGCTTGCAGAGCAAGAAGAAGGAGCTCGCCGAGACGATCAGGTTGAACCGAATCGAATTTGACAAGGAGAAGGCGGAGCGCGAGGCGAAGCTCCGGAAGGCAATTGGGGACCTGCAGAAGCAGAAGAGCCAGGCCAGGGAGCAGAAGCGCGAGGCCAAGAAGCGGCTCGTTGAGGCGGTGCAAATGGAAAGAAAAGCACAGGAGCGTGAGGTCGGGCAGCTGCAAACGCAAAAGGAAGTCCTGGAGCGTAGGATCACGCAGCTAAACTTCTCGGCAAGGACGGCCCATGAAAACGCGACTGTAGAGGCGGAGCAGAAGCTTGCGGAATTTCAGAACCAGGTCGTTGAGGCCTTTGAGGAACAGAGTGCGCGGCTGGAGGCGGCCAAAGAAGCCGAGCGGGAAGGGGACAGGGCCGAGATTGAGGAGCTGCTAAACGCCAAGAAGGTGGCGGAGGAGCGCATCAGCGCGATCCAGGTTGCGCTCAACGAGGCGGAGGTGCGGCACGCGAAGGCCCTTGAGGAACAGAGTGCGCGGCTGGAGGCGGACAAGAAGGGGGCGGAGGAGCGGCACGCGGAGGCCCTTGAGGAACAGAGGAAGCAGCTGGAAGCGGACAAAGTCACGATTGCGAAGCTGCAGGAGGCCGAGAGGGCGACGGAGGAGCGCATGACCGCGAATAATGCTGAGCTCAGCGCGCAGCTGGAAGCGACCAAGGCTAACCAGAAGGAGAACGAGGAGGCGTGTCTTGAGAATGCGAACAAAGCGGCCGAGGCAGCAAAGGCGCAGAAGAAGCTGCTTGAGGAGACGAAGGCGAACCATGCGCCAACGCTGAGGAAACTTGAGGAGGCCAGAGCACAGCTTAAGGCCCTGCGCGAGATGCCCGGGTCCTCGGACGACGGCCTGAAGGCGGCGGGGTGCCAACTGGACGAGACCGATGCGGCGCGGAAGGCGGTACTGGAGGAGGAGTTGAGGCAGCGTCAGATTGAGCTTGGGGAAACGAATGCTGACAACGCGAAACGTCTCAACGGCAAGTTGAGCGAGATCCAGGAAGTGGTGGAGGAGCTGGTGGGGAATTTGGACGAGACCCCAGAGTCCACGCCGCCGCCGACGCAGCCCGTTTCCAAGATGTACGAAAAGTCCAACCTGCCCGACGCACCAGTGGGCTTTTACGCCAGCAAGACCGAGTCCGAGAGGCTCGGCCTGGACGACTCCTTCAGCCGCGTCGCCATCCTGCGTGGCCTGGTGGGGCAGCGCGGGCCGACGGAGCCCGCCTCCGCGAGCTGCGCGCACGACGACCTGCTGCCGTACGCGCTGCCACCGCTTGACGCGTTCGCGCGCTGCGCGGTGCCCGTGCGCCTGCTGCTGGAATCGAGCCCGGACCCGACGGACGAGGACGTGCGCGCGGCGCTGCGCGCGTGCGCTGCCGTGGCCGGCGGCGGCGACGGCAACGGCAGCACCAAGCGGCGCAAGCTGAACGGCGACGTCCACGACGAGGACACCGAGTCGCCCGCCGCCGCTGCCGAGGCGCTCGCGCAGCTGCGCGACAACTTTGCGCTCATCGGGAGCGCGCCCGCCGACGCGCTCCCGGCGAACCGCCACGGCGTGGAGGTGCCGCACGAGGCGCGCTGGATGCCGCAGGGCCCGCGCGGCGAGTCGATGGCGCGCGTCGCCGTGCTGGAGCACGCGATCGCGCGCTGCGCGCAGGTGGCCGCGCGCGCCGACACGGGCGTTGACGCGGCGCGGGCGCTGCGCCGCGCCGCGGCCGTGCTCAAGTTTGGGCAGATGGAGGAGCTGTACGCGCTCAACGAGGCCGCCGAGTTTGAGGACGACCCGCACCCGCTGGGCACCGCCGCGCCGCTCGTCACGCGCCCGTGCGCGATGGTGCGCGACACGCTCTCCTACCCCATCGACGCGGGCGTGCGCCTCCTCAGCGCGACGCAGCTCCTTGAGGAGGGCGAGCGGCCGCTCAGCGGCGCGCAGGCTTTGAAGAGGGCCATGGACAAGACGGCCGCCGCGACGGCGTCGCTGCGCAACGACCTGCGCCGGCAGGGCCGCGCGTCGCACTTTTACGTGGCGCCCCCCGCCGACGCGCTCGAGTTCGTCCCCGCCTGCGCAACGGGCGGCCCTGCCCTGAGCAGGGCGCTTGAGAGTCCTCCGGCGGAGGACGCCCAGGAAGCCGACCCGTCCGCTGCCGCTTCCGCCGCGCAGGAGTCCGAGCGCGAACCCCCCTGGTTGGAGAGGGCCGGGCAGGTGGCGTTCAACCGGGGGGCAGATGACGGCGCCGAGGACGCCGAGAACGCCAACCCCCTGCAGGCGGACAGCCCCGAGAGCTACGCCACAGAGACGGCAGCAATGGCCGTGCGCGCGGAGCGGGTGCGCGAGGAGCGGCTGGCGGCGGCGCGCGCGCGGGGCGCGGTGGCCAACGAGCGGCTTCGGCCGAGCGACTACGCGGCGGACACGTGGAGGCGCGTGATCAACCGCGCCATCGTCTCGGTGGCGAGCCTCACGGGGCTTGAGGGCGCCGAGGGCGACGAGGGAGACAGGCCGCTTGATGCGACGGCCGCCTTCCTCGAGGTGCACGCGTCGCCCAATGACGGCGCGGGGGCGGTCTCGGCGCAGGCGCGCCGCGACGGGCTGTGGACGGAGATGCAGCGGCACCTGGCCATCTCGCAGGACCGGCTGTGGGTCTTCCTCCGGCTGATGAGCGGAGGCATCGGCGGCGACGTGACCGAGGTGATCACCATGGCGAACGAGGCAACCCTCAAGGCGACCAAGGCCATTCAGGACCAGCGCGTGGAGATTTCGAAGCGCGTGAGCGACATGCAGGCCAAGATTGTCGAGACGGTGATCTCCTCGATGCTCAAGAACAGCAAGATGACCATGGACTACCAGGACGAGAACTTGGCCGTGGTTGACGCCGAGGCGAAGAGGGACCTCAAGGACCTCGCCTCGGGAACGAGCGGCCGGCCCTTCTTTGAGGCCAACGTGGCGCTCAAGAACCTGTCCGAGGCGACCGGCGAGGCGCCGGCGCTCAAGGACGTGCTCGCGGGGCTCGCGAGCGTCGGCCTGCAGATGCAGACCACGCTCGAGCAGTCGCTGGCCGAGCCGAGCGCCGCGTCGGCCTCGCTCGTGGAGCTGTCGCACCCGTCCAACAGCTACTTCGTGTCGATGCGCCCCGACGCGGTCGCGGCCATCCGGACGGCGCACGAGACGCTCAACACCGAGCTGGGCGCGCTCGGCGGCCGCCGGCGGCTCACGCTGTGGGAGCTTGTCGAGGGCGGTTGCCAGGTGCTCACGCGCCGCTTCGCCGACCTGTGCGGCTTCATGCTCGTGCAGGCGCGGACGAGCACGGGCGTGAGCGCGATGTACGTCTCGCACCAGAGCATGTACACCAACGCGAGCCAGGCGCGCACCGCGCTCGCCAAGCTCGTCTCGGCGGCGAGCGTCTACACGGCGCGCGTGCCGGCGCCGGCGTTTGACGCGGCCGACCCGCAGGAGGAGCGCGGCCGCGTGCTGACGGCGGGCGAGCGCGTGACGGACATCTCCATCACCGCGCGCCCCGCCTCGCTGCCGCGCGAGCCGCTGTTTGCGCCCCTCTCCAGCAGCGGGTGGACCAACATTGGCGGTCGGTGGCGCTGAGGGGAAGGGTCGGGCGAAGGCCAAGCCAAGATTATTTAGAAGTAATGAATTAAAAAATTTGTTGACCACTTGCCCTTCCTCCGGCTGGTCAACAAGTGCCGCGCAGCAAACCGATCTCGGTCCCGAGATTGGATTCTAAATAATCCTAACCACCAATTAATTATTCCGGCGCGCGTGCGCCGCGAAGACGCGGTCGGTCACGCTTGTCGAGCCGGAGCCGCCGGCGCGCGTCGCCAGGTGGGTCGTCTCCGGGAGGATGCCGAGGCGCCCGAGCAGCGAGTAGAGCCCCCCCTGGCCGTCCTCCGATTGCTGCAGGCTGGCCAGGTAGGTCACGGCGCTCACGAGCGCAAAGCCCCCGGTCACGAGCGCCTCCTTGCCCAAACGCGTCAGGCCGCGGTTGATCAGGCCCTCCGCCTCGCTCGTCGTCATGGGCTCGTCGCCCCTGCTCCGGTGGATGCGGTGGACGATGCTGGCGACGCGGCCCGTGGTGGAGGGGTCCCAGTGCACGCGCCGCTCGCGCCGAGCGAGGCGGCGCCGGTCGTCGGCGCGCTGCACGGCGCGCGCCGCGCTGCTCTTGAGCTCGAGCGCTTGCATCTTGCGCTCGCACTCCTGCTGCCACCGCTTCTCGCAGACCAGCCGCACGTACTCCTCGCGCTCCTCGCGCTGCTCCTCGAGCATGCGGATCACCGCCTCCTGCTCGTGCTGCCCAACCGTGGGCCGGCCCCACACCGCGTAGCCGCGCTTGCCCATGTCGCGCGACCAGAAGACGTGGCACGGGAAGTGGCGCGTCGCGCCCTGCATCTCCTTCCTGAGCGCGAGCGGGTCGTCTTCGTCGCGCAGCGCGTCGATCTGGTACAGGTCGAGCTTGGAAAACTGCGAGGGGCTCAGGAAGCTCTGGTTCTTCGGGTCCTGGCTCACGGTGAACCTGAGGTAGCTGCGGAACAGCGCGCCCTTGACGAGCACCTCGTTGCCTTCCGACTCGGCGTCGGAGCCCGAGTCGGAGCTCGTGTCGCTGTCGCTGTCGCTGTCGCTGTCGCTGTCGGTGTCGCTGTCAATGGCGGCGGGCATCGCGGCGGCTGGCCTCCTCCTCACCCTGACGCGTGCCGGGCGCGACTTATTCCGACACGCGCAAACAGAACCCCTCAAGGGGCGGTTGGCACCGCCCCGCCCCCCCCACACCCCC
>Ga0209666_1002393_pt1 | contig 14015 bp, 14 predicted proteins | sample SaaInlV_125m_DNA_FD_184679 | JGI IMG/M metagenome (GOLD analysis project Ga0209666, IMG submission 184679) | Marine microbial communities from expanding oxygen minimum zones in the Saanich Inlet - Saanich Inlet SI037_S3LV_10m_DNA (SPAdes)... | ecosystem: Environmental > Aquatic > Marine >...
ATATTAATATCTGCAACATCTTTTAAATAATTAATTTTAAGAAACGATAATGTAATATTTTTCAATTCATTTAGAAATATTATAATCATAATAACAAACATTATAAATATCAATATGCGCATTATAATAAAAGTTTATAATTTACTTTAACCCTTATAAAGAAAAAAAGATATAATAAATATTCATTGAAATTTATTGTAATATATTATTTATATTATGTACTGTAACAGAGAGTACAAATATTGTAGTAAAACCGAATATATAATATATATAGTCTTCTTTTAATACCTGTGACATTATTATGATTGGTACTAATAATAATACAATATATACATATATAAATTGAATAACATCATTTATTTCATCAAAAACTTTATCAATAGTTTTTTTACTATTGTATTCATAAATTTTTTCAATATTTTCTAATGTTATTTTATAATTATTACTGTTTACAATTACCCTACCAGTTTCTTGATAATTTTTTTTTGCATCTATTAATTTATCAACAATCTCTTCTGTTAAAACAACATCTTCAATACCAGTTATACTGGTATTATCAGATTTTAAAATGTTAATAATTTTGTCATTATTTTCCGAATTATCTTCTTTTATTATGATATCTAATTCTTTCATTAACATAATGTATTCGTATGAATAAGTATCTGCATATATTTCTGTTATTTTCTTTAAAACGACAGAGAAAAATATAGTATAAATAGCAACATAAATGAAAATAAATAATGATGAATTAAAAATATATATATATTTATCTAAATCATTTCCAGTAAAATTTTTGATATATATGATATGTATTATAAAGTATATCCAAATGAATATAAATAATGGTAACCCGTAATGTAAATATGTATTATATACTTTCATAATATTGAATTTCCCATCTACAATACTAAGGTCCCTATTAAGATTATCAATATCAGTATATTTGTCCTTATACTTATCTAGACCTCCAATATGTTTAAAATTTTGTTTTATTTGTTCAAAATCAAAAAGGTAATTTGAAATATTCCACATAAATGTTCTTTTAATCTCAACACTATGTATGTCAATTATATTCGTGTTATATAAACAATATTTATTCATTTTCTGAATAGTTTCATTCAAATCTAAATGATATTTTAATTCAACCAGAGTTATCAAACTTATAGTAGTTAAAATTATAATAACCATAAGTAGTATTAATAATTCTATATTATGTGGCATATCTGGATACCAAATCTATTATAATATTATTTTTTAATTTATTATATAAAAAAAATTTAATCAACATTATAATAATCTGATTTTATATTAATGATGTTGTTATGTTTTTTGATATTTTCAACAGTATTTTTCATATGATTAATATCATCTAATAATTTATCAAATTTATTATTGATATATAATGTTTCCCTTGTTATATCTGAAAATAGGGAGTCTTCATCAAACAATTCATCTATATCATTATCAATCTTTTCGGTGATTTTTTCATTATATGGTATATATACTTGTGGTGGTTCCCAATTATCTTGTTTTTTTTGACTTTCTGGTATATATCCTTGTGGCGGTTCCCATTTTGTTTTTTTATTATGCAAAGATGCTCTAAGTAAAGATACAGAATTATGAATTATTCTTTTTGAAGAACATACATTGTGATTTGTATGATGTATTTTTTTAAGTAAACTTACATATGGAATAAATGCATTTACATAACCAACATATATTAATAGTAGGACATTATTTATCCTCATTATATCTTATTGGTATTATATAATATATCTTTTATATATTTTTTCATATTGGAAGTTTTACATCATTATCATATAGTGGTGGTGATACAATAACTTCTTTATCCGTTCCATTATTACCATTTAAATAAGCGGACGCATTATTCGATACGGCCTTACCGAACGTATCTAAACCCATAGAGCCCCCGGCAGAAAATTTGGCTAAACTAATAAGACTGGATTTATCGCGATAACCAGGATATTGTTCATTAATAATCTTATTGAGTTCAAAAAAAGGCATTACAATTATTCCATCTATATCGGGTATACCCAAATCTCCTTTACTATACATTTAATATAATTTGATATTATTTTTTTGACCTTAACATTTTATACATTTCTGCGTCTATATCGTCATACATATCTCTTACCTCTTTCCATTTATTTTCTGTTTCAGTGGATTTTTTCACAGTATTTTTAACTGGTATTTTCCATAATTCGGTAAGAGTCTCTAAAATATTTTTATCATTTCTTAAATAAATTTTTTCAATTTCTTCTTTACTAATATTATCAGGTGCTTGTTTAAGTAATTCATCCATTATATATTCTTTTTAATTAATATATATATAAAATTTATATGTTTTTATATTTAGCATCAGTATAATAATTATTTGCTATTTCATATGCATACTTTTCATAAGGATGCTCCAATAAAAAGTTTTTCATAATAACATCATTAATACCATTGGGTTTATTGTTTCTATATAGACATACCATAACATTATTTGTTTTATTATCAATATATATATCATTATTAGTATCGGGATTAGATCTTATAAATTTGTTATTATATGCTATCTTTTTAAAACCTTCACTATGTATTAATTTATCAAATACATCTTTGTTATATCTTTGATAAATATGAATTTTTTCATGTATTAAAGTATTTGTTAGATTTTCTTCTGAGTAATTTAAAATACTTTTTGATAAAAATATTACATTTTCCCGTGTATGTGGTAATCCTTCTTCGTACTGAAATGATCCATTTTTATAAGTACAACATATGACCCACTTTATATTAGCCAATTCTTTATAATTGATGTAATTATCGTGTATTTTACTGTTTAATAAATAATTATCTGCATTAATACAGCATTTTTTCAACAATATTTTTTCATTATCATTTAAATCACATGATGTTTTAAGTATATTATCAATATATTCTTTTTTTGTTTTAACTTTTCTCGCATATAAATCAATATTACTCAAATTATTTACATATTTATCTTTATCTTGTTCTAAAAAATAATTTAATTCTTGCTTTGACATAAAATATATTTTACTATTATTGCTATAAGTTTCGGTATTTGTTAAAAATAAATAATAGTAAATAGCAATAAATATTATTATGGATATAATACTTAATATAATCATACTATATTATTTGTCTTATTATTATAGTATATTATTTATCTTTTATTTTTTTGTAACAAAATGTTTTTTTGTCTTTTGATGTTACTACGTTATCTTCAATAGTTGATATGTGTTTATTTATATGGTTACATGTTAAATATTTATCTGATTTATATTGTTCGAATTTTTTATCCGAAAAAACCTGTTTAATAGAAGTTGTATTTTCAAACTTAATATTACCATTATCACGTTGTATTGAATAAATAAATATATTACCATCGCTATTACTAGATGTATCACTGCCAGCGATCGCATTAATAATTTTTTTATATATAATTATTATTTTGTGTTTATAAATGCGAATAATACTATAACCATATGAATTAAGTAAATAGTATTTTATATTATATTCATTTTGCTTTATATTCATAGTATCTTCATATTTTTCTGTATTAATATCTGGATCGGCACCACCTGTACCTGATGTAATTTGTATAACAGCTTTATCATTTTTACTTATTTCCATTATGCTAAAATAATGTGAGTCAGCACACATATATATATATTTATATGCCGCCAATAAATCAAATAACATATCACCTTTCCCAAATAATGGGTCTTTGTCTTTTTTTTTAATTTTATCTTTTTTAATAGGAAATAATGGCACATGCCCCATTACAAATATTTGCTTATATTCCGTATTTGAATCACTGGTTTCTTGAAATATACGTTCAATATCATTTATATAATCATCATTATTTAATTTATTTGTATTAATAATTATAACAATATATTTTTCATAATTAACAATACCTATATCATCTACATATAGATTTATTGTTTTATCATGAATATCAATATTTTTAATTTCTTCTAATTCTTCTAAGGTAGTTTGAAACCCTTTTAAATCACTTTCAATAAATGAACTACTTGTCATTTCATCAGAATCTTGTATGTACTTATCATATGTGATTAAATCCTTACTATAATTTAAACTAACATCTTTCGTCTCATTCAATGTATCAATATATTTTTTCTGTGTTTTAATCATACATCTGTCTTTTATGCGTTTAGGTGGTTTCTCACCGTCTGTTTCTTCGTCGTGATTCCCAGCAGCTACATGAATAGTTTTATTTAAACTATATATTTTATCATATCCAGTTTTAAGTATACTTAATAAATAATATTGTGTTGTAATATTTTCTTTATCTAATAATTTTGTTGAATACCAATTATCACCCGCTATGAAAAATGTAGATAAACCTTTCTCTTTTTTTTTAACATAATTTAAAACCAAATCTCTATAAACATATTCCTTGTCACAATCTATGTTATTCCAACATCCATAAAATAAAAACTTTGACATCCTATTATAATATTACAAATATAAATGATGTAAATTCTTGTCATAGTCATTAACGTTATTATATTTACAATATTTATCATAAAAATTTATTGAAACGGTATATGGTAAGGTTATTTTTACAGAATCCGTTGGAACATATCTCATCATATTTACCCAAGAAATTATATTATTTATAGCTCTTTTTAAATTTCTCACACCATCTTCTTTTGGTACATTATTAATAATATGTTTTAATATTTCATTATTAAAAATAATATCACCAATATTTAAGTTATATTGTTTTAAAATTTCTGGAACAATATAATCTTTTGCCAATACTAATTTTTCATCATTAGAATATCCAGGCACATTTATAACTATCATTCTGTCCTTTAAAATTGGATTTATTAATTCTTCATCATTGTAGGTAAATATTATCATTGATCTTGATATATTAAAATCTATTTCTTCAAAATATCTATCGTTATACTTATCGTTTTGTACAGGATCTGTAATATGTATTAAAGTATTTATAATTTCTTGACCTCTATATGTATTTGAAACCTTATCTAATTCGTCAAATAAAAACAATGGATTCATTATCCCTGTTTTCATTAAAGACTCGCACATTTTTCCATATGTTGCCCCCTCGTATGTATAAGAATGTCCTCTCAAAAAAGATGAATCATCTGTTCCGCCAAGTGAAATAAATGCATTTGGGTAATTTAATGCATTACAAATACCTTCTTTTATTAATTTGGTTTTACCAACACCAGCACTACCCTGTATACCAATTATATACCCATTCGCCTTTGGAAAAGAAACTTGTTGCGCTAATACTCTTATTATTTGTTCCTTCGCGTCCTTGTGTCCAAATACAGTATCTTCCATTTTCTGCCTTATACCATTTAGAAAATCGCAGATTTTTTCATTTCCATCACTTATCTTTATTGGTATTTCATAATAATTATTGAATGGTATATTATTCAAAGATAATAGCCAATTATTTAATTTATTATATTCACTAGAACATGGTGACATATTATTAAAACTATCTATTTTTGCAATGATACTTTTTTTTGTTTTTTCATTTATATCTAAATTAAGTATTTTAAACCGCATAGGCATACTTGATAATTTATTTTCATTTATTGCATCTTCCCTTAATTTTATTTTATCTTTTTCCTCATCGGATAAATTATCAAAATATTTTTTCTCTATTGTTGTATATTTATTATAAAAATCGTATTTCTTCTTTTGTATTTTATTTTTAACAGATTTTCTTTGCGGATTTAATATTAAATAAAACTTTTGTTTTATATCATTCTCTTCTTCACAATGTTTATTGAAGAATCCTCCCGACGGTCCATTTGGAGGATTTATTACCTCATTGATTTCATCTTCATAATTATAATCGTCACATTCATCGTCATCATCGTCGTCATCACCACTATTACTATGAATATTATAAGTCGGATCATTTTCTGAATTATCTTCGCATGATATTTCTGTTGATTCACTGTTATTAGAATTATTATCTTCTTTCTTCATTGTGTATTTATATAATATATAATTAATATATGTTTTAAATAATAAAAAAAAATTCTCTATTTTAAATCAGTATATTGAGATTTATATTCTTTCCCCCAGTAAACATTATTGGATTTTGTTCTCACAATGGCATTAGAATATATTAAGTAGTAAGAAAATATAACTACTAATACAAATGTGCCAATGAATGCTATATTTTCCATATATTTATTATCAGTATATAAATTAATTGTAAACAATGCCGTTATTGCTAAACCAAACATTAATACTGTTTTAATATAAACACCATAAACCGACGAGCTATATTTTAGTAAATCTATATGCATTAATGAACCGTCGGATTCACGACTTAATATACTATTAACTCTGGCACGCCTAGCTCTTTCACTAGATGTATTTCCCAATAGCGTCGTATATGCAGAAGTTGAGTCTGCTTGACCCACGCTAACATTCGCCAATTCAACTGCTTTTATAATTTTACTATTTAATAGCAATAATTGATTATTTACATAAGTTATTTTTTTACTCGGGTAATCATTATTTCCATCAGCAGTAAATTCTGTTGTTGAGTTGCCATCTTGGGGGATTACCATTAAGTTTACATCGCTGAATTTTTCAACAATATTTGATGTTGTAAATTTTTCAATATATAATACACCCAATATATAATATGTTACTACTTTCAATACCACTATTCCAAAACATACACTGGATACGAGTTTAATTATAGGCTTCTCCATTTTCATTGCATAAGTTAATCCTAACGTAATTATTATTCCAATTAGAAATATTATATAAGCAACTAGTTGATAATATAATACGTTATTTTTTGACTTATTTAAATCATATAATGTTTTAATATTTTTAATTTTCGATTGATTAGAATTTATTTGATTGTTTATGTTATTAATTGCATCAACATTATTAATATATCCAGTTTTATAGTCCAATGGTTTCTTAATAGTTATTAAAACTTTATTACCAAAACCGGTTCCATCCCCCTCGGCGTGAAAATATACGTAGCTACCTTTATCAAAACGTCCAAAATAGTTATCCGACGTGGCTGTATCAGGGAGGGGGGCGCCACCACTTGAAAATAATGTTACATACTGGTATGGCAATGCCAATACAGGGACATCTTTTAATGCCTCGTCATTTTGCGAAGGATATAGAAGTCTGGCACTTATTATAAATTCAAAATCGCCATTATCACCTGTTTCAATACCCTCAATTGGATATGAAGAATTATTTATACTTATCATATGTGTGGCTGCAATACCCATTTTTTTATCTATTAATTTATTTTTGACCGCAATAGGTAGGTCACTTTCTATAATGCTACTTTCTTTAAACGATGTGTCACCGCTTATCTTTCCTTCTAAGTCGTTATACAATATAAGCGCGTCGTGTGTACCGCCTTTAACATAGAAATTCCCGGAATAAATAGGGGTTGTGAGCTCTACCTTAGAATCATCGTCTGTACGCTTTTGATCGTTTGCAATCTTTAATTTATTGAATAGATTTATCCTGGATTTTATTCGCATACTTCTATCTGTTAAAACCTCGGCAATAAATCCTGTTTTTGATATAGCAAACTCGTCGGATTTTGCTATATTAGCGGCCGTTGCACTCTTCATATGCAGGTTTGTAACATCACTTATTATATTCGCAATAAATGTATCGTTTTCAGTGTGTGCTAATCCAAACATTGAATTAGAACCATCACTCCCAGCTACTACTCCGGGGGAAGGTGTTAATTTAATAGCACTGGCAACAACGGTGCGTCGGGTTGAATCATTGTATATATATGTAGATTGCTTTAATATATCAGCTTTTGGTAAATATTTAATACCGTAACCTGTACAATTTAAAGTGGTAGTGGCATGAAGTGTATAATCACAAGTAGAGGGAGCGACGTCCGCGCCACCGGCGCAGGCTCGACCATCAAGTGTAGTTTTATTATGAATACTATTATATAATAAATTTCCAGTTGTTATAGCAATATAGAAATATTGTTTAATAACCTTAAAGAATTTTAATAATCCAGATATTTGCGTTTTTCTAGTTACTAAGTTCAATTTAATTATTGCGTTCAAAAAATCTTGCAATAATCTTTTATCGCGTATAATAAGAGCTTCTTCTATTTTATTTGCTTCTATTGGAGAATTATTAGTATCATCTAAATAAATATCTTCTCTGGTAGGTGGCTGTTTAATTACACTTCTTCCATCTGGTAATATTTTAATAATTATACCAGATAATGTATCAATGTCGGCTGTTTGTTCTTGATTTCTAATCCTTCCATTACTAAACAATACTCCACTTGTTATTTCGTCACTTTGCAAACTAGACCCTACCACATTTCTCCCATAACCATTATATTTTACACGTAACTCCTGAAATAATTTATTAGTGGCGGTGGCGCTATTGGCAGATGAGTCACCTGTATCATAAGAATCAATTGATAAAAACAGGGTTGATTCACTCATTTTATTCACCCCATTATCTCCATCAACCCAATATCCATAATTGACATCATTGCTTGCAGAGTCCCTTGCATGTTTATTAACAATTATTATATTATTTACATTTTTTTTAAAATGTCTTATATTATTGGTGTTGTCAAGAAAATTTTCATATGCTTCTAAAATATCAATAAAAACATTGACAAGATTCATACCGCAAATCAAATTAAAAATATTATCTTCATCACTACTAATTCTTACCTTAGTTTTGGGTGTTGTTGTGCTTCCTTTCGCAAACTTCAAATATCCCTTTGTTTTTCCTAGATTATCAATATTATCCTTATCTTGATTTACTTCCATAATATTTATTTTTGTATAAAGTGCTTGATTTATTAAGTCAGTAAATGAATCATTATTTATGTTATATGAAGCATTTGTCTCAACTGCCGTCTGCTCCGCGTTTAGTCGTTGACCATATAATGTTTTCTTTTCCCCATTTATTATTGGAAAATCAACAATTTCTTCTTTGGATATATCTTTATAAATTTTTTTTATAAATGGAGCTTTTGAAGTAATAGAATTATCAATATCAATATATTTAACATACATATTTCCTAATAATTCAAGAACCTCTTTATAATTTTCATTATGAACAGCCATGCTTATATTATGTATAATCTCTTCTATAATAATATATATATTTATTTAAAAACAAGATCTATAATAAAACGAAACACCGCTATTTTCATTATATCTGATAATTTTAACAATATCTCCTTGTTTGATACCAAGCCATTTGGCGATTGGATCATTATGTAAAATAATAGGCATATATAATTTGCTTTTAATCATATATTCTTTCATAAATTCCGCCGCTTCTGTTTCAGTCAACTTAATATGTTTTGGTACATATTCGTGTTTTGTTGGATTGAGCATTATTTGTTGTGCATGAAAGTACTGCAACTGTCCTTTATTTTTTTGAAACATTTTATCATATTTATTTAATTGAGAAATAATAGGCTGAGATATAGTATCATTATTAAATATAAGTATAACATTTTTCATATTACCATATTTTGCTATAAAGTTTTCATTATCAGTATCACACATTTTAAGTTCATCGATTATAAACTTTCTTAATTTTTTAGTCAATGCGAATATTACTGTTGTATTAGAGGTTTGTAATTCTATGACATTTCTATCATTCTCATATTCCTCTTTATCAATAGATAATCTATGTTCTTCGAACAATGAGATATCATCGCCGCGTTCAGTTAACATATCTTTTAAATTAGTGATAATACTTTCGATATCCATTTTAATATTATAGAAGGGTGTTAATCTTATATTATAGTATATAAAAAAATCAATTTTTATTTTTTATTTAATTGGCTTTCTGTCATTTTAATAATTTCAGGGTCAATGTAGTTTTTCTTACAGACGGCATATGTATTGTGGAGTTTTAATGCGGTCTCTTCAATAGATTTTTTTATAGGATTTTTAGCGTCAATATTCAATTTAAAAAATTTCATAAATAGCGTGTTAGCATTAAGTGTTCTTAAATCTTTCGTAGTAATTTTTAAATTAAATTTTTTATAAAAATTATATAAATATTTATTAACATCTTTTGATGTTATAGTTTTATCATTATGTTTAAATATATACTCTTCATCGCCGATATCGTTTAATCTATCAAAAAAGAATTTATAAATCTCCTTATTTTTGCATATTGCAACATTTCTAACATTTTTTTTACCTATAAAATCTATCTTAATAAAATTGTTTTCAATTAAAATATGTTTTTTTTTCAATGTTGTTAATCCATATGAATTATTATCTATTTCGTATTTTTTATTACCTATTCTAAATCCACAATCTATTATTAGAGTAATAATTATCGCACATATCTTATCAATATCTTCGCGGTTAATATCTTTTTTTATTTTTCTTTTTAATCTGGAAAAATACTTTATTGAATTCTTGATTTTTTGAAATTTTATATTATTTTGACTTAATATAAATTTAGGATGATATATAACCTGTTTTCTATTTTTTGAGTCATATCCATATGCGATTATTTTCTTACCATTAATTATTGTAACTTTATCGTATGCAGGCGGTATTTTAAGAGATTTAAAAAAATCTAATTGTTTTTCATCAATTATTTCTTTATTTTTATTAAAATATTTAAATCCCGTTTTATAGGTACCTATTCTTTGTACTTTCATTCTAATTATTAATAATATCTTTAAAATGCAGTATAAAATGATATAAACAAAAGATTATATAGATATCCATAAACTAAATAAGATATATAATGCCTGGTGCCAAGAAAGCCACCACCACTACTGTTGAAACACCTGTTAAAGCCGTTAAAAAACCTGTTGCAGCAAAAGTACCTGTAATTAAAGCCACTGACGCCGTTAAACCAGTTCCTGATGAAAAGGTTGCTGATGTTGTAAAATCCGAAGTTGTTCAACAAGTAACTCCACAAGAAAATGCACTCCAAAGCATTATTGAAAAAGTAAACACTTTTGTGGTGATGGGTAAAGAACTACAAGGTCAACTTAAAGTGCTCAGCAAGGATTGGGACAAGCAACAAAAAATCATTGATAAGGTTCAAAAGAAACGTCAAAATGCTAAAAACTCCCCATCTGGTTTTGCTAAACCAAATAAGATTTCTGATGAACTTTGTGATTTCATTGGGGAGCCTCGTGGCACAGAGAAATCTCGCACTGATATTACCCGTTTTATCAACGCTTATATCAAGGAACATAGTCTTAACAAACCAGAAAACAAACGTTTCATTCTTCCAGATGATAAACTACGTAAAATCCTAAATGTTGATGCCAAGGAAGAAATCAACTATTTTATTCTTCAAAAACTAATCTCTCACCACTTCCCTCCATCTGCAAGTAAACTAGCAGCAGCTGCGGCAGCCGCAGCTGCTAAATAAATTAAAAATTGATATAAGATTATTTTTATATAATACATTAATTCCAATAATGTCTTACACTAAAACAACAAATGGTGCTACTTCCCTCAAAACTACTGGTAGCAATATTGTCGATTATTTCATGATGTTCTCCCGCGATTTGGATAAAACGGTAAGTTATGAATATTTGGAGAAATGCTGGAATGATGATCCTAAAAAAACAGTTGCTATCATTTTCAATGGACGTGATAGAGTAAATGGAAAAAAAGAAAAAAAAGTATCAAATCAAGCTATGATGTGGCTACGAACATATAAGTTTGCAACATATTGCGATAACCTTACAAATTATGTTGATAATTATGGATGCTGGAAAGACTTGCTATATATCACATACTATAATTGTAAAAATTCTATTGACAGGAGCTATGAACTAAAATTGTTTTCAAGCAAGCTATTAAATGATAAGCTATTACTTGAAGACAATAATAGTGTTTCTCTTTGTGCTAAATGGGCTCCAAGTGAAAATGATAGAAATGATAAAAGGAAACATATGGCCAAGCGTGTAGCCACGGAAATTTATGGATTAGACGATGATAAAAGGATGGAAAAGTATCGCAAAGAGATTATTGTCCCGCTTAGAAAGAAAATCAATATCGTTGAATCCTTAATGTGTAGTGACAAATGGGGGGAAATCAAATATGAAGCCGTCCCAGGCGTAGCATCAAAAAGGCTTCTTAATGCTTTTATGAAACATGACGAAGAAAGGTATAGACAATATTTGTCTGATGTTAGAAGTGGTAAAGCGGAAATTAAAGTAACAGGTATTTTGCCCCATGAATTGTCCAAATATTATATTGATACAAAACATAATGATGATTATGGACCCAATGAAACAATTGAATTGCAATGGAGAACTATTCTAGAAAATGTTAAAAAATCTGGCAACTTTGATAATTCATTGGCAATTGTTGATTTGTCTGGTTCTATGTTTGGGGCAAGAAATGGCAGTATTCCCGCACAAGTAGCCGTTTCTCTTGGTATTCTCACATCACAATGTTGCAATGGTTTGTTTAAAAACAAATTTATTACATTTAGTGAAGAACCCGAGCTGGTAACATTGGAGTACAAAGAACCTAGTTTGTTTGAATCACTTAACTCTATGATGAATGTAAATTATGGTTTTAGTACAGATTTTGTTAAATGCTGTGAAGCCATTATAAGCTATGGTATTAAACATAATATTCCCGATAGCGAAATGCCCAAGAAACTATTTGTGTTTACTGATATGCAATTTAATGAAACATCAGATAGTTCAGAAGAATTAGAGACAATTTATCAAAATATTATTAGAAAATATAAAAAGAGTGGTTATACGGCACCCAAGTTTGTATTCTGGAATCTTAATTCGGATAATCAAGGAACATTCCCTGTTAACTGTGATACAGAAGGCACGGCTATGGTTTCTGGATTTTCAGAGCAACTCCTAAAAATCTTCATGAATTATGATGAGTTTAAGCCTGAATTTATTGTTAATGAAATTCTAAATCCTTATCTTGATAGTATTATTATTTCTGATGATTAAAAAATATAAAATTGATTGACTCTCGTATAAATTATTTATTTTTTCTTTTGTTTCCACATGACAATGGAATATAAATATTATATAAATACTTATATTTTTCTGGCATTTCGCTATAATTAGTATCGCTATATTTATCAATTAAAATATCTCCTGCTTTTTGGAAAAGTGTAGCACGTTCTTGGTCGTTCATTTTATAAAACGTATTATTAAGTTCCTTATATCAGTTTTTAATAAAATGAGTACATAATTTATTTTTTCTATAATTTTTTATTGATTATGTACTCAAATTTTAATTACCTTATTTGTTAAATCAACAATATTACTTGTAGCTTTCTCTTTATAATCAACGACATAATCAAAAGTGCATTCATGATCTGTATAGAATAAATGTTTACTACAATAATGATTTCCACATCTGCATTTATTGGTTAGTCCCTCCAAAGTATTTAGCTTTTTATTACAACTGAAACATCTCATTTTTTTTGATAACTTAATAAGGTCAAAGATAATATTCAATTTTTATATAAAAAATGATAATAATATATATACTATAAAATACTAATGAATAACGTTTTATTTCAAGATTTCAACGGTAGTATCATCTACCATCTGAATAAAGATTTTGCTTCACTAAAAAAACTTTCAGAATCCTCAAAGCAATGTAATAGTTTAGTTAATAATAATAGTAATTTCAAGAACCTTCTTGATTTTAAAAGAAATAGCTATAATTGTGATATGGTTGAATCTTATTTAATTAAAATTTTAAAACCGCAAATTTTAAGGTTCAAAGACAATAAAGTAAAGGATAATGAAATTATATTAAATAGATATATCAAAAAGTTAAATAAAAAATGTATTGATATTCTTTATAATAAAATAGATTATTGCTATAATGAAAGAAATATTGGTTTAAATAATTATATACAAGAATTATCATATGTACTTTCTAAAAAAATATTTGATATCATGATTTTGATTGAAGATGATTTAAATATATATG
>Ga0209666_1002396_pt1 | contig 14011 bp, 7 predicted proteins | sample SaaInlV_125m_DNA_FD_184679 | JGI IMG/M metagenome (GOLD analysis project Ga0209666, IMG submission 184679) | Marine microbial communities from expanding oxygen minimum zones in the Saanich Inlet - Saanich Inlet SI037_S3LV_10m_DNA (SPAdes)... | ecosystem: Environmental > Aquatic > Marine >...
GGGTCCTCAACATCACGCAGAGCGCCGCCGAGGCCTCTCGCGTGCTCGGCGTGACGGTTGAGCAGGTCGTGTCGGTGCAGCGCGTCGGCGCATCGCCTTCCGCGCCGCCGGCTCCGCCACAAGCGCCTCCGCGCCCGTCGGGCCCGCCGCCGTCGCCGAGCGCACCGCCCGCCCAAACGGTCCTCTCCCACGCGTTGACGCTCGTGGGCACACCCGCAACAATCGACATGGAGGCGTTCACTGGCGCGGTGTCGATCGCGCTGCGAATCGGCACCGCGTACATTGACGCAACGGTGGAGCAAATTGCGCCGGCACTGAGCCGCGTGCAAATGGGCGTGCGCAGCAATCGCCTCATGCTCCCACGGATGATGAGCTACAGGTTTGGCACGACCGAAGCGGCCAACGCGACGCTCAGCCCGTATGGGATTTACGTCGCGCACCCGCTGCCGCCGTCGCCACCGTCGCCGCCCACGGAGCCAGCGCCACCCGCGGCGCCGCCGTCGCCGCCGTCGCCGCCCGCGCCACCCGCGGCGCCGCCGTCGCCGCCGTCGCCGCCGTCGCCGCCCGCGCCGCCGCCGTCGCCGCCGTCGCCCCCCACACCACCTCTGCCCGCTCACAAATGCAGCCCGAGCGGCGCCGACGACACGTGCAACCCCTTCGTGGGCGCCACGTGGAGCTCGGCGGCCGCGTCGTACCACTTCTACCTGTACGACGAGACGCCCGACGGCACCGACCTGCGGCTGTGGGAGTGGCCGCGCGTGACGCCCTCCGACAGCCAGTTGGCAAACAACGGGGTGTGCGAGGACGGGCTACCGTCGGTCTATCCCGCCATCCCGCAGGGCGACTACTACGTGGCCTTTGGAAGCCCCGACTGCGCGATCCACCACGTCAACCTGAGCACGGGGCTTATCGCCGGTTGCGGGCGCGTCGACCTCGTTCCCTGCACGTGGGGCACCGACTGCGCCGACTGTGGGCGCAGCGCGTCGCACGCAGCGGAGGAGGGCGACGAGGGGCATCATCACCGCCGCGCGCAGGCGCTGCCGTCACTGGACGATGCGCACGAGCTGCACCACCTGAACAACTCGCTCAGGCACGCCACGAGCTGGCGCCTGCCGTTGCCGTGGCTCAAGGCGCTGCAGATCACGGACCACTGGAACCCGTAGAAATATATCAGTCTGGTTATTTGTTATAGACGAGAGGAGCGGCAGTGCGTGTGCCATGCAGGCGCCGCCAAGCCCGTACAAGTTTACATTTCAGAGCCTGCGCGGCGAGCGCGTTCCCACGATCGATGAGCCGATCACCGTGGGCCCCGAGTACGAGAGCGACTTTGTGAGCACGAGCAAGCGCACAAACCCCAATGCCACGCGCATCTTGGGCTACTGCCTACTCCCGTGCCTCTTTGTCGCGCTCCTTGTGTTCGCGGCGCTTGGGGTGGGTTTGACTCTGGACACCGTGAACGAGCAGGCCAGCGCCGCGGCATTCGTCGGCGGCAGGCTGTACCCGCGCCCTCCCCCGTCGCCGCCGTACCCGCCGCGAAATCCAAGGCCGCCTCCGGTCGTCCACCACTCGCCCCCGCCGCCCGTTCCCCATCCTCCGCCACCGCCCTTAGTGGTTGGTGACCATACGGTGCACTCGCCGCCACCTGCCCCGAACCCGCCGCCGCCTCCGCAACCACCGCCCGTGGTTGTTGTGACGGCCGCGGGGGTGCCGCCGCCCAGCCCCGCGCCGCCGCCGCCGCCCTCGCCGCCCTCACCACCTCCCCAGCCCTCGCCGCCGCTGCCCGATGCGCCGCCGCCGCCCTCGCCGCCGCCGCCCTCGCCCTCGCCGCCACCCCCCTCGCCCTCACCACCTCCCCAGCCCTCGCCGCCGCTGCCCTATGCGCCGCCGCCGCCCAATCCCGGGGCTCCCCCGCTACCCTCGCCCACTCCCTCGCCGCCACCTCCCCAGCCCTCGCCGCCGCCACCCTCGCCATCACCACCTCCGGTTGCTGGGTTGCTGTGCCTGGACGGCTACTGGCCCCTCTTTGACAACAACGTGCCTGGGGCGCAAGCGGCGTCCAACGCCGTCTCGCCACTCGGCACCTCGACGCAATCCGTCATCCCAGGCTACGCCGGCTTCTTCTGGAAGCCCAACGGCTTTGTGGGCGTCCTGGACCCGACCGTCACCGGCGACTCGAGCTGCCCCGCAGGCTCGTCCGGCCTGCTTCCGTCGCCCCTCGCGCCGCCCCCGCCCTCGCCGCCCCCGCCCAACCCCTCGCCACCCCCACCCAAGCCGCCCGACTTCCAACCGCCCTCGCCGCCGCCGCCCTCGCCGTCGCCGCCGCCCATCGTGGCGCTCTGCATCGACGGGTACTACCCGCTCTACCCACACCTGGCGGACGCGATCGCGAATTCCGTACCGGGAACGCTGGAAGTGAACATCAATTTCTATAACGACGCGAATGGGGTGCTGTACTTTCTGGCCTTTGTCCCGTGGTCCACCTCGGGCGGCGTGCCCTGCCCCGACAATGCCATCCTCCTCTCGCCGCCGCCGCCCTCGCCGCCACCGCCCAACCCCTCGCCGCCACCGCCCATTCCCTCGCCGCCGCCGCCCTTGATCCCAGTGGGCGACCCGGCTGAGCCGCCGCCGCCCTCGCCGCCGCCGCCCTCGCCCTCGCCGCCGCCGCCCTCGCTGCCGTCACCGCCGTTCAACCCGCCGCCGCCGCCCTCGCCCAACCCGCCGGGCGACCTCGGCATCTGCTTCAACGGCAACTGGCCGCTCTTTGACACGCGCAACGAGGCGGCGGAGCACTCCGACCCGATTGATTGCCCCGACCCAACCGTGGAAATGTCGCACGACTACTGGCCGCTGCACAACGGCGTGCCGGGGTGGATCGGGTATTGCTACGACGTCTACCACGACTACGTCGACGGGAACGGCGTGCAGGTGGACAAGTACTACCCGCACGGGGTCTACGTGCAGCACTGCCAGCAGTGCAACCTGCCCGACGAGAAGCACTACCACTGCCTTGGCGACTGCACCGCCGGCCAGAGCTGCGCGCAGCCCCTTGAGGAGTGCACGTGCCCACCGGGCTCGATCTTCTTCTCGCCGTTCCACCCGCCGCCCTCGCCCAACCCGAGTCTGCCCCCGCCGCCGCCGCCCTCGCCGCCGCCGCCCATTCCCTCGCCGCCGCCGCCCTCGCCGCCCGTGGGCGAGGTCAACGTCAAGAACGTCGAGACGGAGGGCTCGTACAAGCAGTGCACCCCCATCGCGAGCGCGCTCTTCATGCAGACCACCCCAGGGTACGGCCTGCTGTACGCCTACGCGCCGGCGCCTGGCCGACGGCTCGCGGACTTTGACGCCCTCGCCGCGTACGACGCCTTTGAAGGCGACGTTGTTGAGGACGAGGCCCACGGCCGCAAACTGAGCCACCAGAATCCCCCCGAGGGCCCGCCATGCGTGGACACCGTCCCAGCTGGCATCACGTGGGGGCAAACCGCCTTTGGGGACGACAATGAAGGTTGCGGACATTTTGAGCTCAACTCGTGGGCCTGCGATAGCCACAATTACTACTCCACGTCGGGAATCGACGACAACGACGACGACGCCACAACTCCTCCGTTTGACTCGTCCTGCATGTGCTGCGTCTGCGGCGGCGGCTCGACAACCACCCTTGCAAGCTGCGGCGGCGGCCTCACGATCAACACCGGGTGTAACACCGACCCCGGCCTGGCCGTTCCCGGAGGACCCTCGGCCTGGCCGCTCGTGGAGTTGCCGTCGTCCTCCGCGCCCAACCAGGGCGCCGGAGTCACCGCCAAGCTGTGCGTCGTCACGCACAGCTCCGCCTTAGGCATCATCAAGCACTACCTCGCGATCAAGCCCGCGGGCAGCGACTGCAGCGACGCCGCCGTTCCGGCCTGCCTGGCCTACTTTTACACCTCCGCGACCGACGTCGGGACGGCGGTTGCGGGCGTCCAGGAAGACTGGCCCGTCTTTGACGTCGCGGGCACGACGAGCGGCCTCACCTGCGAGAACGAAGAGCCGCCCTCGCCGCCGCCGCCGTCGGCGCCCAGCCCGCCCATGTTCCCGCCGCTCCGTTGCGGCCCGATGGGCTCCAAGTACCTCGGCTGGGACGCGACCCAAACCGGCACCGGCCCTGGGCCGAAAGTCAACAACGACCCCACGTACACCGGCACGCTCCCGTGGACGGAAAAGTACCCGGGCCAAAACTTTGCGACGGCGCCCTTTGGAAGGCTCCGGGCCGACGGGTTATTTGATCACCACCCGAACTACCCGCACCAGCACCCCGACCAGCGGACGCAGATCTCGCAGGACGAGTGGCTGGGAATCGCCGACGGCGATCGCATGGACGACCAGTTCCCGGGCCAAAACTTCCGGTGCGCCACTGCGTGCAGGACCAACTGGGACGTGTTGCGCGATAACAGTCCCAACTACTTCATGGGGACTGGCAACAGCGATCTCGATGACCCCTTTGACATTACGCTTGAAGACGACAGCACGAGGTCGACCAAGGCGTATGATACGAGTCGCTACTTCAAGGTGCGCAACAACAACGGGCCGACCCGGAAGGAGCCGCGCATGTACTACCTGGACGTGGACGCGTGTCGCCAGTGCCGAAAGGACTGCTGCAAGGCCGCGTGCTGCGATGGCAACGACGACAACAGCTGGACGTGGGGCTGCGACGTCTTCCGCCAAACCCACAACCCGAACGCACTCACAGAGACTCCGGGCCAGCAAGTTGGCAACACGATGGATCCGTGGCTGTACGGCCTGGAGACGGGCGGCATGGAGATCTCGTACGACTTGAGACCGTACGATGGCGTGTATTACGAAGCGTACTACTCAGACAACTACAACGACCCCGACGACTACAGGCCCGTGCAAGACGCTCAGGACCCGAGCAATGCGCACCCAGGCCTGGGTTACATGTACAACGACCAGGCGTGGGACAACGAGTGCGAGGCCCCCGCCGACGGCGGCCCGGCGCACGGACAGCTCGTGTGCGACGCGCTGCCGCCCGCGTCGAGCTCGAGCGTCGAGACGCTCATGATCTTCTCGGGCTCGATCGAGACCTTCAACGCGCCGCAGGTGCAGTACGCGTTCGCCACGGCCATCTTCGTGCCCCCCTCGGACGTGGACATGGTCACGGAGGCCGGCTCGGTGCGCGCCACCTTTCGGGTGCAGGCGCCGGCCGCCACGCTCGACGCGGTCCACGCGCGCGTGCAGACGCTCACGGCCAGCGTCGCCACGGCCTCGATCGCGCTCGGCGCGGCGGTGGAGAAGATCGAGTCGGTGACGCTCATCGCGCAGTCGCCGGCCATGCCGCCGGCGCCGCCGCACTGGCCGCCGTGGCCGCACGCGCCGCCGACCGCGCCGGACGCGCCCAACTCGCCGCCCTCGGCCACGGTGCTCGAGTTTGTGCTGCACGTGATGGGCACCCCGGCGCAGATCAACCAGGAGAAGGACCTGCTCCGCAACATCGCGGGGCTCGTCCTGCGCATCACCTTCCTCGCGGTCGAGGTCGTGGAGGTGGCGCCCTACGCGACGGGGATCAGCCGCGTGCGCATGAGCGAGCGCAGCAGCCGGCCCAACATGCCGCGGCTCCTGACCAGGTGGTTTGGAGACGTGCAGGCTGCCAACGCCACGCTCAAGGAGTTTGGCCTGTACGCGGCGCACATGCTGCCGCCCTCGTCGCCGCCCGCACCGCCCGACCCGCCCGCGCCGCCCGGCCCGCCGCCGTCGCCGCCCGACCCGCCCAAGCCGCCGCCCTCGCCGCCCGCGCCACCGCCGCCGCCGCCGCCGCCACCGCCCTCGCCGCCGCCCGTGCGGCCCTCGCGCCCGCCCGTCGCGCAGCCGTGCGACGTCGGTGGCAACGACGACCACTGCTCGCCCTTTGAGGACGCCTCGTGGAGCTCGGTGGTCGCGTCGTACCACTTCTACCTGTACGACGAGACGCCGCAAGACGGCACCGACCTGCGCCTCTGGGAGTGGCCGCGCGTGACGCCGCACGACGACGAGCTGGCACACAATGGCATCTGCGAGGACGGGCTGCCCGCAGTCAACCCGGCCATCCCCCAGGGCAACTACTTTGTGGCCTTTGGAAGCCCCGACTGCTCGGTCCACAGCGTCAACCTGAGCACGGCGCTGCACAGCGGGTGCGGGCGCACCGAGCTCGTTCCGTGCCTGTGGGGCACCGACTGTGGCGATTGCGGGCGGAGCGCAACGTTTGCGGACAAACCCTGGGCCTCGGACGCCTCCTACCGGAGGCGCGCGCAGGCGCTGCCAAAGGTGGGCGACGCGCAGGAGATGCACCACCTCAACCGCACGCTCTCGACGGCGAGCAGCTACCACCTGCCGCTGCCGTGGCTCAAGGCCCTAAAAATCAAGGACCACTGGAACCCCAGCGAGGTACGTGGGTCTGTAATGGGCTAAAGCGTTTGAATTACGCTAGAAACTTGGTTTGAAACACGTGGCGTTTCTGAACGGGCGGTCGCCATGCTGTGCGCGCTGGATCGCCTCTTGGAGGGGTGCCTCCACGCGCGACGCGGCGCGCGCGTGGCGCTGCTGATCGAAGGGTTTCCGCGGCCGTACCACCCGATGATGGAGTTTGCCAAGCTGCTGTTCCTGCTGCGCGAGCACCACGCCAAGGCCACGTTTGTGGTGGACTGGCAGGACATCCGCGAGCGCGGGCTGGGCGCGTCCGTTTCCGACATGATGAAGCTCCTCCTGCACAACGAGCACGAGGTGGCGATCCGGTTCCGCACCGACCTGTGCTCCGCGTCGCAGCTCCGGCAGCACGCGGTGGAGGCGCTGCACTTTTTGCAGCGCGTCTACGGCGTCACCGTCGTGTCCGCCAAGGTGGGAAGCCGACTGCCCTTTGCCAACGCCGCGCTCGCGTCGCTGGGCGTGTCGGTCATCGACGGCGTGGGGCCGCAGCACGTCGTGCGGGACAGCGACGACGTGCTCAACGACCTCGAGGTGGCGCTGCACGACTTGCAGGGAAAAGAGTGCGTGTGCGTCTCGCAGCTGTAACTTTTTTTGTTCACCAAACCAACACGCACCAGGTCGAGCACAAACACACCACCGTTCTCTTCGGCATCGCGTCCTTTTTTTTACGGGATCCGCGAGAAGCGGGCTACTCGAGCGAGTCCACGAGCAGATGATCGCGCATCTGCTCGGCCATGGATTGGAGGCGCGCGTCCGGAACAGGCCGGGTGTGGCCCATCTCGCGCAGCACGTCGGGGAGCATGACGCGCTTGAGGTACTGCAGCACCGCCTCGAGAAGCGCCTGGTGGTGCACCCGCCCCGCGAGCGTGGTCTCCCAGGAATCGCCGGGCTCCGGCTGGTACTCCTTGATCAGCTTGGCTTTGCCCTTGCACACGGCCTCGGCGTCGCTCAGCACGGTGTTCACCATCTCCAGCTGCGCTTGCTGAGCCATCTGCGTCATTCTGCGGCGTGCACTCACTGCGTTGACAGAATTTCTGGGAACAAAAAGCAAGCCCGTTTATGGGAGAGGGGGGGGGGGGGGGGGGGGGTGGGGAGTGTAAAAACAACCAACAATGGTAAATTCGCCTACGCGGCGCGGGCGCGCATCGCGTCCCGGTGCACGCAGAATAGGCAATTCTCCATGCGCTTGGGCGCGCCGCCGCGCCCCAACGCCTTGATGTCGCGCGCGACGCACGCCAGGCAGCGCGGGTGCGTGCAGGTGGGGCTCGCGCACTGGCCGAGCATCCCCGCAAAGGCCACGCTCTGCGCCACGTTGACGAACTGCTCGCAGCTCCCGCAGCGCACGGCGCTCTTCGGGCGCACCAAGTAGCTCGCCACGTCGAAGAGCTTCCCGATGCCCGCGCAGCCCCCGCACTGCATCACGTCCGCGAAGACGCCGGCCGCCTCGTTGACGGCCTGCCCCGAGAGGTGCTCGCCCATCACCGCGACGCGCGGGTCCTTCTTGTCGCCCAGGAGCGCGGCGACCGCCTGTGTCGCGCAGTACTGCCCGCTGGCGCCGCGCATCTTGCCCCGCTCGGCGAGCATGGCCTCGACGTGCTTCTTCTTCTTCTTGGCGCTGCGCGCCATCACCGACGACATCGCAGAGGCCGGTCGCGTGGCTGGCGCGGGCGCCGCTGCGGGGTCGAGGTCCTGCGGGTCGACGGAGTCGGGTGCCTGGGCGGTGAGCGAGCGCACCATGCCCCTGAACTTGCGCGTGACCAGCCACTGCTCCACCGAGACGAGCACCTCGGCCAGCGCGATCTGGCGCTGGCCCTTGGTGCTCGTGCGCACCGACGGCCACCGCATCGGGGCACGACCGAGCCCGGCGCCGTACGCCGACTGGGTGCGCGACTCGCGCACCGGGTCGGCCAGGTGCTGCGCGAAGCCGATGCTGGTGTGCAACCCCGACGAGCCGTCCGACTCCTGCGGTGCGAGGCCGCAGACGTCCTGGCACAGGGCCACGCCCGTGCAGTAGAAGAAGTGGAGCGTCTGCTTAATCACGTGCGAGACCTTCCTGTGGTCCACGCCGCCCCTGGTGCCGTCGAGCTTCCCCGACTGCATCTTGCGCACGTTGCTTTCCATGGCGTCGAGGGCGCGGTTGATGACCACGTCGATGCCGAAGGTTTGCATCCCGGAGACGCCATCGTCTCCCGTTGCGACGAGGCACGGCGCGACCGACTCGATCAAAAGGGCGACCTCCTTGGTCGCGTAGGCGTCCTCCGCCTTGGGCGCGGGGAGCCCCCAGCGGGTGGGGTCGCAGGCGATGCGCACGGCGATCGCCAGCATGAGCGGGATGCCCGTTGGCTGGAAGGCGTCGTCCGGGAGCGCCCCCTCGTAGAAGGGGTCGGCGATCATGTCCAGGTAGCCCACGAAGGAGCACTGCTCGAAGATGTTCTCCGCCGCGCGCAGCAGCTTGGCCGGCATCTCGCGGTCGCGGCTGTAGCCCGAGGACATCACCAGGGCGGAGAAGGCGAGGTGGTCGTTGTCCATGCCGGCCAGCCAGCTCGCCTCGGTGCACTGCTCCACGCAGGGGCGCACCTGCCCGTTCTCGGGCACGAGCACGCCCGAGATGGCGCCGCCCACGATGTAGCGCGGCAACGCTGCGGCCTCGACGCGGCAGACGGCGCTCGACGTCTCGGATTGGAAGATCGACGCGACGGACGAGAGCACCGAGTGCGTGCCGTGCGTCGCGTAGAACTTGGAGCTGGGCGTCACGAAGTCGTCGAAGAGGTTGATGCCGTGGACCGCCACGCCGACGGCGCCGTGCGTGAGCGTTCCGCGGTCGCGCTGCCGCTCGTTCAGCCGCGGGATGAGCTCCACCGAGTCGGCCGGCACGCGCCACAACTTGATCACGCTCACGCGCGCGCGCACGCTGCGCTCGCTCTCGCGCAGTAGCACCGCCACCTGCCGCACCTCGCCAAACTCCAGGGGCTGGCCCAGGCGGCCTATAGGCGCGCTGCGCACCGCCCACAGCTCGTGGTGGCCACTGAACTTCAAAAAGCGCCCCCAGGTACCGCCATGCGCCTGCTCGAAGTTGAGCGACCCCGTGGTCACGGTGCCGCACACGTCGGCCTGCGCCATGGGCAGGCCCATCACCCACGTGTACAGGTCGTGCAGCGTGGCATGGTTCTCGATCTCGACGCTGTCCAGTGTGTCGTACAGACCCGCCATGACGAGAACCGCTAATTCTGACTCCCGCACAAGTTGCAGGTTTGCGAGGATAGCGTCTTGTGTGTGCGTGGCATGGTCAGGACGGCGTGCGAGAGCATCCTCGGTCGCGCCCTGGCGCTCGACATGAACGCGAGCATCGCGAACGTCTCGCGGCGAGACGCCGACGACGCGACGCTCGTGCGCATCCGCACGTCGAGGGACGCCTCCATGGGCGTGCTCGCGGCGCTCCGCGCCGCGTGGCCACTGGCGACCGTGAGCCTGGTGGAGAACGCCATCGACGGCAACACGGAGGCGCAGGTGCTGCTGCCCAACGATCGCGACCAGCGCGACATCGCCAAGCAGCTCGCCAACTACGCCGCGGGGCAGAAGCCGCTCCGGTTGCTCGCCAACCTACTGATTGTGGCGCTGGGGATTGCCTGCGCGCTTCGCATCGCCATGTGACAACCACCATATCTCTCCGATTGTGTATTAGATAGAAGGGAGGGGGCATCGAATGGAGATCCTGTCGAATTACACGTGCGACGCCAGCTACGACGTGACTGGGGCGACCACCACCGCGTGGGTGTTCTTAGGCGTGTTTGTGGCGCTGATCTTTGGCGACGGCTTGCTAACCGGCTTTGCGCTCCGAAGAGCCATCTACCCCACTTCTAAAAAGGCGCTGTGCTGTTAGAGTCGCATCCACTCGATGTCGCGCCATGTCGTCTCCACCCACTTGAGGGAGGCGTGTAGCTCGCCGCTGTAGGCCTTGGGCGCGCTGTCGATTGCGGCGGCCTTGTGCGCCGCCTCGCGCAACTTGCGGCGCCAGTAGTCCCGCACGATCGCCCAGCGCTTACGCACATCGCTCGCGCTCCGATTAAAAAGCTCGCGCGCTACCTTTTCAAAGTCGACCTGGTCGTACTGGTAGAGGGACACGGCCCACACGAGCGTTTCGAGCTCCTGCCGCGACCACGGGCGTCGCGGCGCACGCTCCTTCGTGTGTGGCTGCTTAGGCATTCGCGTGCCCCCTTTTTAAGCGAAACGAATAACCTACAAATCCATCCGACTAATGGAGGAGCACCGCGTTAGCGTCGCGCGCGCGCCGCGGCCGCGCGTGATGCGAGTGCCGATACTACCGATTGCCACCCTTCTGCTCCTATGTTGCGTTTCGGTGAGCGCAACGTTCCCCGTGAGTGCACACGGTGCTAACCATCGCGAGCTGAGGGGTCGCAAAATGGCCGACTGTGCCGAGTCGGAGTGCATCCAGGACGACACGCGTTACCCCACGATGCAGGACGCGGCAAACACGCTCCCCCACACCGGTGGGTACGTGCAGGGAGTTGACTCGTGTGCCTCCATGTTTTACGGCAACGTTGGCAACAATCCCGACCAGCTGGGAGGCACCGGCAACACGCCGTCCGACACCTGCGCGGACGCCAACAAGTACGACCTAAACGAGGTGGATTGCAGTGCACGTGCCGACGAGGAGGGGGTACCCTTTCAGCAAGCCATGTCCACGTCAAATTTTCCCTCGGGGTGCTGGAGGTTGTGGTCTGTAGCCGGCATCAGCTCGGCGCGGTACTACCACAACTCCTACTCGGGGTCCACGGCGACGAATTGCCAGAGCAACAGCATCTTCACGTGCGCGTGCTGCGACGCGCCCGTCGGTTGGACGGCGTGCGCCTGTCCCGTGATCGAGTCGCCGCCGCCCTCCCCGCCGCCACCCGTTCCGCCACACGTCGTGTTTGACGGGTGCGCCGGCTCGAGCGGCACCAAAACCGCCACGGCCATCTGCGTGAACGACCCGGACGCCGGGGAGGTGCCGGTGAGCGATCGGCCGCCCGCCTCCGAGTACAACCCGGAGAATAATGATTGGCAGATCAAGACGCGCTGCTGCGGGATGACGAGCCCCGCCAACTTTTGCGATTCGGAAAGGACGTCGGCCAACGGCGGCCTCTGCTACGCGACGGGCCTGACGTGGACCGAGGCGCACGAGGCGTGCGCCGCCGATGGCCGGCGGCTGTGCACCGTGGCGGAGCTGGACTCGACGCTCTGCTGCGGCACGGGGTGCATGGCGGACAGCTGGCTCATCTGGGCCGACGACGGGTGCTTGGAGCCGCCCTCGCCGCCTCCACCGCTGCCCTCGCCGCCGCCGCCCACGCCCTCGCCGCCGCCGCCCACGCCCTCGCCGCCGCCGCCCACGCCCTCGCCGCCGCCACCCGCGCCGTCGCCGCCGCCACCCGCGCCGTCGCCGCCGCCGCCCGCGCCGTCGCCGCCGCCGCCCGCGCCCTCGCCGCCGCCGCCCGCGCCCTCGCCGCCGCCATTCATGCCGGCGATCGACCCGGACGGCACCGATGACCCCGTCTACCTCGAGGGCTGGTACTGGTCAACCAGGTCAAACCAGGGCACCGACCCCAACACGTGCGACGCCGCGTGCACGCACTACGGCCTCCTATGCGACCAGGGCTTGGTGCGGTCCATGCTAAACGTGCTCGACCCCGGGTGCGCCGGCAACTGCGGCACGCAGCAGGAGGCCGACGCGCGCGCCGCGTTTCGGGGCATCGTCGCCCTGGCCAACACCAACTCGGACCCCGCGTATGCCATCGCCACGAACGTGGTGGACGGAAACGACCGGTGCCAGGTTGCCGACGACGGCTCCGAGTGGGGCGAGTCGGCAACGCTGAACCACATCCCCTCGTACCAGGACCAACAGGGCGGCTGCTCAATCCCTTTGACAAACGGTGCGGGGTCGTACAACTTTGCCTGCAGCTCGTCGCCGGGCCAAGTGCTCAGGAACCGGCTGTGCTACTGCACCCCGCCACCCTTGCCGCCCTCTCCGCCGCCGCCCTCGCCACAGATGCCCTGGGACGGCTGCAATGCGGCGCAGGTCGAAACGCACGGCGGGTGGACGGTGGCCGAGTGCCTGGCGTGGCGCGAAAGCGTCTTCCCCGATGCCACGTTCGATGACAGTTCGGGAGGCGGAGGCGGAGGCGGGTTCCTTTGCTACCACACCACCGCGGTCGACACCGTGTTCGTGAAGGCGTTGAGCTCGGCAAGCATCTTTTGCAACGGGCAGTCGCTCAACACCTGCTACTGCCTGCACGCCTCGCCGCCGGGCGCGCCGCCCTCGCCGCCGCGCGCGGTGCAGGTGCCCGACTACATCCCGTGGGTAATCGGCGCCGGGCCCGTCGAAGAGTCGTGCCACACGACCTGCGAGGCCGTGGGGCGCGTGTGCAACGACGAAGCCGCGCAGCAGCGGCTCAGGGACACCCGCATGACGCAATGGACGCAGGCCGACTTTGAGCAGGCCTTCACGTCGGCGCTCCGGTACCCCGAAATACTCAACGGCGAGACCTTCCAGTGCGCTGCCACGTCGCACAACACCAACACCAAGTGGCCGATGTGGCACATCAACTCCAAGCGGTGCGAGATGCCAATGGAGACGGGCGCCAACCAGGACGGGGGGTACGCGTACAACTGCGGCCAAACGAGCGGCACCGGAAAGCACCGGCTGTGCGCGTGCGAGTTCAAATGGGAGACGTGCACGGACGACTTCCACTCCACGCACGACCCGTCGCACCTCACCGTTGCGCGCTGCGAGGAGTGGCAGAAGGGCGCGTTTCCCAACCTCGCCTTCCACGACAACACGTTTGAAACCCAGGGCGAGCAAATCTGGTGCTACAGAACGGGCATTCAGGTTGTTGCAAGACGGGTCGCCTTGGGCGCCAACTTTCAATCGGTGTGCGCCCTTTTCAAGCTGACGACCGAGTGCATGGGCCACGACGAGTGCGAGTGCTTCTGCGACTTCCACCCGCCGTCGCCGCCACCAATGCCCCCGCCCTTGGCTCCATCGCCCCCGCAGCAACCACCCTTCAACCAGTGCCACCGCGTCACCACCAGCTCAAAGTGTGGCTCGCGAGTCACCAGCATCTGCCCTGCGGGGTACGAGATCACCACGCGCGAAGAGTGCGAGGAGGCGGCGCGCGACCTGAAGGAGGGGCAGGACGCCGACTCCGTGCAACCGCTCAACTCGCAGTCGTACAACAACCCGCCGGGCACCTCTGGTTGGGGCGGCACCATCAACGCGTTCTTTCCGGGGTGCTTCACGCGTGCCAATCTCGGCCCGGATAGCAACGGCCTCTACTCCAGCATGTGGTGGAACACGTTTGTGACTCCGACGCCGAACAGCATCCACAGCGACTGCCGGCAGGTGTGCAAGCAGGACTGCTCGCCCTCGCCGCCGCCGCCCTCGCCTCCGCCGTCGCCGCCACCGCCGTCGCCGCCGCCGCCGTTTCCGCCGCCGCCCGCGCCCTCGCCGCCGCCTCCCGCGCCCTCGCCGCCGCCTCCCGCGCCCTCGCCTCCTCCGCCCTCGCAGCCG
>Ga0209666_1002407_pt1 | contig 13978 bp, 13 predicted proteins | sample SaaInlV_125m_DNA_FD_184679 | JGI IMG/M metagenome (GOLD analysis project Ga0209666, IMG submission 184679) | Marine microbial communities from expanding oxygen minimum zones in the Saanich Inlet - Saanich Inlet SI037_S3LV_10m_DNA (SPAdes)... | ecosystem: Environmental > Aquatic > Marine >...
ATCCTTATCTAATTATTAGATAGGGCATATGCCCTATCTAATAATTAGATAAGGATTAGATAAGGAAAGTAGGTAAGGATTTTTACTACTCATTTATATTTTTTATTACCATTTTTCATAACAAAAATTATAACTCATAAATATTTTATTTTATATTTTATCATAACATTTTTTCATTACTCATTTATATTTTTATTATCATTTATCATAACAATTATTTTTTATTATATATAGATAAGGATTAGATAAGGATTATACTTATAATAATATTATATTTATATTTATTATTATTACCATTTATGAGTTATAAAAATAAAAATTGATTTATTTTTATATTTATATATTTATCTAATCATTATCTATATATTATCTAATCATTATCTAAAACTACTTAAAGAAATAATATTATATTATATTATAAAATGACTGAAGAAGCACACCAAGATATTATACAAAAACTAATTTTTGTTAAAGAACATTATGGAAAAAAAATAGCATCTCAAACGACTATGAATAATAACGCCAAAATGTTTATAAAATTAGCAAAAATGGCGTATAAAGAGAAGAATTCTTACCCACCTGATAAATATTTTTATCAAGATTTTAGAATAGTTAAAAGACTACTAGAAGATTATTCTGTAAGCACACAAATAAATTATATTACCATCATATTACAACTATTAGAATATGATAAAATTAAAATAATTAAGGACACTACCAAGAGTATCGAATTCTATAAAAATTATATTGATGAATTACACGAAACTAAAAAGAGTAATGCTTATAATAATATTGCGTCTAATGATAAAAAACAAGCAGTTTTAAATCTTACCATTAATGATGTTAATAATGTTATTACCAAACTCAAACAAGATGGATATTTTAAAGATGCTCTTATTATTGAGTTTTTAATGGAATTTCCGTGTAGGTTAGAGGTAAGTAATTTAAAATATATTAAATTAGAAGATTACACTAAACTAAAACGCAAAAATGAATTAGGTGATGATAATTTTATTGTTATTGGTAGTAAGAAATCTTATGTAAGTAGAGGCGGATATAAAACAAGTAATACTTATGGTAGGTTAGAGATGGAATTAAAACCACCACTCAAAACAAAAATATTCAATTACATAAAAGATAATAACATTAATTTTAATGAGAGCGTTTTTGGTTATAACCCACAAGATTTAGCAAAACGCTTACATTATATTACTGGTAAAATGAATAATAAAGTTAGTATTAGCACTAATATTATATGTAAATTAGCAACAACTAATAATGCTATTAATGCTGTTGGAGGAGATACTGAAATTTTTGAGAAAATTGAGAAAGTTAATAATGCGATAGAAGAAGTTGGTAAAATTAGGGGAACAAGTAAAGCAACTATGAGTAATTCTTATATCATAAGAAAACCTAAAAAATTGGTTATTAAAACTGATTAATCATTAATAATTTATTACTACAAATTCAATAATAAATTATTATTAAATTTCTATTTATTTAAAATTTTAATACTATTCTCTCTACATTATAAAATATATTCTTATAAAATCATAATAATAATTATAATTTTATAAAAAACATATACATATTTGATTAGGATTATATTATCATTTTTTATTTATTTTTTTATAACTTTATTCATTATCTCTCAACATTCATTTTTAAAATTGTTGTAAAATGATTATATTATTTTATAAAAAACATATACTCATTATGAAAGACAACACATTTCATAATGAATATTAGTTTTTTTATCAAAACCTTCTATAAAAAGATGGTCTTCGTTGTCTAATAAAGAAGAATATTCTAAACTTTGCTTATCTATTTCATCATATAAATCTTTAAATGTTATTATATTATTATCATTATTTTTTATATAGTAAAATATGGTATGCGTATATTTGTCTAACATATAATCATAAATTTCGTGACTAATTATTATGATTTTTTCATTACCAGTATAAAATGGTTTGTTTAATTCATATTGATTTTCTAACAGAGCATCTATATAATAATTTTTAAACTTATAAACGATGTCTCCACCATCATTAATCATTTGTTAGTATCAATATTAAAATATTTTAATTCTTTAAATTTATTTTTCAATTTTATTGTTTATTACTTTTCTCTCTACATTCATTTTTAAAATTGTTGTAAAAATTTATATTATTACATTATCATTACAAAATATATCTTACAAATATGTATAGAATAATATATTTATTTATTACTTCATATAATATTTTACTTTAAATTTTATATGAACTTAATAATTGTTGTTGTTAGAGAGAGAAAAAGTTATTTAATTCTATTAATACAATATTATTGTACCATTAAGCAAAAACATTAAAAAAACACGATTTTACAAAGACATCTCCCTATGACTTTATAATTTTGGTAATTTATAGATTTCTCTATAGTACTAATATTTACAACTCTCGCTAAACTCCAAAATTGAGAAACCACTATTTAAAACACAACACTATATTTTAGGGCAGTTTCTCATATTACAGATTAGCAGAACATTCATTTTTTATATATTTTAGCGAACTCTCAATATACTTCTATTATATTATCCAAAAATTTATTTATATATTCTGTTCTATTTTTAATTAGAATTGGAGCGGTTTTTTCTGTTATTAATTCTTTAATTACATTATCATATTTTATCTTTATTATATTATCATTATCATTTAATTTTTTAACTGGTTGTTTTATCTCAATATTTATTTTATTTAATAATTTATCTCTTTTATTTACATCATAAACTTCTGTTGTATATCTTCTGTTTTTATTTGGTTCTCTTTTTGTAAATAAATTTAATTTTACTTTACCATTTTCTATATTCAATTTACTTTTTACATTTACATTCTCATTATCATCTTTAATATTATATGCTTTAACTTTTTGATTTATTAAATTAGCAAAATTCAATTTATTCGGTTTTATACTATTTAAATGATTTAATATATCTTTTTTAGTATTTACATTATAACTCATATATAATTCACTATTTAATTTATTATTTTCATCATAATACTTTTTATCTACATTTTTTCGTTTTATATCTTTTATTGGTTTCATTATTATTTTATTACTATATACATCTTCTATTACTTCTTTTTCTTCAATATCTTTATAAATTGTTTTTATAGTCGGTATTATATTATTAGTAGTTTTATCTTTTTCTATATAGTTATTTTCTCTATCTTCAATTATTTGTATAATGTTATTATCAATTATATTTGTTTTAATATCTACAAACTTCTTATTATTATTACAAAATTCTTCATTTATTATTGTATTCATAATGTTATGATATTTATAATCTATTTGCTTCTCATATATTTCAATTTTATCATTATCAATTTTTTTATTAAATAAAATATTTGTTGGTATTACATAATCTTTTGTTGTTATATTATGTTCTTTTCTAATTGTAAATTGTAATGTATTTAATAATTTTTCTTGATGTTTTACATTACTACCATAATCTATATATAAATTTACTTTTGATAAATAAAATTTAATTATTGTTATAATCTCTCGTAAATGCTTATTTACATCTAACTTATTTATATTTATTGATTTATGCTTTTTTAAATTACTACAATTATTATAATCTTTTAATAATTCTTTATTTATAAAATCTATAAATACATTACCCTTATCATCTATTACTATTTTATTATTTAATACTTTTTTAATTGATGTTATAAAATTATTTTTAGTATTATCAATAATATAATGTTTTAATATATCTTTATGATAATCACGCAGTATATCTATATCTAAAAATTTTAACAACCAAAATATCAAATTATTTGTTGCTCTATATTCTAATGTTTCATTATCTAATTTTTTATCAACTTCATCATCGTCATCTTCTATATTTAATTTTATTAAATTTTTTAATCTAAAATACTTTGTTTTAAAATCACTTTTAAAATCATATAATTTATATTTTTTATAATGAGTTTCAGTTTCAATATCATTTTTAATAACTTCATTATTGTAATTTATTATATTATCCCATAATTCATTATCATTTAAAATTTGTAATAATTTTTTATCTTTTAAATAATCTTTATCTTCTTCATCATCATATTCTTTTATCTTGTCTTCTAATTCACTAATTAAATCATTTCTATCTTCATTATACATTTTATTTATAATAAACGCATCATAATATAAATGATGATTGAATAAATTGTATTTTCTATGTATTAAATATTCTTTATTTGATAATTCATTATCTTCTTTTTTATTATTTAATAATTCATAATCGTTTTTTCTTATTGTTGTTATATCTGTATTTAATAAATTATATAATTCTACACTCTTATTATCATTTTTGGTTTCATCTATTAAATCTAATTTATCATATTTACTATTTAATATTAAAATATTATCTTCATAAGTAAATGAATGCTTATGTAATAATTCCATAAATATTTGAGTAAAATTTATTTTGTAGTTCTCATTATCTATCTCATTTATTAGTTTCCATTTATAAAAATTACTTTCAAATTCTATATCGGTGTTCTTCTCTAATAATTTTTTTAATTCTATATTTGCTACTCTATAATTATTCTTGTATCGTTTTATAATATTATCAGCATTATTTAAACACTTATTATAATCTTTAAAATAATTACCAAAACAAAAATATATTTCCCTTAAATGTGTTCTCCGTTCTCTAAACCACATTTGGAGTGCTTCTAAACAACCAACAGACCCATTTAGAGCATAATTAAATTGTAAATCAAAATATCTTTCATTTATACTTATACCAACGCTAATAGTAGGACTTCTTATGTATTTTGTTATTTTATATTCTTTTATAATCTGCTCTTCGCATCTATCTAAAAATTCATCTTTGTATTTTTTAATATTTATTGATTGTTTTTTATCAACTTCATATTTATCTAATATCAATTTATAAATACATTCTTTATCATTATCTATCTTAAAACTATCACAAACTAATTTCTCTATCTTTTTATCAATAATGCTATTTTTTGGATTTTTACAATCATAAATATACAATCCATCACCAAAAATATAACCTACAACATCATCTTTAAATTCTTCTATTAAATCTAATTCTTTATCATACATATTTGATATTAATAACTTAAACATATAATATCCGTGATTAGAAGATGTAGTGCTAATAACTAATTTTTTATCTATATTTTTTATTACTTCTTCTGTTAAGTGTTTTCTGTTTTCACAATTATAAATTTTATATTTATCGTTTTTACCATCTTCCGCTACTTTTGGATTATTAAAAATATTACCATTTATCCTAACTTTATATATATTTTTTATATCACAAACCTTACAATAAAAATCTAATTTATGTTTTTCAATATCAGCATCTAAAATTAATCGTTGCTTTGCTTTTTTATTTATTTCAATATAGTTATTAAATGCTACTTCGTGAGATATATGTTTAAATGTTTCCATATTTTCATTAAATTTGGTAAATAAACTATTAAATTCATCATTTATAACTAATCCAACATCATTACTAAAATCGCCTATATCAATTCTATTCGCACTCTCTAATGATGTCATAACATTTATTCTTTGAGTATAAATTCTTTTTTTATTATTTAATGTTGTTATTTGTTTTTGTATTTCATCTTTTTTATCATCATTACAATCATTTAATTTTTTATATAATTTACTAATTTTATCTGCTAATTCTTTTATTGATATATGATTTACAAAGCAATTATTACTTATTTGCTTTAATTCTTGATATTCTTTTTTATTTAATGAATTATTAGGACTAAACGCTATTATTCTATTTATATTATTTAAATAACATAAATGCTCTTGTTCTTGTTGAATAACACCATACATATAATTTAATGAACTATCTTTTGTAATACTTTCTAATGTAGAATTTATATGCTTATTATTCTCATTATTACAAAAATGCTCTATTATCGGTTTCTCAATTATTTTAGATTTACCACCGCCCCAATCCATCTCTACAACTAAATTCTCAATCTTACCAGTTTTAAAATCTTTTATTACTTGCTTAAAATTTATATCATTTATATCATCTATTACCATATCGTAATCATCATAATTATTTGTTTTATAATGTTCTTTATGTTGTTCTAAAAAATAATTCTTACAAAACCGCTCATTTTTTATATGTAAATTTCCAGTTTTATAATTATAGCATATATCATCTGTAATTTTAATAAATTCAATTTTGGTTATATCAATAGATTTATATTTTGATATTTTTTCACTAACAAAATCATAATTTAAATTTGTATTTTTAACAATCCATTCTGCTATTAATTTAAAATTCTCATCATTACGATTTACATAAAAATAATATTTTTCTTGTAATTTATTTAAATCATCTGCTATTATTTTATATACATAATCATAACATTTTGTTCTATCAATATTACTCATTCTTTTATCAAACCATTCTACATTACTTTCATAATTATAATCATCATTCATTTCAACACTATACTTTAAAAATTCATATATATCATCATCATCTATATCCAAACATTTAAAATAATAAACAAAATTACACCATAATTTACTATAATTTTTACTATAAAATTTATCATTTATATACTCTTTTATTGTATCAATAAGAGTGTATTTATTTTGCTCCAAATAATATGGTTTTCTATTAGTATAATCAGTTGTTTTTAACACATCTATTTTACCAACCGGTTCTTTATCTATTTGTAATAATAAACAATCTTGAATACAACTTATACAATATTCTTTTATGTAATTCTTAATATTAAATTTAATATCATTAAAATCGTAATAAATAAAAAAATGATTTACACTATCTTCTGCTTTAAATTTTTTATCAAATAATTTATCATTATATTTTATACTATATGGTTTAGAATTATATGGTAAGCATAATTGAGCGTTATGATAATAAACTTTTTCATCTAATCCATCAATTAATTCACTTCTATAATTCTCTTTTAATAATATTATTAATTTTTTAACATCTATATATGATATTTTATATTCAAAATTTATTATTCTTATTGAATGAGTATATGGTAATTCATTAAAATCTTTATCTACTAATTTTTTATAGAATACCAAATATTTTTTTCTATTTAATTTTTTATCACATATTTCATCTATAAAATCAAACAATTCATTTAATAATGGTTTTAATTCTGTAATATTAATTTTGATTTTATCTATATCAAAAAATAACTTACATTCAGCATTAGTGTTTAATAAATATTCAAATAAATTCTGCTTGTATTTAATATTATTTAATTTTGTAATATTTACTTTACCATCAAAAAAACAACTACTATATTGATTATAATTCTCTTTTACTTGCTTTAAAAATGTATTTATGCTATTACCATCATATTTATTATCATCATAGCATTTACGAGTATCTTTTTTATCTTTTTCAATTGTTATATTAGCGTTATAATTCCAATTATTCAATTTGTATTTATCTTTCTGTTTCATTATTATTATTAATATTTATATATATCTTTATATAGTTTTCGCTAAAATATATTTAATTTATTAATTTGCTAAACCCCCAAATTGAGAAACCACTATTTAAAACACAACACTATATTTTAGGGCAGTTTCTCATATTACAGATTAGCAAATACTTAACTTTTTATCATTTTACAGAAAACTCCCTAAATAATTAAAATTTAGAAATATAATATTTTGTATATTTAATATAATGACTTATCAAAAAATCAGTATATTAAATGAATTTAATGATGAAACCCATAAAAAACTATACTATGATAATTTATATAGAATTCTCGGTATTACAGATATTCAATTAATTAATAAATTGATTTTATCCAATTAATAATAATCACTATCACTATCACTATCTATATTAGCATTTAACTTTTCTTCTTCATCAATTTCCATTTTATCTTCTAATATACTTATTAATTCCAAATTTTCATTATCTTCTTCACTATTATCAAATTTTACATTATCTAATAAATATACTAATAATTCTACGTCTTCAATATCTTCTTCATCTTCAATATCTTCTTTATCTTCTTCATCTAAATTTACTTTTTTTATTGTAATTTTTGGTGATTGTTGTTGCTTTATTTTAAGTTGTTCCATCTTCTTCTTTCTATATGCTCTGTTTCTTCTTGCTCTATTCAATTGTTTTAAATGTTCTATTCTCTCTATTTCAGTCATATTCTTATTAGATTTATATGGTCTTATAATATCCATATTTATAGTATATAGATATTATAATTACAAAATAATTTCATTTTAATTACATTTTAATTACATTCAATTCGGTATTTTGCTAAATTATAAATTTTATTATAGAATGGAGTGCTTTTTGTATATTCACTATCTTTTACTTGTCTAACTACTTTATACTCATTTAAATAATCTTGTAAAAAATCTTTAAAATTGTGTTTCTCAATCTTATCAACATTTAATTTATAGTTATATCCAACTCCTCTATGCTTATATTCTTTATCACTATCATATAATTTATTACTTATGATATATCTAAAATTATCATAACTTCTTTTATCATCTGTATTTAATGTATAATCACTATAAAAATCTTTTAATTGCTTATATAATTTAACATTACCATTTTGATAAGTAATTTTATAAATATCAAATGCTCTCATTTAAACTATATAATAATATAATATTATCTTTATATAGTTTTCTCTAAATATATATTAATATTACTTTTTATTCTTTTTCCAATAATTCTAATACTTTATCATTTGGTTTTGTAAGCATCATATAAAATCTTTTCATTATAGTTTTTAATGGTTCATTATTTCCATTAAAAGTTGTTGCTTTTATATCTATATCTATACAATAACCCTCGTCACCATCATATTTTAAATTCACTCTATATTTATATGGCGTTTTGATTTGGTCTTTATAGATTTTATTATAAATATTAATTAATTTGGTAATTCTCATTTCTTTAATGGTTTCATTTTTAATTTTATTAATATTACTTTTTTTTAATTCATCTAATATATTTTTAATACCAAATATACCCTCACCATAATTCCTATTTTCAAATTCTTGATAATTATGATATTCTTTATCATCATAACGCATTATACTATCTAATACCTTATCATCAATAGTTTTATTATCTATAAATAATTCTTCAATATATTTTATCATCTTATTTGATTTTAATGTTTTTAATTTGATATTTCTTTTTTCTAATGCTTCAATTATATTATTTTTATATTCTTCCAATTTTGCTTCATTCTCAATTTTTTGTAATTCCATTATTTTATACTGCTTTATTCTATTTCTTTCTTTTTCAATAGCATCACATAAATTACTATATAATTTCTTATTACAATAAATAAGTTCTTCATCATCTATCATATTACAAAATGTATCAAAATCATCACAATCATTATATTTATTGTTCTCATATTTTATTTTAAATTGCGTATTCCATCTTAATCTAATAATTCCTATAATATCATTACAATATTCTTCATAACTAACATCATCATTAAATTTATCAATATATAATTTATAATTTTTGTTATAATCAATCATTATTATTATTATAGCGAATAATCTTTATATAGTTTTCTCTAAACATAATTTATACTAATGTTCCGCTAATCTGTAATATGAGAAACTGCTGTAAAATATGTAGTTGTTGTTTAAATAGTGATTTCTCAAATATGAGATTTAGCGAGTGTTGTAATAAATATCATTATAGCGAACATTTTACATTTCACTTAACATATCTTTCATATTATCTCTTTCTGTTTCTTCATATATACCAGTAGGGTCATAATCTTCACAATCTTCATTAGCACAACCATAAGCACCACAAATACTTTTACAAGTTTCGCATTTATTATCATTATTATCTTCATCTTCATCATCTCCATATTTATAACTCATTATATCTTCATAATTAGCAAAAACACCATTAGGTAATGGTTCATTATTTTTAATAGCATATTCAAATAAATAAGCATATACTTTATGATTGATATAGTCAGCACCAAAACAACCACTCATTTTATTTGCTACAATACAAACTTCACTAATAAAATCTTCATCATAATTCGGTACAAATTCAATATGATTTATATAGTAAAAGAATATTTTATTAATAGTATCTTTCTCATAACTTAAATCAACTTTTTTTAATTTAATAATATTATCAGTCATCTTATCAAATCATAATAATATCTTTTTATATAGTTTTCTGTATAATAATAAATATGATGATTATACGGAAAATTATTTAAACTGCGATTGCGTTAGGAATAATAATATCTTTAAAATTTTGTTTTTTGCTCTCATTAACAATCTTTTTTAAATCAAAACCATTAAAATTTACTTTATAAATATTATCAGTAATAGTATAATTATCTTCTGTTAGAACACATCTAACTTTAATATTAAAATACTTAACAATTTCATCTTTAAAATTCCAAACATATTTTTTATCATTTATGATTTCAACTAACTCATCTATTTTTAAACATTTATTATTAATTATCATCTCTTTTGGTTCTAATCTTTTGCTTGTTATATCATCATAAATTTTATTCATTACATAAACATTAACACCATTAATCTTAATTAATCCATTAATAATTTTATATCTTTCTAACACACCATAAGCACTATATAACGGATATTCAAATTTATAATATTTATTTATTATTTTACTAACATTCACTAAAACCATATACAAATTACCAGCAATATATTTACTTGTATCATTAGCATTAACAATCACATAATCACATTCAGCATTATTATTTTCCCAATTATTATATTCATAAAAACAATCTTTTTTTAATAATTTATTGATGTCTTTACATATAATTTTATTTAGTTCATTCTCAATTAATAACATCATAACTATTCTAATATATATAAATATAAAATCTTTAAATATATTCTCCCAAATAAATAAAAATAACTAAAAAATAACTATCTTCTTCTTCTACGAGTTCTCTTTCTTTTAACTGCGTTATGGTTATTTTTAGTTCTTTTTGCTTTTGTTCTCCTACGACGAGTTCTTCTTCTTCCCATTATATAATATATTTTTATAATAAAATATTCTCCTAAATGTTAAAATAATTAGTTATATTTATTTTTTAATGTAGTATTTTTTTTACTATTCATAATTTTTACAACATCGCTGTAATTATATTTGATTGTCTTATTATTATAATTATTGTTTTTTGGTTTTAATTGTTCTAATTGTTGCTTGAACGATGGTCTTGAATGTCTTGATGATGATGTTATAGATGGTTCATAAATCCTATCGTCAATACATTTTACATCTGCTAAATTTTTAATAACTTTTACATTATTAGTCGGTGATTTAACTTCTGTTATTGTATCATTTAATAATTCTACTTGATTATTGCTAATATCTGCTGTATCTTCTTTAATGTATTTAACAATTTTAGTTTCTGTATTAGTCTGTTCTGTATTAAAATATTCTTCTATAATTGTCGGTGATTTAACTTCTTCTATAACTTCCGTTTTTGGTTCATCTATTTTATTTTTATTTTCATTTTCGGTAATATCTGTTATTGGTTCTTCTGTTTTATTTTCATTTTCGGTAATATCTGTTTTTGGTTCATCTATAATTGTCGGTGATTTAACTTCTGTTATTGGTTCTTCTGTTTTATTACATAAGTTTTCAATATATTCAATTTTCATTTTATTAATACAATTATTATTAGCAATAATCTCACATAATCTACTTTTTACTATTTCATCATTACTATTAACAATATGTTCTTCAATTTTAATATATGAATTATCTTGATTTAAAATATAAAACACATTAACCCAATTATCTTTATTATTCAAATGTCTTTTATAACGAGTTTTTAAACCACTCAAAATATCTCCAATTCTCTTTCTTTTGGTGTAATTGTAAAATACTAATTTATCGTTATTATAACTTCTAATAGAATATATATTATAATCACACATACTATAATATATATGTATATTTATTTAAATGATTTTCACGCAAATTCACGCAAATACAAGCATTTTCACGAATATAATTATACTTAATTGATAAAAAAATACATTTACATACATTTACATACATTTACATACATTTACATACTTTTACATACTTTTATTTGCTTCTTTTTTTCTAATTTATAGTTTTTGCTATATTCTATTCTTCTATCAGCGTTTTTAATATAATAATCTTTATATTTTTGCTTATTGTTATTATAATATTCTTTTTGCTTTTCTCTAATTACTTCTCTATTTTCTATGTATTTCTGTTTCAGTTCTTCTTTGATTTTTAAATATCTTTTTGCGTCATATATTTTCTGTTCCAATTTATATTTCTGTATTAACTCTTTCTCTAAATTATCGGTTTTTATTTTCGGTAAATCCATTTTATTAATAATAAATATATTTAAATATAAAAAATATATAAAACACATTCGATATAGTTTAAATGTCTTTTATATATATTTTTGTTAGTTTTGTATCCATCATACAATAACATAATCTATTTAATTATTTTTAAACGCTTCTGTAATTTAATTAACTGCTTTTTATTTACATTCTCAAAATAAATTTTATTATCATTAATCTTATCAATTTCCATAATAGTCATAAACATAAACTTCTTTTTATAATTAATAAAAATAACTTCATTATCATCATAATCAAGTTTATTTAAAATCATATTTTTATTAATGTATTTTTCGCATTTAGTTATAATATTTGTATCACTTATTTTATGGTAATTTACCATAACAATTTTATTAGGGGTTATATCATTTACTACACCATATTTTAAACCATCTTCAAAAGTATCCATTTCATAAATTCTATTTCTATACTTACACCATTCAGCACCAGTATATAATGAATAAACGAATACATCACCAACTTTTAATTTATTAGCAATATTTATATTCTCTCTACAACGATGTTCCCATTTGCTTTTAATTTTAATATTATATGTAAATAAACATAAATATTCATTATTCATATTACCATTTAAATAATTCCCAAAAATAGTTTTTTTATTACCATACTTCAATTCACAAACTCTAATACAACATTCTCTCTTTGCTAATTTATCAAATACTACACAATCCATAACATATTTATTATTATCATCAAAAACTTCTATAATATCATACTTATCTAATTTAGATTTAATATCGTTAAACATTTTGGTCTTTCTCTCTGCTATTACAATCTCCAACATTCTCAATTGTTTTAAATCCATATCAGCAACTATATCATCATTAGTTTTTTTAGATTGCTTAACAATCTCATTCCATATATCATTTGGTAATTCCATTATTAATTATTAATTATTTTTACTCTTTAATATTTATATATATTGAATTCGTTTTTTTTAAAATGTAAAATAAAAATAAAAATATAAAATAAAAAATTGTTATTATTTTTGGTATTAAAAAATAATTATCATTCTATTTCTAATCTTTTAATACCATTTAAATATTATTCTTAATGAACTTCATATAATATTTAAATCCATCATACTTAATAAATACTGCTCTTAATCTACAAATAGCATTAGTATATTTATCGGTTGTTATGCTATTACTCTTATGAGTTAGTTTCTTGCTTTCTGTTGTTCTCTTACAAACATCGCTATATTGATGACTTGATATATGTAATACTAATCTATCGCATTTACAACATACTTTCCAACCACGCTTTAATTTTTCAGCATCGGTAAGCATCTCATTTTTGGTTTTAGTTTTCATTCGTGTTCTTGATTGATGATTTTGAACTACTGGATTATTCCTAACTCGTTCTCTAACTACTTGTATATATCTTATTATGGTTTCTTTACTCTTATTATCATTTAGTTTTTTTAATCCATTACATAATTGTAAATAGTTATTATCACTTATTAATGGTGCTATATTATCAATAATCTCTAACA
>Ga0209666_1002410_pt1 | contig 13974 bp, 7 predicted proteins | sample SaaInlV_125m_DNA_FD_184679 | JGI IMG/M metagenome (GOLD analysis project Ga0209666, IMG submission 184679) | Marine microbial communities from expanding oxygen minimum zones in the Saanich Inlet - Saanich Inlet SI037_S3LV_10m_DNA (SPAdes)... | ecosystem: Environmental > Aquatic > Marine >...
GAAGCCTCGGCGGTTGCCTCGGCGTTCGAAGCCAGCGAAGCGCGTTTCTTTGCCTGCTGCGCGCGCAACGCCGCCGCCTGCGCCTTGAGCGCGTGCGCGCTGGGGAGCGAGGTGGGTGGTCGTCTCGTCGGGGCGCGGAGCTTGCTGCCCGCCCCGGACCAACCGCCGGCCGCGGCGACCGCGCTGCCGTCTTTGCCGGGCGTTTTCGCCGAAGTCCCCTCCACCTTCTTGCCTCCCGCGTCCGTGGCGTCCGGGAGGTCTTCGAACAGACCCATGGCGCTCCGCTGCCTTCACGGCCTCGCGGGAGCGTCGACCGCCGCACGCGCGCCCCGAGGCGCGTTGGAGCAGTGGAGGGCGCTCCTCGAGGGTCGTGGTCATCTGAGATGTTTTTCAGTGCACCACTGACAAAACTCCGCGCACCTGAAAAAGGCGCGAGGCTTTTGAACGCGCTCTGCAAACAACACGCGCACAAGTCCAGCGCGCGTGGAGACGCCCGTCTGACCGCGAAGCGCGCGATCGGCTCGGGCTCGGCGAGATGTGGCGGGTACAGTGCAAGCTACCGACGCGCGTGGTGGATGCGCTCCGCACGGGTGCGTGCCGCGACCCGCGACGCGCGAATGCGACGACGACAGTTCCGCGCGGGCACCGACAAACCCTTCGCGCGATCTCGGACCGCTCACCGTCTCCCCCCCATTCCCCCTCCCCCGACCAGGCGACGCGCCCGCGCGAGGCGGCATAGACGCCAACGCCAGCACGGCGTGGATCACCATCGGACGCAAGGTACGCCTCTGGAACCACACGCGCAGAGCGCCCGGCCGACGCACGGCGGCAGATCTTTCTTTTTTCCGAAAAGCGCGTGCTCCCCGCTCTCCGGATGTTTGTTTTCGCAACCGCGCGCGACCCGCTCACGAAAGCTCACGCCTCTCCCATTCGCCCATCGTGCGCACCCGGCGATCGAACAGGTGCACGCGTGGTCCATCCCCGCGGACCAAGAGCAGACGGAGGGCGGCGCGGACCCGGTCGCGTACGCTGAGGTTGACCGCACCGCGGAGGGCGGCGCGCCCGGAGACGTCGCGGCGGCGGTCGCGTCGAGCGACGCGGGCGCGACGCTGTGGGTCGTCGCCGCCGGGCCCGCCGCGGGCGATGTCGCCGTCGCGAGGTGCTCGGGCGCCGGGACGGAGGAGATGGGCGTTGCGTCGCTCGGCGAGGGCGACGACCGGGAAATCAACGCGCCGCCGCGCGTGACGTCGATGGCGGCGGTGGCGCGGCGCGGCGGAGGCGTGGTGTGCGTCGCGGGGTGCGACGACGGCCGCCTGTTCCTGGTGGAGTGCGCGGCTCGCGGCGGAGTGCACGCCGTGGAGATGCGCCGTGACGCGAGCGGCCGCGGCGCCGGCGGCGGGGGCTCGCTGACGCCGTCCAAGTGGGGCGCGGCGGCGCTTTCCGCGACAAAGGCGGCGTTGAGTTTCCTCCGGGAACCCTCCGCCGCCGCGGACACCGCGGCGACGGAGGTGCGGTCGCTCTCGTGGGCGCCCGCGGCCGCGGGCGGCGGCCTGCGCCTGCTGGCGCTCACGGACGCCGCCGTGGAGGAGTGGGAGGTGGACCGCGACGGGAACGGGGGCTACGGACTCGTGCAGATGCACCGCGCGACGGCGGAAATTGCGCGCGCGCTCCGAACCGACGCGTCGCGCTTCGAGCTCGTCTCGGCGTCCCCCGCGCCGGGCACGGGCGAGGGCGCCGCCGTTATCCTCGCCGCGCTCGGCGGCGCGAAGCGCCTCTCCATGCACAGGGTCGAGCGCAGGCGCGGGAACGCGTCTGTGACGCTCGTGGCGTCCGCGACGCCGCCCGCGGGGACGGTGCCCGCGTCGAACCGCGACGGCGCCGCGACGACGCACGCGGGGGGCGTGCCCTCGGACGCCGCGCTGGTGGTGACCGCCGCGGGCGGCGCGGCGCTCTTCGCGGGCGACAGGCTGGACCAGCAGCTGCTGATGCACGACCCCGCCGCGGGCGGGGGGCGCGTGCTGGCCGCGGCGGCGGCGCCCGGCACGGGCGGGTGGCTCATGCTGACGGAGCTCATGGGCGTGGTGGCGTACGCGCCGACGCCCGGGGGCGACGCCGCCGCGACGGCGGCGGCGGGCGTGGCACCTCCTGTGTCGGCGCGCGTCGGCGAGCCGCCTCGATCGCGGGACGATCGCGGGACGACGATCGCCGCGGCCGCCGCCGTCTCGGTGACCCCCGCGGCGGCGGAGGCGAGCGTGCGCGCCGAGTTCGCGTCGTTCGCCAACGGCACCGGCGGCGCGCCGGCGGAGTCTGGGTTCCGGCTCAAAGCCGCCGGCGCTCTGGCGGAGGACGGGCGCGCGGGCGCGCCGTTCGCCGCCAACTCGCGCAACCTGGTGGACGCGCTCCCCAAGCACTGGTCCGGCCCCTCCGGACCCGGACCCGCGACGGAGTCGCACCTGGACGAAAAGGCGAGGCGCCACGACCTGTTCCTGCGCTTCCTCGCCGAGGCGGCGGGCGTCTGGACCGTGGTGGCGCCGGCGGAGCGCGAGGCGGTGCTCGAGCACGGCGAACTCGTCGCCGCGCTGCTCTGCGTGCGCGCGCTGCATAACGAAGCCGCGGAGGCGAGCGAGGCGGACGACGCGGAGGCGGAGGACGGCGCGCTGGCGGTGCTCCGCGAGGCTACCGCCGCCGCGGGCGTCGCGCTGCAGGCGCACGACGCGGCAGTGCGGGACAGACCGGCGGCGGAGGTGTGCTACAGCCGCGCGACGGGCGTGCCCGGCGCGCTGCTCCCCGCGCTGGCGGACGGCTTTGCAAGGCGCGCCAGCGTCGCCGCGGCGGAGCGGGGCGCGTCGCTGAGACAACGCGCCGAGGCGCTCGACGCGCTCTCGCGCGCGCTGCTGGGCGCGCTCGGCGCGGCGGCGGAGTTCCGAGCGCACCACGCGGCGTTGTACCCCCCTCCCGGAGGCGGGGCCACCGCGCCGCCGCCCCGCTGGAGCTCGGGCGCCAACGCGCGCGCGGCGCTGCGTGAGGCGGCGTCGGCGACGGCGGCGCTCCGCGAGGAGTCGGCCCGCGGCGGCGCGCCTGAGCTCGTGGCTCCGCTGGGCGCGAGGCTTCTCGCGCTCGCGACGCCGCTTCTGGACGCGTGCGCGGCGAACCTCGAGTCCGCCGCGCCGGGCACGGCGGAGCGCGCCGTGGCGCGCGAGGAGTACGTGCGGGCGCGACGCGACGTGCTCCCCGCGCTCCTGGATGCCGCGCGCGACGAAGCCGGCGCGCCGGCGCACGCCGTCGGCGTCTCCGCGGACGCCGTCGCCGCCGTCGCGGAGGCGCACTTCGGGTACGAACAGCTCGCTGAGGTGTGCGAGGCTGTGTCGCACGAGGCGGAGACGGCGCGCGACCCCGGCGCGGTCGCCGCGGCGGCGGCGAGGACGCACCACTACATGCGGACGCTGCGCGGCGCGCCCGCGGACGGCGAGGGCTCGTTCGCGACGTACTTCTTTGAGCGCGCGCGGAAGCACGCGGGGTTCGCGGGCTCCGTCGGCGCACGCGTCGCCGAGACGCTGCGGAACACCCCGGACGAGTTCTACGACGAGCTCGAGACGTGTCTGGAGCCGCACCCGTCGCTGCTCTGGGTGCACCAGCTCCGCGCGGAGAACTACTCCGGCGCGGCGCGCACCGCGCGAGGGCTCGCCGACGGGGGCGCCAGCCTCGCCGAGCGCAGGCGGTTTCTCTCGCTCGCCAAACTCTCGCTCCTCGCCGACGGCGTCGCGAGCGTCGAGGACGACGTGGTCGCGCTCGACGCCGCGCTCGACCTCGTGTCGATCCAGAGCAACCTCTCACGAAGGCGCGGAAGCGGCAGCGACGAGGACGCGCCTCTGCCCCCCCTGCGTCTGGTAGAGGCGTGCCTGGGCGACGCCGCGGAGGGCGCCGGCGCGCCCGGCCGGGACGAGGACCTGCTGGACGCGTTCGCCGTCTTCGCCAGCGCGGGGTCGACGTTTCGCGCATCCAACAAGTCGCTCCTCGAGACCCTGTGGCGCCGCGCGGCGGCGGAGACGGACTGGGAGCAGCTCTCGGAGCTTCGCGCCTCGGGGGGGGACGAAGGGTACGTCCAGGCGCTGCGCGCGACGCTCGTGGCGCGCGCGACGCGGCGGTGCTACGACGAGACGGCCGTGCGGCTGGGCGCGCCGTTCAGCGAGGCGATGTCGGAATCGGACGTGCTCGGGTTACTCGAGTCGGCCATCGGCGGCGGCGACGCGGCTTCGGCACTGCGGGACGCCGTGGGCCTCTACGCGAACGGCGACGGGGACGACGAGATGATGTGAGTGCGAAATGAGTCGTTGTTACGTACTGAAAGTAGTGGTAATGTCACGTACTCGTCTGGATTAAAACGCGCGGTGGGCTATGCATATGCACACAAAAATGGCGGCGGCTATCGATACCCCCTTCCGCTCACGCGACGGTGGCGAGCGCCTGGTCGATGTCCTCGAGGATGTCCGTGTAGGTCTCGAGACCGATGGAGAGGCGGACCATCTCCGGGGGGACACCCGCGGCAGCCTGCTGCTCGGCGTTCATCTGCGAGTGCGTGGTCGTGGCGGGGTGAATCGCGAGAGTGCGGGCGTCGCCGACGTTGGCGACGTGGGCGATGACCTTTAAGTTGTCGATGAAGGACTTGCCTGCGGCGGGCGCATCCGCGGTCTTGATGCCGAAGATCACGATGCCGCCACCCTTGCCCTTGAGGTACTTGACGTTCTTGGCGTACTGCGAGTCGCTCTTGAGGCCGGGGTAGCGCACCCAGGCAACCTTGGGGTGCTTCTCGAGGTGCTCCGCCACCTTCAAGGAGTTCTCGCAGTGGCGCTCCATGCGCAGCGAGAGCGTCTCGATGCCCTGGAGGAAGATCCACGAGTTATCGGGCGCGATGGCCGCGCCGAGGTTGCGCAGGGGCACGGTGAGCATGCGGAGCTTGTACGCGAGGGGCGCGAGTGCTTCGGGGAGATCGTGACCCCAGCGGAGACCGCCGTAGGAGGTGTCCGGGGTGTCAAAGATGGGGTGTCTGCCGGAAGCCCAGTTGAAGCCGCCCTTGTCGATGCAGATGCCGCCGACGCCCGTGCCGTGGCCGCCGATCCACTTCGTGAGCGACGAGACGATGATGTCGGCGCCGTGCTCGAAGGGCTTGGTGAGGTACGGCGTGGAGAACGTCGAGTCGACGATGAGCGGGATGTTCTTCTCGTGGCCGATCGCGGAGATGGCCTCGAGGTCGCAGATCTCGAGCGCGGGGTTGGACACGGTCTCGCAGAACAGCGCGCGCGTCTTGTCGTCGATGGCGGCGCGGAAGTTCTCGGGGTCCTCGGCGTCCACAAACTTCACAGTGATGCCGAGCGTGGGGAGGATGTCGTTGAACTGCGTGTAGGTTCCGCCATACAGCTTGCTGGACGCGACGATGTTGTCGCCCGCCTGCGCGAGCGTGATGATGGAATAGAAGCACGCGGAGGTGCCGGACGCGACGGCGACCGCGGCGAGGGGGTGGCCGCCCTCGAGCTGCGCGACGCGGGACTCCAGGACGTGCGTGGTGGGGTTACCGATGCGGGTGTAAATGTTGCCGAGCTCCTTGAGCGCGAACAGGTTGGCGGCGTGCTCGGTGTTCTTGAACTGTGGGTGTCGGGATGAGGGAGGGAGACGGAGACGGGCGATGGTCAGCGCGAGAAACGTCGGCACATCAGCGCACATCGTGGCGTGGGCTCGGCCCGAGTGTCTAGAGGAAACCGATATCGGAGATTCCGAATCGCGATCGCGGGGGGTAACAACGCGAAATCGCGCATCGGACGTACCTGGTAGGGGGCGGTGCGGTGCAGGGGGACGCCGCGGGGGGCGCCCTGGCCGAGGCCGTACACGGCATCATCGCCCACGGGGTTGTAGCCCGCATGGAGGCACATGGTGTCGAAACCTAGGAAGATAGGCGGAGGGGTGATGGGGGCGATCCAGCGAAGTCAGCATCGTGAGATATTTTTCTTCCGGAGAACGCGTTCGGGCACGATCGGGAGGAGGGGCGGGTACGTACCAGGCATGATTGCTTTTTAGAGTTTGGGGAAGGGTGATAGAGAGTGGAAGAGCCGGTTGACGGACTCTTGACAAAAGGGGGGCTTGCGACGGTCTCGAGAGTCCGACGGGTTTGCGCGATCGATTGTGACGCGTTGAATCGAATGCTGCACTTTTTGGCACTGCACTTTTTGGCCCCGGATGGAAAATGGGCTGTCAGGTCGGCAATCAGCGTCCAACTTTTCAAAGCGCACGAGCGATCCGACGCGCACTGTGAGCGACACCCCTGGAGCCGGGCGCGTCGATGTTCTCCCAGACGCGACTTTGAGTGGCAGGCGACAGTGTGACGACATGACGACCGCTGTCCAACCTCTAGATCTTCTTCAGATCGACTGGCCGACGCACCTCGTGCCGGAGATTCTCGCTCGCCTTCTGGAGGTTGACTTGAGCGCCGAGGACGAGGCGCTCGCCAGGCGTCGCCTTGTGAAGGGCTCGGTCGCGCCGTCGCCTGAGGACACGCGCGCGGACCCGGACGACGCAGAGGATGACCTGCTCGCGTTTGTGGTGCGGGCGTGTTTGACGTTCGCCGGGAAGCGAAGGCTCGGTCCGGAGGGATCTGAGACCCGAGCGACGGTCGTGAAGCGAAACGATTCGAGCGCCGGCGCGTGGTGCGCGTGCGCCGTGCGCGTGCTCTGTCGAGCTCCCTCGCCCGACCACGCTCGCGCGTACCGCGCTATTCGCGAGGCGCTCATTCGTTTCCCGGAACTTGTCACGACGCTCCTCGAGACGTTCGAACGCGAAGCGGCGGCTCGAGAAGACCCGCCGTTCGATTACGGCGCGCACGCGTGGCCGTTCGTGATGCTCGCAGCGCTGTCGTCGCGCGCCGCGGACGACGCGACGACGCAGAACGCGAGGCACGCGTTCGGGGCGTGCATCAGGGCCATGTCCTCCGACGATGTCCGTGCGTTCATCGAGAGGTGGTGTGGGGGGAAGGAAGCGAGGAGGGATGCGCTCGAGGTGTGCCTCGCGCTCCCGGGTGACGGCGCGACGAGAAAAGCGCTCCCCGCGCTGACGTCGGCGTGGCCCGCGTGTCGCGCCGCCGCGCTCGACGCCGCGCTCTGGGGAATCCTGGACGAGAAAACGTGCGATGTCTGGATCGGCGTCCTCGAGTCCGTTGCGACGGAGTGGCAAGGGGAGCTGAACGACGAGCAGGCGAGGCTCACTGCCGGCGTCGCGTCGAGGCTTCAGTCCTTCGTCTCGACGAGCGGGACGCGCGCGGCGGCGCGAGTCGCGCGCTCGATCTCGCGCGTCGCCTCGGCATCGGGTTCGAGCGCGTGCGAGGCTGCGATTCTGGACGAGGCGCGCGCGACGCTGAGCGGACCGATAGGGGACGAGGCGATCTGCGGGGTGCTCATCGCGGGCGAATTCGCCCGTCTCGGGAAGAAACAGGCCGCGACGCCGCTTTTGGAATCGGGGATAGCGCACGGCGACGCGCGCGTGCGCAGCCTGGCGTTGAAAATCGTCGACGAGACGCTCGGGGACTCGGCGTTGGCGAGAAACAGCGCGCGAGCTGCTGTGGATTTCGTCGCCCGCATTGGGTCGGTCGACAGTGCTTCCGCCAGCGATGAGGGTCTCGCTGAGATGACGCGCCTCGCACTCCGCCAAACGCGATCGCCCGACGGCGCCGACCACGCGGTCGCCGGCGAACTCGCCGGCGCGCTCTTCGCCGCGTTCGCGCGCGCGCAGAGCGAAACGTTGGCCGCGGCCCTCGTCGCTTCTTTCGAAGTGCTGCTGGACGAAGCCGTCCTGTTTCCGGGATGCGTCGTGCGGTACTTCCCGTCGGCCGACGACGGCTACCTCGTCGGTCTCGTGGAGAAGCACATCGCGCTGACCGAGCGTTTGACTCAAGCTCCCGGTTCGTGTCTCGCGACTCTGCCCGGCTGCGCGGCGATGCTCGCCGCCACTCAGACGTCGGCGACATTTCATAGCAAGCACATGTCGCACATCCTGGGCATCGTCGCGCGTCGTGTGAGGTACGCGATGGCCTTCGATAACCCTCGCCCTGACCTCGATGTGGAGGCTTCGCGCGCCGTCGAGCGGTGCGCGTCGCACGCCTCGGCTTCGTGGCGCGCGTGGATGTCCGACGCGGAAGTCGCGGACGGACTCTCCCTCCTAAAAGAGTGCGTGGCATTCGCCGCGGCCTCCGGAGACGCACACCAGGTGAGTGAGCTCATCGCGGTCGCGACCAGGGAGGAAGAACGCCTGTCTTCTGCGAGGGCTCTGATAAAGCGCGCGCACAGTGCCGTCGGGAAGGCTAAGCGCGACGCCGTCGCGCGTGTCGCCGCGTCGTCGCGCGCGTGCGGCGCGACCGCCGTCTTTTGCGAAGCGTTCCTTGAACACTTCCGCCGCGCGGGCTTCGACTCGCCCGACGGACAACGCGTGGCGCTCGGCCTCATCGATATCATCAGTGCGCTGGAGCCCTTGAGCTCCGTCGACGCGTCGCAAAGCGCCGCGGTCGTGCTGAGCGCCTCCATGCACGCGTTGCGCGACGTCGTTTTCCACCCTCGCGGGATGCCTTTGGCGCTCTCGACTCGCGCGATGCGGGTCCTCATGGCGCACTACCGGAGGTGCACGACGGTGAGCGAGCGCGTGATGAACGTCTCGGATTTGCTCGTTGAGACGGTGCCTCACGTCGCGCGTGGCGTGCTTCTCGATGCGACACACGCGCTCGTGACAACCTTTGAGGCGGACCTTTTGCGATCCGGCGGAGCGCGCGACCTCGACGACGACGCCGCGCTGGACGCGACAACGGCGGCGCAGGAAGTGATCAACGCCGTGTTGATTCACACCCGAATGAAACGGAAAGCGGATTCGGGGGGTGCCGTGGAAGATGAGCGCGTGAGAAGCACCATCGGCGTTCCCGCGTTCGCGTCGTCTGCTGTGCGCGTCGCGCGACTGTGCCTCGACGTGGCCCGCCGCGAATCCGCGAGCTCCGAGCTCGCCGCCGCGGGGGACGGTTTGCGACGCGCGGTCGAGACGCTCCTTCGGCGCCGAATCCTCCCCGAGAAGACCTACCGCGAGGTGGAGCCGTGGCACAGAGAAGTTTTCTTCGAGAGCGTGGAGGAGGTCAAACGGGTGTCGCGAACGGGTGCGACTTTGGCGAAGAAAGTGCGCTGGAACAACGACTGGCCCGAGCACGTCGACGCGAAACCCGCGCCGGAGGAGGCCGCCGATTTGTTGGGACAGCTCGCGACGACCGCCGACGCCGTCGGCGACCGTCCCGTGGAAGGAGAAGACCCGGAGGAAACCAAGGTGCCGAAGAAGAAGAAGGTCAAGAGGAAACACAGGAACCCGTTCGTTCAGGCGCTTAGGGAAACAGAAGGGAAGAAATATCGCTCACACGAGTGGGACGACCTCGAGGACTTCGTCGTGTGCAAGCCCGGCCGGAACTATCGAAAGCTCCTCGGCTTAGGCGACCGGCGCTCGATTTCCCCGTCCAGAAGACGGGAAGACGGCGCCCCAAGGCTCAGATTTCACGAGCGCACTCGAGAGTTGCTTTACGAAAAGGCGAAGGCGGGGACGCTGGGTGAGCCTGACATGGGGCAGTTTTACAGGGGCACGCGGAACGCGTGGTACTGCATGAAGTGCCACTCGTGCATGAACCCCCAGAACAGGCGGAAGTGCGAGGTGCTTCCCGCCGACGGAAAACCGCCGGGATACGTGGAGGATCCTGAAGACGAGGAGGCGGAGGAAGAAATGGCCGAGGAGGAAATGCCTGAGGGACAAATGCACATGGCCGAGGAGGAGATGGCTGAAGAGGAAATGCCCGAGGAGCGGGCGCGGGCGGGCGAAGTAGCAAACTAGCGAGCAATACGTCATAGAACAATCGGTGGTGAACTCACTCTTCCAACAGGACCACGTCCACCGAGTCGTGCGCGCCCTGCAACAGCATCTCCCCTTCGAAGTGGATGACTTTGCGTTTCTTGGCTGCACGAAGCGTGCCCACGAGAGCCTCGAAGATGTTCTGACAGCGATCGTCGGCGAAGAGCACACCGAACTTCACCTGCGCGCGGTTGGAAAAACGTATCGCGTGCGGTTAGCGTTGAGTTCAGCACCTCGGGGTGCTTCGAAGATCGGAGGCTAAGGGAGATATCGCGGGGTGTCGGACGGGCACTTACCGAAGTCTTGCCATCGGGACCTTTCCCGCCGAGACGCTTGATTTCCTCCACGAGTTGCTTCACCTCTGCTTCGACGTCGAGCCCCATGACGCGTGCTCGGCGCGCTTTTGAATGAGCCCAAGATGAAACGAGCGTGCGCAGAAGTTACGTTTCAAAGTTGTGGAGTTATCACCTGTAGTTTACAAAGCCGAGCCTATCGCTCAATCCTTCTTCTCTGGACTCTTTGCAGCGTCTCCCGAAAGACCATCGAGCGCTTTATGTGTCGCGGAGAGGAACTCCTCGACCTGCTGCACCACGTGCGTGGCGCTCACCCGCATTTTCAGCGCGAAAGTGGCCACCTTCGCATCCGGTCCGTTCACGGCGTTCTTGCAAGGAAACGTGAGCCCCTTGCCACCCTCCATCTTGGTGAAGGTCTGCCCCTTCCACATGGCCGCGTTGAGGATAAGTCGGTAGTTCCCCTTCGCACGCATCACCATGCGCGCGCCACCATCTTTACCACGGTTCAGACGCATCTCTCCTCTGCCCCGCTCTTTCCACGACGGCGCCTTGCCCTCTTCGGTGACGAACTCGTACAGCGCTCCGTCCGTCGTGAAGAGGACATCCTCGTCCTCCTCGCCGGTGGTCACGTCCTCCTGCTGAAGCGTGATCACGGGCTTAGTCTCCGCGGGAGTGCTCTCAGGAACGGCATCGTCGTCGTCGTCACCCCCGGCATCGTCTGCGGATGTCGTTTTGCCGAAGAGTTGCTTGGGCTTGTTCCCGTCGCCGAACACGGAGGACAGCGCTGGAAAGCCGCCTTCGGTGGACCCTGCAGCCTTGGCGAACCCGCCAAACCCACCGCCACTGCTGAACCCACCGAAACCTCCACCCGGCGCCGCGCTTCCGAACCCCTCGCCGGCGGGCTTCGCGGATCCGAAGCCCCCGAAGCCACCGAACGCACTGATGGTCGCGGCACCGCTGCCGAACAGGGGCACGGCCGCAGGCTTGGCGTCCTCCTTCTTCTCATCCGCAGCGGGTTTTGTATCTGCAGCGCCCACCACGGTGGATTCTTTCTCATCCGCTCCGTTCTCCACCTTAGGCTCTTCTTCCTTAGCGACCTTAGCCTCGGATTTCTCGGCGTCGGCATCATCGGATTCCTCTTCGCGGCTTCGTTTGGCGCCGACCTTCGGTGACGCTTTACCGGCCATGATGGTTCGCTCGCGGTGCCTGCCACCGCGCACAAGAGTTTGAACGGGAAGAACTTGCAGGCACACGGTGAACTTTTTCCACCTCGAAGCCGCGCAGGACTTTTTGCGAACCAAATGCCTGACGTGTTCCGAGATTCTTGAGCAGTTGAGGGGGCTGCAAAAATCAAAGTGAATGAAGTCTTTCGTTGTTGTTGAGAGGAGCAAAAAAGGCACCCATCGGGGCTTGACGAGCTTTGAGGAGCCGCGCCCACCGGTCGTACCGTGCTTGAGAGTGCGGTGTGAGGGCGCGGAGGTGGAGACATACACGATACGTTACCGTGACACACTATTTCTCGTGGAAAGGCGGTCGTCGGCGCTCACAGGCGTGGCACGCCGAGCGTCTTTACTCGTTCGGCGCTGAGAAGCAACGAAGGCTGCAACAATGGAGGACGCTCGAGGCGTGCATCGCGAACCGCTCCTGGAATTCGTCGAGGACTGGGGGAACGTTGCCAGAGGAGTTATGGATGACCCGGGAGATGCACCAGGTCCCCTTCACGCTCCAGTGTGTGTCGTCACCGCGATGGAGGAGGACGTTCGCCTCGAGGATTTAGGGGTCGCACTGAACCCGGCTTTCAGCAAGCTTGTTGTTGTTTTCGCGCAGCTCTCCACGGAAACCGCGAGGCTACGGAGAGCAGCGGAGGATACTTTGTTCCCGGCTTTAGCTATCTTTGGCGAGCATCCGCATATCGACGGCTCGGACGCCGGCCTTCCCGAAGGCGAGGTTCAGGTGGCGCTTGCACGGTCCTTGAAGCATCTTCAAGACGTCGTGCTTTTTCTCGAACAAGTATACGCGGTCGCGCTGAATTTATTCGAACAGCTGTCCGCCTTGTATACCGACATTCCTCGGGTTTATTCGCCCTTGCAAGCCGTGCGATTATCTACTGCATTTCTGGCACTCGGTGAGTGCCTCGGTTTGGCCGCGGGCTTGGATGAGGCGGTGACGGTGAACACCGCTCTACCGGTGGCATTCGACGCGTTCAGACGTATGCTGTCAGCAATCCGAGCGACCCCGGCTAGTTTCCCCGCAGAGGAAGTCGGCGACCTTGAGGGCATCGAGTCGATCGTCGATAATTTAGAATCGCGCATCTTAGCTGCAAACGCGTTCGACATCATCGTCGATAAGCTCGTTGGTCTGATGGGAGAGGGAGGACATCCGCAGCATTTCTTAGACCAAATGTCGAAAACCGCGTTTGACGGCGTAAACGAGATGACCGCTCGGCTTTTGACCAAAGGAGAGAGGCCTTCAGACAGGACAAACCTCGTGTCGCTGATGTGTTTGACGGTTCTGCATTCTCGATTGGTACCACTTCAGGTTGATCAGCGGCTTTGCAAAGTGGTTTGGGACGTGCGCAAATCTGCCATCATGCTTCCGGTTTCCAGGATACACCTCATACAACCCGTGGAGTTCCTGTGCCGGTATTTGCCGACTTCGGCCATTGAACTTGGGCCTTCACAACCATTAGAGGTGGCGCATCAAGCAAAATACGACGCGCTCGATCGAATCGTTACTGACTTGAAGAAGGACCTTTCCATGTTACTCGTGGAAGGCGCGGCGTGGATTGCGAATCTGGAAATAAAACTGGCGGTGAGCGAGGAGAACATGAAGGCTGTGTTCGGCCGGCGTATACGTTTGCTAAGCGACGGCATTCATATTGCACATCGGATACGAAACCGTGTACAAGAAACCATCCATCTGCACGACGTGCTGGAGGCCCCGTTGACAGACGTCGAGCTACGAATGCTCGCCCGAGGTCTAGAACTTCTCCACGGAATCAAGAGTTCATACAGGAGGCATAACACAGAGCTTGCGCTCGAACTACAGCACCTGCTTGGTTTTGCCCTCGACCGTCTGACGATGCTGGTTGTCCCAGCCAAGCAAGTCCTCGAGGAAGCCCTTACGTCAGTCGTCTCCGGTTGGAGTCGCATGCAAATCACGCTTTCGGGAAAGTGGACGGGTGCAGAACTTGCTCGTGAAGACGCTGTTGCAGCAGCCAGCCTTGCCGAGAACGTACTTTCGGGACCGGCAACAAAACAGAGGTACGAGAGCTTTGAAGTCAGCTGAGCCTTGACGATCGTGAAACAGGCATAACGCCCGCAACTGACGACACTTCCCTCTCACGCACAGACTCAAATTAATTCGACTTTGTTTCGACATATTGGAGGACGCATACGTAATGAGTGACGAAACCTCAGAGGACGCAGATGAACTCATCGTACGTGACCTGCAGAACAAAAATTCAACGCGCGCTAAAATATGCATTCTTTCAGCGCTGACTCTGCTTTTCATTCAACGCGCAGGACTTGATCGATTTGCTCGCAAACATGGACGTGCGAGCTAACGACGCATGCGACACGTCATTCCTTTATAAGTGCGGCGACTTATTCCCCGCGTGCTTAGCAGACATCTACGACAAGCCAGATGAGGTACGACCAAATGATTTCCGACTGACGAGCGCCGAAGAACAAGAAGCTAACATATTTGAATCCTTTTCTCTACGTTAAAGGCGCATCGTCTTCAACTGCTCATCCAAGCGTTCAGCGCGTCA
>Ga0209666_1002411_pt1 | contig 13973 bp, 7 predicted proteins | sample SaaInlV_125m_DNA_FD_184679 | JGI IMG/M metagenome (GOLD analysis project Ga0209666, IMG submission 184679) | Marine microbial communities from expanding oxygen minimum zones in the Saanich Inlet - Saanich Inlet SI037_S3LV_10m_DNA (SPAdes)... | ecosystem: Environmental > Aquatic > Marine >...
AGCGAAGGTACGATGATCAAGAAGAAAAAGTAAACGCGATTGCCTAGCTAACTCTCACTAAGTGCTATAACATATACAGCTATGAATGACTATTTCCTAAGCTTCGCAACGACACGCAAAGACGCGGCGAGCTTCGCCACATCTTCAGACTTGCCCGAAAATTGAAGCGTCAAACCGTCGCACACGCCAGGCATCGCGAACACGACTTCACCTGACTTCTTTCGCAAGCACAAGATGACGCGTCCTGGTGCGATGCGCACCGCTCGTTTGCGCGTTTGCTCCGATAGTTCGTCCAAACTAATCGCCGAACCGGACATCGTGAGAAGCGCATCCAGCTCCGTCGGCAGGCACGTCAGCCAATGCGAGGGAAGCTTTTCGTCGAGCAAGCTCCGAAGCGCGTCGACGCCATCAATGGTGAGATTCAAGTCTTCTGTCTGGTCTTCCCACGTCGTGACAGCGTTATCGTCCCAAAAATCACCGTCGGAGGGTTCGAAGAGCGCGACGCCGCCTCGCGCGAGTCGGACGCTTTCGGAGCACGTTCGATCCAAAATCGCGCTCGCCGTGACGCTCCCTACGTAAATTCGCCGACGAGAGGGATCGATGGAACAGAACGCTTTTGCACCGCAATAGCGTTCGCGAAGTATCTTCGCGAGAGATTTGGACACACGATGCGCCGGAACGAGTCGATCGAGCGCGGCGTCTTTGTCCTCCGTCAAAGGTTTCGGCGGCGGTTTGCCAGCGGCCGCGGATGCGTCGCATCTCGCCACGAGTTCGCTTTCCACGAGCGCTGCGAACGCGCGACGAGTGCGCTCATCGTTCTTCCTTTTCAACTTTGCGACGAAAAATCCACCAGTGTTGTCATCGTGTGGCAAAAATCGCGCGCATAGCTCGAGCCTGAGCGCCTCTGCGTGAGCCGGCGCATCGAGCGGCCACATCGTCTTGACAAACTCGCTCGAGCTTTTACGAACGGCGTCGTCGAAACTGGCGAACCATTGAATCGAGACGTCCTCATCTTCGCTCGAAGCGTTGATGTGCTCGCCCACTTTCCACGAATACATCCCAGGCCGACCTTTCAGCGGTAAATCGAGCTCTTCGAGCTCGAGCGACAAATCTTGATCCATCAAAAGAGTCTGAACGACCGCCTCGTCCTCGATCGGGTTGAACGTGCACGTGGAGTACACCATGCTACCGCCGGGCTTGAGTAGTTGCGCGCACCGTCGCGCGACGGCGAGCTGCGTGGAATGAAGCGCGTTGCCTATTCCCGGATGCCAACGCACCAAGGCATCCGCATCCTTACGAATCGTTCCGTCGCCGCTGCACGGCACGTCCGCCAAGACGTGCGTGTATCCACCAATCGCGAGCAAAGCCGCGCGTCGCTTCTCATCGTCGTCCATGCCACCAATGTTTTTCAGCGCGCGCTTTAGATCGCCTCCAGACACGAACAACGGAAAGTGTAAGTCCTGTCCAAACGATCGCGTCACGAAGAGCCCGGCGCGTTCGCAACCCGCCCGCGCGTGCCGATCGATCGCGTCGAGCAGCGTCCCTACTCTTCCGGGATGCGCATCGTTCGCGTGAACCACGCCCTCGCCTCCACTCGCGCCGTATCGCGCGCACTCGAGCAACTGCATCGTCTTTTGCCCCGGCGCGGCGCACACGTCCAAACATCTCGCCCCCGACGTCGCGCCGAGCGCGCGCACCGGCAGCGTGCTCACCACCTCCTGCCTCGACCCGAGCCCTCTGCTCGTGCCGAACGCAAACACATCTCCCACGTGTTCCGGCACCACCGGTCGGCCTCGCCTGTGCGTTCCCGTCGGATTCGCCGCTTCGTACACGCCGTGCGTCTCCTCCACGTCGCCGCCGTCCCGCAGCGCCTCCAGCGCCTTCACGAGCGCCCTCTTCGCCGCGTCGCCCTCCCGCGCGCCGTGCACGCGGTACGTCGCCGGCAGCGGCGTCGCCAGCGCCTCCCGCAGCGCCGCCGCGTCCACCGCGTCGCGCGTCACGCCCTGCGCGTCGTAATACCTTCGAAACAGCGTCTCCCCGCACGAAAACTTCCTGTGCGCGATCGCCGTCGCGCGATCGCGCGCGCCCGATCCGACCGCGCGCCGCAGCGCGTTGCGCCCGTCGTCGTCGCCGCGCGCGCGCTTCATCGCTCGCGTCGTCGCGCGTCGCGTCCCATCGCCGCGCTCTGCGGAGGTTTTCGCCATTCGACGGCGCGACGGCGCGACGCGCGCGGGATGCGGGCGATCGCGCGCGAGTCGACGCGCGCGTCGACGCGCGCGTCGGTGCGCGGCGCGCTGTCGCGCGGCGCGCGCGCGACGGGCGCGCGCGAGGACGGGGCGACGGCGAAGGACGACGACGACGGCGCGACGGCGACGCGCTGGAGCGCGACGACGCGCGACGCGCGCGAACGCGCGCTCGAAAGCGCGACCGCGGCGGCGATGCGCGCGCGCGCGTTCGTCATGGACGGCTCGCTGGCGTCGCGAGGGATGTTTCTGGAGCTCGAGGCGGCGGCGGCGAGGGCGCGCGCGAACGCGAAGGCGAAGGCGAAGGCGACGGAGACGGAGACGGCGGGAACGGCGATGACGTTCGATGCGTATCGCTTGGCCGAACGCGTGCTGGAATTAGACGTCGCGATCGAAGCGCCGGGAGCGGTCGGTGTCGAGGTGGAGGAAGAGGAGGAGACGACGGAGGCGTGGCGGTGCGCGACGAAGCGCACGTATCAGCCGAGCAACTTGGTGCGAAAGCGAAGGCACGGGTTTAGGGCGCGATTACGCACGGTGGGGGGGAGAAAGGTGCTGGCGCGGCGGCGAAGGAAAGGTAGAAAACGATTGTCGGCGTGATTGCGTGATTTAATCATTAAAGTCGATCGAAAATAACAATCAAATCAAAGTCGCGCGCGGCGTCTAACCTCGCGACGGCGCGGCCGCTGGGAATACGCGCGTCAGGCGGTAGACTTTCATCGAGACCTCGTTGATCTCGTGCGAACTAGCGCTCCATTTAAATGGGTTCATCATCTCAGTCGAAACGCGCACGATGCCGCACACGACAAACGTGAGCAAGCCCACGGGCACCGCCACCGCCGCGCCGTACGAATGAATAAACGCGAGCGGCGACGTGAGCACAAAGACATAACAGAGCAAGTACACGGAGTACATGTAGAAGGGCGGGATCGGAGTGCTGACGATCGTTTCGCAGTTTGTCCACGCATCGAGGATGCAGTCGATATCGTGGTAGATGCGGTAAAGTCTCTGTTCGTTGTTGACTTGACTCTTTGGGAGCGAACGCATCGCGCGCTTCAATTCGCCGCTGCACTTACTGACACGAAACGCAGGCGCGATACCAGCGTAGGCGTTTCGCTGCTCTGCATTCATAAGATCTTTCGTCGATGGAGCGCCAAAGAAATCGTCATCGAGTACGGTGTTGGGTGTCAACTCTTCCTTTGGTCGGAAAGTCGAGGGATATCCTACTCGAGACTCTCGAATCGATTGACGAACGAAAGCCATGAGCGAGTTTAACATGCTCAGCATCTTCGCGTGTGCCGCGCAATCTTCGTCAGTTTCGGACGATTGAAATGCAGTGCTCAGTTCAATGACCAAGTCTCTCCCGTAATCGATCAAGTTGTCCAAATATTCACGAGCGGTGTAGTAGCGCGTGTACGTCAAATTCAGCAAATGGGCGATGCAAAAGCCCAACACTGGGACGGCGATAGTATGACCATCGGGCGTGATCAATGTCTTGCATTGTCCGGTGGTGTAAAGCTCATCTTTGTCACAGACGGCTTCGGATAGGAAGTACAAGCCCATGGCGGCGGCGCAAGCGGCAAATATGAAAGGAAGCGTCGGCAAGATGAGCGTCCCACGTAGAGACACGAACTCGGTGAAAATACCAAATTTGCCACTCCTGAAGCTTCGTTGCTTCGGGAACGTCCACCCGGCCGGCATTTCGCGATCATAAGTCCAAGCAGGAGCGACCGCAGTCTGATCGACTTTTTCTCTCACTTCTTCGTAGCACTCCTTACCAACGTCTAGGCGTTTTTCCTCGACTCGCTTCACCAAGAGAGAGATTTCCGCTTTGAGCTCATCGCTTTCTGCCAAGCTTTCGTGCGTGTGCGCACAAGATTTCCACAGAGATTGGCCCATTACGATTAAATCGTTTGAGCACATGACATCGCGCGTGAAAGGCTCTTCAAGGAGACCGGCCATGTCGATCATTCCATACAGTGTCAAGGCAAGAATGCCGAGTGGTAGCCACGTCATGTACGTGAAGGCCACGACGATGACGCTTGCGGTCGCAAACATCCACAAAAAGAGTACAATGTTGATCAAATGTTTCAACGAGTATGGTGCTCTCGTGTTCCTTGCGCGGGTACAACGAGAAAACGCGTGCAGAGCGGTTTGCATGCTATTCGCCATCATCGCTGCCCCACGATTAGTTATGCATCCAGAGCTTCGGGCGGTCTCTACTTCCGCAAGAAGACGAGCGGCGATCGTAGCGACGCGTTCTTCTGAAGACGCGTCCAACAGTTTGAGGAAACTATTCTTGCCTTCTTCATCGAGAAGCGCACCCAGTAGTGATTCAGCGTCTTCATCGTAAAAGAGAGTGTGGGCGTCGCTCAGTTTCGTTTTCGTCTCGCCGTGGGCGAGATCCTTATTCAAGCTCTGACGCATGCTTGCAAAAAGTGCACAGCTCAAACGAAGAACTACATATCGAGCTTTGCGAACAGCTTTAGCGGAGTTATCTTTGATTGGCTTCCCCGCCCTAGAAAGCTCGCGCAAGTGCGCGCAGGCTTGGATGTTGAGCGTGTACAACGAGTACAGGAGATCGTAAATCCCCGTCTTTGCCTCGTAAAATACTCGAAACGCAAAGAAGAATCGATAGACAACCGCAAACATTGTCATACGTCCAATTATAGAAACAGCTGCGGGCGCAAACACGACGTCGCACATCCTGTGGTCCGTAACGTCGTCGCCACAAAACTCAAGTTTGTAAAACTGCGCGCCAACGCCTATGAACATCATGACGAACATTATCGGCCAAATATGTGGGAATACGGTGTTTCTCAATCGAAACAAGTACGAAAAGTACGACGAAGTCGAATCCACGCCACGTTGACGTCGTACTGCCTCCCAAACTGTGAGATCTCTCAGGGCTTTGGGGGCGGCCGCGCCGCTCAGAACGAGAGCATCCACGCCCGAGTGTGTTGTTTCTTCAGCATCGCCGACGGCGCGCGCACATTTTTCATGAATGGCGATGGTCTCAGTGTACAGTGCCCAGCCAACTTGCGTTAAGTCGTGTTTAGGATCTTCCCAGCCGAAAGGATCAGCCAACAAACTCCCCAGCTCTGCGATTCCAAATAGCGATAGAGTCACCAACATTGACGGCACGACGGCGAGCCATTTGTACGAGGTGATGAACACAAACGGAGAAGAAAGTGCGAAGAAGAAGACGACAAAGTTCATCAAATGGATGAAAGCAAAAGGCATCGAGCTTGAGACGATTCGTTCAATATCAGCGACCGCATTCACGCACGCCTCTATTCGACCGAGCATCTCGAATGCGCTGCGTTCGGAGATGTGTCCGAGGCGACGGCGTTCGTCAATGATGGCGATCATCTTCGACGCGCAGCACCCAACTCGCGCTCTATAATCACATTTTAAATAGCGAGCTTTTTCAGCATCTGTGAGCATAACCGATAGTGACGGCCAGCCTCGAGGATCATCAATCATCTCTTCATCGGTAGGCGACAACTTCTTCAACGTGAAAGGCTCGACGCCGTGGCGACGCTCACGAACGGCTTGCCGCATGAACGCCATAAGCACGCATGATAACCGACGAATCTCCGTGACATCATCGTTAATTTCTTGCTCCAGCTCAGGAGATGATCTCCGATTCAGAGATCGCATCATCGTGCACGCACCAAGGTTGAGACAACGCAAGCTGTTCACCATCACGCCAACCAAGCCTTTGCCGTCGTAATATCGCGAGTAAGAGAACATAAGCCTGAAAACGAGGGTGAAGCCGATTATAGAACCGCTCATAACGTGTGCTTTGTCATCAAACGTGAAACTGCATTGCGTCACATTCGAAACCGAACTCCCACACCAATGAATTTTCAAGAAGTTTGCGAGTACGGATACTGCGCCAGTCAATGCAATTTGAAGCGCAATCTGCGGCACGACTGTGTTTCGCACGTGAAACACGCATGAGACGAAAGACCAACCCGTGCGTAGCGCCTGCATGTTCTTTATGGCACCTGTTTTAAATTCTTTCTCGTAGTTTGAGATATTCTTAACGCGGATGGAAGGTGCCGCCAGGAGTGACTTTTTACTCCGGTTTGCGCCGAGGCTCTCCCTGTAGAGGCCGCCAGCTGTGCTCAAATGATCGCCCAGAATCTTAGCTTCATCCATGAGTTTCACCCATGTATCGTCACTGCCTCGCATCTTCATCGCGAACGCACCAAGTCGTTCATGACGAGTAAACATGCGCGAACCCATTCCGCTCAGATCGTGGCGCGGACCGGTCCAACTGAACGGCTCCATCATACTTGTGGAAGTCTCGGCGATACCATAAAACGCGAGTGCGACGAGTATCACTGGCACGCTCGTGATCCACTGGTAGCTCACACTCAAAACAAACGGCATAGTGAAGACATAGAAGAATAGTAAAACTTGCAGCAAGTGTCGAAAATGGTTCGGCACCGGCGTCGACACGACTCGCATCAAGCCTTGCATCGCCTGCAGCGAGTTGCATACTTTTCGGTAGGCCTCAGCGCTAAAGCGCTCAGTCATAGCGCCTGATTGACCGTATTCTTCAAAAATTGCGTTTAGTCTCATCCCTACCCACGTCGGGAACGCATGCACGGGTAGAGATTTCAATTCAGGGTGCTCCGATTCTCGAACCAAATCGCAGAGTTTACACGCGCCGCCAAACTTGTCCATCGTTAAAATATCATCGAGCTTGACTGTATTTCCCGATGGATCACGACTTATAAGCTCTCGCACGGCGATTCTCGCGAAGCCATACATGACGTTCGACAAACGCTGCACTTCTCTTGCGTCCGCTTCGACCGCACTCAGGTCGTCATTTTTTGCCGTCGTGAAAATCGCCGAGCACGCCGTCAACGAACGCAGACTGTTCTGCATACTGACAACCAACTTTTTGGAAGAAATGAAACGCTCGTACCCCCAATCAGTGTTGATGACGAGTAAGAGCGAAATAGGCATCGCCAGTATACGATGGGCAGAGAGATCAAACGTCACAAGGCACTGCGACGAGTCAGTGACGTTCCAACCGCACACGAGTATCTTCAGCAACTGCGCGCCGATACCGACGACGGCCGCGAGGCCAATTTGACGGCCGATGTGAGGAAGCGTAGTCTTTTCCCAAGCAAAGCAATCGATCACGAACCAAAACGGATTGCGCCATCTCCGGTAATTCATTGAATCTACCGATAGCGGTTCGTCGTCCACGTCGATGCCGACTACGTCTTTGCTCATCTTGAACGCATCCATCTCCCGTTCGATTCTTCGAGCTATGACATTCAGGGGGTGAGCCGGAAGCACCCATTTGAATGGATCTTCCAGTGTGCTCGCAATCTCATTGACGCCGTAAAATAACCACGCAAGTGTCGCGCTCACGAGCGGCGTTCGCCAATCCATGAGCGAACTGAGCGCAAACGGCGCGGAGAAGATGAACGCGAATAGCAACACCGTCACGGTATGAGAGTACTGTTTCGGTGTCGGTGTTTCGATTATCAGCATAGCCTGTCGATAAGCGTCGAGCGCGCGTTGAGACTCGCGAAATGCCTCCATCGCGGCGCGTTCGCTCAAAACGCCCGCGCGGTGCATGGTTTCGATGCGAGTCAGCGCGTCAATCATAACCGCATCCGGACGATTCTCGACCGCCAACTTCGCGTACTCTGTACGTTCGTCACGTTTAGTGAGATTGGAAACGTTCGGAGTGCCGTCGTCATCGCGGTGGAGCAAAGACTCGGTCGAAACGTCGCGCTTGCCGCCGCGAACGCCGGCGTCGACGACGCCGAATCGCGATTCGCGCAAAGCTTGTCGCATGAACGCGAACGTCAAGTTGCACAATCGACGAATTTCACTCTGAAACTCTTCTATCGTCGTCGGCGTATGGTGATCTTTGCTCGAAAACATGGACGCGATCGACCCCGACGCCGGTTCCCGCGCCTCGACGTCCGTCACCGAGGCGAGATTTCGCAGCGCGTCCTTCACGTCAATCATCGCGACTTTCCCATCCTCGAACCGCCTAAACGCCTGCACCGCGCGAAACACCAGCAAGAACGACAGCACCGCCGACACCGCGTAGTGCGCTTCGATCGTAAAAGCGTACCGACACGTCGTCGAGTACCGCTGCGTCTCGTCGCACGCCGACAGTTTCAACCACTGCGCGCCCGCGCCGACCACTCCCGCCAGCGCGATCTGCGGCGTCACCCTCGACACGCACGCCATCCAGAGCGACACCAAAAACCCGAGCCTCCGCTCGAGATCTCGCGCGTCGCGCGCGCGTCGCGTCGCCGTCGCGCCCTTCCCGCGTTCGCCCCCTTCCTCGCGCGTCTCGCCGCGTCCAATCCATCGCGTCGTCGCCTCCCCGTCCCGCGTCGTCGTCGTCGCCGGCGCCGCGTCCCGCACCGCGTCGCGCGCCTCGCCCTCGCGTCCCGTCGCCATCGCGATCCGCGTCGTCTCGACGCCGCGCGTCGTCGCGCGATGTCGACGTTCGTTACCGCGAACGAACAATCACGCGCGACGCGCGCGATCGTCCGCGCGCGCGTCCGCGCGCGTCGTCCGGGCGCCCTCGCGCGCGCGTTCGACGCGTCGATTTATTCTTCGCCCGCGTCGCCGTCGCGACGCGCGTCGTCGCCGTCGCCGCGATGTGCCGCGGCGTCGTTCGCGCGACGTCGGCGCGAGCGTTACGGCGCGCGCGTCGGGAGACGAGCGGACGCGACAGCGCGCCGCGCGCGATGCCCGCGCGCGCGCCGACGCGCGACGGGAAATTCGCGCGATCGCGCGGCGCGTACACCGCGCGCCGGCGCGCGGCGACGCTCGAGCGACAGCGCGCGGCGAAGCGCGACGCGCTCGCCGTCGCGCGCGCCGTCGCGCGCGTCGCGACGCGACGCGACGGCGCGACGCGCGACGCGCGCGGTGCGCGCGACGACGACGACGACGACGACGACGACGACGACGACGACGCGCGCGATGGCCGCGGCGCGACGGACGCGGCGCGCGACGACGACGCGAGAGACGCGAGAGACGACGAAGACGCGAGAGACGACGCGAGAGACGACGCGGACGTCGTCGCGCAGCCGGAGTGGATGTGGGACGACGCGCCGGATGATTTTCGCGAGCGGTGGTACGCGCGCGCGCGACCGCGCGGGACGCGGTGCGTGGTGGTGGCGACGCGGGGACGAACGACGGCGCGGAGCGCGCGGGACGGGACGACGCTGCGGACGTTTCAATCGGGATTGCCGGGAGGGAGCGCGCGGACGAGTCGAGGGCGGAGCGGGGAGTGCTTTTGCATACTCGATTGCGTGTTCGCGGAGGATGAGCGGGCGAGGAATGAGACGGGCGGGCGAGGGAAGGAGGCGGCGACGGCGAACGCGCGAGGCGCGTATCACGTGTTGGACGTCATGGCTTGGAACGGGGCGGCGATGTACGATTGCGACGCGGAGTTTCGGTTTTTCTGGGCGCACACGCGATTGACGGAGGAGTGCGACGCGTGTGAGGCGCCGAACGCGGCGCTGGGGAGAGACTTCGCGTTCGTCCCGACGCCGTGGTACGAGTGCGACGTCGACGGCGTCTCGAGAGCGTACGCGGGAGATATCGGTACCGAGATCGATGGGTTGCTGTTTTACCACAAAGAGGCGGCGTACGAAAATGGCGCGACGCCGCTCGTGTTGGCGTGGCGCGATGCGAAGACGTCGGCGTTTTTCACGCGCGACGAAGGCGCGGCGACGGTGCTCTCGCGCGCGGGCGTCGTCCTCCCGGGAGACCCCACCGCGGCGCAAATCATCACCTTGACGAAGTCGAGCGACGGAAGATTCTTCGTCACCGGTGACGATGAGCCAATGGTCATCGCCGCCGTGGATGCGGTACCGCGGGCGTCGGAGAAAGTCGCCGCGCCCGCGACGCTCGAGCCGGGCCGCTCGGGCCGTTTTCTCGTCGGTCCGTCGGGATTCGACGTCGACGTCGAAACCGCGCACGTGCGAAGCGCTGACTTGCACTATCTCGGTCCGAAACCACCGAAGCGACGCGGTGTCGATCGCGCGGACGCGCTTTCGAAGATCCTCTTCAACGCTCGAGCGCGAACGGCGCCGCTCGGCATCGACGCTCTGTTGTCCGCCGCCGCCGCGGACGCCCCCATGACCGATCACGCGCGTTGAACACGTCGACGATCCGTCACAGTCGTACTAGTTTTAGCTTGTCATCGCTAGCGTTCATCTTAGGGAAACGTCGCGCTCGCGTCGCCTTCTGCAAAACTCGTCGCGCTCGCGTCCCGCTCGCGCTCCCGCGAACGCCTCTCCCGCGCGCGTCGCCGCACTTCGCCGCGCCCATGGGTTCGTCCACGCCGAAGAAGGAGAAGAAAGAAAAGAAGGAGAAGAAAGAGAAGCGCTCGAGCGAGGACAAATCGCCGGGCGGCGGCGATGAGCGGTCGAAAAAGCAAAAAGTGCAGGACGATGGCGGCGGCGGCGAACCCACGCGCGTGCGCGTCGTTGGACTCACGAAGACCGCGAACGCGGACGGCGTGAGCGCGTTTCTAGGTTTGGACGCCGCGAGCGTCGTGGTCGGGATGTGGGGAACGCACGGGAAAGGCCCGAAGCCACCGGGAGGGCAAGCGTTCGCGACGACGGCGTCCCGAAGCGCGGCGGAGAAGCTCGTCGAGGCGTTCGATGGAAAAACGCTGGATGGAGTCGAGTTGAAGGTGATAGTGGATGATGGGGACGTCGCGGTGCACGCGAATGGGGGAGTGACGCCCGGGAAGGACGCGAAGCCGACGATAAAGACCATGGAGGTGCCGCGACCGCCGTTGTTCGGCGGCGGCGGCGGCGCGGCGGCGAATGTATCCGTGTCAAACGCCGATACCGCGCCTTCGATGTCGCCGCATGATGTACGAGCGGACGATTGGTCGTGTGGGGCGTGTGGGTGTAGTAACTTTGCACGGCGAACGTCGTGCTTTAGGTGCGCGGCGCCGAAGAGCGCGACGACGAGCGGGGCGCCGGCGACTGCGGTGAACACCGCGGCGGCGCGCGCGTCAGCGCAAGGAAACGCACAAGATGGGTATGAGGTGTTTTTGAAGTATTTGCCGCACAGCGCGAACGAAGAGGAGGTGACCAAGTATTTCGCCGACTGCGGCGCCATGGTCAGTCAGGCGCGTCTGTTGCGCGACCCGCAGTCGGGTCAACCCAAAGGAGCGGGATTCATCACGTTCGTAGACGAAGCGGGCAGAAACGAGGCGTTGAAGCGCGACGGTGCGCGATTCGGCGGTCGCAACGTGTCCGTGACGGTGGCGAAAAAGAGCACGTTCGGCGTGCGCGCCACGGATCAGGCGTACGGAACGCACACGCCGGCGATGTTAGCGGAAACCATCGCGGCTCTCGTCGCCCCTGATCGCTCGGGCGTGTACGTGGACGGAACTTTCGGACGTGGAGGTCACACGCGCGGAATTCTCGCCGCGCTTTCCGCCGAGGGTCGCTTGCACGCGTTCGACATGGATCCAGAGGCGATCAAGGTGGGCAAGGAGCTCGAAAGAGAAGACTCCAGGTTTAAGATTCACCACGCCCCGTTCGGATGCATGGCGGACGTTTTGAGACCGCTCGGCGTGAAACCGTCTGGAGTATTCTTAGATTTAGGGATTTCTTCGCCCCAATTCGACGACTCGTCGCGAGGGTTCCGACCCGAGCAAGACGGTCCGCTCGACTTGCGCTTTGACGTCGAGCGCGGCGTCCCCGCGAGCGAGTATCTCAGACTCGTTTCGCGCGAAGAACTTCGACGGGTGATTCACGAATACGGTGAGACCACTGATCCAATCGCCGCCCGTCGAATCACGGACGCCATCGTGCTCGCGCGTGAAAACGGTTCGCTCCCGAGCACGACGAAGGAATTCGCCGCCCTCGTCGCCAAGGCCAAAGGCAAAGAATACCAGATGATGCATCCCGCCAAGCTCACGTTCCAAGCTTTACGCATCGCGCTGAACCAAGAGTTTGACGAGATGCGACGCGGTATGCACGCCGCATTCGATATCATGCCCGAACACGGACGTTTGGGCATCCTCACCTGGAAGCACAGCGAGTGCGCCATCGTCGTCGACTTTTTCCGCGACTACGAAGTCATCCGCGACGACTTCCCCCTCTACGAGTGGGCGCTCAAGAACCACGCCGATAAGTGCTCGAAGAAGCTTGAACGCAAGTGGGGCATGCACATGGACGACGCTCAGCGCCCGAGCGAGCAAGAGATGCGTCAAAACAGCCGTTCGCGTTCCGCGACGCTTCACGTCCTCCGCAAGCGCGAAGCCGTGCGCATCGCCGACTTGGAGCGCCTCTCGTACAAGCTCAAGGGTTGGGGCAAGATCCCAGACGCGAAACCTGCGCCACCGGTGACGTTCAACTACAAGATATAGCGCGTCGTCGTTCGTCGCATTCTAGCTTTGTCCCGTTGTCAATCGTCGCCTCGACGAAGTCTTTCCCAGCTCGCGCCGCACTCCCGCGCGCCGCACCATGCGCGTCGGCGTCCCGTCGACGCGCGCGCCGTCGACGCGCCCATCGCCGTCGTTCGCGCCGTCCGCGTCGTCGTCGTCCGCGCGCGCGTCGCGCCCCGCGCGCGCGAACACCGTCTCGACACTTTTCGCAACAGCCGGCGACGCGTCGCGTCGCGCCGATCCCGCGCCCGAGACGCGGTGTCCGGTGTGCCGCGGCACGGGCTGGAAGCCGTGCGGGCAGTGCGAGGGCACGGGGATCAACCCGAGCGACGCGTTCGGGGGCAAGTTTAAAGCCGGCGACGCGTGTTGGCTGTGCGAGGGCAAAAACGGCGCGCGGACGATGTGCGGGAACTGCGTCGACCTCACGGACACGTTTTGAGCGCGCGCGTCGTCTCATCCACCGACGTTTTGTCTTCTATTCGTCCTGATCTAATCTACCGACGTTTGTTTTCTACTCGTCTCTCTCTCTCTCGCGCGCGCGGCGTCGACCCGCCTCGCGACCGTTGACGTACTCGGCGGTTTCGACGAGCTCGCGCAGAAACGCGTCGACGCCCGACGCCCCGTCGTCGTTCTCCAACACCTCCAGCATGAACTCCCGCTGACGCCGCGTGACGAACGCGATGCACTTCTCGGGACACCGCTCGCTCGCGCACCACTCGGCGTACGCCAGCGCCGACGTCTCGTCCGCGCTCGCGTCCCCGAAGTCATCCCGCTCGATCCATCGCGCCTTCCCGGTCGTCGCGTCCGCGACGAACGACCTCGGCGCCGCCTCGACGCAGCTCGACGCGCACGCCGCCGCGCCGCGACACCGCGTCGCCGCGACGAATCCGTGTCGCGCGCCGTCGAACGTCCTCGCGAGCGTCTTCGCCGCGAACGCGTCGCCGTCGCCGTCGCTCGCGCTCGCGAGCGTCCCGTCGCGCGCTGACGCCATCGCGCGCTCGTACGCCGCGCGCGTCGCGAGCGCGCGCGCGGTCGACCCTCGCGCGGCGTCCGGGTGCGCGTCGCGCATCGTCGCGCGGTACGCGTCGCGCACGTCTCGCTCGGTGAGCGTCGCGGCGTCGCGCGCGTCGAGCCCGAGGCGTCGCAGCGCCGACGCCGCGTCGTCCGAGGACGACGCCGCGACGCGCGACGCGCGGCGCGGCGGCGGAAAACGCGTCGGCGCGAATCCGAGCGCGCGCATCGAAGTGCGGCGCGGATTCGACGCAAAACGCGACGCGACGCGGCGCTAAAGCGCGTCGCGAGTCCCACGAACATGCGCG
>Ga0209666_1002415_pt1 | contig 13962 bp, 9 predicted proteins | sample SaaInlV_125m_DNA_FD_184679 | JGI IMG/M metagenome (GOLD analysis project Ga0209666, IMG submission 184679) | Marine microbial communities from expanding oxygen minimum zones in the Saanich Inlet - Saanich Inlet SI037_S3LV_10m_DNA (SPAdes)... | ecosystem: Environmental > Aquatic > Marine >...
GCTCATTCCCATCCATCGCAGGGACGTTCGCACCGACGTCATCGACCCGGCGTCCATCATGGTCGGCGGCGCGATCGTCACCGCCGGCCGCGCCTGGCTCGAGGGCCAGGACGCTCGGGAGTCGGAGAATGCTCTGGAGCTCGCGCCCGTCGCCGTCGCCGACACCGGCGCCGACCTCGTGCAGGAAGTCGCCGTGGGCGACCTGCCCGAGATCGCCCACTCCTACGAGGGCGTCTTCTCCGCCGCGGGAACCGGCGCGCTCTCCGGCGTGGTCACCAGCAAGCTCAACGGCGGCTGGTGGGACGGAACCGTGGACGCCCCCAAGGCGGGCCCGGCGCTGGAGCTTCAGGCTATCAACGCCGAGGCCCGCGCTTCGCTGTGCGGCGTCGTCCTCAAGACCCTCCAGAGCGCGTTCAAGACGTACGCGCCCGCGGTCGGCCAGGAGGCTGAGCAGGCGCAGACCCTCTTCGCCGTGGTCGCCGAGAACGCGACCCGGGAGTGGCTGCTGGAGTCGCGCGCGGCGGCTGCCGCGGCGGCGGCGGCGGGCGGCCTCGAGGAGGACCTCGACGAGGAGGAGGACGCCGTCGACGAGGAGATGGTGTCGCGCGCGGGTAATCTCGCGGCGCAGCTCGTCAACTACTACGAGGTTGAGCTCCCGGGCTCTAAATCCGCGCTCTACGTCAACCTTCTCACGCACATGGCCGGCTTGTCGCGATCCCAGGAGAGCGTTTTCGAGGTTGAGGACGGCGAGATGGCGGAGGCGGCGATCGAGCTCGCGGCGGTCGCGAAGGAGCGCCGGGACGAGGGCATGGGCTTTTCCATGGCCGCCGTGTCCGTGTCCGTGCTCGAGGATGCCATGATGCGCGTCGCCGAGGCTGTGGCGAGCGCGTACCTCAGCCGCGTTCGCGAGGGTGCCTCCGCTCCGGCGGTGACGACGCCGGGCTCCCGCGTTCTCGCGGCGGCCAAGGGCAAGTCCCGCAAGGCTGTCCAGGCGGAGCGCGCGAAGAGGAGCGCGATGCTCGCCGCGGCCGCCTCCGCGTCCAAGGTTGTGCGCTACGCGACCTCGGTTCAGCCCAGGCTCAAGTCCACCCGCTCCATGGAGAAATTCCGCAACGAGGTGAAGCTGAACGACTGGGTGGAGAGGAACTACCGCGACGTGGTGGCCATGTACGAGGACTGGCACAGCCTCATGGGCCTCGACGCGTCGGGTGAGATCGTCACGAGGAGGATCAGCATCTGCAGGCACAGCGAGCTGGACCAGGTGAGGGGAGCGCGCATGCTCATGTCCATGTTCCTCGAGGTGGCCGACATCGTCGTCCCCATCGCCAAGTCGACGCTCAACAACGTCAAGAACTTCTCCTCTTGGCTCCTCGTGACCCTCATCGGTCGCTCTCTCGGCCTCGTGTACCGCGGCATTAAAGACAGCATGAACGGGAACAACAACGGGAACAACAACAACAACGCCCCTCGCTTCGCTTAAGCACTGTAAATTGGGATTGGCCCAAGAATTCTTTACCCGGCGAGAGCCGCCGGTGACTTTATAACGAAGGCTTTTAATGATGCATACCTCATGTCCGTTACACGTTCGTGCGTACGCGTCATATCTAGTAGTGTACCGTGAGGAGAGCGTCGCTCTCCGCGCTAATTAGTTTCCTCCTTCGGGTCCTTCACCCATCCGTTCTGCAGCAGCAGCTCAAACACCCTCACCGCCTTGATGGGCTCAACCTTGAACATGTGTCTCACCTCCGATCGCTTCAGCACCTGCCCGTTCGCACTCGCGCGCATCAGCGCCTCCTTGATGGCGAGGTAGTGCACCGGCAGCAGCCTGTTGTTCACGCACAGCTCCTTCTCCCGCTTGCTCAGCAACTCGACGCCGGGGAGGTGCGTCAAATCCAGCGGCAGCGGCGCCTTCTTCCTCGCGCCGCCGCCCAACGACGTGAGCGCGCCGCTCCCGCTTCTCTCCATCCCAGTCAGCTTCTGCAGCTCCTTGGGCGCGGCGTCGCCGACGGGCGCCTGCACGAACCCGTCGCGGCCGAGGTACCTGTTCGCCCGCCCTCCGCCGCCGACTCTGCTCGGGTACTCCACGGCTTTGATCCTCGCAATCTCCATCATCCGGTGACGCTTCTCCGCGTCGTACACCTCCCCTTCGCTCAACGTGTGGATCCCGTTGCGCCTGTACTCCTTGAGCTCCGCGATGCGGTTACGTATGCGGCTCTCCGCCATGAAACCCTCCAGCATGATCTCGTACTCGTCGGGGTCCAAAAATCGCGCAAAGACGCGCACCGCGCCCTGAATGTCCTTCTCCTGCGGCGTGCGTTTGCGCTCCAGCGCCTGCTGCCGCTTGATGTTCAGCAACCCTCGGTCGATGATGAACTCCTTGCGCCGGATCCGCTCCGCCAGCCTCTTGTTGTAAATCTCGAGCATGCGAATCTTGAGCTTTCGGTCGAGCTCGGTGTCCGTCTCGCGAAATTCCATCTCCGCCAGCGGCAGCTCCGCCTCGATGTCGTACTCCGGATCGAACTCGTTCCGTTTCACGTTGTATCCCGTCAGCTCCGGCATGTTACCCCAGTGTCGCTCGTCCCCGGGCCTGGCGAACGACGCGAGCGTGTCCGCCTTCTCGTTCGCCTCGTCGTCGGCGCCGTCGCCGTCTCCATCCGTCCGCGCCTTCTTCGCCTTGGGCTCCTCCTTGGGCTCCTCCTTGACGTACTTGGGGCCGAGAATCTTGGACATGTCCGGCAGCGGGGTGGTCGGCGAGTTGACGTACTGGTCGAAGTAGTGCTGGTGGCACTGGTGCTTGGTCTTGGTCCCCACGTGCTCGGCGACTTCGGTCCAGTTGCCGAGGCCGTAGATCTCGATCGCCTCGAGCAGCAAGAGCTCCTCGTCGGCGCCCCAGTCCATGGTGAAGAGCGGGAAGGAGAGGTCGTCGATGACGTGGTACGCGTGCGACGCCTCGTGCGGGTTGGGCTCCACCCCGACGGAGAAGCACTCGACGCAGAGCGTGCAGTCTGGGCACACCGCGCACTTGATCCGAACCACCGCGCTGATGTCCTTGCTGCAGTAGTGGCAGTGGAACATGGCGCGCTTGGGCTCGGACGGGTTCACCTTGGTGATGGCGTTCTCCGTCGCCACGCGCGTGCGCTTGGGCTTCAGGTGGAAGCCCCCCGCGCCGAAGCCCTGCGGCCCGGAACCGGGACCGCCCATCTTCTCGCTACGAACGGGTCCTCGTGTATCACGGCTGGCGATCACCCAGTCTTTGTTTTTTAAACCGCCCCGAGACCCCGAACCCGGCCGACGGACGCCCGCGCCCCGTTCACCTCCGCGCGATGTTCGAAGCGCGGTCGCCTGAACCTTCGACGCGGCGACGGTGACACTCGATCGGTGCCGCGCGCGTCCTCCTGTGCGACTGGCGGGCGCGAGGCGGACGGTTTGAAGGCCGCCAAATTAATCTAGGTTTGAACCTTGACTTGACTCGTCCACATGACAGCAGAGGACTCCCGACGACGAACGACTTGGTCAGGCCATTTGGCGGGCGCGTCGAGATGGTGGGATTCGACGACTCGGTGGTGGAGGAATTCGTGGCGCAGGGCCGCGACGCCCGCGGCGAGCATGCCGTGGAGCTCATCGCCCGCGCCACGAGCGCTCCCAAGCTCTACGTCTTCGGCGAGCTACTGGATCTGGACGGCGTCAAGGAGGTGCGCCTTCGTTGTTTGTTTTTCCCAATCGATGGCCGCCCTCCGCCCAGATCCCGCGCTTTGACCCGCACGCGCTGACCGTATCGCCCCCTTCCTTTCGCGTTACAGCTCGAGTCAACACCCGCGGCGCCGCACGTCGCGCTCCTGCGCGTGTTCGCCTACGGAACCCTGCCCGAGTATCGGCAGCACGCGTCCACGCTCCCGCCGCTCTCCCCCGCGCAGCTGCTGAAGCTCCGGCAGCTCACCGTCGTTCAGATGGCGGACGCGTCGGTGTCGATGCCCTACGACGAGCTCATGGCCGCGCTGGAGATGTCGAGCGTGCGCGAGCTCGAAGACGTGCTCATCAACGAGTGCATCGCGCCCGGGCTGGTGCGCGGCAAGCTGGACCAGCGGCGACGCGCGTTCGAGGTACACAGCTGTCCGGTAGGCCGCGACCTGAAACCCGGGCAGCTCGGGGCGATCATCGCCGGACTCGCCGCGTGGCACGACAACTCAAAGGACGTCCTCGCCAAGCTCGGGGACCAGATGACGTGGACCACGGAGGAGGCGGACCGGCGCAAGGAACACAGAAAGGAAGTGGACGACACGGTGAATGCGCTGCGAAAAGAGATGAAGGCGCCTTCGTCGTCCCAAGGCGCGGGGGCGGGAGCGGGCGGCGCGGAGGGCGGCGCCACCGGGGGTGAGGAAGGCGGCGACGGCGACGGCGACGCGGACGGGGAGGAGGGCGCCGAGGGGTTGGACCTGATGGACGAGGATACCCCGGGCACCGGCATCGGCTCCAAGCGCAGACGATGAGATTCGATCCGATTTTGTCGACTACTTGTAATCCTATCAACGCCGCAGACTACCACGCTATCACGTCCCACTCGCGTCAATCAGCCACTGGAGGTTCTTCGTGAAGTCCTGCGCGGACAGCTCGTGCATCGCGTACGCCACGTTCAGTATCTCCCGCACGTCGCTCACGTCCGGCACCAAAGAGTCGCGACTTCGATCCACGCGTTTGCGCAACGTCTCCACCTGCGAGTCGCTGAAAGCTCGCGGATCCGTCGTCAGATGCCCGTCGCCGTCCAACACCCCGAGCTCATCCCTGAGCGATACGTACAACCCCGCGCTCTCCGATGGACGTATCCGCCCGGAACTCTCCTCCGCGAAGAACGTGTCCGTGATCCGCCTCGGTGCGAGCACGTGCTCCACCGTCTTCACCCCCGCGGCTTTCAACTCGGCGATCGACGCCTTCACGTACTCGGCGGTCCGCGCGTCCTTTGGCATGTGACTCATCACCGTGGGTGGATACGTGTCTAGGCCGCCGCCCGTGGGCCCCGCCATTATCTGAATGATCAGTCCGTCGGGGCGTTTCGGCAGTTGGACTCGCGGGAGGAGCCCCGCGAGGGATCCGCCGCTCGAGGCTCCAAAAACGTAGAGCGGCTTGCGCGTCATCCCGCGATTGGCCTCGTGATAGGTATCCAACGCCGAGGCCAATCGCGGGACGTCCGTCTGGCTCCAGCAGTGCCCCATAGATGATACCGCGAGGAGGGCGTATCCGGCGTCGAGAGCGGCGTTGGTGATCTGCAGCTCCTGCGCCAGCCCGCGACACTCGGAGCATTGGTCGGAGCTAAACCAGTCCCTCGCGTCGTGGGAGCACCCGTGCAACGCCAACACCGTGCCCTTCGCGTCGGGAGGTACGTCCCAGATCGCCTCGACACCGCCGTCGCCGATGATCTTCCTCGTCACCCCCGTCGATACGACGCCGACGCCTTCACCAGAGCCCACGCGTGACCGATCTCCTCCATCGCCCCTGTAGACCACGACAACTAACAACACGAGAAGCACCGCCGCGGCTCGAACTCCGCTCTTGGTTCGCGCGCTCGGGAACCCGTCCCGCGACGAAGCGTTCCCGGTGATGTCAGGTCCCCTCTCGGGCGACGCACGCGCGCGTCTCATCGTCCTCGCACCCAGGAATGCGGTGTGAACGACCCCGTCAAAATCTTACTCGGCCGCTCGGCGCTAAATTTTCTTCCCGCCTTCCTGACGAGGATCGGTCGGGGGTCGCCATTGCCCGGGGCGTCGCCGGTGGACGACGTGGACCGAGACGTGGGGTTCACACCGACCGTGAATAGGGTGTGAGGATGGCTGATGACGGTGCGTTTCTCCCATTCTCCACATCCGCCGTCGTTGTCGCTAGATCCTTCGCCCCCGCTTTCCATCGGCGCCTTTTTCACACTTTTTTGCCCTTTTCCGATCGCCTCATCAGGAGTCCACGTGGGAACGCCTCCCTCGGCGAACGAAGTCGCCAGGCCCAAGGCGGGATGCTCGACCGAACTCTTGTGGGACAAGGTGCGCGCGGACCCGTCGGATTTCAACTCGTGGACCGCGCTCATCGGCGCCGCGGAACGAACCGAGGACGTGCGCAAGATACGCGCCGTCTACGACGCCTTCCTCGCCGAGTTCCCGCTCTGCTACGGCTACTGGAAGAAGTACGCGGACCACGAGGCCAGGCTCGCGGGAGTGGACGGCGTGGAGGCCATATACGAGCGCGCAACCGCCGCATTCCCTTACAGCGTCGACCTGTGGACCCACAGGGCGTCGCACGCCATCTCGCTGCGACGAGACGCCGATGAAGTTCGATCCCTCTTTGAAAACGGACTCGCGTACGCGGGCACCGATTGGAACGCGCGCGCGCTGTGGGACCGATACATCGACTTCGAGCAACACAGCGGGTGCGGGTCCCCGATGCACGTGTCGCGGCTGTACGCCAGGGTGCTGCAGGTGCCGGCGCGGGAGCTGGACCACTACTGGACCGGGTTCCAGACGTTCATCGCCGATCGATCGCCGTCGGCCGTGATCCCCGCGGAGGAACTCACGGCGATCGAGGCGGCGGTGGGAACGTTCGCGGTGGGGGCGTCGGCGACCAGCGGCGGGGGCGACGGCGCGGAGGAGGCGGCGGCCGCGGCGGCGCTGGCGGCCGCGACGACGGCGCCGGGGGGCGATCCGAGGATATTAAAATTTAAGGAATCCCGCGGCGAGACGTACCGGTCGACGGCGTCGGTGCGTGCCACGCGCGAGCCCTTCGAGCGCAACGTCAAGCGGCCGTACTTTCACGTCAGGCCCTTGGACGATGCGCAGCTGGCGAACTGGGAGGTGTACTTGGACAACGAGGAAATCAGCGGCGATGTCGCGAGCGTGACTCGTCTGTACGAGCGGTGCCTGGTTGCGTGCGCGAGTTACCCGGAGTTTTGGCTCCGGTACGCCAGGTGGCAGGCGTCGGAGAAAGGCCAGGGTGTGGACGCCGCACGAGCCGCGCTGCAACGCGCGGCGCGTGTGTTTTGCAAGCGACACGTCGACACGCATCTCGCGCTGGCCCGGTTTGAAGAAGATCACGGCGACACGGACGCGGCGCGGGCGTGCTACGCGACCGTCGCCGACGACGTGGCGCCGGGGCTCCTCCGATGCATCGTGCAACGCGCCAACTTCGAGCGCAGGTGCGGGAACACGGCCGCGGCGCGCGGCGTGTACGAGGCGGCCATGCAGACGGAGAAGAGCAAGGAGGGCGCGGGGAGCAAGATTTACGGCGTGTTGGCGTGCAAGTACGCCGAGATGCTTCACGAGGCGGGCGGCGACGTGGATGGCGCTCGCGCGGTGTACGAGCGCGGCGTGGACGCGAGCGACGGGGGTAACGCGGCGGTGTGGGAGGGATGGATCAACTTCGAGCGGTCCGTGGGTGAACCGTCGGCGGCGCTCGGCGAGGTTGCCAAAGTCGTCGAGCGGTGCTGCGACGGGCCCGACGCCGCGAAGAGGCTCCCGGCGCACGAGCGCGAACGGTTCTCCTCCATGTACGTCGAGTACGCGGACCTTATCGGGTCCTCGGAGGCACTCGCGGCCGCGGAGAGGGCGCACCTGACGCGGTTCCCCCGCGGTTCCCTCGCGGGGGGCGGCTTCCGGAACCTGAAGAGGTCGGTGTCGTCGGCTGGTTTAGGCGTGGCGGACGTGGCGGCCAAGGCGGCGAAGGATTCGGCGGCGCACGCGGCGTACTATGCGCAGTACTACGCCCAGTATCAGTAGGCGGGTGGTGGGGGGGACGGGGGGCTCACATCACCTAGCGGGCCGCTCCTCCCGTGTATTTCCTTTTCAATAATACGAGTAATAACGCACGGCGCATTTATCGGATCGGCACTTTCTGTTTCATTCACTGTCGGTGGCGCCACCGCCGCCACGGTGTATCTAGCTTTCCGTGTTCATGGCTCCCACCGGCGTGACGGTGGTCACCGGCTTCTTGGGTGCCGGTAAGACCACGCTGGTGAACTACGTCCTGAACGCCGATCACGGGTACAGGGTCGCGGTCATCCTGAACGACTTTGGCGCCTCGCTCGGCGTTGAGAAGATGCTGGTGCAGGACAAGCCGGACGGCGACAACGCGGTGGAGGAGTGGGTGGAGCTCAACAACGGATGCGTCTGCTGCACCGTCAAGGGGTCGCTGGTGCAGACCATCGATAACCTGCTCGAGAAGCGCGCGGCGACCGGCCGCAAGTTCGACTTCATCCTGCTCGAGACCACCGGGCTCGCCGATCCCGGCCCGGTGGCGCAGGAACTCTGGGTGGACGACGAGATCCTGGAGGAGGACGGCGCCGTCCTCGACGCGGTCGTCACGCTCGTGGACGCATCCAACATCGAGCGGCAGCTCGCCGAGAATAAAGAGGCGTCGCTGCAGATCGCGTACGCCGACACGGTGGTGCTCAACAAGTGCGACATCGTGTCGGAGAGGGATCTCGAACGCGTCGAGGCGCTCGTCGCCGGGATCAACGCCGAGGCTAAGGTCGTCCGGTCGACGCGAAGCGTCGTGGAGCTCGGCGTGATCCTTAACCAGGGCGCGGTATCCTCCGCGGGGCGCCGGACCGGCGTACGTCCCACGCTGACGAGCGAGTTGGCGACGGAGGCGCCGGCGCCGGGGTTCTGGGCCAAGGGCGTGGAGAAGTACGCCAAAACCCAGCCGCTCGGCGAGGTTCACGACCGAAGCATACGCACGATTTGTCTGGTGGCGGAGGGGCGGGTGGACGTGAGGAAGGTCGAGGCGTGGCTCGAGGAGCTCCTGTGGGAGCAAGGGGGTCCGTCGGGGGCGCACGAGGGTGCCGACGGGGGCGGCGAGAACCGACTCGAGATTTTGCGCGCGAAGGGCGTGCTGTTCGCGGCGGAGGACGAGGGTACCGACGGGCGGCGCGTGCTGCAGGCGGTGCGGGAGGTGTACGAGATAACGGAAGGACCGCCGGGTCAGCCCGGGGAGCGGCCGCTGAACAAGGTGGTGCTCATAGGACGCGGGCTGATGCCGCGCGAGGAGGAGCTCCTCGGAGGGTTGAAGGGAACAGTCGCCTGAATACTCGCAACTCCGACGTCGATCATCACAATTTCTACTATAGCTCTACTAGTGGGATATTTGAATAATGCGCAGCCTCTGGTTCAGCCTTTAAAAGAGGTTGAACCACGTGGGGCCCATCAAAGGATGCTGCTGATGCTCGTGGTGACCGAAGAGGTACCCCAGCGTGCTCACCTGTTCGTCCTGAATCGCCCTCGCCTCGTAATCCTTGTCCAGCTCCTTCGAATTGAACGGCAGATTTTTCGGGTCGGTATCCGCCAGCGTGTTCATCCCCGGGCATGCCGCGGTACCGGTCAACGTCCACTGCTGAAGCAGCTCGGAGACGATGAACCCGGAGAGCACCCAGAGCGCGGTGAAGAAGAACCCGGCGTCGATGATGCGTTTGCTCGACCCCGCGTTTTCTCGTTGAGTGTTGATGAGCAGGTGCAGCTGCACGAACGTCTCCACCGGGGTTGTGAGGAAATACGCAACCATGAGAAACAGCTTACCCCAGAGCGTCTGCCAGTGCCCGTCCGGATCCGGGAAGAACGCGGGAATGCAGAACATGAGGTTGAGGCAGATGCCGCAAAACCCGATTATTTTGACGACGTTCGGGTTTCCCCACATCTTTCCGTCGCTGCGCACCATCAGCGGCCCGATGACGCGAATCATCGACGAGAGCGACGTGCACATGCGTATGAATCCCTTGCTGATCGGGTCGTCCGTCTCGCACGATCCCGAGACGGCGGCGGCTGTGAACGGCAGGAGCGCCGGCAGCACCGTCCACGTCAGCACCGAGTTCGTCCCCGATATCGCCAACAAACTCCTCAGATGCGTACCCTCCCGTCCCAACACCCCGACGACGTTCGTGTACAGCCCGCGCAGCTTTTGCATGGGTTTCTGCTTCCGCGCGCTGCGTACCTCCTTCGCCGGCGTCGTCATCCCGTGCGGCCCTCGCGTCATGACCCCGCCCGCCGTCCACACCTGCTCGCCGCCGCTCCCTCCGCCAACCTCCGAACCGCCGCTCTCTATCTTCTGCAGGAGCGGCTTTCGCTCCGGGTGGTCCGTATCGTCGTCCGAAAGCACGCGCGGCGAGGCTGTCGACGAGAGGTCCTGCGGTGAGTCCACCTCGTCGGCGTCGCGCCTGTATCCCGTCTGCCAGCCCAGCGAACTCCACGCGGCGAGCGCCGTGCACGTCGCGTAGAAGAGGACGGTGAAGTACGTCGACACCGTGAAGTTCTCCACGCCGACGGTGGGCGATTGTAGCAGCGCCAGGGACCCGCACGCCATGCTCGTAAGCGTCTCGCCCATGTTCATGTACGCAATGAGCTCGAGGCGATAAAACGCGTTGAAGAATGGGTAGATGATGAACCCCTGGATGTTGCCGATCGTGGCGCCCATGAACGAGCACGCCAACACCACGTACCTGCTCTCCTGCCAGAAGTTCATCAGGATGAACTGGACGCAGCAGCTCACAATCAGCACGGTCGATATGGTCCCCTCGAAGAAACCGAGCGTCCGCAAATCGTACTTTGACGGGTTGCAGTACAGCCCGAGGAACGCCAGCACCAGCACCATCGACGCCGCGCACGACGACGCGAACACCAGGTCGCTCGCGAACTTCAGGTCATCGTACTTTTCGATGAACTTGTTCAGCTCCTGGAACACGCTGTCGATGCTGCTCCACCCCGTCCCGAAACCCATCGCCACGAACGTCAGGTACAGGCACACCGTGGCCAACACCGTCCGGCCGGGCAGCCTGCACGGCTCGTCGTCCGCCTCCACGTCGTAATAGTCATCCGGGTCGGCCGACGCACCTTTCCCCGGGGTACCCACGGCGCCGTAGCCGCCCTCTTTTCCTCCCATGGTCGCGCGTCGCCTCCGCCTTCGCGCCTCGACCGATGGCGACGCCAGCCTGGGGGGGTTACAGAAGTTGAACCGAAAAATCCGGGGTTGCCGAGCGGAGACACGAGAGTACACAAAAGCTGAAACGAACCCTCGATTTTATATGGGGTTTCTTGAGTTAAAATCCATCTGAGCTGTCAGTTTGGATTTCTGCCGAGTTTACGGTTATAAATATCTTATTTCATTATTTCGTGGGTTCTACCTCACCATTTGACATACGCTTCAGACTTAATTAATTCATCATAAATAAGCGTCGCCCTGTTTAATGGCTCGCAGCGCCGAGACCAACTTCGGCGCGAGCGTCGCGACGTTCGCACCCTCCGAGTCCTCAACCCCCAGGTTCGCGCCCCGCCGGGCCAGCGCCAGCGCCGCCTCGTCCTGTCCCGCCTCGCACGCCACCAGCAGCGGCGTCTGCCCGACCGCGTTGACCGCCTCGACGTCGCACTTAACCGGCGATCCGTCGGGCGACAAAACGCTTCCGTCCGTCAGCGACACGATAACCTCCGCGCGTCCCTGCGACGCCGCGCGATGCAGCGGCGTGGACCTGGTCCTGTCGGCCACGTCCGGCTCGCACCCGGCGGCGACGAGCTTGCGGATGACGTCCATGCGGCCCTTGCTCGCGGCGTAATGGATGGGTCGCTGGCCGCCGGTGTTGGCCGCGTTGGGGTCGGCGCCCGCGGCGAGGAGCGAGGATACCACGCCGGTGTGGCCGCAGCTCGACGCGGAGTGTAGCGGGGTCCAGTCCTCCTGTTGGATGCGAGTGGGGAAGGAGGGAGGAGGTCATTGGGACGTTCGGCGGCGGCGGCGGCGACGTTGGGAAAGTTTTGGTTATGGATCTCATAAGATTTGTCTCCCCAGTGCACTAGTGGCTAGGTGTCGTACCTCGTCGGCCTTGTTCACGGCGGCTCGGCCGGTGGGGTTCGCGAGGAACAGCTCGACGAGCTCGGTCCTGCCTGCGAATCGTGACGGGTGGGTGGGTGGGATCGTGAGTCGGAAAACGAGTCGGGGTCGGCGGTTCGGGTTGGGCACCCCGACGACGGTTGGTTGGGAGGAGATCTGTGCGGGGCGCGTCGGTGCCGGGCGCGTACCGGCCGCTGCGGCGATGTGCAGCAGCGTCCGCCCGTCCTCGTCCTTCCTCTTGAGCTTGGTGTCGAGCTCATCGGAGGAAAACTCCGAGAAGTACGTCGTGTTGCCCTCCGCGGCCTTCTCCTCCGCCATCGTAATCTACGCGGTCGAAGCTCCAAACGTTGTGAGTGCCAACCTGCCAACCGGTGGACGAGGAAGGACTTGGTTCGGACTTGGTTCGGGCTCGATCCGGCTGACTGAATGCCAGTCACGCGACCGCGCATTTGATTCTCAAAAAGCACACTTCCACCGTGAAAAGATCACTGATTTCACCGCCACGCAAGCATAAAGCCCGAGTCGGATTGGGCGTACGAACCCTAGGTAGTCACGATCATTGGACCTTTGTCTTGGTTTATTGACCGTTCCCAGTGGGCCGTTGGGTTGTATATCGCCCCATGCGGTGCAAACGACACTTCACGCCGCGGTCGTCGTACCGCCGCACGCCCTTCGCGTTGCCCCGAGTGCGCGCGTGAAACCTGTGAGAGGACCGTCGTACCTCACAGAAGCCATGAACGCCGGTGTCGGCGCCCTCGCGGCCCAACCCGGCGCGACCGCCTGGTGAGTCTCCGCCCGCGATGCTCGTTTCCTCAGTGTCGTTGGTTTTTTTAACCTTGATCGTTGGGGCCGACGACCGTCGCCTTGACCCCGACGGATGCTCCGTGTGCCCCGCATGCGCTGAAAATAAACAGATGACTGACCGTGACACCCCGTTTCCCACCGTCCCACCGCAGGTCGCGCCGGGTCGTCGACCCCGCGCTCCGCGACGCGTCGCGGAGGGGCGGGTCATCGAAGCCTGTCGTCGGTCCGTCCCGTTCCCGTCGAAACGCCGTCGCCGTCCGCGCGGCCATCCTCGGCGAGGTCACCGACATGATCGGCATCCCCCTCCCCGAGGGAAGGCAGCTCATCGCCACCGTCAAGACCAACCCCCAGGGCGTCCACACCATCAGCCTCCAGTGCGAGCCCAACGCGCCGCTCGGACTCCTCCTCCACTGGGGCGTGATTCGATCCGCAGTGTCCCAGGACTGGCAACTCCTCCCGCCCGAGCTCAACCCGCCGGGAACGGTCGTGTACAAGGAGAAGGCCCTCCAGTCCCCGTTCCCAGCCTTTGGCGCCCTCCAGCTCGTACTCGACCCGGGCGTCGACGCCGTCGAGTTCTGCCTCAAGGTTGAAACCACCGGCGAGTGGATCAACGACGGCGGGCGGAACTTTCGCATCGAACTCGGAACCGGATCCGGAACCGGCGCATCACCCGCCGCCCCGCGCGCGCCCACGCAGTCGCAGTCGTTCTCACCCGCCATCGAGCTCGACGTACGCGCGCCGCCCACGCCCTCCTCCCAACCGGCCGCGCCGCCGCAGCACGCGGCGCCGCGGGGATCCTCCGCCGTGAACGACCTCGCCGCCGGCCTCGACGTCCTCTTCGGCGTCGCCGCGTACCTTCGATGGGAGCAGATGGGCAAGCCGGCCGTGGACGAGGACGAGAAGCACCGCATCTACTCCGACGCCGTCAACCACATCACCCAGCGGTTGAACTCTGGGGAGAGCGTCGAGGCGCTGGAGACTGAGTTTGGCGTGCCGCCCGGGTTGGTGAAGCAAACCGCCGCGCTCGCGGCTCCACCCGCCGCCGCGCCCCAGGCGAAGCCCACGCCGCCGCCCGGGTTCACCCCGCCGCCCCCGCCCAAGGCGGCGGCGGCGGTGGCACCTACTCCCGCGCCCAAATACGAGCCGGTCGTCGGCGAGGCGACGCCGATGGACGTCGCCAACCTCTGCGAGGCTCGCGCGAACGGCGCGCAGCTCCTGTGGCGCCGCGAGCTCAACCTCGGGCAGGCGAACGCGGTCAAGCTGATGGTCATCGAGGGCAGGCGCACCTCGCAGGGTACGCTACAGATGATCGTGATG
>Ga0209666_1002419_pt1 | contig 13946 bp, 8 predicted proteins | sample SaaInlV_125m_DNA_FD_184679 | JGI IMG/M metagenome (GOLD analysis project Ga0209666, IMG submission 184679) | Marine microbial communities from expanding oxygen minimum zones in the Saanich Inlet - Saanich Inlet SI037_S3LV_10m_DNA (SPAdes)... | ecosystem: Environmental > Aquatic > Marine >...
AGCCGCCGCCCTCGCGTCGTCCATCTTCCGTTCCGCGGCGCGGTCCGCGGTCCTGTCCGCCGCCGCCGCCGCGCGACGGACCGCCTCGGGGTCGGCGCACACGTCGCACCTCTCCTCGCCCCCGCCGCATCCACCCGCGGATCTCTTCTCGCCGAAGTGACCCAGCAGAACCGCCCGCCGGCACGTCCCGACCGCGCGAGCGTACGCGTCGACCGCGCCGCAGTTACCGCGATCCACCTTCCTGAGCTCGTCCAGCTCGTCCGAACTGCAGTACAGGACGCATCGCGCGGGCAAAGAGTCCCGCCCCGCCCTTCCGCTCTCTTGGTACAGGCCCTCGAGGGTTGAAGGCGGGCCCCAGTGCGCGACGAAACGAACATCCGGCTTGTCCACGCCCATCCCAAACGCGACGGTGGCCACGACGCAGTGCAAGTCACCCTCCCGCCAGTTCCCCTGGGTCCGCTTCAGCGCCGTCTTGTCACGTCCCGCGTGGTACACCTCGCAGTCGAGCTCCAGATCCTGAAGTGCCGCCGCGAGTCGTTCGCACTCGTGACGGGTCCGGGCGTAAACCACGCCGACGGACTCGGGATCTCGTTCCTTGGTCTCCTTCGCCATCGCCGCGAGGTGCGCCAGCGCGACAGCCTCGGTACCGACGTCGTCCCCGGTCTCGGTGCCGACGTCGTCCCCGTGTCGCATGCTCTCGCGACGTATGACCTCGTACCGCAGGTTGGGTCGGTTGAGGGAAGCCGCGACGAAGACGGGATCTTTCAACCCGAGCGATTCGACAATCTGGTCCTTGACCCTCGGCGTGGCCGTCGCGGTGAGCGCCTGGAAGGGCACGCCGGGTGCTACGTCGTCCCTGAAGTCCTTCAGCGCGAGGTACGAGGGCCTGAAGTCATGGCCCCAGCTCGCGACGCAGTGCGCCTCGTCGACGGCGATTGACGAAAGGCACCCGTTTGTCGCGCAGACTCGCAGGGCGTCTTTGAGCCGTTGGGACCCGAGGCTCTCCGGGGTTGTGTACAGGAGCTTGATCCCCGGTCCACCATCGTGATAATCGATGCGAAGGTCGGCGTCGATCCTGTCCATCTTAGCCTTGTCCACGGTCCCGCACCACGCGGCGGCGTCGATGTCCAAGTCGTCGCAGCCGCGAAGCTGGTCTCGAAGGAGCGAGAGGAGGGGCGCCACGACGACGGTGACGCCAGGTGTGTCCTTCTCCGCTCTCCACATCGCCGGAAGCTGGTACACCATGCTCTTGCCGAAACCCGTCGGGAGCGTCGCGAGGCAATCGCGCTTCTGCTCCACCAACGCTCGGACGGCGTCCAGCTGTGCATCTCGCAGCGATGCTCTCGGTCCGATCCGGGCCTTGAGCAGCGCCTCCAGTTCTTCCCTGAGCACGCTCATCTCTCTATTTCGTGCTGATACCCGTCGCGACCACGGCGTTGTGAGCGCCGAGCAGGATCGCTGTTCCGATGGCGCCGATGACTGGCCAACGGTACTGGGGATACGGCCTAGTAGGACGCAACAGGTGGGGGCGTTTATTTTAAGATCCGCGTGGTGCGAGGGAGCGCAGTTCGGGACTCACCTGAGGGCTATGCCGACCGCGGGGATGACGGGCGCGAGCGCGATGGGCCACAGGTTTGAGTAGTTTATCGCCTTCTTGTTCACCACCTCTCCGTTGGGTTGCATGCTGTGCGGTGCGGCGGTGAGTGTGGGCTGTGCACAAGTTTCAGTCCTCATTTTCAACGTGGTCGAGCAATTCTCCTGACTATTTGCTCATGTGTGACATATCTAAATACGAAATTTTAACCTTTAACACGTTGATTTGTGCAGTGATTACATACAAAAAGAAGAAGAGAGAGAGGTGAGAGAGCGAGGTAAAAGTTGAGCGGAAAAATGAGCAAAAGCCGCCCTTCCCTTCGAACCGTAGCCCTCTTTACAGCACGCAGCGTTGTTCGTAGCACGGTAGCAAGATGCCCGCGCACAACAACCAGCTCCCCAATGCGCACTTCAAGAAGGACTGGCAGGTGCGTCGACGTCGCGACGCGACCCCGTCCGCTCGCGGACGGAACAAACCCTAGCTAAATCTTCCCCGTGATGGAAATCGGACCGCGGAGGACGCCGTTGGGCGCCCCTCCGGCGCCGCCCACCGCCCCGTGAACACGCGCTGACCTCTCCACTCGTCTCCTTTACCATCAGGGTAACGCCGGTGCCTGCCGCGTGAAGACCTGGTTCAACCAGGCTGGTCGCAAGAAGTCCCGTCGCATCGCGCGCGAGAAGAAGGCCAAGGCCATCTTCCCTCGCCCGACCGCCGGTGCCCTTCGCCCCGTCGTGCGCCCTCCCACCCAGAGGTACAACTTCAAGACCCGTCTCGGTCGTGGTTTCACCCTGGAGGAGCTCAAGGCTGCCGGCATCCCCAAGAAGCTCGCGCCCACCATCGGCATCGCCGTCGACCACCGTCGTCGCAACCGCTCCGAGGAGTCCCTTGCGGTAAGTTCTCGCGTCCAAGCGGCTTTTTCCTGTGTGTGTAGTTGGAGAAGAGATGGCGGATCGCCGCAGACGAAGGCGGGGTCCGCGTCGAGGGTTCGACGCGAAACGTGGCGCCGACGGCGCGTCCGGGAGTTCTCTGTGTGTCTGTGTGACTATCGAGACGCTTGAACGACGTCGTCACGGCTCGCGCGTCGCGTCGAGCCCGCGGATCCCGCCCGTCGAGCTCCGTCTTTTTTTAGGGTTTTCCAGACTGGGAAATAACCCTTTTTTTCGTGCGCGCCGTGCTGACCCGCCGACCCCCTCACCTTCCCCTCAACCAACAGCTCAACCTCAAGCGCCTCAAGGCGTACAAGGCTTCCCTCATCCTCTTCCCCCGCCGCACCGCCAAGCCCAAGGCTGGCGACTCCGACGCGGGCGAGCTCGCCATGGCTAAGCAGTTCAAGGGTGCGCTCATGCCCATCACCAAGGAGGACAAGCCCCTTGAGATGGTGAAGGTGACCGAGGAGATGAAGGCGTTCAAGGCCTACAACAAGCTTCGCGTGGAGCGCATGAACGTCTGGCAGGTCGGACCCCGCATCAGGCGGGCTGAGGAGGCGGTCAAGAAGGCTGAGGAGGAGGCCAAGACTGCCAAGATGAAGTAAAACGGATCCGCCAGGAGGCGCGCTCGGGCAGGGTGCCCGGCGCGTACCCGTTTAGCTGACTTTGGTGTTGGTCGGCGCCCGGGGTATTCTCGGACGTCGGCTCGGGGTTTGAATGCTGCCGGCAGTCTTAGCCGTCGGTTGTAATCGAAGAAGAAAACCATCTTCTAATGCGTCTCCGGTTCCAATCACGATTTTTTCCCACCTTTGCTACGTTCGACGCCGCCTACTTTGCTACGTTCGACGCGTGGAGTTTTTCCCACATCGCCCAGTCGCTCTCCCACATCGCCTGCCGGGCTTTGGTGCCGTACGGGGTCTCGAACGCGTACGTGCACCCGTCCGCCCCGCCGGGAACGGGCGGGTGAAACCAGTAGTTCAGCGCCAGGTGGCAGCGTCTCTCCCCTTCGCCCACCGACGTCACCTCGTGGAACCAGCCCGCGGGGAGGTACAGGACCTCACCGGCGTGAACCTCCGTCTGCACCCGCACGGTGGCGTGCGCCCTGGCGAACCGCGGGAACTCGTGCAGCCGATCGCGGTCCACCCGGCTGAAGCTGGGGGGATCCGCGTCATCCGGGGCAGGGGACCCGCCGCGCCCGGGCTCGTCATCGTCATCGTCATCGTCATCTTCCAGGTCCGAGTCCACCACGTCGTCGAAGTCGTCGTGCCCCCCGAAGAACGCGTCGCCGTCGAAATCGTCCCCATCCCCGTCGAAATCGTCCCCATCCCCGCCGGCGCCGCCCCCATCCGCCGCCGCGTCCATTGCGTCATCCAACGCCCTCTCCGCGTCCGCCACCCTGCCCGCCGCGCCCTCCTCCCCCGCATCCATCGCCGCCTCAGCCGCCTCCAGATGTGCCTCCGCGGCGCGCACCGCCCCGGACGCCACCCTCGCGGCGACGTCCCCGGCGTCGCCGTCGCCGCGGGTCATCCCCGATTCCTCGTAGTTGACGCGGCCGTTGCGGTGGACTCGACGCGGGGTACCGGCGGTGTACATGGAACCGATCTCACACGGTGCGTACAGCTCGAACTTTTTGGTACCTCGCATCAGCACGTACATGTTGTCGTGGTGGTCGTGGTGGAGCCCCGAGGAGGCGCCGGATGCGCCGGATGCGCCCATCCACACGTTGACGTTCGCCGGGACCAACTCGCCGGCGATTGGGGGCCTGAACGGCGGACCTCCGTTGGCGTCGCCGAGGAGCCTGGACGCGGGCGGCGCGGCGACCTGCGGGCGTCCGTGTGCGTCCACCGCCGCGGGCGATGCGGTGAGGTAGCACGTCTCGTCGCCGCGTCGGAAGCGCTCGACGAAGTCCCCGAACCTCATCATCTCGTATTTGCCAACCCCGTACGCGCCGCCCGCCGCGCTCCGGGTCTCCACCCTGACCACATCGTCGCGCGCGGCGCACGTCGCCAGGGCATCATCGGTCCATGCTTTTCTCGCGGCCTCCCAGCAGGTCCCGGCGAGGTCCCCGGTGAGCACCACCGGCCGTCGACGCGCGACGTATCGGTCGAAGAAGTCTCGGGGCGTGATGGAGCTCATCGCGACGCGAGCCACGGGATGGGGCGCCGGTCCCGCACCAGCCGGGGGCTTCCATCCGTCGTAATCATTCTGGCAGCTATCGTCGTCTCCCAAACGTGGACGGGATACTTTCCCTAAGCCCTCCTGGAGCCTCCTCTTGCCCATCGACCGAGGCTTCGTGCGACCGCCGACACTGTCAACACAGTACACAAAAACTCAGCTGTTTGGTGACAAGAAAGTCTGTGTCCAGTCACAGTCCAAGATCAGTTTGAATACCGCGCGGCCTTGGGACGGCAGCAGGCCAGGGTATCGTCAGACGCGAGCGCGCGTTTGCATACTCCGCAGGGATCCTACGCGGAGCCAGGATCGCGTCGCATCGAGGAGGCGACGTCGGGAAGGGCGATCGACAGACCGGGCCCAGTTTGAGTCGGCAACTGGGCAAATCCAACACGTGAGAGGATGCCGCTCGATTGGCCGGACCAGGCGCGGTTCATCGAGGTGCTCCGCAACCTCCGCGGCGCGTCCAAGTCTAAGCTCGATGAGCTCGTGACGTTGGCGCGCAAGGATGCGAGGAAGTACTACAAGCACTCGGTCGCCATCCTGGTGAAGCAGATCCAGGTCAAGAAGCCGAGGCAGCGGGTGCCGGTGCTCTACGCGATCAATTCGCTGTGCGTGGGCGGGGACGACGACGAGGTCCGGAAACTGTTCGCATCCCGCTTCTCCCGGGATATCCTGAAGTGCGTCGAGGCGGCGCTCAAGTGCCCGCCGCAGCACCTCGCCGGCCTGAGGCGGTGCCTGGCCAAGTGGAGACGACGAAAGGCGTTTGAGCAACAAGTGGTCGCCGCGGCCCTCGCGCTCGCGGACCGGTACGAGGGCTGGGACCCGTCCCTCATCGACGGTTCAGGGGATAAGGACACCGATAAGGACACCGATAACGACGTGGATGACTACGCGCCGTCGTCCGACGAGAACTCCGACGACGACAACGCGGACACGGACGGCGTCGATCGGTCGGATGAAGACGCGAAGATGGACGGAGATGGCGGACCCGACGGTGACGACGACGACTCCGAGCAGACGCACGCGGTACCCGCGAAGGTGCCGGAGGTGAAGAAGGTTCGCGCGTGGGGCGCGGCGCCGAAGAGGCCCGAGCCGGAGAAGCCCGCGGGGGTGGACAGCGCGCCGGTCGGCGGGGGAACAAAGGCGACTGAGACCGAGGCCGACGCGTGGAACCCGCCGCCTCCGTCGGAAGCCATCGCGATGAACCCGGCTTCTAATCCGCCGCCGCCCAGGGGACCCAGGGACGCGCCCGGGCCGTCCAGCGTGCCGCCCGCACGCGTGGCGTCCAACTCGTCCCCGCCCAGGCAGCGCTCCCCGCCCGAGTCGAACACGGACGCTCGCGGGAGGGGCGGCGGGGGCAAGGGAGGAGCCGGCGCCAAAAAAGGCGGCGGGCGCGAGAGGGACCGGAGCAGAGACAGGGACAGGCGGCGGTCGCGGGATTCCGGGAATAAGCGGGAGCCCAAGGTGGAGTTCGACAAGTGGGGCGATCCCATACGGCGCCCAGGCTCACGCGAACGGTCGGCGGACGACGGGTACCGGGGTATAGACGAGCCCAGGCGGAGGTCGCCGCCGGTTGCGACGAAGCCGGCTTCGCCGCGAAAGGTTCGGTCGCCGGCGAAGGCTCGAGGCGCTTCGCCGCCCAAGGTTCGGTCGCCGGTGCGCGCGCGGTCGCCGGATGCGGAGAGGCGCGGGGGCTCCAAGAAGCAGAGGAAGCAGAAGCAGCCGTTGCCGCCCTCGCCAGAGAAGAAACGCACGCCGCCTCGCTGAGAGCCCGGCCTATAGCTGCCCAGTCGGGAATTATTCATTTTGAAATCGAGCCAATCGCATCTGAGCTTTTCCGTTATAGCCGGTTGGGATCTCTCCACTTCGCGCTGACACCGCCCCGCGGTGGGAGCATCTCGCGATGGCAAAGAATAGCCCCGGATGGTGAGCGTCCACCCTGTCCCACCTACCTCGCTCCCGCGCTCGCGATATCGTTATCGAATCCTCCCGGCTTCGCCAGACGGGCCGGAACATCAGGGGGGACGAGCGAAGATACGGAGAAAAAAGGTGCCCTTTCCCGTTCCACCCGCTGACCTTCCCTTTCCCTCGCCCGTCCCATCTCCAGGTCGTATCCCAGCGACTCCTCCGACGGTGACGATACTCCCGGGCAGCAGAGCAAAGCTCGGGCGAAGGCGAAGCCCCCGGTTCAGCCTCAGCCCAAACCGAGATCTCATCTGGGTGACATGCGGACTGCGACGGACTCCGCCGGGAGTGACGGATCAGACTCCGAGTCCACGGGCACTCTCGACTCGCATTTCGCGAGGCTGGCGGGCAGCGGCGGCGGGCGTCCTCCCCTCGGCGGCCTCGCGTCGCGGGGTTTGGGCAGGAGCAACAGCAGGGACGTGCTGCTGGTGGCGAGGAACGCCAGGGAGCAGGCCAAGGAGAATGACTTTCTGCGAAGGAGGGTGAAGGAGCTGGAGGAGGAGTGCGGCGAGCACTACGAGAAGGTCCAGGCCACGCGCAAGAGCCAGGCCGAGACCAAGACGCGGGAGGGATCGTTGCGCGGGGAGGCTGCGGCGCACGAGGCAGCCGCGGAGCAGCTCGCGCTTGAGCTCGAGCGCATGCGGGACATCGAGTCGCAGTCCGCAACGGAGGCCATGGCGCTGGTCCAAAAAACGAGCCGGCTGCAGAACGAGCTGGTGGACATGGCCAGGAAGGCGTCCATCGCCGAGGAGTTACTCGCGGGGGTGCAGCAGGAGACGGACAGGGCTCTGGCCATCGCGGAGCGCGCCATGCTGCAGCTGAGGACCAACCTGGAGGAGAGGGGAGAGTGGGAGCGCATCCCGGAGGAAGTTTCCAGTTTGCTCGACGAGGCGACGGACGAGGCTGCTTTTTTGCGCGATGCGGTGGCGTCCGCGGCGTCGGAGGCGAACGTGAGGCGTGCGGAGGCTACACGCGTGGACTCGGAGCACTCAAAGTCGGAGCTCGAGAAGGAATACGAGGCGGCGATGGCGGAGCTCAAGGAGCTTCGGGAGGAAAACGCGCTGATGAGAGCGGATCTCAGCGCGAACCACCACTACAACCAGGTGACCATGAACGAGGTCGGGTCGGACAGCGGGAGCGACACGAGCTCGCCGGGCCCGTCCCCGAACACCTCGCCGAGCACGAGGTTTGGAGAGGAGAGGACGAACTCGCCGGCGACTGCGAAGAAGGCGCCGAGGTCGCCCAAGCATAGATCGCCCAAGCGGCCGGTGTGGGCCAGCCCGGCGCCCCGATCGTCCTTTGGCAAGCAGCTGCACGAGTCCAGGAGCAACCACTCGCTGCAGAAGGCTGGGTACGGGCTCACGTCGCCGTTGGCGAAGACCAAGAAGAAGGACGGCGGCATCACTCTCGCCTGAGACCACTACACTTTGTCACAAAACTAGTTTACGCGTCGACGGGATACCCGGCTTCCTTTAACATGCCCTCGAGGTACTCCCTCTTCGCTTCACCCGACGTGTCGTTGTCAGCCTTGACCCAGTCCCTGTACGACACCGTCACCACCTTCCAGCCCCACGAGCTGAGCAGCTGGTTACGCAGGATCGTACCCCCGAGGGGCCTGAGCACCGACCCGAATCCGAACCGATCCTTCTCGAGCGCGTTCGTCTCGCCGCCGCCGCCGCCGCCGAACCAATCCTCCAGCTCCTCGCCCGCGTCCGACGCCGCCGCGGGCTCCACGCTGAAGTGGTACGGCCCGTCCACCTCCACGACGATCTTCGTCTTGCCCTTGACGACGAAATCCGGTCGAATCAAACCACCGCGCACGAGCTTCTCGGACTCGTACGGGACGCCCATCTCGTCCAAAGTGGCGCCCACAGCCTTCTGCAGCTTGCTCACGGTCGGGCCCTTGCCCTTGGTGGCCCTCCACGATGACTCCGCGGAGGCTGCGAGGTGCTCCCAGTTGCCTTTGAGCTCCGCGAACAGCGACGGCGAGTGCATCTCCACCGCCAGTATGGCCATGTAGATGGCGGAGAGGCCCTCGGGGGAAACCGAAGTCGCGCCCAGCGACGCGAGGTGCTTGCTCATCTGCCTCAGCACGCGCTCCCTGGCGCGAATGTCCAGCGCGTTCACCACCGGCACGTCGTCGTCCCTCGGTTGGGTCATGATCACGGCCGCGGACCAGAAACCCAGGGACAGGTCCTGGGGATAGAACTCGTCGGCTCGCGACAACTCGAGCTCGTCGCCGAACCGGTCCATCACCGCGAACGGCGGCGGAAGCGCCAGGGTGGCGTACGCCCACAGCGTCAGCGCGATGGGCGTGCCGCTGAACCGCGAGGGGCAGTCGACGATCCGCGATTGGAATCCGCGCAAGGCGCCCTCGCTCGGCCGGTACTTGAGCACGGCCGTCGCCCACAGGTACTGGGTGACCTCGTCGGGGGCGAGGTGATCCGTCTTCGGGCGCATCGCTTTTTCAAACCTCGCCATGGCGTCGGCGCCCGGATCGTACCCGCACCGCGTGAACGCCCACAGCACCATCAGCAGCTCCTTCGGCTTGAACTCACCGAGCCTGTCCTTGAAGTGGAGTTGTATCAGCGGGAGGACGTTTGTTGCGCCCGGGAGCTGAAGCGCGGCGTACGCGTAGACGGTGTTTGCGAGCACCTGCGAGTCGAACCTCGACATCTTCTCAATCACCGCCTCCTCAAAGTCCGCCTGGAACCGATCCCCTGGGGTGTGGTTCAGCTTTGCGAAGGCCCAAAGTAGGTTGGCAAAGTCCAGCGGGGTGAAGTCCTTGATCCTGACCACCGCCGCAGCCTCCACGGGCTCCAGCGCGGCCACCTTGCTCGGGGGCCGTTGATTCGCCCTCGCAACCTCCACCACGTCGCCGTCCAGCTCGAACCTAGTCTCGTACCGCGTGGGCTTGGCGGTCAAGGTGGCGATCGCCCAGGCGCTCAACGCCATGTCCCCAGAGGAGAACTCGTGCGCCCTGGCGGAGAACTCATCCACGAAGACGTCGAGTAAGTCCTGTCGCACCAACGCCTTGCCGCTGACGCCCGGCGCTAAGAGCCTGGCCAGCGCGCTGAACCCCTCGTCGCCAGAGTCGTCCAGGGAGCTGACGGGTAACCCGGGTAAGTCGCCGATGTTCACACCGTCCGCTTGTTGTTTGGCGTGAACCTTGGCGAGGCCCCACATGAGGTTGGCGATTTCGTTGGGCTTGAAGTTGTTCAAACCCGCGCGAGTCACGCTCTCCTCTGCGACGGCGGCGAGGAGCGGCGCCACCCTCTCCACCCGCCCATAGGCGCTCGCCACCATGGACAGCTCCTGCGGCTTGAGCAGACGCAGCTGCCGCCCGCACTGCGCTTCGAACAACCCGCGGAGCTCCAGCCCCGGTTCGTCCCCGAGCCGGGTCAGCGCCCAGAACATCATGGTGAGCTCGTAAGGCTTGAACCCCGGCGACGCGTCGGCGTCGTTCAGCCGTCCCCGTCCCCGATCCCTCCGTTGCCCGTATCCCCGCTTGGAATCCCGGCCGCCCGTCTTGGACGCGAACCTGCAGTGTTTCACCGCCGCGGCTTCGAGCGCGTCGCGCAGCCGCGGCGACGCGCGGTGCTCGAGCGCCGCGAACCCCCACAGCACGTTTGCCACTCCCTGCGGCTCGAGTTCATCCGCGACGTCCAGGAGCTTGGCCTCTAGGGACGTCCAGAACGAGGCGTCCGGGTCGCGTCCCGTTCGACCGAGCGCCCACGTCAGCGAGGATACCGCCCACGACGACATCTCCGGTAAGAGCGACTGGGCCTTGCGTTCCAGCCCGAGGTACCACTCGACGCCGTCCAGGGTGCCCCTCTCCCATTCTCTCACCGACCTGCCGAGTCGGCTGTAGGCGGTGGCGACGTTGATGGCGTTGAACGCCTCGGCGTTGCCGTTCTTCTCGACCACGAGCTTGATGTCGTCGATCTTGGTCGCCTTCGAGAGGTCCTGGTTGACGCCGATGCGCTTGGCAATCTCGGCGCTCATGTTTGGATCTCCCTCGCGTCCCCGGCCCCTTCCCCGTCCGCCCCGTCCCCCTCGACCGCCTCGAGCGCCGCGGCCTCGCCCGCCGCGGCCGCGGGTAGCCGCCCCGCGACCGCCTCGATCGTCCCTGCCGCGTCCCCCGGCCCTTTCCTCGGCCGCATCGCTGGTGGATGCGGGACTCGGCGGGGAGGATGCGGAAGGCGGGCGGCCCTCCCTCGGGGGCAATGTTCGTCTCGGAGGGCGTGTGCCCTTCTGAGGCGGGGTCTCACCCGCGCCCGCGGCGCGAGGGATCGTCGCCCGATCCGCCCGTGGGCGACGATGAGGGACCGGAGAGATCCTCATCGCCGCCAGTTGTGCGCACGTCGCCATCATCGCGCAGCCCCGCCGCCGCCGTCTAACAATGGCTGCGAGAAAAACGCGTCGCGTCTCTCAGGAGAGTCGCCTCGGTTCTTGCTTGACGAGAGCGGTTAAATTTTAGGCGCGAAACAGATCTGCGCGGGCGCCCACAACACGCGGCGATGGACAACCTAACCCATCTGCAGAGCCCGGAGGATACCAATGGGACCCTCAGCCCTCCGTTGAGCCCAAAATCGACCCCGGGTCCCTTCTCCCCCGGGTCGAACGGGGGCACGCCGGCCACGTCCCAGCCCAACACCCCCAGTAAGATCGGTAAGACATAATCTCTCAGATCCTCGACGACACCGCCTCGTCAAGCAGAGACATCGGACGACCCATTCGCTGACCAGACGCCACGATATCCCATCACCTCATATCCACAGGCGGCGCGGTCAAATCCAGCGGGTGGAAGAACCTGAAGCCCTACCCACTGGAACGGAAGTGGAACGAGCAGCTGCCGCTGGGCCCAAAGGATCGGCACCGGCACGGGACTCTGCCGAACGGCATGCGATACTACGTGCAGAAGACGCACAAGCCCAAGGACAGGGCCGCGCTCGCCCTGGCCGTCGACGTCGGGTCCATCGCGGAGACCGAGGAGGAGCGAGGCGTGGCCCACCTCGTGGAACACCTCGCCTTCAGGGCCACCGAGTCGAACGACAACTTCGCCATCGTCAAATTCCTCGAATCCATCGGAGCCGAATTCGGAGCCTGCCAGAACGCGTACACCTCCATGGACGAGACCGTGTACGAGCTCTTGGTGCCAATCGATAAACCGAACGTCCTGGAACAATCCCTGGACGTGTTCGCCGAGTTTGCGACGAAGGTTCGCATCAGCGACGCCGACGTCAACGACGAGCGCGGCGCGGTGATGGAGGAGCTTCGCATGGGCCGCGACGCTCGGGGCCGAGCCTCCGAGGCGTACTGGAAGATGCTCATGGCCGGCTCGTTGTACGCCACGCGTTTGCCCATCGGCCTGGAGAAGGTGATTCGGGAGGGTGACCCCGAGGTGTTTAGGAGGTTTTACAAGAAGTGGTACCGGCCAGAGCGCATGGCTTTGGTCTGCGCCGGCGACTTTGACAACCTCGGCGCGGTGGAGAAGCTCATCAAACAGGCGTTCGCCAAGTGCGTTCCATCGGAGGGTCAACCGAGGGTTAACCCGATCGTGGATCGTCCCCTCATCGCGCCGCACGTGGAGCCCAGGATCACGTGCATGGTGGACAGGGAGGCGACAAAGACTTCGGTGACGGTGACGTTCAAGTACGAGGCTTCAGAGTGCGCCACCCCGTCGGGTTTCTTCACCAAGACGATCGAGGACTCCTTCAAGCTGGCGCTGGACAACAGGCTGTACAAGATCATGCGCCGGGCCGATCCCCCGTTCTTCTCCGCGGCGTGCTCCATCGAGGAGGCGACCAGGACCACGACGATCTTCAGCCTGCAAATCGTCTGCGAGGAGGGCAAGGCGAGAACGGGCCTCGAGGCGGGCCTGCGCGAGATCACCCGCGCCAGGCTGCACGGCTTCAGCGAGCAGGAGTTGCGCATCGCGAGCGCTAAGCAGCTCGCGGACGCGGAGCAGCTCTTCATCGAGCGCGATCAGACCTACTGCACCTCCCTCAGGGACGAGCTCGTCGGTCACTTCCTCAGGGGCGAATTCGTCGTCGGCGCCGAGGAGGAGGCGCGAATCACCCGCGCCTGCGTCGAGCGCGTCAAGACGTCCGACCTGAAAGAGTTCGCCAAGCGGCTCAACGTCAACAACTCGTGCGTCATTCGTGCCATGGAGGGACGGGCGCGGACCACGGAGAAGGACATCTCGGGCGCCATAGACAAGGTGCAACGCGAGGAACACGCCGGGGCCGTCACCGAGAACAAGATGTTCAACGTCCCGGAGCGGCTCATCGAGGAAGAATCCCTCCCGCCGGCCGGGAAGCTCGAGGGCGAACGTAAGTTCCCAAAGCTGGGTTTCAAGCTCGTGCAGCTGTCCAACGGCATGCAGGTGGCGATGAAGCAGACGGACTTTTTGGACGACCAGGTGCTGGTGCGGTGCTTCGCGCGGGGCGGCTTGAGCGAGGTTGAGCAGAAGGACTACCTCGACGCGCTCTACGCGAACACGATCGCGTCCGAGCTCGGCAGCTACGGCGTCAAGCCCGAGGTGCTCGCGGACATACTCGCGGGTAAGCGGTGCGACGTCGCGGCCAAGACTGGCACCTACTACCGCAAGGTTGACGGCGAGGCGAGCCCCACGGATATCGAGAGCACCCTGCAGCTCATCCACATGCTCTTCACCTCGGACGTGAAGGACATGCTCGTCCCCGAGGAGCTCGAGGCTGTGCTTCGCATGCAGGAGGAAGCCATCCGCAACCGAAGCAGGGACCCGGTGTCCATCTACAACCAAACCATACGGCACCTGGTGTACGGTAAATCGTTCCAGAGCCGGCCGCTACGGGTCAAGGACGTTCGCAGGATGAAACCCGCCAAAGCTTGCGAGCACTTCAACGACAGCTTCCGCGATCCCTCCGAGTTTACCATGATGCTCGTCGGCGCCTTTGACGAAAAGAGGGTCCGTCCCATGATCGAGAAGTACCTCGGGTCGATCCAGCCGCTGCCAACGCCCAAGGGCAGGACGCCGCGGGTCACCCCGGCGCCGTTCAAGTTCCCCCGCGGTGTGGTCAACAAGGACCTGCGGGTGCGCATGGTGGAGCCCATGGCGCAGGCCTCCATCACGTTCCCGGTGAACATCCCGAACCCCGACTACGACCACAAGACGGGCCAGGCTACCCCTAGTCTCGAAGGGTCCATAGGGCTGACCCGCGAGAAGCTCACGTGCGTCTTCGCGTCCAGCATCATCGAGCGCAGGTTGCTGGCGCTGCTCCGGTTCAAGTTTGGCGAGATTT
>Ga0209666_1002423_pt1 | contig 13931 bp, 15 predicted proteins | sample SaaInlV_125m_DNA_FD_184679 | JGI IMG/M metagenome (GOLD analysis project Ga0209666, IMG submission 184679) | Marine microbial communities from expanding oxygen minimum zones in the Saanich Inlet - Saanich Inlet SI037_S3LV_10m_DNA (SPAdes)... | ecosystem: Environmental > Aquatic > Marine >...
ATATGGATTTACAAAAATTCCGTCGATACTTTACAGTATTAGCTGTATCTTTAATATACTTTGCATTTGCTATATTATCCTGGAATCTTAATCCATATATAAATCATACAAATATTAGTTTCTTTAAAACAGTTACAATTATGTTACATAGCATGGCTACTTTTATTACCAACTGCTCTAATATTATTATATATACTTCTATTTAAAAAAATTGATATGAATATTTAGTATATTTAAATATTAAAATGCAAAATAATACCTACAATAACTGTTTTAAACTAAGAGAAAATCCCGACACGGCAAATGCGGGTAAAAAATGGGAAAGTGACGATGATATAATATTATCAAAATTAGTAGAAACATCTATATCATATTGTGACATAGCTAAACAATTAAAAAGAACAGAAGGTAGTATTAGAGCACGCGTTATTGATAAAATAATTTATCCTCAATATAATGATAATAAAGAATTATTAAATGAATTAGCTGATAAATATAGATTTCATAAAGATTATTTGAAGAAAAAAATTGAAGAAAAAAGCAATCCTACGATTAAAAACGGTGTTGAAATTAATAAAAATAATATTGAATTATTAAATAATATACTTGATAAAGCAGCTATTCTAGATAAATTAAATAAACAAGAAATTTTATTAAATGAAATTAATAATAAATTGGATAAAATTTTGAGTACATAATTCTCTAAATCTCTTGAATTTCTTAAACTTCTTGAAAATTATAAAAAAATAAGATTATGTACTCTTTTTCTTCTTCTTTGGTTTAGATTTTTTTTTAGCTTTTTGTTTCATTAATGCTTTATAATCTCTAATAGTAATTAGCTTACCTTTATGTCTAACATATTCCTTGCGATCTCCTGGTATTTTATAGATTACCATCATTTTGCCTAGAACTTCTCGTTTTGAATGTTTTTTGCCACCCTATTGTAGTTGTACTTGTACTGTATTTAATTTTTCTTTTAAAGTTTTTAAAAATTTAAAAAGCACCCCACCCCCACCTTTTTGTTGTTTAGCTTTTTGACTTGTTTACTTACATTTTTTTTAACATTACCTTTCTTTGGCATTGTTAGCAATTTCTCTAATATATAGATATAATATTTAATTTTCATATAGATTCTGGTTTGGCAAAGATACCTAGAACAGAATTGTTCTGATTTTTTAAAAAATTGATAGCTACTCGGGTGTATACACGGGTATCACACTTTCAAGTATGACTGAACAGAACAAGTTCAAGCTTTGCATCCTCCCTACCCAGATGGGTAAGACCTTTGTTACCATCAACAAAATCTTAGAGGAAATTAAGCATGATCCCACGAAAGGCAGGAGTGTTCACTTTGTTCTCACCATGAACACTCTCCTCAACAATAAACAGTTCGCGAACAGACTTAGTGACATTAAACAAGAACATGGTGAAAATTCTGTTGCTATTTTCGCTTCTACCTATAAGGGAGATTTAACTCACATTGATAGCCTCTGTAAGCTTATCAGCTTTTCCAAGGATCCGGCCAAAATGCCCAAAATTATTGTTGCATGCAGTAATTACAGGCGTTTCGATGACTGCTTCAAATACATGGAGTTTCTCAACAACAACGAAACAGCTATCATGCGTAGCTTCGTGTATTTTGATGAGCTCCACAAGTATATCAAGTCTAAGAAGGCCAATATCCGCGGAAATATTGAGAAAATGGATGATTACGACATTGTTCATGGTATCATGGCAATGACGGCTACTCCTGATGTTCTCTGGAATAAATCCAACGAAGACCCTGATGACTATTGGAGCAAAATCACTATTATTAACATAGCAGAACATAACGAAAACAACTACTTTGGTTGGGAAGATATGGCATTTTATCACCCCAAGTTTGTTCTGGAAGATGATTCAAACGAAGAAGACCTTTATTATAGTGAGCTATACAACATCAAATATGCCGAAGATATAATTTACAAGAATCCGGAGATCTTAGCCGAAGGTTCTCGTAGTTTTATTCCAGCTACGCGTAAACGCAAAACTCACAACATGATTCGTTCAATGGTCATGCGTGTAAATCCCGATACAGTAGTAGTAACACTAAACGGGGTTGAAAAAAATATTTGCTATCTTGATAAAGAAGGCAAAATCGCAAAGATTGATTTGGTAATCAAATCAGGAGAATTAGGAGACTTAATAGCATTACACCTTCATGAAAACATGATATTCAATAGACCATTAGTTGTTACGGGATATCTTTGTGTGGGGATGGGACAGACGCTCGTTTCAAAGGACCTTGGTGCTTTTACAACTGCCATCTTTGGATATAGCAAAATCACTAATGATAATCTATATCAGTTATTTGGTCGTATTACTGGGCGTATTAAGAGTTGGGTACATAATCCCATTAAAACTCAGGTATTCTGTTCTAGGATAAATAGCACGATATGCAAGAAAATGGAAGAATGTGCTAAGAATATCGTAGCTAAGCATAACGGCAAACAATTGGCTAACGATAAATATCGCGAGCCGATTAACGAAGATAAAGATATCATCAAAAACTTCGCAGGCATCAATATTCTTGAAGACTAATACCTAATGACAAACAATGGAGCAGTAGATTTCTTAGCAGGTAATATATATTCTATGTTTTTATTTATTTCTTCGAATAGCAAAGTGCCCTTATAGTCTTTTATATCATCTTCATCTTGTTTTATATATTCATTTGTTATTTTTTTATATTCTTCAATGAAAGAACATAATTCCTGATTATATAAATTTAATGTACTGCCATTTTTTAGCTTATAATTTTTAAGTTTTTTTGCAATATCCAATACAATAGCAAGCCTATCTGATTTATTGTTATAATTTCTCATAATAATAATTAGTAATATTTATGTTTAAATGTTATATATTGTCGCTTTCTAATTTTCTGTATTTTTTTATTGTATTTAAATCAAATAATGTTCCACTACTTATATTTTTATTCTTTCTATATAAAATATCATCTGATTGCGATAGTTTATTAAATGAAGTGTAATTATCAATAAAATGCTTACTAGTATTTGAAATATTACTTCCACTACTATTAGCCCTGCTAAGACTTTTAACATAAGTATTATCACGACGATATATTTTTGATATTTTATGATCTAATTTTTTATATTAGCCATTAACTTATTTAATTTTCTAAATAACAAAGATACAAATATAATATTTAGAAGGTTAAATGATATAATAATATATATTATATTATATATTAATTACGTATTTATTTTATGTATTCTATTTGTGATAGATTATATCTAGATATTCATAAAAATGAAGAAGAAACCTTAAAATTTATTAAAAATAGCAAGGATTATATTACTTCAACTGAATTTCATGAATTATATATGCCATTAAAAAATGACTATGGACCAATAAATATTTGTTGTATTATAAATTTTTGTGATTTCATTGATGACAAAATGAGAAGCACACAACTTTTACATAGAAATATCGTTTATTATGTTTATTTATTAAATGATAGAAATAATGCTTATTTATTAAATGCTGTTTTTATGATGGGATGTTATTTGATAATAAAAAAAAACTATTGTGTTGACAAGGTTATATTTGATATTTTGCATATATTTAATGATCATTCATGCTATTTTATAGATTGTGTATCTGAATGGGGTGGGTATTATTCTTCAATAATAGATTGTTTAAGAGTAATTAGTTTTGTATATAAAAATGATATTGAAGATTTAAATAACTTTAATATTGAAGATTATGAATATTTAACAGATTATTCTCAAAGGGATATGAATATAATTGCTAATAAATTTATTGCGATGAGATGTCCTTCGCAAAAAAACATATATGATGTATGTAAAGAGCTTAAAAAAAGAAACGTTAAATTAGTTGTAAGGTTAAATGAGGATAATAATTACGATAGTAAAATATTCGTGAATCAAGACATAGATGTACTAGATTTATATTTTGATGATTATTCTGTTCCGTCAATAAAAATAATTAAAAAGTTTATGAACGCAATTAATAATATCGAATATTTAGATAAAGTTGCTATTCATTGTCGTGCTGGTCTAGGAAGAACTGGTATATTAATTTGTATTTGGTTAATAATAAAATTAAATTTTAAACCGGTGGAAGCAATTGCATATATTAGAATAATGAGACCGGGGTCAATAATGGGTAGCCAAGGATTCTTCCTTGAATCAATAGAATATTTCAAAAAATTTATTTGATATATCTTTGATATGGCAATACAATTTCATATTCTTCATTTGTATTTCTTACAATATCCAAACTATTATCTCTTTTATTATATTTTTTTTTATAACTATTATTAGATTTATCACTATTATTAGATTTATCACTATTATTAGATTTATCACTATTATTAGATTTATCACTATTATTAGATATAACTGAGTTTGCTTTACGACCTCTTGATTCGGTATATTTTATTTTTTGTTCTTTATCGGTTTTATCAGATTCATTATCTGAACTTTGAAATATGCTATCTTTTATATCATAAGATGATTGCTGCTTTTTAATATTTCGCGATTTGATGCTTTTTCTTTTAAGAGAATTCCATAATTTTATTAAATAAAATCCATTTTCTTCTTCATACAACTCATTTTTTGAATTATGCGTTACATATAAGTTAATATCTTTCATACAATTCAACTACTTATAATTGATATTATAAAGTGTCATATGTTTAAATAACGGTTTCATAACAATATAAATGTATTTATCATGAATGTTATAACACCACATATGTTTATAATTTTTAAAGAAGTCTGATCATCATATTGTATAAATATAATATTTCCTATAATTCCACCAATGCTACCAAACGAAGCTATAATTCCTAATATTACACCCATATTTGAAGAATCCATATGTGGGATTATACCAATAATAGTGCCTTGCAATAAATTATTGCTAAAACTCCATAATATTATTAATAATAATAAATGTGTATATTTTTCATCATTACTATTTAAACTTTGCATAAAATTGTTTAATATTAATCCACATAATACAGTACTCGTTATAAATATAAGTATTATTTTTATTTTTCCAATAATTTTAAAGAGTTCATAATTCTTATCAGATATATAACCGCCTATTGGGCGACCTAATAAATTTATTGCTGAAAATGCGAATACTAATAATATTTTTTTATTAAGAGATATACTATCGTCTATTTTTAAAAGTATTGGTAAATTTGAATATATTGTCAATTCAATACCAAAACTGTATAAATATGTTAAACAAAGTGCTAATAATTTAATATTTTTAAATACATTAAGGCATTTTGCTTTTGAAAACGAAATATCAACAACAATATTCTCAATATTTATATTATTATCTAATGAATAATTTGTATTACCATTACTATATATTGTATTATCTATATTATCTATATTATCTATATTATCTATATTATCTATATTATCTATATTATCTATTTCATTATATTTCTTCTTCAATTCAATATAATTTCCATACGGGCAATCGTCGGATAAATAATAAATAGGGTATATTATAAATAACAATAAAATATAAGGCCAATATATATAGTAATTTAAATATTTTTCATTAACATTAGATATTATAGTATAATTTATAATATATATCATTCCAATACCAAAATTTCCAATACCACCTAAGATACCTGTTGTTATCCCTAATATATTTGTATCAAACATTGTAATTACCCATAGTTCAGATAATACAAATCCACCAGATATTACTCCATTAAAAATCTGTAATATAGGATAATCAAATTTAATATTTAAAATTCCAAATAATATAGATAATAATAGTAGAACGCAATAAGATATTCTTATTCCTATTCTGTCTGCAACATAGCCAAAAATAGCACGTGATATTGTTGAACCAATATATAAATATATAGTAGTATATCTTAACTCTTTCCTAATTATATCATTTTTCAATTCATTATAATAAGATGATTTAATATAATTAAATGATATTAAATGAAATTGTGTTAAGAATATTAATATTATTAATAATAACGATAAATGGAATGCTCGCGAATGAGGGCGTTTTAATGATAATATGGGAATAATATTATTAGTAGTTTCTTCATATATTATATTTTTTGCGTTATTCCATTTTAATAATGCCTTGCATCTACCATTATTAATATTATAACATGGATACTGCCAGTCCTCTAATTTCCATAACATGTTTCAATTAATACATCTTCTCTATATATTAAATCAATTTTAAATAAAATTATTAGCATAAATAACTAGACGCATTTGTTCAGGTCTAAAAAAAATTGATAGCTTTATGTAGCCATAAGTGCAACATAAATCATGTCTGCTAATTCCGCCACAACTGCTGCTGCCGCCACCATCGCCAATATGGAATGCCTTGTTTGTGTCTCCGAAGTATCTAAGTCACAGATCCATAAATGTCCTCATTGTGAGTTTGAGTGTTGTACCGCTTGCATCAAGTATCATATCAACACTTCGCAGAAGACAGAGAAGAACTGTATGAACTGCAAGAAGAAGCTTCCGAGGTCTACTCTTGTTAGTTTCCTTGGCAAGTCATTCGTCGACAAGCTTTATCGCACGGATATCAAAGAACTTGTCTTCAAGGAAGAGATGATCCTTGTTCCACGCTCTCTACCTGAGGTCAAAAAGCGCAAGGATATTCGGGCAATTAAGGAAAAGATTTCAACAATTGAAAAAGACTTTGAGAAAGAAGTAGATGAGAAAAAGTTTATCCCAGGAACTCTTGAAGATTTTGAACACAAGGGTCTCATTGGAGGTCGCATTCGCTTCTACTATTCACAACTTGACGTTTTGAAGGGTATTACAGTCCAGCAGCGCGCAATCAAGCAATACAAGTATCCTTGTGAAAACAATGACTGTAACGGATTTGTTGATGCTAATTGGATGTGTTCAATCTGCGACAAGGAGACTTGTAAGCATTGTAGTACAATCAAACAAGATGGTCATGTATGCAAACAAGAAGATATTGATACAGCTGAACTCATTAAGAAGGATAGTAAGCCATGCCCTAAATGTAACATTTCTATAATGAAATCTTCGGGATGTGATCAGATGTGGTGTGTGTCGTGTCATACTACTTTTGATTGGAAGACAATGCAGATAAAAACTTCTGGAATCCTTCACAACCCAGAGTATTTCAGGTATATGCGCGAGAATGGCATTGCAATCCCTCGCAATCCCAACGATAACTTGTGCGTTGATGAGTACGAAGAGGCATACAGAGCTCTTACAACTATCAATGCAAGCTACATAAAAGAAGAAAAGAAACGAAAGGATATGAAGAAGCGTATTGAAAAAGGTAAGGATGAATTGGCTAAATATTACCTCACCTACAATCTTCAATCGCGCGGTACCAAACCATCGGATAAATTGAACATTGCTGCAAAAGATTATGCTGATCGTTTAACAAATGAAGCAATTGAGTATGCGAAAAAGTATACCATACTCTCTGTTATAGACATCGAGTATATGAAAAGCCTATTCACATTTTATCGCGATATTAACCACCTTGAATCCGTTGAGATGAGACAGATGCAAAGCAAAATAAATAATGCCGAGGTTTGGAAGGACAACCAGCGCGTCAATTATCTTGACAAGCAAGTATCAGAAGCCAAGTACAAATCTGACCTGATTAAGCAACATAAAGAGTTGGAATATCTCGAAGAATCAATGGGATATCATACTACTATTGTCGATGCATCAAAGGCTTACTTCATCAGTAAGATCAACGATCTTCAAGGAGAAATTGATGCTGCCGTCGAGAAGAAGGAGGTCATGAATATTGATGTTTGTGAGCGACTTGGAAGACTCAGGGAGTTTACCAAAGAGGTATCGCGCAACAGCAATAAAATGAAAGGTGTATATGGATACAAGAGAGGTGACTACATCCCACGCCTTTTAAAAATCACACCAACACCCGTTTCTGTTGACACTAAATAGACACAACGATACCAAATCCATATTGTTTATATTTTTTATATATTTAAAATAAAAATTGAATAGATATTTTTATATTTATAAAGAAAGAGAAATGCAGAAAAATTGTGATATAGGCAAGGAAATAAATCCAAAAACAGGTAGATGCGTAAAAATATGCAAAGAAAATCAAAAAAGAAATCAAGAAACTGGTAAATGTGAAAAAAGCGGATGTCCAGAAGGTAAAATAATCAATCCTAAGACGGGTAGATGCATTAATGGTACTGGTATTAAAACCCCAGTAATAGATCATAAGATTGAAATCATTAAAAATCTAAAAATTCTAGAAGAATATGAAACATTAAATAAACAACCTTATAAAGCACGTGCATATAACAAAGTAATAAGTTCTATTGAATTATCTACTGATAATCACGACACTTTTGAAAGTTTTAGCAATATTAAAGGTATTGGTGATAAAATTAAAGATAAAATCAAAGAATATTTTGAAACTGGTAAAATAATTGCAGTAGAAAATGCACTAAACGATAAAACGTTTTCATTAAAACGTAAACTTTCTAATCTTTATGGTGTAGGTCCTGTTAAAATTATAGATATTATGAAAAAGGTGGAATCATTTGAAGAACTTAAAACAAAACCTGAGTTGCTTAATGATAAACAAAAAATAGGCTTAAAATACTATGATGATATGTTACAAAGAATCCCTATGTATGAGGGAAAAAAACATTATAGTATAATTAATAAAATATTTAATAAAACCTATTCCAATATAGAGTTTGAATTGGTTGGTAGTTATAGGCGCAAAAACATTGATATGGGTGATATTGATATTTTAATTAAAAATAGACCAGATTTGGAGCTTAAAAATCTAATTAATGAGCTAAAATTATCAGGCTATATTATAGAAACGTTAGCAAATGGTAAAAACAAATTTATGGGTTTATGTAAGATAGCACCAGAGTTACCTGCGCGACGAATAGATATATTGATAGCAGACTCTTCATATTATTATTTCGCATTGCTTTACTTTACAGGTTCATATCAATTTAATATATATATGAGACGCATTGCTTTGCGAAAGAAATTATCATTAACGGAATATGGTTTTAAGGATAAAAATAAAAAAATAATAGATACGACTGCTGATATAAAATCAGAGAAAGATATATTTGAGTACTTGGAGATACCTTATGTATTACCAGAGAATAGAAATATTAAATTATAGAACTTTGGTGAAAATAAATAAACAATTTTTTCACACATAGTATTATAGAAAAGATGCTAGTTTACTTTCCGTGGTTACATCAAAAGAATAGGGTTTTAACTTCAAGAACTTTGGAATATGATAAATTGGATAAATTAAGAGAATGGGTTATATCTCAAAATCCATCCAAAGACAAGTCTACACATTGGTGGTATAGTAAATTGCCGTCGGATATTTGTTTAACCTTTTCTAAAATTGCAATGAGCGATACTATCATTAAGATGTTCAAAGATACTTTAAATGAAAATTATTGTATTGATATCTTAAATGATATGAATGAAATATATGTCACGGCACCTACGAAGGTTAAGGATAGTAATACATCAGATACAATATTCTATACTCGCCATATAGACGGGCCATATTATCTTTTTCCATTTGCATCTTGTTATAGATTAATTATAGGGTTAGATGATAATAGCAATGTAATAACTTGTTTTAATATGGTACCTGAAAACAAAATTGTTAAAAAAGGAGATATAGTAGCATTTGATTTTCATCGCGAATGCCATTATATATATACGGATAATGATAATTTTCAAGATGAATTAAGAGTGATTATGAAAGTACATTATTGTGTTTATTCACGATGGGCATATTATTTTGGTAAAAGTCTTGGCATATTATCAATATATTATAATAAAAGTTTTAGACAGTTATTCTTGTTTACACTTATATCTAATAAAATCTATAAAAGTTATTTATCAACTTTGATGATAAATATAACAAAAATAGTACATGATACTGAGTATTATATTGGATATAATAATATATCATTTATATTAATATTGTATTATATATCATATCTAACCGATTATACAGTTTTTTTGTTTGGCAGTAGCTTTATACATTATTTCCGCAAAATAGACAGCATTAAGAATAATTGTGATAATTTAGTATTAGATCGCGATATTAGATTTTATTATGCTATATATACATTACAATTGTATTATATATATTATACAAGTATAAATGCGAACACTTTGATATTTTCACAATTATTAAATACTATATTATATGTTTTGAAGGTTGATAGTTTAAGTAATATTATTAAGATATATGAGCTATTTACATTGTTATTGATATATTTTGCTAATGATGCCGGTAGTGTAAATTATATTTTTTTCCATCTACATCTAATAATGAATTATATGGAATATCAAATGATAGTATATTAAAAAGAGTACATAATTTTATTTTTCTAAGGATTTTATAAACTTAGAGATTTTCAAGAAATTTTATAAATTATGTACTCATTTTTATAGATATATGGATATAAAATTCAAAAAATACACTTTGAAAAATGGGATAAAAGTTATGATAATACCATTAGACACTAAATTAACACATATATCTGCAAATTTTTTATTGGGATTTAATCACGAATCAAAAAAAATCACCGAATTAACACATTATTACGAACATTTATTAGGTGCCTTAACATCGAAGAAATTTAAGAACTCACAAAAAGTATCTAATGAAATATCAAGAAGAGGCGGTTTTACCAATGCTTATGTTAATAGTTATGAAATGTCTGTCTATATAAATGGGTTGTATAATGATCTAGAATACTATATGGATATATTATCAAATAGTATAAATAATTTTTATATAGATAAAAATATAGCAAAAAAAGAGAAAAATGCTATTGTACAAGAATTAAATAATAATATTGCCGGTGTAGAATACGATTTTGATAATAAAATATTTAAATATTTTCACCCTAAATATTATTATATGCGTGACTTGAAACACCATATCAAAACAGTTAGAACATTTACATTATCGCATGTTCAAAAATTTATTAAAAATAAAGTATGTTCAAAAGATATCGTATTAAGTATAACTTGTCCTTTAAATAAATTGAGGGAAACGAAAAATAATATTGATAAATATTTTGGAAAAATTAAGAGAAATAATAAATGTAAAAATATATACCCAATATTACAACATAACAATAAAGAATTCAAAATAATACATGTAGAAAATAAACATAATGATAATGTGATTGTTAGGATTTACGTTTATAAAAATATAGAGTTCATGTCGAAAGAAAATATTATATTGGGTTTATTAAAAAATATATTGTTCAATTTTGAAACAGGCATATTTTATAAAATATTAAGGACAAAACTGGGATTAATATATAAAACAGGCATATCATATGATATAGATATCATGAATTCTAAGGCATCTTATTATTTTATATATACACAATGTGAAGCGAAAAATTTACCGTTATTAATTAGTGAAATAATAAAAATACTAAGTACTTATAAAATAACAAATAAAGATATCAGTAATTCAAAGAATAGAAATAAGGTATCGTATGAAAATAAAAAGTTTTATGATTTAACATCATATAACTATGAATATAAAACACATATGATGTATGATAAAAAGTTTATAAGTAACGAAGAATACTTTAAAATGGTAGATAATATAAGTGCAAATGATGTCAAAGATTTTTATGATACTTTTAAAAACGATATATTAAGTAAAGGGATATTATTTTACTATTCAAGAAAAAACATTAATAAAAGTATTGATAAATATGTAAAAAAAAGTGTAATTAAAAATAAATATAAAATGCTATATATATAGAAAAGAAAATGAATACAATATATTTTTATATGTATTTGACAATAGTTATACTGTCAACATTTACATTTACATTTTTAAGATGTATTCACGGGCTAACTTACTTTGACGAATTTTTCTATCCAAATCCCAATAATAATATATTTGAAAATAAAATATATTTATCATCGCATATTATAATTAACTTTGCGATTGGATATTTGTTTGGTTTCGAAGTGATATTAGGAATATTAGTAAAAATAGCTATATTTGAAGTTTATTTATATTTCACAGAATACTGTGATGTATTTAAAACGGCTAAATTAGCTAATTTAATAATTATAGTAATTTTATCCTTACTCGCTTACACGACAGGAGCTTTAACTAAATTAACGTTAACATAGTAACATAGATTAGCCGATATCATGTTCTATTTTCGCCTTAGCATAAGCTCTCATTACATTTTCTGCTGTTGCAATTGGTAAGATATAGTCTTTGGCAGCATAAAACTCCGGATTTTTTCTTGAATCTCTATTTATAAGAGTTCTTAGCGCATTCATATCATGTAACTTATAATAAACATGAATAACCTCATTATTTTTATCCATTAATTGTAAAAATACTGAAGATACAATTTTATTAATACCATCAGGCATATAAAAACTATTGGGATATGTGAAAACAGTATTTATAACACCTGAACCAGTTATATCAACTCTATTTGGTGTATTTTCGAAAGCGATTTCGTTATTTGGAAATGGTAAACCGGAACCAGAATAATTAGACATTCTATCAATGGGATTTGGAGCCATTAATACTATATTTTTGTATTGTCCAGGATTTTTAACATTTCCAGTTAGTTTAATTTTGGAATAATCGTTATAATATGTTACTTTTAAGTTTATATGTTGATCATTAAAAATCATTATTATATATCTCTATAATGTATATATAGAATTATTTATGATTTAATTAAAAATAATTTATAGATGTACTCTGGTGCTTGTACCAAGACCAAATTTATTAACTTCAATCTTTTCACAGCTTGTGGGAGTGCATTTAACAACATATCTTTCCGGATACATCGTGCCAGGATCATCAAAGGGTCTATTGCATGGTGCACAAGGAGCTAAGCGATCAAATACATTTAATCTATTGCGTTCCATTAATTTTTCGGCATTCTCTTGTAAAAAAACTCTGCTTTCATAGCTACTTTTTATCATATTATTTTTTGATACATCAGTCATTAATTCAGAATTTACCATGCATCTTGGGCGATAATCAGTAAAAGATCTTCCGTCAGCCATTTTTATAGGACAATGAGGTTTTGGTTCCGTAGTAGAATGAAAACTCATTATTGTAATTATCTATACAATTACAATATTTTTTTATTTTTCCTTTTTAATATTATCAATAATACGAGATATTAATACAGATTTTATACCCTCGCTATTTAATGAATAAATCTTGCATTCTTCGCGTAATTTTTCTAAATTCATTGCCTTATATTTTTTACTTAATATCTTATCGTCTTCATTATTGAAAGTTATATCAGATGTTATTGATACGTTATCATTATTATCAGCTAATTCTATATTAGATGCTTCATTTGTTTTAGTTATATTTTCTATATGTGAAACAAGCTCTTCTTCTTCTCTGCCTTCATTTTCCTCTTCACAATCTACTCCTTCACCTATTTTTACTGGCTCTTCCTCACATACGTCAATAATAGTTATATCAACATTATTTTCAATATCATCCATAATATAATCCTCTTCATCAGTATTCTTAGGAATATTGCACACGTTATCATTATTATCACAATTACTTCTTTTTATATTATTCTTGAATACTTCTTTCATTATTGCATCGGATTTTTCTAAATTTTTAGATAGTTGTTCAGACCTATCTTCCTTTTTAATTATATTAACACGCTTTTCTAATAAGAAATAATTACCTTCTAAGATAGTTAATTTTCTCCATAAAAACATCAATAAAAATACTAGTAGCGCAATAACAAATACACTTATATAAGTTTGATTAAATAAGAAACTATACATTATTTATTAAAATTATAACATATTTTGTTTTTCATT
>Ga0209666_1002425_pt1 | contig 13925 bp, 5 predicted proteins | sample SaaInlV_125m_DNA_FD_184679 | JGI IMG/M metagenome (GOLD analysis project Ga0209666, IMG submission 184679) | Marine microbial communities from expanding oxygen minimum zones in the Saanich Inlet - Saanich Inlet SI037_S3LV_10m_DNA (SPAdes)... | ecosystem: Environmental > Aquatic > Marine >...
CCGCGCGAGCCGCCTTCGCCGCCGCCTTCGCCGCCGCTTTCTCCTCGCGGACCCGCGTTTCCTCAGCCAGGCGCGCCGCCTCCGCGCGCGCCTCCTCCTCGGCGGCGCGCCGCGCGGACGCAAGCTCCTCGGTTCGGATCATCGCGTCGCGCTCGGCTCGCGCAGCCTCCGCTGCCGCCTCCGCCGCCTCCGCGCGCGCGCGCGCCGCCGCCGCCGCCTCCGCCTCCGCGCGCGCCTGCGCCTTGGCGACGAGCTCCGCCGCCTTCGCCGCCGCGAGCAGCGCGCCATTCTCGGCGCGCTCCTGGTCGCGCGCGCGGCGCTCTTCGTCGGCGGCGTCAGCCTCGACCGGTTCCGGGCTCGGCGGGCGTTCAGTCTCGCGCTCGGGTTCACGTTCCCGTTCCCGTTCTTCGGGTTCGTCGCTCGCGCCTTTCGGCGACCGGGGCGCCGACCTCGGGCCCGCGTCTGGGGTGGCGAAGTCGGCATCAACCAAGGCGTCGGCGGGCACAACCACGGGCACGCGCGGCATCGGCGCCGTCTCCGTCGCCGAGAGGTCCATGTCACTCGGGCTCGCGTCACCTCGCCGCTTCTCGTCCGTGTCCTGCTGCGACATGTAAATGGTCGGCGACTCCAGCCTCTCGACCCGGGAGTCTCGGGACGAAGGCGCTTCCAAAACGTCGGGGCTGACGTTCTCCTTCGCCGCCATGGCTTCCTGCATCTCGCGCAGCCTGGCTTGTTTCCGCGCGCGGTCGCCGGGGGTCATGCCGTCGCGGGACATCAGGCGCGCCAGGAGCTTGGACGTCGAAGGAGGTGTGGTGTCGGGCAAGGGGCCGGGAGGGAGCTCCGCGCGGAGCTTCGCGCCCGCCGCGCGCTTCTCCGCGCGCTTTTCCTCGGACAAGGCGTTCGCGCGGAACTTGCGCGCGGCCAGAAGAGCCGTGAAGTTGGCGCCCGATCCGGGCGCGGCAGCGCCGTCGCCGGGGGACGCCGACCTCGCCGCGGGGAGGGGCATGTCGCGCGGTCTCGGCGGTGCGTGTCGGCCGATAGACGCGGTGTGCGCTCACCTCAGACGCGCGCCGCGCTGTGACATGCGCCGCGAGACTCGCAACGTTCAAAAAGGGCCGAGAAAACAACGTCTCGGAAGACGCGCACCTGTCGCCGACAGTCTCATAATTTCGCCTCGGCAAAGATGATGCAACCCTGGTCTGTGACTCGTCTTTTGCCTCGACAAGGTGGGCACCCGGTTCTGAAAAAGGTTCTTTTTGCGCGTGTCTTTTCCGAGCCCCGTCCCATACACCGCAGCGCACGCGAGTCCGGGCTCGCGGCGAGCGTTTGGGTGCGGGGTGCGTCGCGTCGCTCGCGACACGGCTCGACCCACGGCGCGCGGGCGACGCGTCCCGGCGAAATCCCGCGGAAGCGGCGAGATTCGCCGTCTTCGGGGTACTCGAATTGCCCTCGAAGCGACGCGGCGAGGACGAGCGCGTGTTCCCGACAGTGCGAGGCGAGGCGGGAGACGCTTCCGGCCGCGCACGAGCGTCGTTGGCGGCGCACCTGTAGACTCGGCCCTTCCACGTACCCCTTCGCGCGCGCCTAACGTCGACGATGCCCATCTCCTCGCGCAAGATCCGCGTGGGCGTCTGCGCCATGGACAAGAAGGCGCGTTCGAAAGCCATGAGCGAGATCTTGACGCGTCTGGAGAAGTTTGGCGAGTTTGAGATTGTCGTCTTCGGGGACGACGTCATCTTGAACCAGCCGGTGGAGCTGTGGCCGAAGGTGGACGCGCTGCTCTCCTGGTTCTCGGACGGGTTCCCGCTCGCCAAAGCCGAGTCGTACTCGAAGCTTCACCACCCGATATACATGGTGAACGACCTGAACCGGCAGTGGGATCTGCTGGACCGCCGCGTGGTGTATAAGATTTTGAAGGCGCACGACATCCCGACGCCGCCGCACATCGTGGCGAACCGGAACGACCCCGCGCCGGCGGGCACGATGCCGACGCACGCGGTGGACTTCGAAGCGGAGAACTTTTTCGAGTACGAGGACTACGTCGAGGTGAACGGCGAGCGCATCGATAAACCGTTTGTCGAGAAACCCGCCGACGCCGAGAACCACAACATCTGCATCTACTACCCGCACGCCGTCGGCGGCGGTTACAAGGCGCTGTTCCGCAAAGTCGGCAACCAGGCGAGTAAGTACTACCCGCCGCCGGTGCTCTCTTCCGAGGACGCGCAAAAAGGGGACAAAAAGCCGTACGCCCTCGTGAGACGAGACACGTCGTTCATCTACGAGAACTTCATGAGCACCGGGGGCACGGACGTCAAGGTGTACACCGTGGGTCCGAATTACGCGCACGCTGAAGCTCGAAAATCGCCCGTCGTGGACGGCCGCGTGCAGCGCGACGCCAACGGCAAAGAAGAGCGGTTCCCCGTTTTGCTCACCCCCGAAGAGAAGGAGATCGCCAGGCGCGTGTGTTTAGCTTTCGGGCAGATGGTGTGCGGGTTCGATTTGCTGCGAACGAAAGGGCGCTCGTACGTGTGCGACGTCAACGGCTGGTCCTTCGTCAAGAACTCGACCAAGTACTTCGACGACGCGTCGCTGTGTTTGCGGGCGATGATCTTACGCGCGGTGGCGCCCGACCACCGGCGCACCGCCCAGGCGGCTGCCGAGGCGGAGGAGCAGACCAACGAGCGCGAGGTGGAGCGCGAGGAGGGCGACGTCGAGACGCCGACGACACCGAAGAAGACGGGCTCGAAGGGCGTTAAGACCGGCGCGGGACCGACCAAAACCGGCTACGGCGAGGAGGGACCCACCGAGGAGCTGCGCGCGGTGCTGGCGGTGATTCGGCACGGCGACCGCACGCCGAAGCAGAAGATGAAGATGAAGGTGAGGCACGCGCCCTTGCTCGATTTGCTGAGCCGGTGCACGTCCGGGCGCCCGCGGAAACAGGCCAAGCTCAAGACACCCAAGCGGCTTCAGGAGCTTCTGAACATATGCCGCCTGCTGTACAGCGACTGTCTCAAAGAGGGCCGCAGGTTCGCGGCGGCGGGATACGGCGACGGCGGCGACGCGGCGGCGGGGCCGGAGCCGGGTCCGTCCGGCGACGCCGCCGGCGACTCGGGCGACCCCGATGTTCGCGGCGCGGGCAACCGCGCGGCGCAGACGCGGGAGGAGTGGGAAGAAGAGCTCGAGCAGTGGAAGCAGGTGGTTTCCATCCTGCAGGAGGGCGGGCACTTCAGCGGCATCAACCGCAAGGCGCAGCTCAAGCCGCTGGCGTGGGCGCGCGTCCCGGAGGAGGAAAGAGGCGAGCCCGCGGCGGATGGCAAGGAGCCGCCGAGCGAGCGCGTGACGGAGGCGCTGCTCATTTTAAAATTCGGCGGGGTTTTAACGCACCTCGGTAAGAACCAGGCTGAGTTCCTGGGGCGCGATTTCCGCATGCGCATGTACCCCGGCGGCAACTACTACGACGAGGGCAACACGGATGGCCTTTTGCGTTTGCACAGCACGTACCGGCACGACTTGAAGATTTATTCCTCGGACGAGGGGCGCGTGCAGATCACCGCCGCGGCGTTCGCCAAAGGTCTGCTGGACCTCGAGACGAGCAACAACCAGCTCACGCCCATTTTGGCGTCGCTGGTGAACAAGGACGCCAAGCTGCTGGACTTCGTGACGCACGAGGTGGAGGAGGACATCCTGCACGCCAAGCAAAAGCTGTACAACATCATGACCGAGGGCCACGTCAAAGGAAGAGGGCCGAACAAGGAGTACAGCACCAGCGACACCGCGGTGTTCGACGACGACTTCGAGCGGTCGGGACCGGTGGGGTACTTGAGGCGCACGAGCGCCAACGCCGTGGCGATCAAGGTGTCGTCGCCGAAGAAGCCGCAGGACGGCGACAAGCACAGCGCGGGCGAGCGCGGGGTCTCAGTCGCGACGGCGAGCGACGCCGGCGCGAACGCGCGCGCGGCGGGGAAACCGAAGGGTGGCTCGTACGCGCTCATGTCCGCGGACCGCGCGCGCGCGCTAAAGATGGCGCGCAAGAGCTTGAGCAAGGCGGCGTCCTCTGCGATGTCCTCGCTGCGCGAGGCGATGCTCAGCGCGATGGTGACGGGCGTGGCGGAGGAAAAGCCGAGGAGTGCGGCGGCAGGCAAGGCGCCGTCGCCGCCGGCGCGAGACGCGCGCGAGATGGAAAAGAAGAAATCCGCCGACGACCTCACCGAGCTCAACCGCAAGCTGGACGAGCGCTGGGAGGGACGCGAGGAGTTGAACGACGGCGAATACGCCGACGGCGGCGGTCATCAGCAGTTGCCCCCGAGCCGGGAGGTGTCGCCGATCAAGTCGGCCGCCTCGCCGTCGCGCGCGTCCCTCGACGAGATGGCGTCGGTGGTCGGGCGCATGGACGTGAACGACGCCGACTTCGCGCCTCTGCCCTCCGGCGCGGGCGGCGCCGGCGGCGATACCGCCGCGAACCACCCGAACGCCAGCACGGACGAGGAGCAGGAGTACCGCTTGTCGCTGGAGAGGGACCGGGGGGGATCCCACGTTCCGCCCGCGCACCTCGCGCGGAGCAGCTGGAACGCCGGCGAGGCGAAGCGCATGCTCCAGACGAGGCTCGCGCTCGGGCTCCCGGAAACCGCCGAGGCGAGTCTCGAGGGAGGCCGGCGAGCGAACGTGCTGGCGTCTCCGCTGACGTCGCCGACGAAGAGCGGCGCGGCGGTTAATTCGGGCGGCGATTCCGGCTCGGTGAGCCGGCGCACGTCGCTGGACGTCGGCGACGACGTCGCGGGCCTGGGCGCGGAGGACTTCAAGGTGTCGGTGGAGGGGTCGATCACGCGGCGGCCGCCGGGCGTGCCTCCCGAGCCGCTCAAGCTGCTTCGCGTGATGGTGGACCTCATCGGCGGCGTCACGCGTCAGCTGCGCGAGGAGATCTTCAAGCACTCGCACAGCGAGGGCCCCGGTGTGGGCTCGCCTACCACCTGGGTGGACACCCTCGGCGCGGTGGCGCCGCGCGGCTCCATTCCCGAGGGCGGCCTCGCCGCGCTGAAGCTGGTCTCCACGCCGGCGGGCGGCGAGTCCTTCTTGTTGATGCACGCTCGCTGGAAGAAGCTGGAGCAGGACATCTACCACCCGCGAAAAGGGCGCTTCGACATTTCGAAGGTTCCCGACGTGTACGACAGCGCCAAGTACGACGCGATCCACAACTCGCACCTCGAGATTGAGGGCCTGGAGGAGCTGTACCGCGTCTCGCGGTGTTTAGCCGAGGGCGTCGTGCCCAACGAATACGGCACGCACCCGCAGAGCAAGTTACGAATCGGCGGCACCATCGCGCACTCGCTTTTGCTTAAGCTCATGCAGGACATGTTCACGACGCGCGAAGAATCCTTCGTGGGCTTACCCGCGTTCGAGCGGCCCGCCGTCGTGGGCAGCTGGGGGAGGTGGTCCCAGAGCCTCGGCCAGCACGTCGCTGCCGACGCCGGCGCGACGTCGTTGGCGACGGACTCGGACGCGAGCGCGCAGGGAAACGCGAATGAAGCGCCCTTGCAAAACCACGCCACGGACTCGCACCTCGATTCCGATGCTCACGGGCCAAATTTGGCGGGCGTCGACGAGGAGGACGCCGCCGCGCTCAAGGAGGAGGAGGAGATTGAGGTTTCGACGACGCGTTTGAACCACCGGTACGCGGGGAACGTGGGCGTGCACTCGCCGCACAGACACGTCCGCACCAGGCTGTACTTCACCTCGGAGTCCCACATCCACTCGCTGCTCAACGTGCTGCGGTACTGCAACCTCGAAGCCGGGACGCCGCGACGCTCCGTGTCGGACGCCGCGACCGCCGGCGCGTCGTTCTCGTCGCCCGGCTCGCCTTCCGACGGCGCGGCGAAGGAAGACAAAACGTCAAATTTGTCGTCCCCTCCCCCTTCGCTTTTAAGCCGCCGCGTGGAGACGCTGGAGAACATCGGCGATTTGGATTACCTGACGCACATCGTGTTCCGCATGTACGAGTGCTTCGACGTACCGGCCGCGGACCCCAATCGCTTCCGCGTCGAGATTCTGCTCAGCACCGGCGTCGGTTTAGACCCGTTCAAGCAAAACGTCATCGCCGAGTTCGACGCAGCCGCCGCCGAGGCGAACCGCCGCGAGAAGCAGAGCGCGTCGCCGCTCAACCGCACTCGCGCGGAGGAGACCAAGCGCGACAAGGATCGCGAGAAGACAGGCCTTCAACGCGCCGGTTCGGACGCCGCCAGGCTCCCGCTCCTGCGGCAGTTCCCCATCCACAACGACCGCGCGCACGACGCCGTGCGCGTCGCCGGGACGAGCGGCGCGAAGAAGACGTCTTCTAGGACGGAGCCGGAATTAAAGACGGAATTAAAGACGGACGAGCGCGCCGAGTACCTGACGTTGAACGACCTCGAGTCGTACCTGTGGAAGTTCCGCAAGAACCGGCTGGCGCAGCCCGGGGGCGGGGGCGGAAGCGGCGGCAACACCACGGACTGGGCCTCCCCCCGGAAGGAGAGCGCGGACCCGGGGACGCCGGCGAAACCGCAGAAGTCCGGCCTCGGCGTGGGCGGGCCCAAGCGCAGCGTCAAGAAGAAGACCAAGAAAAAGGGGAGCGACAGCGAATCCGACTGACAAAAAGCGACTTTGTGACGCCCTTTATGCCGCGACCGACGCTCGATTCGCGACGACGACGCGGCGCGTGTTGTAGTACGCGCGAAAAAAAACGTTTCTCATCACAGACAACCGCGTTTGAACAAAAAGACGTACGTTTCGCTCGTCCCTCCGCGCGCTCCTTCGCCGCCGTCCTTTTTTGTCAACACCTTCGTCTCGCTTTTGTTTCGCTCACTGCTCGTCCCCGGGCTCGCCGTCGTCGGCGATGTCCGAGGTCCACAGCGTGAGGTTGTCGCGCAGGAGCTGCATGATGAGCGTGGAGTCCTTGTAGGATTCCTCCGAGAGCGTGTCGAGCTCGGCGATGGCGTCGTCAAACGCCTGCTTCGCGAGCGCGCACGCTTCCTGCGGCTTGTTCTGGATCTCGAAGTGGAACACGGAGTAGTTGAGCGCGAGCCCGAGGCGGATGGGGTGCGTGGGCGGCAAACCCTTCTCCGGCTCGGACGCGCACGCCACGCTCGTCGCCTCGGCGTACGCCCGCTCCGCCGCGCCCGTCACCTTCGCGCGCTCGTCGTTTTGGAGGAACTCGGCGAGGTAGCGGTAGTAGTCCCCCTTCATCTTGTAGTAGAACACCTTACTCTCGTCCGAGGCGTGCTCCACGATCAGGTGCTCGTCCAGGATCGCCAAAATCTCCTTGCAGATCTCGTCGAGCTCTTTTTCAACCTTGGCGCGATACGTCGCGATGGACGCGCCGTTCGCTTCGTTGCGCTTCGAGCGCTCCTTGTCCTCGATGGAGGACAAGATACGCCACGAAGCGCGGCGCGCGCCAATCACGTTCTTGTACCCGACGGATAACAAGTTGCGCTCTTCGATCTGTACGGCGGGTTTCACAGGGGGTTTCAGCGCGAGGGAGGGGTCTTCGTCAGCCCGGGCGTCGGCGGCGGCTCGAAAAACAACTTTCTTTTTTTCCGGGAGAAGCTCCGCGTTCGTCCCGGAGAGCCTCGGCTCCCGCTCCAGGAGACGCGTTCGGCTCGTCTGAAAGTGGAAAAAGCTCGCGCTGCGTTTCGCGGGGAGGGCGATCGCGTGACGTACCGAGAGCTCGACCGCGTCCAGCTTGCACAGGGCCTTCATGGACTCGACCATCTCTGCGGCGAAGGAGTGGCACGGGAGAGGAGGTCAGTCGCGCGCTCGACGCGGGGCGTTTCCCGGCCGCCCGGAACGGGAACGCAAAACGCGTCGGTCGTTTTACGCCGATGTGGCAGGAAAAATAACAAAATCCATGCCGTCTCAGGCGCGCCACCCGGAGATGCGGCCGGGCGTTCGAGCCCGGACGACCCGTGATTCGCCCGGGAAGCGCGCCGATCACGCCACGTCGCGCGGGTATCGAGGAACCCGGTCTCGCGGGCGTCGCGCGGTCGGTGCTGTCCTCGGGGCGGACTCGCGGCCCGCCGGGACCCATCCGCGATCGTGCGCTGCTCGCGGGAGCCAATCCCGTAAAATGAAACAACGACCGGGTCCGGACGCACCGTCGTAGCGCTCCGCCTGCTCGGCCAGCTTGGCCGAGTACACCAGGCGCTCACGCTCGGTGAGCGTGCCGTCGGACATTGCACACGTAAAAGGTGACGCGTGGCCGTGCCTTCCAGAGTGCCGGCCGACGAAGGCGGGCAGCGGTTGTCGAATGTTGCCGTATGCGCGATTTTTTTCAAAGGAGGTCTCGATCGCTGCCGAAAGGAGGCGATGGCCCTTCTTCGACGCGAGCGACGAAAAAAACGCGCGCGCGGAAGATGACGCGTCTCATCCTCGCCGACGCGCGTATGATGAACGCCACGTCCGTGTCACGATATCAAGACGACCCACCGCCACTACCGCCACTACCGCGCTCATCTCGTTCCCTCTCTCTCCGCCGTTTCTCCGCCGCCGACGCAAACGCCGCCGCGCGCGCCTCGCGCGATTCACCCGGCGCCGGCGTCTCCGGAACACTTTTCGTGAAACGAGACTCGACGTCGCGCGCTTTCTCGGCTCCGCCGCCCGACCCGCCGGCCGCGGGGGCGGGGGGCGGGTCGGGATCCGACCGGGAAACGGCCGATGATAGGTGCACGTTCTGCCTCCCCCACGGGTTCCCCGGGGGGGCTGACCCCCCGGGGGGCGACGAACCGCCGACCGCCTCCGGCGCGAAGGAAGGCCGCGGCAGCGCGGGCGCGCCCGCGACGGTCGCGCCCGCTCCGAGCCGCCGCGCGCTGCCCCCGCGCGCCTCGAACGCGGACCTCGTTCCTCCTCGAGAGGAACCGTTTCCACTCGACGCGCCGGCGATCCCCGCGGCGCCTCCCGCGGTGTCGTCCTCGAACTCGAACGCGTGGTCGCGCACGTGCTGCAAGAACCCCCGCGCCGCGGGCTCCGCCGGCGCGCGCGCCACCGGCATGGCGGGCCCGGCCGCCGCGCACGACACGTACCCGCTCGCGGAGACGACGCGCCTGAGCGCGCGCGCGCGCTCCAGCTGCTGGAGGCGCGCGTCCGAGGGCGTGACGCGCTTCAGTTTGCCTTGCGCCCAGAGCACGCCCACGCCCACCGCGGCCGCCGCCTCCGCGGGCCGCGCGCCGAGCAAAACAAACGCGGCGAAGAGTAAAATCGGGATTCTCTTTGCGGCGACGAACAGATCGCTCCGGCCGAAGAGGTTGACACCCGGCCCGGGGTACCCGAGCGCGATACGCGCGCACAACACGAAGAGCGCGCTCTGTATGCCCGGCGCGCACACGTAGGTGTGCGCCATGAGGCTCGGGGCGAACGGCGCGAGGAGCACCGCGAGAAGCGTGGTCGCGGCGTTGGCGCCCACAACGCCGAGGAGGAAATAGTGCGCCATCCGCAGACTGCCTCGCTCGCGTTCCCATCCCGAGCACAGCCGGTACAGGATGAAGGACAGGAACAGCGCGCTGATCACCGATGGGACGTACAGCACGCTGGTGACCAGGCGCCAGACCTGCCCCCGCCGGACGATGTCGTGGGGGGAGGCGCACACCAGGTCGTCGAACGCGCCCGCGGTGACGATGTTGAGCACGACCGACGCCCACGCGCTCGCGGCGAGGCTCCTCGTGACCAGCGGAGTGGCGAAGAAACGCTCGCGGAGGTCCTGCGACGACATCGGACGACTGGAGGCCGAGACGCGCGCGACGGGGTGCCTCCTCGCGCGCTCTCGTCGAACCCGAGCCCGGCGCGGCCGCGACTGACCGCCGTCGTCGATCACGAGCGAACCCAGTCTCGGCGCTCTCTTCTCGGAACCGCCGACGCGAAAAATAACATCGTAGGTTCGTAGCGCGTCGAGATCCTCGGCAGTCTCGGAAGCGCGGGGCGGCCGGCGGCGCCCCCTCGAGTCCCATGGCGTCCCCCGCCATGCCCGCGGACTCGCTCGCGGCGCTCGACTCGGACGGCTCGCCGCGCCACCTGGTGGTGGACGCGCTGAACCTGCTGACCGATTACTTCCTCCCGGACTTCCGCGGCGCCTCGAAGGGCGACGCGTGGACCATGCTGGCGGTGCTGCGGCGCCGCGTCGCCGGGTTCCTCGAGGCGTGCGCGAACACCACGCCGGCGCTCGTGCCACACTTCGTCATCGACGCGGGGTGGCAGTCCGAGGAGGCGGCGACCAAGTGGCGCAAGCGCCGCGAGAAGGAGGTGCGCGCGCACGCGCGCGACATCCCGCTCAGCGCCGACACATTCCTGGCGGACGCTTTGCGCGCCGCCGGCGCCAAGGTGTACCAAGTCGAGGGCGAGGACGGCGACGACATCGTCGCGGTGTTGGCGCAGGCTCTCGGAGCCACCTCGCTGATCCTCAGCGCCGACCGGGACATGTTTCGATACGACCACACCGTGCTCCCGGACGCGCCGAAGCGGGTCGCCGCGTCGTTTTCATTCGCCGAGGTTGAAAAAAGTTTCAAACAAAACCGCGCGCCGCGCTTCGGCGTCGCGCTCCACGCGTCTCCCACGAAGCAGCCCAAGGAGGGCGTCTCGCGGCGCGGCGCGGAGGACGTGCCTGGATTCGACCCGGCGGAGGACTTCGATTCCTGGTCGAGACCGTACGACAAACTGAAAACAGTCGTCGACGACCCGCGACGCGGGTACGTGCGCGGCGCGTGTTCGCCGCAGACGCGTTTGTTCGGCAACCTGCACGGCCACTCGCGCCCGTTGCGCCTCGCCGCGTACCGCGCGATGGGCGCGCGGGGGAGCGTGCACGAGCGGTTCCCGGAGTGGGACGACGCGAACGACGACGTGCGGTGGGAAGACGCGGACGTCGACGTCGACGGCGGAACGTCGGATGAGGAGGCGGAGACGCGAACGGCGGAGGCGTTTCTGCGCGCCGCGTACTCCGCATCCGCCGCCGCTTCCTTCGACGCGCACGTCTCCGCGTTGCGTTGGCTTCGCCAACGCGACCCGGCGTGGCGGTTCGCGTCCGCGCGAGGCGAGGACGACACGCACACCTTCCGAGGCTTCGCGCGGTTCGCCATCGTCGCCGAGTGCTTCGCCGCCGCGCGGCGAAGCCAAGACAAAGACGTCTCGGTGCTCGCAACCGCGATGGCCATGCGCGACCGCGCGGAGAAAGAGTCGGAGACGGTTTACGAAAACGTCGCGCGAGGGATATCCGGAAAGAAACAAAAAGAAATCGACGCTCTCTTCGCGTTCCCTCCGGCGTCGCACCGCTCGTCTCTGTGCTCGGAGCGCGTCTGCGGCGCGAGGTTCGTGGTGAGCAAGGGCGAACGCGCGTTCCTGGCGGAAAAGGGCTTCGCGCCGCCGACGCGGTGCAAGCCCTGCCGCGACGCCCGCAAGGCGTCACGCGGAGGACGCGGAGCTCCAAACGCGAACCTCTGCGCCGTCTCCGCGACGCCCTCGTCGGCCGTACGCGCTCCGTCTCCCGGCGGGACACCCGGCGGGACACAGGTGGGTGTTCGGCCGCCGCGGACGCTCAAGGCGCCGAGTCTGTCGACTGACGCGGCGGAGACGGCGGAGAAGCTCGCCGCGCTCGCCGTGTCGCGCGGGGAAGCGGACGAGTGACGTTCTCGACGCGCTTTTTATCGCGCTCTCCAGTTCGGAATCGCTTTTTCGCGCGTCTCGAACGCATCGTCGAGCTCCTACTACCGCTACTCATGAGGAAAGAATAGGAGGACCGTAGTCCCTAAACGCAAAACGAAACGACTTTAGTGTACGGTGTACCTCGCTCTAGCGGACGATCTGTTTCCTACGCCGCCGCCTCCTCCTCCTCCTCCAGCGCGCGCGCGTCGTACTGCCACACCCGCAGCGCGCACGTCGGGCCCGCGGTTCCGGCGCAAAAACTCGCGTCTCGCGCCGTGTCGTTCTCCTCCTCCACGGCAAATCGGCTTTTGAACCGCCTGTGCCCCGAGACGGACGCGCCGACCGCGGCGAAGGGCGTGTTAACATCGTTTGGCACGCCCCACGAGGCGTGCGGGTGGAACGCGAAATCGCTCACCGCCTCCGTCGCGTCGGCGGCGCGCCACGCGGCGATTTCCGCGCCGTCGCGCAAATCGTACGCGCGTAAAACGCCATCCGTCCCGCCGCTCACCATGTGCCTTCCGCACGGCTCGACGTCGAACCCGATCTTCTGGTTGGTCGAGCCCGAGACACGAGGCATCGAGTACACGCACCCGTTAGTACGCGAGTTCATACGAGCGTCCCAGCACGTCACCGCCGCGTCGCGGCGACGCGCGGCGTACAGGTACGAACCGCACGGGGACCAACGAACGCGCGTCACGGCGTTTTGCGTGCCGCCGTGCCTGATGCTTCCCTCCTTATTATTATCGGAAAAAAGCATCAGCATCTCGCCCGTGTCCTGGTGGAACAGGGCGACGCCGCCGCCGATGGCGCCCGCGGCGACGACGCGCGCCGTCGCGCCGGACAAAGGCGCGCACGCCATCGTCGACACCGCGCCCCGGAACGACGACGATCGCGTACTCGCCCGGCGATCGTCGTCGAACGCGCGTTCGTTCAAAACGAAGGCGTTTTCTTCGTCCCGGCGGCGACCCTTGCTCCGTTTCGACCCGCGGCCTTTGCTTTTATCGCCCGTCCAGAACGTCCCAACGTCGTGGTACCCCGGCCTGGTCAGGTCCCAGGTTCGAATCGCGTCCGCGGCGCCCGCGAAGACCCGCGCGCCGTCGCGCGAGAAACACAGCGAGGTGAAATCGATCGGCTCGTCGAGGCGGTTTTTTGCGCCGTACGACGCCGCGACGGTACCGTCCACGGCGCTCCACAGGTGCACCGGCTGAGACTTGCACGCGCTGGCGAACAGACACGTGCTCGTGTCGTGCGCGCACATGGTGGGAAGCCACGCGACGTCCCGCGCGGACTCGCCCGCGCGAACGCGAAGCGCGGGCCACAACGCGTCCGGCGGCGGATGTAAAGAGACATCGGACACATCGCTTCTCACGACGTCGTCTGAACTCGACCGACTCGACGAACGACGCGAAGCTTTCTCGTTTCCCTCCTGGCTCGAACGCGTCTCGTGCGGTGCCGGAACAATCGCAGGCACGTCGTACACCCGGAACACGCAATCCTCCGCGCCCGAGGTCAGGAGGCACACCCCGTCGGGGCTCCACCGCGCCTCCGTCGGGAAGTTCTCGTGGGGGGCGTTTCGGGCGGGCGCGCGCGAGGCGCCCAGCGCGAACTCGGTGGTGAGCGTCAACCGCGCGACGGGCGCGGAGGACGACGCCGAGAAGTCCATGCGCGTGACCCGAGGGGACGTCGAGGCGCCGCCCTCGACGGTGACGCCATCGCGCGGCGCCATGACGCGCGCGGAGGAGTGCCTCAAATCGGCCGAGAATCTACGTTGTTGAGTCCCCGACTGGCGCGCAGCGCGCGTCAAACGCACCTTTTTCCCCAGCTGCTGTTCAAATAATCTGCGGGATGTGCCGAGGCGCCACACGACCGTGCGCGTCATGTCTGGCGCGCCGGCGGCTGCGCCCCCCGCGGAGGGCGGGGCGACCCTCCAGGGGCAGCTCCGTGCGCTCTCGGCGCGCGTGCTGGCGCGTGCGAGGCACGACGCGGGCGTTTCGTCGTCCGCCGAGCTTTCCTCGGATGCGCCATCGGAGACGTCGCGCGCGGTCGGGCGTCTCCAGCGCCGAGCGCTCGAGGTGCTCCTTCGGTTCGACGAGGACGTGCCCGTCGCGGACCTGGACCCCGCGGAGCGCGCCGAGCGCAACGCCCTGCGTCTCGGCGCCGCCGCGCTCTCGATGCGCGCGCGGGGCGCGCGCGCGGACGCGGATCGGCTCGAGAGCCTGCACGACGCCTTCGTGACGCGGAGGACAGCCGTGTTGCGCGCGACTGCCTCCGCG
>Ga0209666_1002428_pt1 | contig 13914 bp, 8 predicted proteins | sample SaaInlV_125m_DNA_FD_184679 | JGI IMG/M metagenome (GOLD analysis project Ga0209666, IMG submission 184679) | Marine microbial communities from expanding oxygen minimum zones in the Saanich Inlet - Saanich Inlet SI037_S3LV_10m_DNA (SPAdes)... | ecosystem: Environmental > Aquatic > Marine >...
CCGGCACCGCCGCACCGAGCACACCGACAACCCCCGTGCACCCACTGAACACACAACCGCCATGGTACGTGCTGTCGCCCGTCGCACCCGGTCGTCGCGCCGCCCCCCAACTTTGCCGCGGCCGCTCGCGGTGACGCGGCCGCGCCTTTTTCCCCCTCCCGCGCTTGTTCGGGCGTCGCTCTTCTCTCGCGGGTCGAGGCGCGCGGCGTCGCACGTGCCGCGGGCGTACCCGCGTATCGTACGACGCCGTCTGCATCTGCTCCGAGCCAGAGGAGGCCCGCGGGCGTCGCATCCCGCGCCGCCACGCTCGGGTCGACCGCGGCCAGCTCGGGTCGACCACTCGCTCGCGGCTTTTCAAAAAGTCGTAGCTTTTCCCCGCGACGTCGCCGCTGACCCTTTTTTTCGTTTCTCTCTCGAAACGCGCGGTCGCCACACGACTCGGCGGCTATTCTCCGAGAGCAGGGCACAACCAAGTACACCGAAGGACAAAAGAAGTTCTTCAAGGATAACAAGACCGACTTGATATGTGCCTCAACCCGGTGGTACCAAGGAGACAGATGCGAAATGGCGGTCCAGTTCATTCGGCCGGCGACGAACGGAATGTCGTACGGTAGGGTGTACAACAAGTGCAAGAAATGCAAAGATGAAGACGAGAAGCACGAGTTGCAGGTGGCGATGATAGAAACCGATATCGACGTTTGGGAAAAATACCGCGTCGAACCGGAACGAGGCGACGCCGAGGCGTGCAACGCCGCCGTCGCCAAACTCATCAGCGACATCCAGAGGTTCGAGTACTTCGTCGGCATCTTGAACAGGCACTACAGCTCCGTGTTTAACGGCCTCTGCGTGTGCGAAGGCTGCGACGAATCGCGTAAGCTCAGAAAAGAAAACGGTGCTTGGAGGTTGTACGACCACTGCTGCGCGCCCGACGACGAAAAGAAGAAACACGCGAAGGCCGACAACGAGTCCTGGGCGCCTTTCACCAAGTTCACGCCCACCGACGAGGGCTGGAAAATCCAAAGAAGGGAGGCGACTGACGCACAGAAGGAAACCAAGAAGAACGAGCTCAAGTATGTCGGAACCGTCATGCCGTGACCGTGAGAGCGAGTCGCGAAGAGAGACGCGCGCGCGTCTGAAACCGCGTCCACTTTCGGCGCGCCGCGCGGAAAAGCCTCCGGCGGTCGCGCGCGACTCCGACGCTACCGCCGTAGTCTCCCGTAACGCGTTCGTTCGTTGTCATCCACCATCATCTAAACGTGTCATCATCTCGCCTATACACAAGTTCTCCTACAGCTCCGCTATCCTAATGAACCTCTAATCAAACCTCCCAAAACTCCCTCCACGGCCACATCCCCCCGAAGACCTTCGCCGGTTCCACCAACCACCGAAACGCGCGCTCGCACCACGGCGCCATCAACCCGACCGACCCCGCGAGAGGCAAGATGACGAAATTGATCAGCGCCTGCCCCCACAGCGGCGGCTGCGCGCTCTCCGGCACCCACAGGTCCTGCGCCAAGGCGCACCCGCGCACGAGAAGCAGGTGCAGCAGGTACGCGTACATGGTCCTCGAGCCGTACGAGGTGTACCACCTCTGCTCCGCGGGGACGATGGCGGCGAACGCGCATGTGACAAAAAACGCCGAGGCGTAAAACGCGACTCGGTACGCGGCGTGCGCGAGCGGCGCCGCGCTCGGGTGGTCCGGACTACCGCCGTAGTCGTACCCGGAGGTCATCCACAGGTATCGCTGGATCTCGTCGAAGCAGGACGCGCCGTTTAAAAACGCGTTTTTGTCGTCTTCTTCCGAAGAGTCATCGGAAGCCCCCCGAATCATCCACGCGAACGCGAGCGCCGCGAAGACGGTGCCGAACCACCCGATTGTCCTCGCCGTCTTCGACTTGACGAGCGCGTCGAGGCGCTCGGGGGTCACCGACGTCACCCCGAAGTAGAACACCGGCAGGAACGCGACAGCACGCTGGAAATCCAAAAACGCCAGTCCGTTTGAAGTCTGCGGCGTCTCCGTGAACCCCACGCCGACGCCGACGACAAGCAGCGCGGGGAGAATCGCGTCGCCGTTCACCTGCGCGAGCGCCGAGAGCGTGACGCGCCAGAAAAACAAAGCCGTCAAGTACCACGTCACGCCGATGGGGCTCCACAGCTGCACCGGGTACGTCCTGTAGTTGTACACCACGTAGAAGGGCTGCCAGATGAGCCACGGCACGATCAGGGACTCCACCGCGCCTCGGAACCGCCGGTTGACGCCCGCGCCGTCGCCGCGCCGCACGTCGCGCGCCCAGCCGCGCGAGCAGTACCCGGAAACCGCGGTGAACGCCGGCATGCCCAGCAGGTTGAGGTACAGGTACAACCCGCGCGCGACGCGCACGAGGTCCACCGAGCCCCCGAACGCCATCGTCGAAGGCGAGTCGGGCGCGCACCAGCCCCGGCCCGTCGCCGGGTCAAGGAACTTGAAGAAATCCTGGATGCAGTGGTTGTACACGACGACGCACATCAGGAAAAACTTGCAGTTGTCCAGATGCGCGTCGCGCGAAGATGAAGAAGATGCGCGTCGCGCGCCGTTCGACGCCTCCGACGAAGGAACACCGCCGTCCTCAGCCTCGGTCAGAGGCGTGGTCTCGTCCGCGCCGCCGTAGCCGCCGCGGCCTGTGGAGAGGAGAAGACGTGGAGGAGGGTCAGCGACGAGGAGGGAGAGAGAGTGGGAAGGCGGACGACGGTCGTCCGCTCCGACGACTTGACTTGGGGGTTACACTGGACGACATCGGCGAAGTACGACGCCAAAGTACGGGGGAAACGACGCACGCGCGTGCTCGTGGCGAGGACGCACCTGAACCCATGGCGCCTGCGCCTGGACTCCACCGCCCGGCGGGCCGACCTTCCTGTCGAAGCGCGGCGCCCGCGAGTCTGGCGGAGGGAGAAGCCGGGCGCGGCGCGTCGTCTTGGTGATGATGACGAACGACGACATTTTCTGGTCTCGTGGATCGCAGAGACTGCGGACTTCATCACTCCTCAGAGAGACTGATAAAAAAGGCCCGTTCGCAAAGGACACCAGATTCGCGGGCGCCGACGCCGCCGTCCGGTCTCACGGGCGCGATGGGTGACTTCGGCGAGGGCCCGCTGGGCACCAAGCTGGGTCAGGGTGCGACGGCGGTGAAGTACCCGCGTCCCACTCGCGTGAAGAACAAGACGCCGGCTCCCACGCAGGTACGTCCCCGCGCCGCCGCGCGCCGAGCATTTTCTTCTCGTCTCTTGGAGATTTCCCTCCTTCCTCGCCTCGAGCGAGTCTCCCCTCCCGCGATGATCGACGCTCGCTGACCCATCCACCGTCGTAAAAAATCCACCGCCGCCTCCCTCACGACCATTCGCCCTCCGCGTTCGCAGATCACCGCGGAGCAGATCGTGCGCGAGGCGAAGGAGCACCAGGAGGAGGATTTCAAGGCGCCCGCGTTGAAGATCGCGGATGTCGAGGAACTCGCCGAGTACCGCCTGAAGAAACGCAAGGAGTACGAGGACTTGATACGCCGCGTGTACTGGAACGAGAGCGTCTGGGTGAAGTACGCGAAGTGGGAAGAGAGCCAGAAGGACTTCGCGCGCGCGCGGAGCGTCTGGGAACGCGCGCTGGACCACCACCACCGCTCGGTTTCCATCTGGCTCAAGTACGCCGAGATGGAGATGGCGAACCGCTTCGTGAACCACGCGCGTAACGTCTGGGACCGCGCGGTGACGCTTCTGCCGCGCGTGGATCAGCTGTGGTACAAGTACGTGCACATGGAGGAGATGCTGGGGATGGTGGCGAACGCGCGCGTCGTGTTCGAGCGCTGGATGCGCTGGGAGCCGGACCACAACGGCTGGAACGCGTACGTGCGCTTCGAGACGCGATACAAGGAGTACGCGTTGGTGCGAAAGGTGTACGAGCGGTACTGCGCGTGCCATCCCTCGGTGAAGGCGTTCGTGCGGTGGGCCAAGTTCGAGTTCGGGCTCGGCGAGGTGGCGAATGCGCGCGAGGTGTACGAGTCCGCGGTGGAGCAGATGGCGCTCGAGCCGGACGTGGACCAGCTGTACGTCGCGTTTGCCAAATTCGAAGAGCTCGCCGGCGAGAAGGAGCGCGCGCGCGGCATCTACAAGTTCGCGCTCGACAACCTCCCCAAGGAAAAGGCTCGGCGCGTTTTTCAAAACTTCGCCTCCTTCGAGAAGCAGCACGGGGACAGACAAGGCATAGAGGACGTCGTGCTCGGCAAAAAGCGCGTGACGTACGAGGAGGATGTTCGGCGAAACCCCGAGAATTACGACGCGTGGTTCGATTACGCGCGCATGGAGGAGAGCGCGGGCGACGTCGAGAAGACGCGCGAGGTGTACGAGCGCGCCATCGCGGTCGTTCCGCCCGCCACGGAGAAGCGGTACTGGCGGCGGTACATCTACCTCTGGATCAACTACGCGCTGTTCGAGGAGCTGGAGGCGAAGGATCACGAACGCGCGCGGGAAGTGTACCGCGAGTGCTTGAAACTCGTGCCGCACGCGTCGTTTTCTTTTTCCAAAATCTGGATCCTCGCCGCTAAGTTTGAGATTCGGCGCAAACGGCTGGACGCGGCGCGCAAGATCTTGGGCACCGCGATCGGCCTCGCGCCGAAAAGTAAGATCTTCGAGGCGTACGTGGACATCGAGACGCAGCTCGGGAACATCGACCGGTGTCGGTTGCTGTACCAGAAGGCGCTCGAGGCGAACCCGACGGATTGCGCGACGTGGACGCGATTCGCCGACTTGGAAAACGAGCTCGGAGAGACGGAGCGCGCGCGCGCGGTGTACGAGCTGGCGACGGCGCGCGACGCGCTCGACGCGCCCGAGATCCTGTGGAAGTCCTACGTGGACTTCGAGATTGCGCAGGGAGAGCGCGCGAACGCGCGCGCGCTCTACGAGCGGCTGCTGGACCGCACGAAGCACGTCAAGGTGTGGATGTCGTACGCGCAGTTTGAAAACGCGCCGCTGCTCCGAGGCGGCGCCGAAGAAGAAGACGCGCCAGGCTCCGAAGCGCCCGGCGGCGACGACGCGATCGAGACCGATCCCGAGGAGTCTTTGGCGAGCCGCGAGCGTCGCGCGCGCGACGTGTACGAGCGCGCGCTCCGTTCGCTGAAGGAGACGCAGCCGGACGCCAAGGAGGAGCGCGTGATGCTCCTCGAGGCGTGGCGCGCGTTCGAGGCGAGCGCGGCGGACGGCGACGTCGAGCGCGTGGAGAAGAAGATGCCGCGGCGCGTCAAGCGCAAACGCGCCATCTTCGCGGACGACGGCGCGCCCGCGGGGCAGGAGGAGTACTACGACTACATCTTCCCCGAGGAGCAGGGCGCGGCGCCCAACCTGAAGATCCTCGAGGCGGCGTACGCCTGGAAGAAGAGGAGGACCGAGTGAGCGGCGAGAGAGACATAAGGGGACGCGCGTTGAAACAAACACGAAAAAAAAAGTGGTCGCGTCGCGAAAAGTGTTCGCGAGAATGTCACCGAACGCGCCCTCCGCGCGCGCGACGTCACTTTTCTTGGAGTGAAAACACGAAAAGGCGGCGGGCGGTCGTGCGCGTCCGACGTGGCTCGGGAAAATCTTTCCAATCCGGAACGGAGCGGAAAACCGTTGGCGTTTGATCGGGGCGACCGGTGAAACCGCGCGTGGTGAAACCGGGGCAAAAAACTTTTCAAAGGCTGATCTGAAACCGCGTAACGCAACGCGGAAACGCAACGCGGAAAACGCAACGCGTGTGCTTTTCCTCGGACGGTTTCCCGCACGCCGCCATCGACGCCGGTGAGCGCGCATACTTAAAGGCGCGAGACCACGTACGGAGGGTTCGTCGGTTCGCGTTACAAGACTTCCACGGCTTCACACGCTCACCATAACCATCACGCAGTTCTCACGCACGCACGCCCAGCACACACCATGCCGGCGACCATCTTGTTGAGCAGTAGCTCGCAAACGCACGCGACGCACCGTCGCGTGCGGCAACAAAATCCCGCATCGGGCGTCTCCGGACGCCACGCCGTGGGCGGCCGCGGGGCGGTCGTGCTGAGGTCCGCGGCGTTCACCCGCCCGCGCGGAAACGCGCGCCGCGCCGTCGTGCCTCACGCGCAGGCTCGCGGGGAGATCCCCCGCGCGGTGAAGCAAGACGCCGCTATCGCGGACATCGCGCCGAAACAGCTCCCTGTTGAGCAGCGCAAGGTACGTGTTTTGCCCTCTCGGACCCGGCGCGGAGACGCGCACGAGTGCGCGGCGCGCTCGGTTCTCGTGTTTGGCGAGCGCGGCGATCACGACAAACACGCGTGAGACGAAACCCACGCCGCGCGCGCCGAGGGGACGGTCGCGTCCGCCGGGACGGCGCGCGCGCCGGCGCGGCGGGTGCCGATTATACCCGACCCTCGGCACGACGACTCGAATTATTATTTTTCCCCGCACGCGCTTCGCCGCCGCCGCCGAGAAGCTCCGCGCGTCGCCGCGCGCGGATCCTCCCGAACCTCGGACTGACCTCCGACTACTCCTTCCTCCCTTCGTGACCCTAAACTCCTCTCACCCTTCGTCTCGTCGCGACCAGATCCTCGAGACTCTGGCGAGTAAGTCCCTCGACGAGGCGGACGCCGTCTCCGCCGATCCCAACGCGAATCCGGTGAGCCCGGAGCAGCTCATCGGCGGCACGCCCATTTTGGATCTCTCGGCGTACTCGCTGAACCCCAACGTGCGCATTCTGGCCAAGACGGAGTACCTCAACCCGTCCGGCTCCATCAAGGACCGCATCGCGCAGCACATGCTCTCTAACGCCGAGCGCACGGGGCGCCTGAAGCCCGGCATGACGGTGGTGGCGGCGACGTCCGGCAACACCGGCTCCGCCGTCGCCATGGCGTGCGCGCTGCGCGGGTACGAGTACATCGTCATCACCAACGAGAAGACCAGCAAGGAAAAGGTGGACAGCATGAAAGCCTACGGCGGAGAGGTGCTCATCTCCCCCTCCGGCGTCCCGCCGGACCACCCGGAGCACTACCAGAACATCGAGAACCGCCTGTGCGAGGAGAACCCGGATCTGTACTACGGCGTCGACCAGTACAACAACCCGTTCAACGCCGAGGCGTACGAAGCCACGCTCGGGCCGGAGATCTGGAAGCAGACCTCGGGTGAGGTGACACACTTCATCGCGGGCGGGAGCACCGGCGGGACCGTCTCCGGCACGGGGCGCTACCTCAAGTCGCAGAACGCCGACGTGCGCGTGCTCATGGCGGATCCGCGCGGGTCGGTGTTTTGGGACCACGTCGTGAACGGCGTCGCGGCGGAGGATGTCAAGGTGAGCAAGGGCTGGGAGACGGAGGGCGTGGGGAAGGACAGCATACCCGGGTGCTTCGACATCAACGTCGTGGACGGGATGGTGCGTGCCACGGACGAGCACGCGTTCCGCACGTGCCGCGAAGTCGCGTCCAACGACGGGTTGCTCATCGGCGGGTCCTCGGGGTTGAATCTGCACGCGGCGCGCGTGTTATCCGGCCAGGTGGAGGACGGCGCGACCATCGTCACCGTGCTCCCCGACTCCGGTGTCAAGTACCTGAGCAAGATCTACAACGACGACTGGCTCGGCGAGATGGGCGTCGAGACCACGGCGCTGTGCGAGGAGGGACAGGCGTGCGGCGACCTCTACTGGCGCCCGGATATCGTCGACAGCGCGGTTGCGCCCGCGGCGGCGGCGAAGAAAGCGGCGAAGGCGACGGAGGGCGACGACCTGTGGTCGCGCGAGTCGCTGGAGCAGGAGATGAACTACCTGCTCGAGATCGCGCCGCAGCTCGTGGACTACCACGTCGCGAGCGTCTCCGGCTCTGAACGCGTGCACTCGCGCCTTCAGTCGCCCGACGAGCTCGCCGCGACGTTTCTCGAAGCCGGCGCCGAGCTCGAGCTCAAGGAGAACGCCGACCCGACGGACATGGACGGCATTCGGCGCGCCGTGCGCGCGGTGATGGACAACAGCGTGCGCTCTTCGCACCCTCTGTTCCTGAACCAGCTGTACAGCGGCATCGACCCCGTCGCGCTCGCCGCGGAGTGGCTCGCCTCGACGCTCAACGCCAACGTGCACACCTTCGAGGTGGCGCCCGTGTTGACGGAGATTGAGAAAGCCGTGCTCGCCAAGACGGCGCGCATGTGGCTCGCGCCCGGGTCGCCCGCGGCGACGCCCGAACACGACGGCTTGATCGTTCCCGGCGGCTCCCTCGCCAACATGTACTCCATGATCCTCGCGCGCGACCGCGCCGAGCCCGACGCGCGGAACGTGGGCAACAGCGGGAAGCTCGTGGCGTTTTGCTCCGAGCAGTCGCACTACTCGTACCGCAAGGCGGCGCTCGTGATGGGCATCGGCATGGACAACATGGTCAAGGTAAAGTGCGACGAGACGGGCGCGATGATCGCCGCCGAGCTCGAGAAGGAGGTGGAGGCTGCTAAGGCACGCGGCATGACCCCCTTCTACGCGGGCACGACCGCTGGTTCCACCGTGCTCGGCGCGTTCGACGACTACCACGGCGCCGCCGACGTGTGCGAGCGCCACGGCATGTGGATGCACGTGGACGGCGCCTGGGGCGGCGCCGCCGCGCTCTCGTCGGACAAGCGCGCGCGACACCTGGACGGGTTCGAGCGCGCGGATTCCTTCTGCTGGAACCCGCACAAGATGCTCGGTCTGCCCCTGCAGTGCTCCATCTTCGTCACCAAGCACCAGGGCGCGCTCGCCAAAGCCAACGGCGTGCAGGCGGATTACCTGTTCCAGCCGGATAAGAACAACGCGGGTGCGGATTTGGGCGACCGCACCATCCAGTGCGGCCGCAAAGCGGACGCGCTCAAGATTTGGCTCGCCTGGAAATACCGCGGCGACGACGGGTTCAGCGACCTCGTCGACCGCGCGTTCGGCCTCGCCGACGCCGTCGAGCGCGACGTGCGCGCGAGGCAACAGCACGACGGCTCGTTCGTGCTCGCCGCCGAGGCGCAGTGCGCCAACGTCGGGTTCTGGTACGTGCCGCCCAGACTGCGGCCGTTTGACCCCGCGCGCGCGAGCGCCACCGAGCTCATCGAGATTGGCTTCGTCGCGCCCAAGCTGAAGGACCGCATGCAGCGCGCCGGGGACGCCATGATCGGCTTCCAACCTATCGACTCCATGAACAAGCCCAACTTTTTCCGTCTGGTACTGCCCAACCCGCGTCACTTGTCCAAGGACATGCTGCGCGACATGCTCGACCGCATGGACGAGCTCGGGAAGGACCTGTGAGTCTTTGTTTTTTTTTCAAAAAACGAAAAGACTCGTTAGGGGAAGCGCGGGCTCGTTCTCTGCGAGACACGAAACTCGTCCGAAAGCCAGGACACTCTCACTTCTACGCGCCCGATGTCAAGCGAGTCAAAGCTCTCGCGGCGCGGAGAACCCTGTACCCTTTAAAGACAAAAACACCGCACCGCGGGCGAGCGCGGCGACGCGCCGCGCGAGCCCGCGCATTAAATCGTTTACGCCGAAGCGCGTGCCTGAAATACATTCCTAATAGTTTAATATTATCAGAGCTAAAAACACTCCACGAACCTTGTGTGTACTCGCGCGACGCGTCAACTTTGCTGTGATGACGAAACGCGCTACGCCGTGTCTGCTTCCGCCGAGGAACGCAACGCGGCTCGTCCCAGAAGCGCGCCCGCGTCGCCCGCGTCGCCGCGAAGGCGATCGTCGTCGTCGTCGTCGTCGTCGTCGTCGTCGTCGTCGTCGCCCGCCCCCAGCTTACGCCCCGCCGTCTCCTCGGCTCTCCCCGCGGCGAGCGCGGCGAGCGCCATCGCCGCCGCCGCGACGAGGAACGGCGCGTAGAGAGGCGCCTCCCCGCCAACGGACACGCCCACGAGCCCCATCGCCGATGTCCCGGCGAAGGCGCCGACGCGACCGACGGCGCCGAACGCGCCCATCGCCGTCGCGCGCGAAGACGTCGGAAAGCTCTCGGCGCTGAGCAAGTCGAGCGCGTTCCAACCTCCGACGGAGAGCGCGTTGAACGTCGACGCGCAGAGCACGAACGCGACCCATTTTTTTTCAAAATCTCCGCCGCTGCCGTCCCCACCAGCAACTAACGCGATACCCGCGAACGCCAGCGCGCTGGCGCACGCGCCGCAAGTGCCGAACAGGAGCGTCCGCACGCGGCCGACGGCGTCCACCGAGTACGCGCTCGCGAGGTTCCCGGGTAAATTTGCGAGCGCGACGAGCAAATTCTCGACGTACACGCGTTTTGTGACCCTTTCTCGTGATTCGTGACTCACGTCAGCGCTGCTTCGCGCGAAGTACTCCGGAAGCCAGAGCATGGTGCCGTACCAACCGAAGCTCAGCGCGAACCACGTCGCGGCGAGCGCCAGGAACCGCGCGCGCCGCGCCGGCGCGGCGAAGAAGAGCGCGCGCGCGGGGGCGAAAACGCGGCTTCCGAAAACGTTTTTTTTTCCGTCGCGACGAAAAAGCCGCGCCTTTCCCTTCGCGCTCGCCTCGAAGAAGAAGTCCTCGGGGAGCCTGCTTTTTTTCGTGCGCCGCGAGACCGCGCGCATGACCGCCGCGGCCTCCAGGCACCGCCCCCTGGCGCAGAGGAAGCGGGGGCTCTCGGGAACGCGCGCGGCGGCGGCGGCGGCGGCGACGAGCGCGGGCGCCGACGACGCCGCCAAGAACGCTCTCCATCCTCGTTTGGGTATGACGCTCCATCCCACCGCGGCGGAGTAGACGGAGCCGCACATCCAGCCGCTCGCCAGCACCACCACCCCCACGCCCCGCTTCGAGGCGGGGAGGAACTCGGGCAGGAGCGTGAACGCGACGGCGTTTGTGCCGGCGACGCCGATCCCGGCAAAGAAGCGACACAAACACAGCGCGCCGAGGTGCTCGCCCACCGCCGAGGACGCCAGCGCGAAGAGGCCGTTCAGCGTCAGGGACGCGACCAGCGCGGGTCGCCTTCCCACCAGGTCACCCGCGAGGCCCCACGCCACGGCGCCGACGAGCGCGCCGGCGAACACGGCCGCGGTCAGCGCCCCCTTGTCCGCGTCCGAGAGGTGCGTGAGGTTCGGGAGTACGAGCGCGATGCTCAGCACCTCCACCGCGTCCGCGGCGTTTCCGAGGGTCAGGATTAGGGTGAGCCAGACGTGAAAGCTCCCGAAGCCGACGAGCTCGACCGCGCGGTCGGAAGTGATCGCCGCGGATGCGCTCGCGGGCTCTTCATCGACCCCGAGGGCCACCTCAGCGAGCTCCACCCCCGAGGCCATGCGACCCCGCCGCGCGGAGTGGGACGACAAGGAAAAAGCGTCGCTTTTTGACTTCCTTTTTCCTTTTCGTCGTGTCGTGGTCGAGTCATTCTTCGCGGCGGCGCAGCCATGGCGGCGACGCGCGCGTTCGACGACGCTGACGAGCGGTGGATGCGCGCGGCGCTCGTCGAGGCGGAGGGCGCGCTGAACCGGTGGGAAGTGCCCGTCGGGTGCGTGGTCGTGCGCGACGGCGAGGTCATCGCCACGGGCTCGAACCGAACGAACGAGCTCCGGAACGGCACGAGGCACGCCGAGTTCGAGGCGATCGATGCCATCTTGGCCAGACCCGAGGTGAACAACGACGCGTCCGCCGCGGGGTTCGACCGATGCGACCTGTACGTCACGTGCGAGCCGTGCATCATGTGCGCGGGCGCGTTGTCCCTGCTCGGGTTCCGGAGCGTGACGTTCGGCTGCGGGAACGACAAGTTCGGGGGAAACGGGAGCATCCTCGCGGTGCACGAGAGTGGGTGTCATCCGTGCGGCGTCGCGGCGGCGGCGTCTTCTTCAGACGCCCCGAACGACGCGACAAAAAATCACAACGGCACGTACCCCTCACATGGTGGTCTATTCGCGGACCGAGCCGTGGCGTTGCTTCAGGACTTTTACATCCGAGGCAACCCGAAAGCGCCCAAGCCGCATCGGCCGCTTAAACCGGAGGCGAAGGCGCTGCGATCCGCGAGCGACAAAGGATGACGTAATTACGAACGTCGTAGCTATAGCTCTAGTCTAGTCGTATTAACGTCTTCTTAGCCGCAGCCGCCTTCGTCATGCTTTAACAGCGCGTAGCCCTCCGTCATGACGCCCGCGACCGTGTACGCGTTCGTGGTCTGTGACGGGTCGTTCGCCTAGAACTTCGCGCGAAGTTCTCATTCTCGTCTCGTGCACTTTCTCTTTCTCGACTACGATGCCCGCCGCACCTCGATGGTTATCGTGGACTTCTGCGAACGCACGTCCGGGTCTGTCTCGTCCACGTGTGTCGCCGTGCCGGTCTGGATGCGCGTGACCGCCGCGACGCCCTTGGACTTCAGAATCTCGCTCACCGACGCGGCCGTGCCCACCGCGGTGCCGCTGCCGCACAGCGTCACGACGTCTCGTTTCGCCAAGAATTTCTCTGCGAGACGCACGTAGTGGAACAAAGGCTTCTTCGAGTTGCTCACCATGATCCTATCCCCGTCCGCGCTCGCGGAGGGAACGTCGTCCTCGTCGCCCATCTCGCTCGACGCGTGAGCGGCCCGCGGGTGCGCACCGACACCGCGCTTGCGTCACTGACGCCTCCTTGGGTTGCCCCGAAGTCGAAACAATCTTTCTGCTTTCTCGTTCCGACCGAAACCGAGGAGGCGGCGAATTTGTCAGTGTGCGCGGCGCGCGACTCTCGCGATGCCGCGCAAGAAAGGCGGCCGCTCGGGGACACCGGATGGATACTCGCCGTCGCCCCTCGGCGAGGAGCCGCGCGGTCGGTCGCGGTCACCGCGGGTCGGCGACTCACCGCGCGATTCCCCGCGCGGAGGCCGCAGCCCGACGCGCGAGGCGGTGCCGGCTCCGCGTCTCGCGCCCGTCCCGTCGTGGCGCGGGCTGCGCGCGTGCCTTCCGCGGGGCTCCGAGCCGCGCGCGGGCGCGCTCGAGGCCGAGCCCGTGGCGACCGGCTTCGGCGCGCACGCGCACGTCCTCCTGTCCCCGCGCATGATGACCAACGCGGGCCTCGGGCCGGGGGACTGGGTCGCGCTCGCGATTCGGGGCGACACCGGCGGCGGCGGCGAGAGCGCATCCGACGGATCCGTCGACGACGACGACGAAAACGCGCCGTCCGCGGCGCTCACCTCGGCGCTTTTAGCCAGAAACCTCCCCGCGCTGTGCTTAAAAGAGCGTGACGAAGACGAAGACGATGACGAAAACCAAAACGTGTCGGACGAACGCGCACGACTTGGTCGGCACGTCGTCCTCGCGCGCGCGCACCCAAACGCCAAGGCGTCGTCGCCCGCCGCCGTCGCGCTGGCGCGGAAAACGTGGATGTCGCTCGGGCGCCCCGCCGGAGCGACGCAAGTATGGGTCTGCCCGCTGGACGTCGGTCGACTCGTGATGGGCGGAAAAGACGCGAACGGCACGGAAAAAGAAGGCAAGGAAAAAGAACGAACGTCTGGTCTCGCCGCGCCCTCCCCCGGCGCGTCGTGTTTATTCGCGTCGCTCCGGCTGTGGGCCACGGAGGGTGACGCGTCGGCGGGCTCCGCGAACGACGGATGGCTCGAGCGCGGGTTAGCGCAAACGACATGGGACGTTGACGTAAACGGAAACACATCTCGATTAAACAAACGAGGCTCGAGCAAACAACTCGCCGTGCTGGAGTCCCTCGCGCGCCGAGCGCTGGACGGGCGGTGTCTTCTTCCCGGGAACCTGGTGCGTCTGCCTTTGCTCGGCGCGAGCGCGTTTTTTGTAGTCGACGACGCCGCGCCCGGCCCGGTGGGCGCGGCGACCGAGGTGGCGCTGCGCGGCGCGCAAAACTCCGCGGAACAACACACGAGGGTCACGCGTGATGCCTCTCGAGACGGAGACGAGTCTTCCTCAAGGAGTGATGCCTCCTCCGACCCCGCCGTTTTAGCGGCGAAACGCGCGCGT
>Ga0209666_1002429_pt1 | contig 13914 bp, 7 predicted proteins | sample SaaInlV_125m_DNA_FD_184679 | JGI IMG/M metagenome (GOLD analysis project Ga0209666, IMG submission 184679) | Marine microbial communities from expanding oxygen minimum zones in the Saanich Inlet - Saanich Inlet SI037_S3LV_10m_DNA (SPAdes)... | ecosystem: Environmental > Aquatic > Marine >...
TACAAAATTTTCACTGCATTCTTCAACTAGTTGAATTTGTGCGGTAATAACTCTATCAACATCAACAGGACTATCAAAGAAAACAGAAGTAAATGTATTGATACCAGATACCTGGTTACCGAGGATACTAATATTGGAAAATACAGAAAATCCTATTGATTCCTCTATGTTTATTCTGACATTGACTAAGGATACGCCAATATCAGTTTCTTCAAATACATTATATTTTCTCGCGACAACTACTCTTGGTGATTTGGTGTAACCAGATCCACCGTCAAGTAGGTCTACACTAATTACCTGACCTTTACTTACTAAGACTTGAGCTCTTGCACCACCTCCATTTCCATCTTGTGGAATAAAATGTATAACAGGTGGTGTAAAATATTGATATGCTGTCGGTTGCGTAATCGGATCATAACTACGTTGGTTCCATTCTAAAGCAACAACAACACCATTTTCAATCTTAGTTATAATACTGAGACCCTCACCACGAGTTTCTCCATTATAAGACTCAATATTTACTTGTCCGAAGTATGAATTAGATACTTGTTTTTGTGCTCTTTGTTCTTTACTGGTTAATATAGATGGTAATTCTTTAATTCTTCTGAAATTATTTTCACCTTCAACTTGAATTTTTGAACCATTTGATAGACTTATAAATGGATTTCTATACCATTTCCTAAAGAACGTTCCTCTCCAAATTTGATCTAGACCACTCAAAAGTAATCTATTATCCACATCTCTTTCATACTCAAGAGTAGATCCAGTAGCATCTAAGGTAACGATTGTATTAAGTGTGTCATATGCTCCAACAACACAGAAGTAAACATCAGAACCTTGAATTAATTCTGCCGAATTACCAAAACAGTTAACAATTAATGTATTGCCGATAATTCTATAATCTATTAATGTTCCAATAACACTACGTGTGTTATTTTGATTTAATTGGAATAATTGGATTGCAGATCCAACTTTTGAACCCATCCATAATTTTCTAGTGAATTGCTCTACCCCACCAGTAGTGTTCAGAGAAAGTGTAGATTTTGTATAGTAAGCATCAGGATTATAATCAAAAATAGTCAAAATCTGTCCGACATCTCTACCATAGAGATATCTCATATCAACTTTCATTTGTTCCGTAATTGGAAACTTGAAGAAAATATTTGGTCCAGAAACTGTATACGAAACTTCTTCTTCTTGCAGAACACCATCAATAAAGACTAATAAGAAATCTGGTTGTTCTATATTAACAACTGTCAGGTCTTCTAAATCTAAGATTAAGAAAGGACCAGTTCTAACGTTATTAATAAGGAAAGAATCTATAGTAAGACGTTTGTAATTACCAACACCAACTCCAGATACCTTTTCTACAGCAGTTGCTTCCCCTAACGTCTTAGCACCTTCATATTGATCCCAAATAGGAGCAACATCAAATATTAATTTATTTGGTACTACACTTCTCTCAATATAATAAGAATCTTCGCCGGGATATGATTCATTATATTTTGTTTGTTGTAAAACCGCATTGATTGTAAGTAAAAGTTTTTCATCTTCTTCAATAATTACCTCATCACCATTATCCCAGAACAAATCAAACTCTTTCGTCTCACCATCAATAAAATCTGGTAAGGATTTATCGATATTTTTGAGATTTAATATATCATCCAAATTTGCATATAAAGAATTTACAGATGATATAACATCATTACATTCTTCCGCAGTTAATAAAGGGTCTCCAATAATATTGTAATTTGAATATGTTGGAGTAGTGGACCAATATCCAGATCTATTTTCATTCTGCTTTACTTTTTCTACAACACCCGACCCATTCTCAATAATGTCTTTTACAATACTGATAAATGTATTGACAGCAGATTCTACCTCTTGACAATATGGGAATTGACTATCACTATAAACATTAGGATCTGTATATGGTGTAATACTAGTATATGTTCCTGCAGTAAGAGTGTTTCTCATAGCAGAATTCATTAGAACTGCCAACTGATCCCAAGCAGCAATTGCAGCTGTAGTTTCTTCAGTAGATCTATTGATATACGTTAATTCTTCGCCGTAAGGATATCCTCTATTAGTGTAATAGAGTTGAGCGAAATTAACCACTCTTTCATTACCACCAAATTTTAAATGATATACAATATTATCAATTAAGAAACCAAGATCGCGATAACATTTTGCTTTATCACCAGAAGGAAGAGCATAATTTGCATAAACATATTCACTCACTTCTTCTTGGAGGAATAATTTATTGCCAGCAATTAAATTTCCTGCATCGTAAAAAGTTCCGTTATTGATACCACTTAGAGAGAAAGTTGCACTATCTACACCAGAGAATGATATAGGAACATATAATGTATCTCCTGGATTAACGGCAAACTGATCGTTGGGTAGCACAGCACCAATACTAGTGGGAAGACCTACATCTCCGCCAGTATTTCCATCCAAATTTGTAACTCCTGCTGCAGCACCACCGCCACCACCAGAGTTAGTTAATGCTACTTTTGATAATGTAACTGTTGTTTGACTGTCAATAGAAACAATTTTTGTATCCGAACTAAATGCTCTACCGGAACTAATATACATTCCAACGGCAAGATTGTCAGTGCTAGAAACTGTTACTGTTTTTGATCCTTGAATATATTGAACGGTTTCTTCAACATAATCCCAATTTCTAATAGCAAGTTTTGCTAAATTTGTAGCATACTTGAATATACTTAAAGATTCTGTTTTGTTATTTGTAATATAATCTGAACCAGAAACAAATAAATTTGCATAATCAAAAACTTTAGTATTACCACCAAATCTCAAATCATGACTATACGAGTCTAAAATATATCCAATATCAATTTGATAATCATCTAATTTTGTGCTCCAATCTAAAGATCCATACGATCCTTTGCCATATCCAATAGATTCTTCTATAATAAACGGTTTGTTTCTTTCAATTTGATTTGCTGCATCAATCCATCTTCCATTTCTCTGGAAAATATTTCTAATTTTTCTAATATACCTAGAGTTATATTGATCGTTTTTAAAGTAGAACGATCTTCCTAAAAATTTAGTTCCTTTATATGGAGTAAGGTTAGTTACTCCCTGACCGGTTAGTTTTGTATTATTTCCAAGAGGTGGTGCTGAAAAAACAATTTTATCACTTGTTACAGTATATGCAACTCCTGGTTCTTGGATAATACCATCAAGAGTAACAATTAAACTTTCTGCACTAATTGGAGTAAATGGTCTTCCAAAATCATCTAATACTTGGAATGTAGTTGTTCCTTGCAACCTACCATCGCTGTCAAAATACCCATCAAATGGCGCACTGAGTGTAAAAGTAAAAGCACGAGTTTCATTGAAATTAAATTCTGATGTTGCAGCAGAACCTTGACCTCTACGAATTCTGGTATTTTCTAATTTTTGTATAGTTTGTGTTACTACTCTTCTTGTGCTTTCTACAGTGATCTTATTTTTATTAGGATCCCATAATTGAATTGTAGTAAATGCATCTGCTTTTCTGTTGCCAACTTCTGGCATCTCAGTTTTTGCTGATGTCTCTACATCAACCTGACCGAACAATTTAAATCCAGCTGGATGTGTGGTAGACTTAATGAGGTCTCTCCACTGTTCGATGGATGTTTTAGATTTTACTACGTATGAGTAATCCTGATAGAAAAAACTATCAGTAAGTTTTTGATTTGAAACACCTAGTTTACCTTTATCAGATTGGAAGTATCCTAGATTATCGAAGAAACTACTGATGTTTTCTGTAAACGTAGAAACAAATATAGATTTTACTGTTCCTTGTGCGCGAGAAATTTTCCCGGAAATTAAAACATTTTCCCTAATAATTCCTGTTGTCGATTCTAATTTGAGTAAATTTGTTTTCTTACGATATTCAGAAACTCTTGCTCTGAGAACTTCGACACCATCAATAACTTGAGTTACCAGTTCTCCTTTCTGGAAGTTTCCACTAAAATTAGTTAAAGATATAGTGTACTGGGAAGATACTTGTGGTGAGATTGTTTTATCTAAATGATATGCTCCACCATTATCAATAATTGTAATTCCTCTCGGGATACCAATTTTACTTCCAGAAACATAAATCTCCAGATCACTTTCAACAATTTTAATTGTTGGGGCATAAGTATATCCTCTTCCCGGATTCTCTAGATTGATTGAAAATAATTTTCCATCAACTTGAACGACTTTAAATGCAGCACCAACACCATCACCATCGGTAATGATAGCAATTGGATTTACATAATTGGATCCAAAACTATCAATTCTTACTGAAGTAATAACCTTAGTGGATTCATCAAATAATACAGTTGCTGATCCTCTGTAAGATTCTGCTGGAGATATACCTTCAATAAGAGGTAATTTTTTGTAGTTAGAACCAGAATTAACGATAGAAATTTCATTAATTTCACCAACAGCAAATTGACCTTTGGTTGTGTAGGTAATGTCACCAGAACCATCCCATAATGGTGTTGTAGGTATATCGTATACAAACCTGTTTGGAGTAACGTAATTTACTTTTTTCCTTCCTTGTAGAGGATCATTGATAATAGAAAGGTATGCACCATCAGCATTTACAATGCCATTTTTATCAAAGTAGTAGAAGTTGAGAAAATTAGTTCCTTTTTTGATATCATAATTATTTTGTGCTAATCTGGAACCAAATCCAAACTTAACTTCAGTAAATGCTCCAGAGTTACCTGGCATGATTAAGGAAGCAGTTTTTTCTAGAGTAATTAAATTAAAACTCTTACTAGGACTCATGTCAAAATACGTACCAGTCATTGATGAATGTGACGTATCAAATACGTATTTGTAATACTCCTGAATATCAATATTTGGATTTGGAACAAACAATACGTTATCTTCCGAAATTTCAAACTTATATTCTATGGAACTAAATGCAGATACAGTAACTAATCTTTCTGGTGTGCTACTATCAAAAAATGTTGTTGCTACAGATAATGCCTCTACGTTTCTTCTGTCGATTGCATAATCAAATACAATCGTAGCTTTCTGAGTATCTAAATCATATGTTCTTACATATCCTGATCCTGCATTGGTACTAATACGATAGTCTTGAGTAAAATTATACTTTGCTTTGTATAAAGAAACTTCTTGACCGTTGTAAATGTCAACAGATTCTGTTCCTTCTTGTGCTCTTTCAATCGTAAGATTGTTATCGTTAATAGCACCAATCTTGACAATTTCAGATCCAACGTTTAAAAGATCACCAACAGCAAATCCTTTTGCTGTTTTTAGTCTCATTGCAACAGAAGAACTACCAACGCCAGCATGGTCTACATAAACTGCAAGTCTAGAAGAACTCAAAGAACCACCAGATCTTGCTAGTTGATCATCTTCTACACCAAGATAATCTCCCCTTCTATATCCAGATCCACCGTCTTGGATTTGAACGTAATTAACAATACCCTCACTTGATACTCTAATAATAGCAGTAGCACCGCTACCTGTTCCACCTGTCAATGGAACATTGGTGTATACATCTTCAGTATAATCAGCACCACCATTAAGAATTGTAAATCTTCCAACTCCAGTATACTCTACTACGGAAGAATTTTTTGGTGCTCTAAAAGTTACTTCTTGATATAATCTTTTTCTGATAGAATAATTTTTAACTTTTGTTGAATCATCCGGGAAAATACTAATATCAACTTCATCGTCAATTCCTAAACCATGATCGCTATCAGTTTCAATAAGAGCAATACTTTGGTTAACTTCAAATGGTTCCAAATTATCACTGAGTGATACTAAAGTAACAATTTTAGATCCAGAGGTATTGAAAAGATTATCAGATTGCAAGAAGTAGTCATCATTAACAATCCAAGTACCTTCAGTAACTTTAATTTTTACAGTATTTTGTCTACTAGTTCCTTCTAAAATCTCTGCTCTAGCAATTGGAGGATTGACGCCATCCGTAAGTCTGAGTTCGGCACCCTTAGTATAATTACTGTCTTGATCTACAGTTACTTGGAAAGTTTTAATATCAGCAGAGAATGTTCCAGTATTATTAAAAGTTCCTACAACATTTTTAAGAACAATAATATTATCACCAGTGACTGTACCAACAATTTGACCTGATGCATTACTTGCTGGTTGTCTTAGAATGTCATCTGTAAATAAGTATGCACTTTGAATTGTTGTTAATTTTACAACTTTATCTTCTTTACTTTGTAAGTAATTTACTGATTTTCCTTTTACAGAAGAAATTAATGCTTCTACTTCAGACCCTTCTGTTCCAGTATTATTAAAATCTACACTACAATTAATAGAAAAATTATCGGAAGATCTATTGATAAGGAATCCATCAATAGAACCAGATTGAACTTCCGAAATTTTAGCTACTAAACCTTCTCCGTTGGAAGGCATACCAGGGACAAATAATCTTTTTGCATTTTTAGGAACATCCTCTTGATTAATTAGAGAATTATAGTTACTATCTACGGGAAGAGAATAAAAGTTATCTCCTAAAATGTATGGGAACTTCGGTACTTGATTGCTATCAATAGTAATGAAATAAGCATAAGTTCCTTCTGGAAAGTCGGGAGTAATACAAAATCTTCCATTGTTTTCGTCCAGAGATCCACTGCGATGAATATAACGATAATCATCAATAAAACTTCCTAACGGATAGTCCCTAATTGCAGGACCATCTTCTCTCAATCCTGCACTCGAATAACTAGATGTCATCCTTGTGATAGATGAACTTGAGTCTAGTGGATCTTGATGACCGAAAGGACCATATATTGGATTGCCATCATAAGCAAAACCTATAATTGGTGAGTGGGTCTTTATAGTAGGTTCTGTATCAGCAGAATTTAAGTTGTCGTTTAACTGAACTCTTAATGCTTTTGGGTTAGCAAGTTGACCGTAACCATATGCATATTTTAATGGTGCATAGTTCTCAAAAACATAACCATACTGACTATCTAATTCTGATTCATACTTTGCAAATTTATTTTTAATCCACTTCTTTAAAAGTGGAGTTGCTTCAGCACCTTCGCCAATAGCAACAATTAATACCTCAATATTTTCTTGTGTATACAAAGTACCACTAGAAATTTGATCGAATCCAGTAACAGATCCAGTAGTATCAATAGTAGCAGTATATTCTGCAAATCTTCCTTTGCCTAGTCTATCTCTTACAATAACTCTTGGAGGAGAAGAATAAAATTTTCCTGCATCTTCTACAACAATAGAAGTGACTTCTCCACCAGTGACAACTGCTCTAGCCTCTGCACCTCTTCCTGAAGTAATTTCAATTGTTGGAGTGCTTAGATAGGTATCAGCAGTATCAATAATAACACTATCAACAACAGAACCGGTTAAGACTGATCTTGCTTTTCCAGCAACACCATCAATCAGAACAAATGGTTCTTTGTCGTAATTTCTTCCTCTGTTATCAATACGAATAGATTCTAATTTTCCAAATCTAATAGAATCAGCATCTTTGTAACTAAAGATACGTACACCATTTAATAAGATACCAACTTCTGATTGTGGTGTCTTGTAAACTTCAGTGGTTGCTGTTGGATTCTTTCTGAGAATTCTTAGAAGATTTTGATCTCGTACATCTTCTGTTACTGTAGATCTGTCTAAAATATTATAAGATGGAAATCCAGAACCTGTAATGTAGTAATACTGATCGTCTGCAAGAATAGCAGATACATTTGTTGGAACTCCTTCCAACGAAGACTGCACTGAGGTATTAGTTGAAGAAGAGACAGGTTGCCAGTTATTGAGAAACCATCTTGTCTGATTTGTTCCAGTTAGGTTAATTCTAGGGTCTGCTGTTTGAAATCCAGGTTCGGAAACTTGAATAGTATCACCAGCAGAAGAATATGGAGCACTTTCTTCAGTAGTAAGATTGTACACAACACCTAACGTTAGTAATGTAACGTCATCTGATAAAATAGTAGCTGGTTTGTAGACAAATTCTCCAGTATCATATGATAGAGGAGTATTACCTCTATTAGTGATAAAGAATTGATTGATATTTTTATTACCAAATTCAATAATTTCAGAACCAATCAATACTTTCTCAAAAGGACTCCAACCAGTAGTAGAGAAAACATCAATCTTATCACCTGTGCTGCTAGTGCTTGATAGAGGTCTTTCGAGTCTAGTTTTAGTAGATACAGCAAATTCACCATTTACTGTTTCTGGTGCTAATACAATATTCCAAATCTGTTCGCCATCAAACGTTCCTGCTGCATATACATTATCTACAGTAGCAGAAGAATATCCATACTCATCTGTTGGTGTCTGTACTACTTTCTTTCCAATGAGATTTCGTGGGTCGCCAGATACAATCTTACACTTAAGTGCAAATACATTGATCCAATCTGCTTCAGATACTTTATATGTAAAATCTCTTGGATTGTATACTTCTGGTTTATTGTCAATATCTTTAGTAACAATAGTATTAAAGATAAACTTAATAGAACTGGTAGTTCCTTTTGCTTTATAAAACTTCTGAATATTTTTAATCAGAGTTCTCTTATCTACATCTCCTTTGAGATATTTTTCAGGAAAAGAACCTAGGTATTGATTTTCAAAGTTTTTAACAAACGCATATAAAAACAGATTGCTTACATTATATACTGTTTTACCGGCAACATGCGAAGATGCATCAGTACCTGCAAAATTAGAAGAATCGTATAAGTCTCCTAATGTAGTATTGCCACTAACTCCTCTAGCACAGAGTTGGAGTTCAGTGTCTGTTCTGGTTTGATAGAAGATAATTTCATCTTCAATTCTCACATAACCATTTTTTTCCGGAAATGAACTAGCATCTCCTAATACAATAGTAGTATCGCTGTCACTAACAGAAGAAGCAAGGATATCAGTTTGCTTTAAAACATTCTGTTCGTAAAAATCAATATCTGCATACTTTTGGATATTGTTAATAACATCCAGCGTTCCACCTTGAACTTCCTGAGATTCATAATACTTTTTTACAAACTTACCAAAAAGTTCATATTCAGTACTAATAAATTCTGGAAGCTGGGACTCGATCAGAGTAGAAATTCTCTTAGTCTTTACAGCAGGCATTTACTTTACTCTTTGTATGCAGTGAACGAGGAATTAGCAACATCAACGTCAAGATAGACCTCTCGGAATGCCTTGATATCATTAGATAAGGGTTTTACTCTAACAGAAATGCGATTATCAAAGAAACTGCCCTTAATAATTGTAAGGGCATACATTTTCAGTTCACCTTCTGCATAATCAATATCGCCAATATCACTGTCGAGGACAACCTTTTCACCAGTTACGCTATCTATTCTATATAGGACAATTTTGCCTGCCCTGTCTTCGACATAGACATCAAATGTAGGATACTCAGTTACTCTGAAACCAGTTGACGACAGGACTGGTTCGTCACAGTCCTGATCGAAAGTATTTTGGAAACATACCTCATAATATGACGTGGAGTTAAGTAGAGGATAGAAATCTTTTCTCATAGTAACACTAGTGAGATTGGAAGTAATTGCACGATCTGCATCATCAATAACACCAACTACTTTACTGTATCTAAATTTACCACTAAATTTCTCGGTATCAGATGTGTCAAGATACGACTGTACTGATCCAATTGCTTTGTCTCTAATTTGTGCTGGTGTACTATCTGTTGCTTTAGAATCAAAATAAATCTTACTGCCAATCTCAATATACAAGATAGATGGATCAACAATAACAGGTTGCACTGAAGCAACAATATACTGCTTCATTTCAGCAATAATATTTTGTTTTGTCAATGATGTCAGATAACTAGCATCACTTGGTTTTAATACAATAAAGACCTTACCATACTCAGGAGGAACTTGATCTTCACCTCCAAAGATTATAATGTCACTAGTAGAAGGATAGATCTTTCTGACGATTGAAGAGTAATCATTTGACGTTACAGCTCGATCTTGTGCTCCATATGACTTAGGTGCATTGAATTTAATATTATTTGTAGATTCAATGTTCTCACCACCAGCAGATGGAATAGAACTTGTGATGTTTGTAGTAATGTTCTGGGGAGAAACTCCTGAAGTGTTTTCTAACACACCAGAGAAAATAAATGATCTAACACCATTTGATGTAGGACCATTGGTTGTAATGTATGATACTTCAACTCTAGACGCATTCTCTATCTTTTTACCAAGAACACCATCACCTAAGATAACTTCATATCTTTCATCATCAATTTCATCTAAGAAGAAAACCTTTGACTCTCCGTCAACATCTAAAATATTATCTGCAACCAAGTAAGGTTCACTAAATGAACCACCACCAGAGAATACTTTTACTCGAATTGAATTTGTATCGATATTTTGGTTATCTAATATGAATCTCTGATTCTTAAAAGATGTATTAATTGTAAAGGTGTTGACAACTTGAGTTCCTTCGTAAACAGGAACATCAGTAAATGTTGCAACACCATTTGATACTTGTCCTTTTGCATCGTCTAGGACAACATATTGATATAGTGTGTTATCATAATTTGCAATAAATCCCGTACCCTTCTTTAATAAGAGTTCTGTATCGCTCGTGGGATTTACATATGTTGCTGTAAACGAAACATAAGCAACTGGTGCAGTAGCACTCTTGGGTCTGTATCCTAATTGCTTCGCAATCGATACTACGTTGTCCCTCAAGGTCGCTGAATCAATGAATAGTTCATTGACTACCATATTGGTATTAAACGCCGTATAATACGTATTATAGGCAAGTGTATCTAAAAGGGTTGCCATCGCAGAACCCTCAAAATCATAATCAGTAAAATCTGATGTCGCTCTGAGGTAATCCTTCAGAGATGACTTAATATCTTCAAAATCTAGATTAGCAACCTGAGTATAAGGCATTATCGTGTACGCTCTAAGAAGAATTCTACTGCTACTGGTGTATCATCTCTACCGACAATAGTATAGAATAATTCAACTTGATATCCGTTATTTTGTTCGTCTACAAGAATAACAACATCATCGATTAAAATTCTCGGTTCATACTTTTCTAGTACGTCCGAAATTTGTGATCTGATTACACCAGCAGTTGCATAATCAAGTGGTTCAAATAAAGAACTATACAAATCACAACCAAGGTCGGGTTTAAATGGTCTCTCCCCCTTGATTGTGAAAAGTAAAGATGTGATTGATTGAACTATAGCTGCCTTATCTTTCACCGCTACTAAATCATCAGTAACAGGGTGTTTTTTAAACGTAACACTCAAATCTTTGAATGTCTGAAAGGAAGGCATTTAACACACCAATAGGCTGTTACTATTTATCACTTACCAACGAATCCGTCCGCCCACTCTTGAGAATCAAAAACCTCTTCATCCTTTGCTTTGTTACGGTTACGCTTTGCTGACATGTTGAGATACTTATCACTATCAGTCTCTGTGATGAGTGTCATACCTTCACTAACAAAGTCTTCACCTTTGTCAACTGATCCGTCTAACCTGTTAGGGTGTCCCATTTTGTTTCTCCTTTTGTGTTTGCCAAAAATAATTATCAACTTTCTCTGCAGGAAGATTGCAAATTAAATTCATCCCTTACCTTGACCACGATAACGCTTCTTAGCACTATTGCGTGACGTAGGTGTGTACTTGGTGTGCTTACCACGTCCTTGACGAGTACGCTTTGGATGAGACTCAATTGTCTCAGCACCTGATAATCCAATTCTGCTCTTTGCCATTGCCTTTTATCGTTTGACTCCTATATTATAGCACAAAATCAACCTGCTGCAAATACAGTCCAACTTGCTTCTGCCATTAATGCTCCACCAGGTGCTAATGCATCACCCAATCTTGCAATTGGTCTTCCATTTGCAAATACTTTAGCAGATCCTCCTACTAGTACGTCAGCATGAACGTCGTTGCCACATGTATGCGGTGAGAAGGTGTCTCCAGTGCAATGAACGAGTCTTCCATCAGCAAAGACGTTAGGAGAACTTGTAACGCCTTTTGAAGGGGCATAACATTGGTGTCCTGTAGTGATATCACCAATTCTACTTACCGGTCTTAATGTTGCCATATTAGGGTATTAACTCGAAGTCTCCAGTAGGTGTGTCTAAGAAACCCACCTGACGATTTATATAGTATGATAGTCGGTTTGCTGCTGGAGTCCAGTTATTTGCTACTAACATCGTTCCTTGAAACGTTGTAACAAATGGAGGACATGTATGTGTTACTATTAACGTATAGTAATATTGCATCACACCAATGAATGATGGTCGCCATTTAACCCAACTACTAATCTCTGGTATAAATGCCGCAATATAATCACTACCTTCTGTAAGAACATCTGCTTCCGTAATCGGCGCTAGTTGCTCTAACGTTATCGGAATCGCTGGAGGGGGAAACATCTCTAACGTAATCTCTTCACTATCCTTTGGAATCTTATCAAACTCTAAAAACTTCCTACCCTGCAATAAATTAATAGCAGTCAACCGATTCACATCAGGTACTACACCCTCGGCTATATCGCCATAGAAGGATCCTTGGAAATTCGGACTATTTGCATAATATGACGCATACACATACTCTGCATCATAAAAGTACTTCTCACCATAATAACCCTTCAAAGGTGCCACAAGCGCCATTGTAGGACTCGGTGGACCTGCAATATTACCATATGCCATCCGTGGTTCTACCCACCCTGCTCCCATACTAAAATTGGGAATGTTCGGTACGGGTTTGTCAGCAATATCGACAAGACTTACAATACTATTCCCAATACCTGTACCACCACTCGGTCCCTGCCCTGGTACTAACGTGATACTTGTGATTAATTCGGGTAATGCCGGTAACGGACAACCTCCCACTGCTTGCACCGTAATCGTCAGCGCAGGGTTGATTGTCTCATACAGTATCGGCGCAAGGCCAAGACGTGGAGTAGACTGAAATAATGGCACAGTACCAATGGGTCGCAACTGAAATCCAGCGCCTGCTGCGAGTACCTCCTGGTTTGGAACAATCTGTACCGGCATTATACCGCCTTCGCAACAATTGCAAGATCTTCCTTAATACCTTCTACATTATTATGAAGAAAATCTAATGTCTCTGAGAGACTCTCGTAGTCACTTCCATTAGGACGGCGGTACATTAAAGTTGGTCGCTCCAAGCTCGATATTCGTTGGTCCAGGCTCTGCAACCTCTCGGACAGCTGGCGGAGTACGCTCTCCAGATTCTGCTGCTGCTCTTGTGACTTTTCCATCATTTTGATCTCCTCTCATGAATGCTTCGGATGCTCTCGACTCAAACTCGTCACAGAATGAATCGAAGTTATTTACAATTTCGTCGAAGTTTTTGTAGGCGGGGTTTTCAGTCATTTTTTTGCTGGGAAATTTTTTTCCTTTTCAAGGTTTCTAAAAAACCATTTTCAAAAATATTTAGCGGTCGTCTGGATACTTTTGTAGGTTAGGAGGGACCCATGGATTTTCGCTAGGCGCATCGCTAAGGGGGCAAGGGGGGGCATATAACAGTCCGTAGACTGTCTACCCCTGTGCCCTGTCCCCCGTGAGGGGTGCTACCCTTACAGTTCTGCCATCATCTCATTCATCTCATCAGCGTCGATCGCTGCGTCATCCCATGCCACGCCGTCTGCTGTCTTGCAGAGCATACGACCGATCTGCCCCTCACACATGCAACGTTGGAACTTGTCCCATGGTGTCTCGTCCTCACTGCAGAACTTCACACATGCCTTTGCTGTGTTGTAGAGGAACTCGTCGTTCCCAATCCACAGCGACACGTTCCATGTCTCGTAGTTTGCCCAACCGTTGTACGTGGTGTCGCTCATGAGTTCAGGATAGAGTGCTTCGAGGGTTGCCATGTGTTGTGTGTTGTGTTCTCTTGTATTGTAGTCGGTAGAG
>Ga0209666_1002434_pt1 | contig 13900 bp, 11 predicted proteins | sample SaaInlV_125m_DNA_FD_184679 | JGI IMG/M metagenome (GOLD analysis project Ga0209666, IMG submission 184679) | Marine microbial communities from expanding oxygen minimum zones in the Saanich Inlet - Saanich Inlet SI037_S3LV_10m_DNA (SPAdes)... | ecosystem: Environmental > Aquatic > Marine >...
GGGGGGGGGGGGGGGGGGGGTAAGGGGTAATATAAGTACGGAACACGGACGCTCACTTTAACCCGTGCATCATTACGGAGAGCTTGGTCTCCGTCGTCAGCTTCTCTTCGCGGAGGCGCGCCAGCTCGGCCGACAGCTTGTCGATCTCGACCAGGTAGAAGTTGAACTTGATGCCAACCATGGTCGTCATGTGGCCGCCGTTGTGATCGGCCATTTCCCGAAACTTTTGGAGCAAGGCCTCGTAGGCCTGTCCGATGGCGATGACGGCCGCGATGTTCTGGTTCGTGTCGGAGAGCGCCCACTCCAGCACCTGCTTCTCCTCCTCGGGCGTGCGCTCCGGCTCCTGGTGCCAGGGCGACAGCCCCTGCACGCGACCGAACTCGTCGTAGGTGAAGCAGGTGGGCGTGGGCGTCGGCGTCTTGGCGAAGCGGTGCGCGTGGTTCACGTGCTTTAGGGGGCCCCGGTGCTGGAGCAGCGCCTCCATGAGGTTAGGGGTTACGTGGCGCTCCACCTGTAACACGCACGGTCGGAGTTATTTGCAGGGCACTTGTTCCTTGGTTTACCCCCCTACGAGCTTGCAGTTTGTTTCTGTTGCCAGAATCACAAGCCGGGCGCTTTCACGCACAGGCGACCGCCCGCCCTCTCCTCTACGGGTCCTGGCCCTCGCCTCACCCCTCGCCCCGTGTGCGCGCAGCCACCGATACGATGCCTTCCTGGTTCCAGACCACCTTTCACATCCAAGAGTCGAATGCCGCCATTCGTCGCGTTGCCGTGGAGAACCCGCAGCGCATCACCGATGTCGTGCTCGCCATCGAGGACTCGCGGAAGAAGGGCTGGAGCGCCTTCTTCGAGATGCTCCGCGGCCGGGTTCGGGACTGGCAGCGCGACGGCGTGCGCCGGGCCAACCTCACCGCCACCCACCGCGAGGTGCAGAACTCTCGCTTTGTCGTGGGCTCGTTCCCTCCCCACTTCCTCAAGATGATCCAGTTGGGATACGAGGCGATGATCGCCAAGTGGGGCGAGTGCCCGCCCGAGATCAGCCACCAGCTCGAGGCGCTCGGCGGCATGCTCACCCAGCTCGAGGCCAACGGGGACACCCCCGCCCTTGAGGCTGCGCTGAAGGGCGGCATTGCCGCCCTGCAGGCGCAGAAGCCCGAGCAGGAGTCGGAGCCGTGCATGATCTGCTGCGAGCCGGTACTGGCCAGCGAGGTCTTCGGCGACGGCCAGGGCATCATCTTCTCGCCCCAGTGCATGCACTCGATGCACGAGTCGTGCTTCCAGGCGTACGTCAACAACCCGCCGCCCGGCAACCTCCAGTGGGGCGAGAACGGCACGCCGCTCGACGGCAAGAAGATCCCGTGCCCCTCGTGTCGCGACGGAGTTTTCACCAAGCAGTACGTCGAGAACTTCCGCGCGGGGCGCGACCTGGGGCGCAAGGAGAAGGGCGAGGAGTCCGCGCGCGCGCGCAAGCGCGACGCGGAGGAGATGGCGGCCACCGACGCCGACCCGGACGCGGAGGTCCTGGAGGGCGAGGCGCCCGAGGGCGAGGAGGACGAGCCGGCCGCCGGGCCGCGCCTTCGGCTGAAGGACGACCCCGTCAAGGTGGACGGCTGCACGCCCGAGGTGGTGCAGAAGTGGATCGCGCGCAAGGTCCGCGCCCGCCACTACAGGTTCCTCGAGGCCCGCCACAAGAACACCGGCGTGCTCTACCAGTTCGTCATCGACGGCTCGGAGGGCGTCTACCCCCGCAACAAGGCGATCAAGATGGTCTACACCACGATCCACGACCCCTCGGGCAAGTACGGCGCGAAGGACAACTTCAACCTCGCCAACCCGAAGAACGGCAAGCCGCTCTTTGCTCGCGGCCGTCCGCTCCCGGGCGGCGCGGCGCAGTCGTCGGCGGCGGGCAGCAGCGCCTAGAGGCGGCGCGTTTGCGAGGGTGGGGGGTTGGGCGCTCGCCTGTGGGCGCCCGCCCAACGCGATGGGGGAACCGTGCAGGGTTGTGCGTTCGGTTGCGTGTTCTTTAAAAAAAACGTGCACGTGCTTCCCACACGGCTGAGCGCGCGCGCGCTCAGTCGTCCTCCGGCATGAGCAAATTCTCCATCTCCGCATTGGTGGCGTCGAGACGCGGCTTCAGCTCGCTCTCGAGCATGCCCGCAATGATCAGGGTTTGGGGGTAGACCATGGCCTCCGCCGAGGTCACAAGGGCCGCGTACGTCTGCGCAAACGTGCCAAGCTTGACGAGCAGCTCCGCGTCGGTCAGACCCTCCAGCCACTGCCGCGCCTCGTTGATTGTCTCTTTCATGGCCGGCACGCAGAGCTGGTACACGCGACCGAAGCCGGTGTTGGGGTTCCGGCGCAGGACGGCAAAGTTCTCTGCGTGCTTGGAGGCCTTGCACTGCAGGAGCGCCTTCTCCCTCTCCCGCTTCAGCATGGCGACTTGGGGGTAGGTCTCGAGGTAGAGCTTGTTCCACTCGTACGAGTTGAGCTCCTCAAAGTCCTCACCGAGCCCGGTGAACATGGACCCCTCTTGGGTGAAGTTCTCGTCGAGCTCGTCCTCGTACTTGCCAAGGGAGCGAACAAGGAGGTCGTGGTAGACCAGCAGCTGCATGTCTTCGGGCGCCTGCTTGTCCGCGTCCGGGATGAGCCCGTACTTTGCGGCGGCCTCCGCGTTGAGACTACGCATGTAGGCGACGGCGGCGGAGTCGATGGCGTTTTGCTTGGCCATGGGGTTGGGATCGTCGTCGTCCCACTTGGGGCGGTCGGGCTTGGCCCCGCGCGGCTTGGGGCGGTCGGGCTTGGCCCCGCGCGGCTTGGGGCGGCTGGGCTGCTCCACCTTGTAGCCTTCGCTCCCGAGCTGCGCGAGGCGCGCGTCCTTGGCAACCTTCCACCAGTCCTTGCCCCAGCGCGCGCGCGCGGCGTCCCGCGTCGCGCGCGGCTGGGGCGCGCCGGTGGCGTCGCTGCCGTGGCCAAAGGCCTCGGCGCCCGCGCCGAGCACGGCCGCGAGGCGGGTGGACATGCTCGCGCGCTCCATCTCATGTTTGCGCACCCTTGACTTATGTTAGACAAGACACAAGACGCGAACACGCACTACTAGTACCACTGGGACGCCGAGTTTTGCCAGGCCTGCGGCCGGGGGGCGTGACCAGGCTCGGGCGTCTCGCCCTGCAGCATGTCTCGGGCCCAGAAGATGAGCGCGGTCGCGCCTTTGGAGTCCAGCACGCCGTAGTCAGGCTCGATGACGCTGCCCGTCCACAGAGGGAGCACCGTGTCCGCCGAGAAGAGGAACGCCTCCTTGCGATGGTAGGTCTCGTACTCATCGGGGTCGTTCTCGTCGTCCATCCAGCGCTTCGGTGCCTCCCAGCGCTCGCGGATCTTCTCCGGCAGGTCCGTGGCGGTGATGCGCTCGGTGCGCACGTTGCTGGCGTCGAACATGACGTTGAGCACGTGGTCGTTGTACTCGGCGGCCGAGGAGGGCTCGGACGTCATCGCGACGACGCCGTAGACGGTCGCAAACGGCTCGCTGGAGCCGTCTGGGTCGTCGGGCCGGTCGGCGTTGAGCGCCACCTCGCGGTCCGGGTAGGTCGGCTCCGGCAGGTCGTACACTTGCGCCATGCCCGGCCGGCGCTTCTGCTCGACGGTCACCTTGTAGTAGCGCCGCACCGGAGGAGGAGGGGCAGGCGGTGGCGTGATCGGCGAGCGCGGGCGCATCCGCAGGTCCGCGAGCGAGGGCAGCTGCTGCATCTGGCCGTCGCGCATCCACTGCTCGTTGCGCAGCTCATGGTCGTACTCCTGGAAGCGCCGCGCCGGCCACGTGCTGGGCCAGAAGCCGCTCATGGCGCGTGCGTGCATCCCTGCTAGGAACGCGCGCGCGCGTGGTTATAATTTCGGGAACTGTCGAGTTCCCGAACTCACAAGGGCCCCCGCAATTCAAATAGAAGTGATAACCTTAACCCTAACCCTGACCCAGAGCTTCTGTTCGAACACGCGGCAATCGAGCATTTCCAGGTGCTCGGAAAAACACATTCAAACAGAAGCTCCACCCCGGGTTGGGGTTAGGGTTAGGACTCCTGTTTGAAATGCGCGAGTTCACTCGTGGTTTACGATTCCCTGCATTCAAACAGAAGCTCCATCCCAGGTCGGGGTTAGGGTTAGGACTCCTGTCGGTAGGAGTCCTGTTTGAAAGTCACTACAGTAGCCCAAAAAGTGCGGTTAGTAGCTTCTGGGTTTGCTCACCACAAAGCGATCACTTGCCAGAATTCTGAAGTATGCTCACATTGTGGCGCTTTTTCTCAACTAAGAATGGAGTTAGAACCTTCTAACCCCCGGAGGGAGGGGGGGTTAACCGCGACCATCACGCGGGCGGGCCGAGCCCGCAAATGTTTCGGATCCAGTCCTCGCTGTCCGTGAACACGGAGCCCTGGTGCAGCTCCGCGTGGCCCACGCACAGCACCTGGGCCACGCCCTGGTTGTCCTTGCCCTTCTCGGGCTCGTCGACGTTGTTACGCTGGTCGTCCAGGAAGGCCACCTCGGCCGGGTGCAGCCCCTCCTCCTTGATCCAGTCCTGTATGACGTGGGCCTTGGTCAGCCGCTCGTCCTTGCTCAGCGGCGGCACGTCCACCCCCCAGACCAGGTCGCCGGGCTGTCCGCCCTCCGAGGTGAAGTACTCGAGGAGGCCCACCGCCTTGAGCGAGATCAGGATGGACTCCTTCTTGCCATAGGACAGGATGCGCAGCTCGATGTCGAAGCCTGCCAGCTCGTCAAACAGTGCTTTCATCCGGTCCAGCTGCTCCTGGCCCCCGTACAGCGAGACGTGGTTGTCCTTGGACATCATCTTGAACAGGGGCACTTCCACGGATGACACGGGTTCGTAGGGAGGGTCGCCGGGCTTGTTCCCCGCCATCTTCAGCGTGGTGAGCGTGCCGTCGTAGTCGAGGATGAGCATCTTGATGTAGCGGTCCTCGTCCTCGTCGTTGCACAGGTCGTCCGCGTCGCTGTCGCTCTCCTCCTCCTCTTTGGCCTGGGCGGCCTTGGCCTCGGCGGCGAGCTGGGCGCGCACCTTGGCGAGCAGGGCGCTGCCGCCCACCGGCGCGGCCGCCCGCTCGAGCCGCAGCCGCTCGAGGCTGGGCAGCATGGCGCCGCAGGCGCCTGCGCTTACCTTTAGCCCCTGCATGCGTGCTTATCCGTGCCGCGCACACCATGCCACGCGTTCCGTAGTTAACACCCCTCCCTCTGAAAGTTAGAACCTTCTAAACCCATTCTTAGTTGAGAAAAATCGCCACAATGTGAGCATACTTCAGAATCCTGGCAGGCGCTCACATTGTAGTGAGCAAACCTAGAAGCTACTGCCGTGCACTTTTCACCGTTTGTAGTAGTTTTGGTTCACGCCGTGAGCGTGCGGCTCACGGCGCCGATGAGCGAGCTCACGGTGATCAGGTCGATGCCCTCCTCCTCGGTCCTCGCGCGCAGGTCCTCGATCAGCCGGTGGTCCGCGCGCAGCACGCTGCCCAGCGCCGCCTCGAGGCACTGCACGTGGCCCTCCTTGCGCAGCATCGCGAGCGCCACGCGCGTGCGCGTGCGCGCGCTCTCCCGCCACCGCTTCTGCTGCGCCTTCTCGGTCAGTGTGAGTTTCAGGGCGGCCGCGATGTCCGCCTGCCGCCGCTTGCACTCGTCGTCGGTCTCCTCGGCGGCGAGGGCGGCCGCGAGCGTCGTGCGGCGCGTGCCGGCCAGCGACGCGTCGCACAGCAGCGCGTCAAACTCGTCGGCCGAGAGCGCCAGCTTCTTGCAGTTGGCGACGGCCTCGCTGCGCACTATTCGGTCGTGCGAGAACTCGAGCAGCGCCTCCGACTCCACCGTGGCGCACGCCAGGCACATGCTCAGCGCGTCGCCGTCCATCACGGGCGTCGAGATGAAGCGGCGCACGCGCTCGCGCACGCCGGTCATGACGGCCTGGGCGGGCGTGGTCATCGGTGCCTCCCAACGCTAACTCCAAACACGCGGCGAGGGCGAGGGGCAGGTTAGCGCCCCCTTGCGGCATGCGGTGCTGCGCCCTGCTGGCGCTGTGCGCGACGCAGCATGCCGTGCCTGCCACGGCTCCGGCGGCGCCGCGCGGCGCGCTGGGTCGCGCGCTCATGCACGCCGGGCTCGTCGACCCCGTCGAGCGCTTCGCCGGCTCCATCTACGGCGTGCACGCGCGCGTGCACCTGAACATGCGCACGCGCGTCGCCACGGTCTCGCTCCGGGGCGCCGTCATCGGAGGAACGGTGCAGGGCACCGGCTGGCTCACGAACCCCGAGGCCGAGGCGGGCGGCGTCGTGCTCGAGGAGCGCTTCGCGGCGCGCCTCCGCCGCCGCTTTGTGCGTGTCGAGAGCGCCGCCCTCGACCGCACGCGCCGCACCGTCACCGTGCGCGCCGCGGTGCCCATACTGGGGGTGGTAGACATTGTGCTGACGCAGCAGGAGGATTGAGTGTGTCATGCACCTTGTTCAAAGACAAAAACCACCCCGTACCCACTTTCCTCTCCGTCCCCAACGCGTTCACACACACGCACACACACATACGCACGCGCCGCCTCGCACACACACACACACACACGGAATCACGCGAATATGCGCATAGCTCGGTGGCACGCCGCCCGCTTCATCGGCGCGGTATCGAAAGTTTCATCTGCGGCGCGTAGAGGAGGCTGTCCGATGGCTCGGTTGGTTTGGCCGCGTAGTTGAAGAAGGGTTCGGACTCGCTGCGGTAGCCCGATTGCATGGCCATGCCGGGCGTGCTGGCGCGGAAGACTTGGGAAGGAGGGGCGTTTTCCACGAGGAAGACGGCGGCGCGCTTGCGCGTCTTGAGCAGGGCCGGGATGGCCTCGGCGGCGCCCATGCCCGTGATGAGCAGCAGGGTGCCCACGAAGATGATGCCGCCGATGAGCAGCGTCCAGAAGCGCGAGACGCACAGGTCGTTCTCAAACTCGTGGGAGGTTCTTGGGAAGTGGACGCAGTCCTTGCTTGCAGCCTTCTCGTTGAAGATCGAGCGCTGCGCCGCGTAGATGGTGAGGGGAAGCGCGAAGACGCACACGAGGGCCACCCACGCAAAGAAGAGGGCGGCCGAGTAGCAGCCGACGCCGTTGATGAGGTGGCGCTGCAGCGCGGTGGCGAAGACGAGGCCGCAGGCCACGGTGAGCGCGAGGGTGGCCACCGTCTGATCATAGACCGCCTCCGCGAGCGCCACCTCGTCAAACAGCCAGCCGGTGCCGTCCGCATCCCATTCCTGTTGCACAACGCCCTCCGCCCACGCCATCCCGAACCGCGCTCCGCTGATGGCCTGGCCCACGAGGATGCCGAGCACGGCCACGCCCATGACGACCACGAACACGCGCTGGTGCATGCGGTACTTGGCGGTGTTGGACACGATCTGCGCCTGGTCGGAGATGGCCGCCTTGACGGCGCGCTCGTCGCCGCCGCCCGAGAGCGACGAGTTCCACTTGCGGCAGGCCTCGGTGGTAGTCAGGGGCAACAGGAGGAGCACAAAGAGCTGCGAGACGATCGCGGCGATGTCGTACCACGTGGCGTCGTAGTCGGACTTCCAGCCGCCCTTGGTGCCCTTCCAGCCGACCTGCGGCACGCCGTGCTCGGGGGCGATGCCCGTGTTGAGGGAGCTCGGGTCGTTCTCCACGGATTTCTCGCACTTTGGCCGCGGAAGGTTGGTGTACCAGAAGCCCCACGGCCCGGCGATGAAGACGACGTAGAAAACACAGGAGGAGAAGACGGCGAAGAAGCCCAGGGCCAGCCGCTTCTTGCGCGAGGAGCGCGTCGTGGCGGCGATCACGAGGCTGTCGCGCGCCTGGTTGAGCGCGGAGACCGAGTACTTCTTGGTGTCGGCGAGCGTGAGCGGCATGACCGCCTCGGCGATGAAGAAGACCACCGCGTCGGCGAGCAAAAAGCACGTCGCCAGGAACATGGGCACGTACGCCCACACGCTCCAGCCAAAGCGCTGCCCCAGGTACATGCGCGTGCGCATGTTGTACGAGGACGTGGAGTTGAAGCCGTCCGCCTGTGGGTAGGGAGAGAAGAAGGGGCCCGGCTCGATGCCGGGCAGCGGGATGCCGTACGTGCCCTCCCACGTCACGGTGCCCACGGACGCGTACTGGAACTGCGCGATGCAGTGCGCGTACAGCTTTTCCTTGACGGCGCTGCCAACCACGCTCCAATCTCCCGGGATGCCGGTGTCCGGCGCCGGGCCTGCGCCGGGTGACCGGGCCTCCGCGTCGCAGTCGACGATCAGGTCCGCGAGCGGCCACGTGTCCTTGATCTCCTCGTCGGAGTTCATGCGCCCCTTGCGGATGTTCTTGATGTACGTCTCGAGGGGCGTGTCCCAGTACCTGCCCGGGATGTGGGTTGTTCCCGTCGCCTTTGCGGTTTCGGCGGACACGGCAACGCCAGAATTGGCGAGGTGGTCGTCGGAGACGTCGGTGGTAAAGCTGAACGGGGTTGCTTTGGCGTCGTCCTTTGTGTAAAAGTCGCAGGAGACGGGAACGTCCATCTTGGACAGTTCGCGCAACACGGCTTGGGCAGTGGTGTAGTTTATGCCTTGCGGGATGTTTGGGATCTGGTTGCCCGTGCCCGGGTCGTGGGTGCCGCCCTCGATGTGCGTGAGCATGGCGCCCACCACTTGCTGGAAGTGGTACAGCTTGTTCTCGTTGGGGTCCGGGTCCACGGTGGCAATGTAGGTCTTAAACAGCGTGTCCGAATCGGGCCGAAAGAACCAGGCCCACATGACGCCGTGCACGGACACGGCCAGCGAGTTGCGCACGCTCTTGCGGTTGCCGCGCTCGCGATCGTCCTCGCACTTTAGGTCCGGGTCGGTGTACTCGAGGGCCGTCACTTGGTCTTCGGACAGCGTCTCGATGCACGTGCCGAGAGTGGTGAAGTCGTCGGTCTTGGACGCCGTGAGGAAGTCGTCGGCGCGGAAGGAGATCAATGCGGTCACCAGGAAGGCGAGGGAGGTGGCCGACAGGACGGCCGCGCCCAGCGCCGCGAAAAGTGTGACCACGCGGTAGTTGACTCGGCCCATGGTGGTGGTGCGACCAAGCGCACCGCTTCCCTACTCAAGCAACTGCGCACCGGTTGCTTATGATTTGGCAACAAACGGGGCGCGCCCTCCCATGGGCTGGATCGGATAACCACACACTGCGCACTCCTCTTGTTAGGGTTAGGGCGCACGTGCCTGCGTTGTTCGCGGCCGGCGTACAGCATGGCCACGTCGGCCGGCAATCGATTAAACAATGCGTTTGACGCGGCCCAAAAGTTTAGGAAGGATCGGGCCGAGGCGGCCAGGCAGCTCAAGAAGCAGTGGGAAGGCTGGCTGTACCGGAACCCACCCAACATGCCGCTGCTGGTGAGCAACGTGATCTACCTTGCGCTGTGCCTCACCGTGCTGACCCTAACCGTTTTGATCATGCACGAGCACGCCGACGACTTTAAACACAACCAGCTTGGCCGGTTTCGCGACTCGACGAAAGCAATCAGCGATCCGACTTTGGTACCCAGTCCGTGCGGCATCCCCACACCGGACGGCATGTACCTGCTGCAGGCGCTCGGCGCGCTCTCCGCGGCCGGGTGGGACGGCGCGTCCCTGGAGCCCAACTACCAGTCGTGGATGCAGAAGATCGACCGCGCGCTCTGCTCCAAGGGCATCCCGGGCGTGCCGCTTGACGTTACACCCGAACAGACGCCCGACTGCACCGTCGACGCAACCTCTGGCCGGCCCGTGATCTACGGCACCGACTACGTCGAGGAGCTGCTGACGATTGGCTACCTCATGGACGACGCAGACATCATGCCCAACGACGGCGACTACAACGACCCCACCAAGATACTCGCAAAGAACACGGCCCTCGAGTACCTGGCGTGCGTCACGGACGACAACAAGGCGGACAAAGATGAGCCGTTTTACACTTCGCAGCAGTTTGAATCGTACGGCGAGCTCAAGGGGCGCGTGGCGCGCGCGTACATCACCGCCATGCCCGCGTTCTCGCGCTTCAAAAAGGAGCGCGCTGCCTGCCAGGACGCGGGGCAGGGCAACGAGGATCCGTTTGACACCAACTGCAAGAACGCGTGCCACATCAAGCTCGAGCTCGACGCGGCGGCCGCCGACCAGCACGCGATGCACGACGATCAGCACTCGTACGAGACCAGCTTTACCAAGCAGCTCTACCGCCTCTTGGCGCTCTCCCTCGCCGGATACTACGACCGCTACCACAATGATGGGCTGTGCTTCCGCAACGGCATCAACGAAGGCTCGAATCCACCCAGAAGAAACACCGCGCTTGAGCTGTGCAAGGAGGCCATGGACGACGTGGCGCCTGGGAGCACGGGCGACGCTCCGTCTGACCAGGCGGACGCGTTTATAAAGTTCTCGGAAAACAACCACAGGGTCAAGATCGCCGGCCAGTGCACCGTCGACGCGAACACGCCGCCGCCCTCGCCCGCGCCGCCGGTCTACCGCATCAATCACGGATCCGCGCCAACGGACCCTAACGGCAAGAGGCTGGTCGCCGCGCAGACGTGCGCGTCGACGCTCGAGTACGGCCTCGTGGAGCAGGGTCGGCTCTTTGGCATCCCCGACGTGATCGAGCCCTTTGTGGTGGACAACCGCGTGCACCGCTCCCTCCACTTTGTCTCGTGGATCATCTACACCCTCCTCTACGTCGACCCATCCAAGAACGGCGGGCTCACGTTTGCGGATCCCAAGGCCAAGCTCGAGCTGTACATTGCCTACCGGCTCGCGAGCAGCTCCATCTGGGCGATCATCGTGGCCAACGTCGCCGGCTTCATGATGGTGCGCGCGCTCGTGCCCACGGGCGTGCAGGCCCTCAAGTTTGCGGGCATCATGTCGGGGACAAAGCGAATGAAGAGCATCAACGGCGTGCCGACCGAGCTAGACGAGTACGAGCCCATACGGCTGATGCGACCGCAGGTGGGCTGGTTCATCTGGCTCACGTTCGGCGTCACGGTGCTGGTGGTGTACTGGATCATGTACCTCGACCCGGCGACGCAGTCGCACTACTACATCAGCACCACCTGCGAGGACTGGGCCGGTCTGGGCGTGCACGTGCCGTCGGGTGCGTATGTGACCACGTGGGGCAAGCGGCGCTTTGACCGGTTCGGCGAGCACCTGATCGGCACGCTGCTCATCATCACCGCGGTTGTGCTGCTCTTCCAGCAGTTCATCGGCAGGAGCATGGTCGACCCGAACATCATAGAGGACGCCAACAAGATCAAGCTCGGCCAGACCTCGCGCAAGAAGTTCGTCTCGGTGGCGATGCTGGTCTTTGCGCTGCTGATCCAGCTCTTCTTCATATTGCAGAGCTCCATATCGGGCCAGAAGTGGTTCGACGGCGCCAAGAGCGACGACGTGGCCAAGAAGCAGGGGGAGGTCTACACCAAGGACGTGCTCATGTCGGTGTGGGCGGCCTTCTGGAACGCGGTGGCCATCGGCTGTTACCGCCAAAAGTGGGCGGTCACGCACCTGCAGCCGATCTACCAGTACGCGTGGATGGCGACATGCGTCCTTCTGGTGTGGATGCCCGTCTTTCAAGCGAGCGCGGCGCTCGACCGCGAAATCGAGGTGGCATTCAAAAACGGCAAGGGCACGGAGGACACGGAGCGGCTGGCCTTCTTCATCTGCATTCTGGGCTTCACGGCCATCTGGACCGGATTGCTCGTCTTCCGCCTGCGCGAGGTCTGGTTGGCCCTTCCCAAGAACTCCTATGGAAAACAGACCGACTCCGAAACCATCGAGGACGCGCAGGAGGCGATGGTGGAGGCGCTCGAGGAGGCGATCGAGGAGGACGCGGAGGGTGACGCGAGCGGTGGATACGACCTCTTTGAGGGCACGGGGTCGAAACGTCGCTTCAAGTTTGACCTGTCCGGCGTGCGAGTGGGGCCGCGCATAGCTCCGGCGCGCCCGCCCGCGCGAAGCCCCTTTGCCGTGTCGGGGCACCCCACCACCGCCTTCTTCGCGCGACCGATGACCTATCGCTCCGAGCGAAAGAGCGTCTACATGCCGCTCATGCCCAAGAGCTAGGGCCAAACCGTGTTCGCGAGTGTGTGTGGGTGGGTCAACCCGTGTCCGTGTGTGAATGTGCCGGAGTCAATTCTTTTCTTAATACGAAACACGCGCTCTGGAGTGTGTCTGTGCATGCGCTCAGGACGATCCAGCGGTGGCCTTGGGCTCCGAGGGCGCCTTGCCCGTCGCCTTCTGGTACTTGGCCACCGCCGCGTCGCCGGCCTTGATCACCTGGTCGCGCAGCAGGCCCGAGAAGGCCACCTTCGTGGCCGCGGCCGCCGTCTTGGGCCCGAGCGTCTCGGTGCCGCTGTACTTGAGGATGGCGGACGCGTTCGTCGTGATGGCGCGCACCGCGTGGTTGATCAGCAGCTCCGCCTCCTCGATGGTCTTGGACGAGAGCGAAAAGTGCACATTCTCCTCGGCGTTCAGCCTCTGGTTGACCTTGGTGATGTACAGCTTGATCTTCGCGGCCTCGTCGAGCGCCACCTTCTTCTGCGGTTTGGAACGGGGCATCTTGGGGACCTTCGTGGCATCCGTCTGCTCGGCGACCTTACCCATGGTGCTTCCGTGTGTGGATCGCGATAACCCCAGAGCTACAAGTGCAAAGTTTTCAATTCTTAATACGACTTTAGCGGCGACACTGATCACTGGTGCACGGCATCGTACCCGAGGTCCATGCCACCAAAGCTGAACCCCGTTTTCAGTATTCGCGCGGGCTGCTGCAGGTCGGGGCGGAACGGGCCCGTCGGCTCCTCGCCGCGCAGCGCGTACTCCTCCTTGGCGTACGGCATGCGGTCGACGCGCTGGTTCTTGCCCCCGATCATGCGCGAGGAGTGCCGCCCGCGCGCCGCGTGTCCGCCGACGGCCACGCAGCAGACGCAGCCCACGAGGAAGAAGAGCGCCGTGCCTCCCGTGGCCGTCGTGAGCGTGAGCATCTCGTACACGTACGCGGGTGGCGAGGGCGGCACCTGCCAGTTGTCTGGTGGAGGCGGCGAGGGTGCCGGGTCGACCTCCAGTTCTCCGCGGCAAATATACGAGCGGTCGCGGCACGGCACCATTCCAAAGGGTGCCAATATTTTGCGCATGGCGTTGCGCGTCGTCAGAGAGAGGCAGGCATACTTGCCTCGATCACTTTCGGTCAGAAAGGTCATCGTTAGGCGCATGAGCGTCTTGGGATGCGTGCCAAACGAACCGAGTGCGCCCATCTCCCTTTCGGTGGTCTGCTCAGTTCTGCAGTCGATGACGTTGTACAGGGCCTGTGCAACGTAGGGGGAGAGCGGTTCGTCCACCAGCCGATCGGGGAACAGCTGCGCGAGATCGAACGAATTGCGCCAGTCAACATACGAGAATTCGCTCGACTCTGTCTGCAGCCGGCGGCCCTGGTCGATGTCCAAGGCCTCTCCACGCTCTTCGAAGTCTCCGACCGTGTTGGAGTCGATGGAGATGTTCCAGATCGACGTGTTGGAGATGTTGAAGAGGTAGGACGCGAACATGATCCGGTAGTCGTTGATGGCGGCCGGGTCGGTGGAAGGCACGCTCCACGTTTCCGTGTACGCGCACACCTCGCCAATCTTAATCGAGCCGGGTGCCATAGGTGGGTAGCTTGGCGGAGGCGGGCTGGGTGGCGGCGACGGCGGTGGCGGCGACGGCGGTGGCGGCGACGGCGGCGGCGGCGACGGCGGCGGAGGTGACGGCGGCGGCGATGGCGGCGGAGGCGAAGGCGGTGGCGAAGGCGGCGGCGGCGAAGGCGGCGGCGGAGACGGAGGCGGAGGCGACGGGGGAGGAGGCGACGGAGGCGGTGGGGACGGGGGCGGCGGCGACGGGGGTGGCGGAGACG
>Ga0209666_1002443_pt1 | contig 13868 bp, 6 predicted proteins | sample SaaInlV_125m_DNA_FD_184679 | JGI IMG/M metagenome (GOLD analysis project Ga0209666, IMG submission 184679) | Marine microbial communities from expanding oxygen minimum zones in the Saanich Inlet - Saanich Inlet SI037_S3LV_10m_DNA (SPAdes)... | ecosystem: Environmental > Aquatic > Marine >...
TTTATCCATTTTTTTATTTCCCCTTATTATAGAATGATCTCTTCCTCTTATAAAAAATATAAATACAAAACTTTCTTTTCTAATTTCAAAACTTTTCTCAAATCTCTGTAAGTTTTTATATAATTATAAAATATAAATTATATTTAATATGATTGGTTTTATAATTTTAAGACATATTGGTAAACAGGAACATAATCTATTTTGGATAGAATGTTATGATAGTATTCGTAAATATTATCCAGAAAATCCAATAGTTATTATTGATGATAATAGTAATTATAATTATATTACACATAAAGAATTATATAATTGTACTATAATTAAAAGTGAATTTCCCAAAAGAGGTGAATTTTTACCTTATTATTATTTTTTAAAATTCAAGTTCTTTGAAACTGCTGTAATAATACACGATAGTGTTTTTATTAATAGTAAAATTGAATTTAATATTAATAAATTTATGTTTTTATGGGATTTTGAACACGATTGGGATCAAATTCCAGGTGAAACTAAATTGATAAAATCATTTAATGACAATGAATTAACTAAATTTTATGAAAATAAATCTTTATGGAAAGGTTGTTTTGGTGGTATGTGCATTATTGAATATGATTATTTAAAATTTGTTAATGATAAATATAATTTAGATTTATTAATACCACATATTACATCTCGATGTAATAGATGTTCTTTTGAACGTGTTATTGCTTGTCTGTTATTAAAAAATTATAAAAATGATAAATTATCTTTATTTGGAAATATTCATAAATATTGTGAATGGGGTATTAATTTTAAAAATAAACATAATAATAAACATTTACCAATTATTAAAATATGGTCTGGAAGATAATAAGCAAATTTAAAAAATCTATATTATAAATAGATAAAATGGATAAAAAAACTAAAGTTATTAAAATTGCTAAAAAATCCAAAACTAAAGTTATTAAACCTAATAAAAAAACTACAACTAAAGTTATTAAACCTAATAAAAAATCCAAAACTAAAGTTATGATAGGTGGTGATATAATAGACAAAAAACGCCTAATAAAAGATAGCAAAAGTAAATTTCTAATATTTCATAGTGAAGAATATACAGAAGTTGCTAATTTATTTAAAGAAAAATTAGAATTGGCACATATAGAAAAATTTGAATCATCATATAAAAAAAAAAAAGAATTGGAAAAAAAACACAAAACTATTAAAGTAGATTTTGAAGATACAAATATTTATAAAACTATAATGAATAACTATGAAGAAGGACCACTAAAAGGACTACTAAAAGGACTACTACATAAAAAAAGAATTGTTATTATGTTTAAAAAAGATAGAGATAATAATGAATATGGTGCTAAAGAATATTTTCGTGCAGTTACAAAATTATTAACTGATATTGGTAAAAAATTAAAAGATAAAAAAATTTTCGTTTTTTTCCCTTTTAAATGCAGAGAGGATCAAGGATACCTTGGAGAATCAAATCAATTCTACACAAAATTTGGTGCGACAGCACTGGAATCAATAACTTCTATGAATTATTATCATAAAAGGCTACATCTGATGAGAGATATGTTTTTAGATATAAATCGTAGAAATAATCTTAAAAATATTTATTTCTTTAATTTGGATAGATTAGAAGTTGTTAAAAATAGAGAAGCCGATAATATTTTTCAAAATACAGGTCATACTAAATGTCAATTAAATGATAAAAGTAAACAACGTTTTAATGGTGTATTTGATCTTATTATAAACAGAGAATTTAGACCAGAATATTCCCCACATGATCCTGATTGTAGTAAAACATTTAAAATTGATATAACAAGTGAAAATAATTATCTTGGAGAACCTATTGAAGTTCAGGAAGCAAACAGGTGGGAAATGGGACTTAAATGTAAAAAAACCCATGGTGATCCTATTGATAGTTTTGGTAATTTTAGAGAAAAAGATAGAGAAACTTCGCAAAGTGATGATTCCAGTAATTTACAACAAAAAAATATATTAGGTACAGAAAATATGACTTATGCACAAGCAGTAAATGGAAATACAGTACCACAAAATCAGCCGCCGGCGGTCACAGTACCGCAAATGGCGTCAGTGCCTAATATGCAACTCAGTAATGAGGGATACCAACCGGGCCAACATCTGCGGATGCAACCCAATGCGGTTGATATGCAGAATAAGATGATAGAAGTGCCGCCCAACCAGTTTGTAGGGAATGTAGGGAATGCACCGAAGCAGCCGCAACTAGTTAATCAACAGGTGTCCCCCCATCTGGTTAATATGATGACTTATGCACAAAAAGTAAAGGGAATTACAGAATCGCCAGATCAGTTTTACACAGGGCATGTGCCCAACAACATCCAAGGAAGAGGAGGAGCAGGTGCCGCTAAAAAGAAACAAGAATACAAGAAATATAAAATAAAAGAAGTATTAGGTAAAAATAAACAAATATTTAAAGAAAAAGATAAAAAATCTAAAAAAGAATATATAAAACATAAAAAGGAATATATTTTAGTTAAAGACTATATTAAACTTATGAAAAAATAATAAGTTTATTCTGAATCACTATCATCACTTTGCCAATCTCTAATTTTTCTTTTACCTAAATCTTTAGATATATATTCTCTATAAAAATATTTATACTGCTCAGGAATTTTATCATAAGAATCATATTTACTGACAACAATTTCACAAGCTTTTTTAATTAAATCTTTCATAATACAAATATATATATATATTTTAATCATTTTTTTACAAAATAGTACATTTCTATAAAAATTTTAAAATTTTGAAAAGTGTTTTAAAAAATTTATAAAAATAAAGAAATGTACTATTTTTAATATTTAAATAGTTTATATTTATAGATATGTCCAAATATATTTTTCTAAAGAAAAAAATTATTTTAGGAAAAACGAAAAAAATATATACAAAAAAAGGGTCAAAAAAAGAATATGTGAAATATAAAAATCTTATGATAAATGTTGCAAAATATAAAAAAATTAAAAATTATAATAGCAAAAAAATGAAAGGGGGTGTCAAAGGCCCTCCTCGCTCTCTCTCTATTTACCGCCGCCATCGCTCTCTTGCGACAATTGGAAAATACCTCCCGCATTTATCAAAAGAAAAATCTTCTGAAGAACAACCTTCTGAAGAACAACCTTCTGAAGAACAACCTTCTGAAAAACAACCTTCTAGAAAATCTCATATAAAATTTGGTATTAAACAAGTACGTATAATACCATCAAATGAAGAAAATAGAGACCATATTGTGCATTATATTACTAATAGTATGAGTAATTTTAATTTAACAACAACCCGCCCTTCACGCCCCCCCTCTTCACGTCCCCCCTCTTCACGTCGCACCCCTTCATATCTTTCCCGTGATCGTCCAGGTCCAGGCCCTCTTTCACTTCGTAATTCACGCCCCCCTTCACGTCCTTATGAACGTCCCCCTTCACGTCGTTCTAAACGCCCCCCTTCAATTCTACGTCGTCGCACTTCTGTACCTCCCACTTTATAAGAATAAATTATAATTTATTTACATATATATTTAATATATATAACAAATATAATATAATACAATTAAAATTAATCATAAATATTAAACTTATTTTTTTATATTTTAATAACTTATTTTTAGTATTTTTTAAATTAAAAGGAATATATAAATCTGAAATAATATGTTCTTTATAGCAATAACTTTCTTTTATTAAATCAGAAACTTCACTAGTATGAACAATTAACCCTTTAATGTTATTTTTATTTTTATTAATAATATAACAATCTAATAATGTTCTAAAAAAACCTGATAAATGTTTTTGAGAAATTATTGAATTATATGCCTTACATTGTACTAATAATATATCATTATTTTTTAGTTTACATATAATATCAATGCCAGTATCTAATAAAACATTATAATTTCTATAATATTTATTAGTTCTATATTTATCTTTAATATTAATTAGATCATTATTAAGTATAATACCAGTTTCTATTAATAAATAATCAGGAACATCTTTCCATAAATAAATTTCTAAAATATCATAATATTCTTTTAATTTTTTTAAAACAAATTTTTCATATTGAAAACCTTTAATACAATTATAATCAAGATATTTAATATGTTGAATATAATCATAATTAATCATAATTAAAACATAATTTATTTATAATAAATGGTTTAATTTTTTAAATAAATTATATTAATAAGAAAAGATATATCTATATATGTTAGACTATATAATAAGATTTATTATTGGAGGAACAATAATAACATTAATTCATTATTTTGGTACAATGAATAATACTAAAATTCTAGCATTACTTCCATTTATACCTATTTATTTTATATTCGCCTATTTTTATGTATGTAAAAAAGGTAAAATAAAAATAAATGCCTATTTATTTAATCTGCTAATATTTTTGACAATTTATGCACTATTTGTAATTAGTGTAATATTTATTTATAACTGTTCTGGTAATATAATATTGGCACCTGTAATGGGATATATTATATGGATAATATTGGTACTATCTGTAAGAAAATATTTAGTTTAACCACAATGATAAGTGCAACCTACAAATGCTATTCTAAAAACATTTCTTTTTTCAAGTAGATAATTAAATTTATTTTCAATATCTATTACACTATCTATATCAATTGTTTCAATATTATTAACATAAGTTTTTAGTTCTGTATTAAGATTAATTTCAGTTTTAATTATTTCATTAAAACTATCTACATATTCCTGTTCACTTATTAATTCGCCATCTTTATTAATATAATTAGTTATGTACTCTTTTTCTAATATTTGTTCACCATTTTCATCAAGTTCATATTCCATCATATAACGACCATTTTTATCTTTTTGTAATTTTCCGTCAACATAAACATATTTCTCAACAGGTATTTTTCTTGGTTTGAAATCACAATTCATTGTTATTTTAGCAACAGTATAATTATGTAATAAATCATCGTCTTGTACCATACCAATACCTTTAATATCTGATGTTGTAATATAGTCGCCATTTGACAAAGGACCATTTATATCAGACACCCATATGGCACCTTCACCAAGTGAATTAATAATAACTTCGTTGTCGTTTTGTTTATCAATATCATTTATATTTAATTGTTGCTTATTTGATATAACTCCGATAACAGATTTTTCTTTTTTGCGTTCTGATAATTTAACATAAGGTAATGATTCAATTATATCAATATTTTTATTTAAATTATTTTTACCATATTTCCAATTTTTGTCGTGATAACTGTTATCAGAACAAACAATATATCCAACATATAACGAAATATTAACTTCTGTTGACATTGTTTTGTGTTGGCCTGTAAAATTAGTTTCTGATGCAATATTCTTAGTTTCCCATACAGAATTTGTGAAGTTATATCTTAAAAATACAGGATATTCATTTTCGTCTTGAGGTTCTGGTATTGTTAATAGAGATAATGGTAATTTTTCTACAATATTCCATTTATTATCATTACTATAATTTAATAATCCAGTATTTACTTTTCTATCAGTCGTTTGAACATTTTTAGTTTTATATCTTATAATAATTACACCATTTGCACCTTCTCTTCCTTCTGATTTTTTATCACCACCACCACCCCCACCACCGCAATTTTGTATAGCAGCTGTAGGATACAATATTGTGGTGAAATTATCAGATACACCGCCTTTACCACCTGAATTAAATCCACCTAAAGATTGTTTTTCTAGATTAATAATATTTTCAAAATAAGCACCACCACCACCACCACCACCATAATAAGATTTTTCATTTTTGATATTAATCTCAATACTATTTCCACCATCACCATATTGAATAATTTGATTTGTAAATATACCATCTTTGCCTTCGGATATAGCACCTGCACCTCCTCCTGCAATTCCAGAATTAATATTTATATTAAAGTCTCTAGACCATTTATTAACATCAGATTTACCTCCAATTTTATTAGAAATATATTTTGTTGCATTTTCAAAAATACCAGTTGCACTGGTCTTATTTAAAGTTTGATCAACTACAACAGGTTCATTAGTATTAGAAATAATAAATTCAGAAATATCGATTTCATATTTATATCTTAAAACAATAATACCACTACCACCTTTACCTCCACCACCTATTAATCTACCCCCTCCTCCACCACTACCCGTATGAGCACCTGCATTACTGCCTCTTAAAAATTGATAATCTTTAATATTAAATTCACTATTTTCATTATAGTTGCCACTATTTTCACCCAAATTATATCCTAATTTACCACCTAATGAACCAGTCAAATAACTTGCTCCAGCACCCCCTCCTCCCAAACCACCATTGCCTGGATTTTTATTAGTTTGTCCTCCTCCTCCTCCTCCTGCCCAATAATAGTTAATACCTAAAATATCGCTTTGTATACCTTTTCCACCGTGTGGACAATTATCGCCATTATTTAATTCTTGATCTGATAAAGCACTATAACCATAACCTCTTTCTCCAGCGCCACCTCCTCCACCTGCGTAGTGATAACTACCAGTAAAACCACCTCCTCCTCTATTGCCATAAATATAAATGTTATTTTTTAACATTTTTTTGCCATCATCAACAAAAACATTTCTATTTTCGTATATTTGATCAATTTGATAAGTATCTAATATTTGACTATAAACTCTAAAATCATTATAATAAGCAACAAAATATCCATTTTCAATATCCTCTCCTCTTCCAATATATTGATAATTAAAAGTAGATGTTGCTGAAAATGCACCAGTAGATTCTGAAACTTTTTCCACACCATCAATCAAAACTTGAACTGTATGGTTGTTAATATCATCTTTGATATTAACAACCATAAAATGCCATTCGCCATCTATAATATTACCGCTATGTGGTTGAAAAATATCATTCACATTATTTACTGTAAGACAAAAATCTGTACTACTATCATTATGTTGACCAATAGCTATACCAACATTATTAGATGTATCGGATGTATTATAGAAATTAATTAATCTTGCTGAATTTTTAGTTTCATCTAACCAAGTTATTCTATACCAGAAACAAATAGAAGCACCTTTAAGTTCATTTGTATTCCATATATTATACAAATTAAAAGTACTTGGAAATTCAATATAACTTTTTAAATTACTATCATTACCTTTGCCATAACTATTTAAAAATAGTGATGATTTAGTTTTAATATGTAATGTTGATATTGTACAATTTGTTGGTATTAAATGATTACCATTACCTTCACTGTCTATAATACTATCATAACCTATATCTGTTGAATCTTCAAATAAATATCTTGAAACTAAATTAGTAGTAACATTATCTTCCAAATCTAATTTCTTTCTTTTATAAACAAATTCTATTGAATCATAATCAGAAGGAATTATTGTTATATATATATTTTGATCAGTATTATTAGTCAAATTATACTCTCCAAGTGTTATCAAAATATTTTGCCAATTATCACCATCTGGATTATATTTATTTGTTAATAAAGTAATTAATTCACTATTATTAATATATAAATCTTCGTCAATTTCTAATCCATATTTATTGCCTACAAATTCCCAAATTATATCAGAATATAGTTTTTTCATAATAGATTTACTTGGTCTGGTTATATTATATCTATTATTGTTTCCAAGTCCACTTCTGCCACCACCACAACCACCATCTGCTGAATAACCATAATCAGGTGGTTTGTTACAATATGAGGAACCACCATATCCTCCACCCTTAGCAATTAGTAGTAAATCTGTAGACATTATATAACTATCGTGTCCACTTAAAGCAGTATATGGTAAATTATAAGTATTGTGTCCATAATTATTATCTTGACCAAATGGCCAGGTTTTAGAATTATAGTAACTTGGTGCACCATAACCACCATTACCTACAACAAATTTATAATCACCACTAAAATTTTCTTTTTTACCAATTATAACATTTCCACCACCACCCCCGCCACCGTAACCAAAACCGCCACCACCTCCGCCAGCAACAATTAAGAAATCACATTCGATTTGTTGGTTAATTTTAATATTAAATTCTTTTGATTTTGTAATATTATATATTTGAACTTCCGATTTATCCTCATAATCTGGATCAATATATTTGAAAATTAAACATTCATCAATAATTAATTTTTTGTCAGTTGCATTATTTAAAACACTAATTTGCTTTATTTCAATATTATCGTTAGATAAATCATTATCAAATGTATCGGGATCAAAATTAAATATTTCATTTCTTCTATTACGAATAAGTGTTTGCAAGTTTGAATTATAATAAAGATTTCTAGGTATAATTGAAGCACCTGATCCAGATTTTCCACTATTTGATATACCACTATACTTATCAATTAATTCTGAATTTAATAAATTATTTTTATGTAAACGTAATAAAACTATACCACTGCCACCTTTTCCTGCCGACACGCCACTATTAGTTTCGTTACCTCCTCCTCCGCCTCCTCCCGTATGTTTCTGACCATCTATACCATTTTTATATGTCTGTCCAGACTTATTATATAAGTAGGTATAACCTCCTCTTCCTCCTCCTCCAAATTTTTGTTGACCAATTGTATATCCATTTCCAAAATTAGCGTGTAAACTACTAGATACATTAGTATAATTACCCCCTCCTCCTCCAGCAAACCAACCATTATCTCCATATTCTTTATCAAAATAATTGGGAAATGTAATTCCCATACCACCTTCGCCACCGCAGGCAGATGTATATTGATCAAATTCTAAATAACTGCCGCCATCTTCTCCTGCTGAACCTGCACCACCACCTCCGCCACCGCCATAATTACCATTATAAGGACCATTTATAGTATCACTTCGTTTGCCAAAACCTCCTTTATTACCATAACTTTCCCAACCATAATATTGTTGTAAATCAACTAGACCACCATTATTCCAAGGTTCTACTTTATTATGTCCTGCTCCTCCTCCACTACCTCCAGATCCTCCATCATTACCATCTCCATCATATGGACTTGGATTTCTAGCAGTACCTCCACCTCCACCATTAATAGTATATATAACACCGCCAACTATAATTTCACTATTTTTTCCTTGTTCAGATCTTGTACCTGAATTACGAAGACCTAAAACATCACCACCCTTACCAACTTTTATAGTTATATCACCACTTAATAATTTATTTTTACCAAATAGAACACCACCTGCACCCCCACCGCCACCTAAACCTTGCCCTCCTCCACCACCACCTGCTACTATTAATATATCTGCAATAATTTGATTATCTAAAGTTAAATTATATTCAGTTTGACCTTCGCCATTTTCATTATTAGGATCATATATAAATTGTAAAGTTATATAATCATCATTTGGTTTTTTATTAATGATATATATATTATTATCATACTGATATTGTTGTGCTTTAATTTCTTCAATATATAAAAATGCATTTTGAGTACTTAATAATAGATTATTTCCATTTATATATATATTAGAATCAACACCTAAATTATTAGCGCTAGTACCACCATCAGCAATAATATTATCATTAGTAAGTTTACTTTTAAAACTACTTTCTAGACCATCTATAGAATTTTGATCTTTAATATTACCACCTTTACCAACATTAAGATTATATATACCCTTTTTGATTAAAAGATCCTTTTGATATACTATTGACCCCCCACCTCCGCCTCCACTTAAATAAGAACCGCCAGAACCACCACCACCAACAACTAAAATATCAATAGTAGCATCTTCATAGAAATCTAAATCATACGATGATTTGATATCATCAAAATTATTATAAATAAATTCCGTGTAATATTCATTTGCAGTATTGTTAATTTTAACTGGTGTTATTAAATTTGTTTTATTATGTGTTATAGGATTTTTTGAATTTCTAACATAAACATCATATGATATATTTTGATCATATTTCCAAGTACTATTATTTTCTACATAAACAACATTAGATTGATCTTGATCATTTGTTCCAATAACAAAGTATAAAACATTATTATCAACAGTATTATAATAAAGTCTATAACTTGTTTTAATACCTTCGTTTGTCATTATTGATTTTTTAGTTTTCCAACTAGCACTTGAATCTTCTAAATTAAAATCATTATAATTTATATGTAACCATTTATCAAAATCATTTTTAACAAATAATACTTCATCAAACTCATAATTAAATTTAGTACTCCAATTATTATAATAATTATTTATTTCGCCATATTCAACATTAAATTGTAAATAATCTTTACCAGTATACCAATGTTGGCTCAAATGAGAAATATGTTTTACGTGATTCCATCCAGTTAAGTTAGTTGTTTTATTAGCATTTGATTCAGAATAACTAATATTATTATTTTTTATTGATCCAAATAATTTCCATTCAACAAATTTCATCTGTGATGCGTTATTTCCAATTGCTTTGCAACAAAATGCATAATTATTATAATAAGTACTATTACTAATATCATCTTCTATGATATTATTATCATATACAGGGTTGGAAGATCTTTCGCAAATTACATACCAATGAGAATTATTATTTGAACCATATATTTCATATAAATAAGGAGAGTTTAATAACAAACTATTATTTGTAATAAATTGTGATTTTGTTAATTTAATTTCATAGGGTAAATTAATTTTAACCCAATCACCTTTATATTCCTCTCTAATATAATTATTACCTGAATAACTACTAATATCACCGTCATATATATAATTATTTTCAGCAAATGAACCAATCTTATCAGTGTTTTCTGTTAATAGATAAATAGGTTTTTCGTCATCATTATAATAAGAACTATATTCTACCTTATATTTTCCATTATCATATTGTGTTATACCATAAAATGTATTATCTACATAAATATTGATCGTTTGTATTTCAATATATAACCTTCTAAATGCATAACTTGTTGTAGTATCACCCCAACTTGGATAACTGCCTAAATTTTCTGTATGTAATGTTGCAGGTTTATGATTTAAGTCACCAATTTGTATCCAATCTTTTCCATTTGTATATTCAGGAGCAATAACAGGTACCCAAATATCTGTATTAGGATATAACGCTTGATTATTATTTTTAGCAAGATAATCAAGTAATTCGGTTTTAGTAGGTATTTTATTTCCATTTGTAATAGCTTGATCGTGTATTTGTTGCCAAGACATAGATGATGAATCATCAACAAATTTAAAATAAATAGAACCATTTCCATAATCTTTAATTGTATTGGGAAAATTAATATTATTAAAAGTTATATCAAATGGATTTTTTTCGATTAAATCACTATTAATATATGGAGTACTAAAATTTTTATAATCAATAGATAAATCCTGTTTGGCGTATGTTTTAATTAGATATTTAATAATTATAATACCACTACCGCCTTTTCCACCATATGTTATTTGTTGTTCACCACCATCTCCTCCACCACCTCCACCACCACCAGTATTATTAATACCATCGCTTCCAACAGAATTTACATCTCCACCATCTCCACCACCGCCAATGCCACCATAACCATATTTTTGAGTTTGAACAGGATTATGCCAATATGCTCCTCCACCACCGCCAGCAAAATATATATTATCATCATCTTCGTTATAATAACCAATGTTATTATCATTTTCTAAACTAAAATGTTGTTTTAAGTTATAACTTATTCCATTTGATGAAACAGAAAAAATTCCACTACCACCATTTGCAGGTTCATTTAAAGAAGTAGGTGTTTCACCATTTTGTGTTGCACCACCACCACCACCACCTGCGCCAGCGGCAGTGCCTCCAGAATTTGTTTTTTGATAAAAAGAATCCCCACCATTCATACCATATTTAGTACCAATAATATTATTAAATATAGGTATATATTTTGTTGCTTTACCTCCATATTTAAATAATTTATCAGCGCCATTATAATATGCATCGGCACCTCCTCCAGAACCACCATCACCACCATTATTATTATTACCACCTCCACCGCCTCCACCTTGAGCAAATATAGATTCATTTGTTTGCATATTTATAAATTCTGATGAATGACCATTTAAACCAATGCCTTTATCTCTACCAGAACTGGTGTTATCTGATAAACAATAACCACCATCGCCTACTTTGATCCTGTATTTATTATTTAAAGATACATCTTTCATAAATACAACAGAACCAGCACCTCCACCACCACCGTGAGATTCAGAACCAGCGCCGCCACCACCAACTAAAAAGATATCAATAAGTTTAGGTTCACTAAATTCAATTTCATATTCAGTTTGTTCAGATAATGTATCATTTTTGAATATTATTATTTTATATAATTTATTATCTTGAACAACCTCTTTTTCAATAACAATATCTTTTAATGTAGGTTTTTTAATATCCTCACTTTCTTTAATATAAACTTCACAAGTAACAGGTGGTTTTCCATTGTTTTCTGTATTTTCATCCTCAAGATAAATATAATGATTTGATGTATAACCCAAATCAGTATGTGTTTTAATTTCACCTGATTTATTCATATATAGTACATTATATCCTATAAGAGGATCTCCAATAGTACCTTCTCTATTGTAAAAACCACTAAATGTTCTACCTTTTAAATATCCAAGTTCTTTATAAGTTGTAATACTAGTATTATTTAAATTTTGTAATAATTGCGAAGATCTAAATATAACATATCTATCTAAATAATTAGAATTGAATTCACTATCTTTAGTTGTAAACAAATAAAATTTAACAGCAACAAAATTAAATTTTTTAGCCCATTCTTTTGTATTATCATCTGGATTTCCAAAACTTATATCATTTATGTATCTGCCTTGAAATGTATTACCTTTAAATCCAGCAGTTGAATCATTTTTAGGTAAATATTTTATTTTTTTCCATCCATACATACCTGTTAAGTCATTTACGTGTTGATTATTTTTAAATTCTTTATTTTCAATATACTCATATCTAACCTTATCTTCAAGTTTTATTATATCACTTATAATACCTGTACTAATTTGTGTAGTATTCCAAGTTTCACCATCATAATTTAAGATTGCACTTTTAACTTCATCTGTAACAGTTTTATTTGTTGTTAATTTAAATCTTAATATAGCAACACTATTATTATAATCAGTTTTAACATTAGTTATTTCATTTTCAATTTTTTCACTATATGTAGTTGCACCATTTGTTGTTAAAATAATATTATTTCCTTTATCAATTATTCTTGTATGATGACTAGTTGTTTTTGATATTTTAATATAATATTCGCCGTTTAGTAAAATATTCTTTTTGTGAATATATTTATCAGCATTTAATAAAAGGGCATCAACATAAGTTAATTTTTCAAATTTAATATAATAAGTTAATTCATTTAATGATTCATTTGTGTCAATATCAAATCTAATGTAAAATTCATTATTGTTAATTAAACCAACAAATGGTTTTTTAAGAATTTCATAATTCATAATAATAATACCATCACCTCCTTTTCCAGATTCTAAATTAATAATTCTATTTTTGTTTTCACTAGCACCTCCGCCACCACCAGCTAAAACTTTAGAATTATTATTTGTTATTGAATACAGATTATAATCATTTTTATCAATAGATTCGCCACCACCTCCAATTGTTATATCAGAACCTTTAATATCGGTAGTAAATATTTCACCCCCCCCTTCACCTGAAAAATTATCTTTATAAGATGTAATACCCTGTTTATTAATAGCTATAATATTTTGATTAACAATATCATTATTATATGTATTAAGTATTGCAAACCCGCCTTGTTTTTTATCACCCCAACCACCTCCTCCACCTGAACCACCATCTAAACCTTGTAAATCTTTCCCCCCCCCCCCCCCCCC
>Ga0209666_1002444_pt1 | contig 13868 bp, 6 predicted proteins | sample SaaInlV_125m_DNA_FD_184679 | JGI IMG/M metagenome (GOLD analysis project Ga0209666, IMG submission 184679) | Marine microbial communities from expanding oxygen minimum zones in the Saanich Inlet - Saanich Inlet SI037_S3LV_10m_DNA (SPAdes)... | ecosystem: Environmental > Aquatic > Marine >...
GCGCCTGTGCGCTTCTCTTCGGCGACGGAGAATCGCGCGCGTCGGCCGATCCGTGTCGTGCGCCGAGCCTCCTCGGAGGACGACGACGACGCCTCGGCGTTCGACGTCTCCGAGGGCACGGTGTGGAAGAGGAAGAAGAAGAAGAGCGACGACGCCGCGACGGGCGACGCCGTGACGGGCACTCGCGGCGGCGCGTCCGAAGGACGCGAGACGTCGCCCGGTCCGTCCGAGTCGAGATCGGCCGATGCGATCGACGTCGACGCGCTGTCCTCCGCGGGCGCCAACGTCGTCGCCGCGGGCTCGGCTTCCGTGGTTGCCCTCGCTCTGGGCAGCGCCGCGGTGGGGGTCACGGAGGCGCTCGAGAGCGTGCCTCTGCTGCAGGGCTTCGAGGAGGCGGTGGGTTTGGCTGTTTCGGCGTATTACGCCAACAAACTCGGCGGCGCCTTCATCACCGCCAGCGGCCGCGAGGCGTTCCGCTTACGGCTCGTGGAGAACTTCACGCGCGTCACGGGAAGCGGCAGCGCGCCGCTCGCCATCGCGGGCGCGTTGGCGCGCACGGACGAAGAGCTGGACGCGCAGATCTCGGGTCTGATCGGCGACTTGCTGAAAAAAACAAGCGCGACGGGCGACACCGAAGACGCGCCGGAAAACGTCAAACGCGCCGTCGCGCGTTTCGTGAAAGAACGCGACGGCGAGACGCGGAATGAGATCGAAGCTCTTAGAGTGGCGAACGAGGCGATGCGTGCGGAGGTGGACGCTATCGAGATGTTACAGACGGACCTGATGGACGCGCGGAGGGAGACCTCGGAGGCGCGCGCGAACGTTCGCGTGATGAACATGGAGGACAAGGAGCGCGCGCGGCTCGAAGCGGAGGCGAGGAAAGCGCGAGCCGAGGGCGCCGCGTTCGCGGACGCGATGCGCGCGGAGATGGCGTCCATGGCCGCGGACGCGGCGACCGCGGCGGTGGAGGCGGAGAAAGCGCTGCTGGAGGAGCGCCGGCTCAGGGAGGAGGCGGAGGAAAAAGCGCGCGCCGGCGCGGAGGTGGCGGCGGCGGCGAGCGCCGCTCCGCCCGAGGCGGACGCCTCCGCCGCCGCCGCCGCGGCTGCGGCGGAGGCAGCCGCCGCTGCTTCTCTGGCCGCCTCGCGTCGCGAGATCGCGGACTTGAAGCGCCAGCTGGCTGAGTCTGCGCAGTGGACCGAAGGGGTCATCGAGGGCATCGAGAGCAACAAGGAGAAGGAGTTGCGCAAGGCTCTGGAGGAGGCGGAGCGTCGTCGCGCGCGCGAAGTCGCCGCCGAGATTCGCGATTCGCGCGACTTGATCCTGGAGGAGCGCCGCAAGGCGAAGGCGGCGGTCGAGGCTGCGCGCGCGGAGGCTGCTTCGTGGGCGGCTGAGGAGATCAAGGCGTACATAGACGAAAAGAAACAAGAAGTGAACGAGGCGAACGAAGCTCTTTTCGCGGAGGCGCTCGCGGCGCGCGTCGCCGACGCGACGGCTTCGTCTCTGGCGGATCTGGCGAAAGCGGAGGAGGAGCTCTCGTCTTTGCGCGCGGAGGTGTCCGCGACCGAGGCGCTGTTGGAGGAGGCGCGCGCGCAGACCGCCGCCGCCAGGGCCGATACGTCGAAGCGCGTCGCGGACGCCGTCGCGAACGCCGAGAAGGCGGCGGAAGAGCGCGCGAAGGCTCTGGTGAAACAAGCGGAGACAAACGCCGAGGCCAAAATGAAGGCTGTGTCGTCGGAACTCGAAGCGCGCGCCGAGGCGCGCCTCGCGGAAGCCGTCGCGTCGACGCTGGCGGAACTGGACGCCGCGCGCGCCGAGGCTGCGCAGCTCCGCGCGCAGCTGGACGCGCTCGCTGCCGAGGCGTCCCTCAGCCTGGACGAGGCCATGCGGAAGGCGGAGGCGGCGCTCGCGGAGGAAACCGCGCGCGCCGACGCCGCGGTCGCCGCGCTCGAAGGCGACGGCGACGGCGACGACGCCGCCGCGGCGGCGAAAGTTTCGGCGCTGGAACGGTCTCTGGAGGAGGCCAAAAGTGCTTCGCGGCGCGCGCTGGAGGACATGGAGCGACTCGCGCAGGAAGCTGAGAGCGCGAGGCGGGACGCCGCGGAAGCGCGCGCGCTCGTCGAGCTGGCGGAATCCAAAGCCGCGGCGCTGGAAGCGCGCGCCGCCGCCGCCGAGACTCGGTCTTCGTCGGAGCCCGAGGCTGTCGCCGCCGCCGAGGCGGCGGCGGCGGAGGCTCGCGCGTTCGCCGACTCCGCCGTGGCCGCCGCGCAGGCTGACTTGGCCGCCGCCGCCGAGCGCCAGAAGGCGGACTCGCGGACGATCCGCGACTTGACGGACGAGTTGCGGTCGGAGAGCATCGAGAGCGCGAAGATCATCGAGGGCTTGCGTTTAGTGAACGCGAAGGAACTGTCTAAACTCGAGGCGGAGAACAAACGCGAATTGGAAAAAGTGCTCGCCGCCGCGGAGGTGGAAAACGCCGCGCGCGTCGCCGAGGCTGTGTCTTCCGGCGTCGCCAACTTAGCTGCGTTCCGCGAGGAGAGCGATTTGACGCTGGCAGCCGCTGTGGCGGCGGCGAAGGCGGAATCGGCGGAAAAACTCGCGGCGGCGACGGCGGAGGCGGAGCGACGCTTTTCGACGAAGTTTGACGAAATGAAACGTTTGAACGAGACGGAGTTTGAAACAAAGCTCGACGCCGAAAAAGCGAAGCGCGCGGAGACGGAGAGACGTCTCGCCGCCGCCGCCGCCGAGCTCGAGCGCCGGCTGAGCGCGGCGGTCGTCGAGACCGAGACGCAGACCCGAGCTTTATCGGAGGCGCGCACAGAGGCGGCGCGTGTCGGCGCGAAGGTGACCGACCTGGAGGCGAAGCTCTTTGAAGCCGAGTCAAAGCTGGAGGCGGCGGATAAACTCGCCGTGGACGCTAAGCGCGACGCCGAGGCTCTCGCGGAGCGCGCTTCGGTCGAAAGCGATGCTTTATCGAAGAAGCTCGGTGTGACCGAGGCTCGGCTGATCGCGGCGGAGACCGCCGCGAAGAAGGCGAGCGAGGCGGCCGAGATGTTCAAGACGCAGCTCGCGTCCGCCGAGGCGAAGATCAGAGACGCCGCGATGACCAGCCGCGGCGAGGACGCCGAGCGAGTCTCGACGCTCGCGAGGACGGTGGCGGCGCTGGAGACGGACCTCGTGGCGGCGGGCGCGGCGACGGCGCGTGCGGAGGCGGAGCTGGAGGCATCCCTGGCGGAGTACACCGCCGCGCTCGCGTCTGTGTCCGCGCGCGAGAAGGCGATGGCGGAAGAGCTCGCGCGAGCGGAGCGGCGCGCCGAGGAGGCGGAGCGCCGCGCGGAGGACGTGGCGGCGCGACTCGCCGCGAGCGCCGAAGAGCTTCCCGACGCGTCGCGCGGAGTTTTGCCGGTTTCGACATCTCGCGTGAGCGGGACGGACGCGCGCGCGTTGGTCGCGCTCTCGAAGATGAACAAATCCGAGCTGGTGGCTGAGCTCAAAGACCGCGGGCTCCCCGCGGACGGCATCGTCGCCGAGCTCAGGCAGAGGCTCCGCGACGCGCGGAGAAACGCGGATGACGAGAAGACCGACGCGTCGTCGTCGTCGTCGTCGTCGCGGAGGAAACCCGCGAAGACTTCTTCGCGAAAACAAACGGTGGGCCCGAACGAGTCGGCTCTTAAACGCCCTCTGTCCTCGTACATGCTCTTCGCGCAGGCCACGCGCGCTGAGGTTCTCGCGGCGAGCCCGGGTTTATCCGTCGGGGAGGTTGGCAAAGCCCTCGGCGCTTTGTGGAAGGCGGCGGACCCGGCGACCAAAAACGAGTGGGAGGAAAAGGCGCGCGCGCTCAAGGCGGCGTACGACGTCGCGCTGGCGGACGCGAGGACCAAGGACGCGATGGCGGACTTTCTCACGACGGATGTTGTTGATCGGAGTTCTTCCGGCAGGTCCGGAACCTCGTACTACAAAGTGATCGACGGCGTGAAGTACGACCGGCGGGTGCTGGACGATTGCGTCGCGTTCGAGAAGGTGAACGGGAGCATCGACCTCGCCGAGGCGCGCCGGATGTACGAGGACGTGAGCGACGGGCCGGTGAAACCCCAGGGGCGCGGGAAGACCAGCTCGGTGACGGACGTGGAGCTCGCCACGCTCGCGTACGCGCTCGCGACGTACGCGTGGGAGGACGACGCGCGCGCGTTCGTCGAGGACAAGGTGCGCGAGGAGGAACGGTGATGCGCGTGATGTGATGACGACGAGAGCGAGATCGTTTCGACACCACACAACTGCGACTTTTCGCGCGCTTCCCAACACATTCCCGCCCAGCCGCCGCTGTGTGCGTCCAAATTGGCGCGACACGAAAAGTCGCGGCGACGCCCCTTCGCGCCGAGAGGCGACGCGCAGAGTCCGACGCGCGGCTTCCGGGCGTGCTTCGGGTTCCGCGCGCGGATTCGACATGGCGCACGGGTCGGGGCGACACGGCGGCGCGGCCGTGAGGCGCCGCAAGGTTCCCGCCTCGACCGTCGCGGCGGCGGCGGAGGAGGCGCCTGCTGACGCCCCGCCCGATGAGTTTCGGCCCCTCGCCATCGCGAAACGGCTGAAGCACCGCTGGGACGCGTTGACCACCTGGCAGGGCTACGCGTTGACCACCGTGGTGATCGCCGGGCCGTACGCCGCGTGGCTGTTGTACATGTGGTTGCGCCTGCAGTCGGGCCTGCTGAGAGGCGCGGTCTCGGCGACCACGCCGCGCGCGGTGCTCATCGTCGGCACGCAGTCTTCCGGGACGACGCAGATGAGCCGCGCGTTGGCAAACGTCGGCCTGGAGGTTGGCCACGAGACCAGCGACTGTTCGTGGAGCTTCGCGCGCGACGGTACCATCTCGTGGATGCACGGCATGCGGTTCATGCCCGGGAACGCCACCGAAGCGAACATCCTGGGTCTCTGCTCGGCTTTCCGCAAAAACATGGGGTTCCACCCCGCGGCGTTCGGCCCGCCGCGACTTCGATGTTCGTACCGCGCGACGTGGGACGCGTGTTGGCGCGCGGAGTGTTCGATTCGCGTGGCGCGCGAGTGGGGTTGCGCCAGGCGAAACGACTGCGAGACTCCGTTCTCGACGTCGCTTTTACAGTTGCGGCACCCCACTCGCACGATGGAGAGCCTCGCGGCGAAGTTTTGCGTAAATGCGGGTGACGCGCCGCACTTGGATTTCGTCGCCGTCGCCGCCGCGCTGTGGCCGGAGAAGCGTCTCGAGGCGTGGCGCGCGGCGAAGTGCTTCGACGCCGTCGGGTGGTACGCCGCGTTGTACGCGCGCGACATGCTGGACGCGCGGGACGCGGGCGAGATCGACGGTGTGTACAGGGTGGAGGAGACCGAGCCGTGCGCGGTGGCGGCGATGGCGGGTTTGGCGGGGAATAAGAAAACGCGCCGAAAATGCGGTTTCGGCGAAAGCGCGTCGTCGCAAACGATCGTACCCGGCGGGGTTGATTATAAAAGCACAGCGAAGGGCGCGAACGAGCGCAACCGGGGACGCGTTCGTGTCGAGATCAACACAGACGTGCGTTCGGTGGAGCTGCGCTTTCTCCTGGGGGAAGTGGCGCGGCGGGGGGGGTACGAAGAGCTCGTATGATTCGCGGCGTCCGACTCTCCGCCGTTTTTAAACGACGAAAACGAAAACGAAAACGAAAACGAACGCTCTCAGTCTCTCAGTCACGCGGCGCCGTCGCGCTCCCTGAAGACGGCGACCACGGATGTGTGACTCTGAAGCGCCGCTCTCGCGCCTCGTTCGGAAGGCGCGATCTCTCCCGCCACGAAGCCCCCGCCCAGCGGGCAATAACCCACCGCCTCGCGAAAATCGCCGGCGTGCATGCGGTTGCCGCTCACGCACGTGTACATCACAGCCCCCGCCGGAGGGTTTCGGTCATCGGCGATGCGTTTCAGCAACGCTTTGACGCGCTCCTTCCCCCACGCCGCGTCGCGCACGTGCAGCTGCACGCACGATCCCTCGCGCAGCGCGTGCGTGCTCCCCACGAAAACACCCCCCGTCTCGTGGTCCGCGCCGACGATGTCGCGGTACACGTACCCGGCACCTCCTTCGCCGTACGCGCGCGACGCGCGCGCCTCCGCCGCCGCCGCCGCCGCGGAGATGACGGGCGTCTGTTTCGTTTTTTCTTTTTCCGTTTCGTTTTTTTTAAGGGTAGCGCCGAAGGCGTCCGAAGGCGTCTTCTTCGTTCCTTCGCGCGCATCGTCAAACGCCGTCGATGTCGAGGTATCGTCTTGGTCCACGACCCTTCCGCGGATCCAGGCGGACCGCCCGCCGCGCGCGTTCGTACGCGTCGGCCTAAACCGAGACCGAGACGCGTCGTTTTTCCCGCCAGACACGTCGCTCCGAGTTCGTTCCGTCGCGCGAAACGCGTCGTCCTCGTCGCGCATCCCGAGCATCACCGGCATGCCCGCGACGCCTTCCGGCAGGTCGGCGAGCAGTTTCGCGAGCGCGTCGCCGGCGGCGCGCCCGTCGAGGTCCAGGACGACTCCGTCGGTGCCCGCGCGCGTCAACGTCATCGGCGGGCCCGCCGGCCGGTTCGCGTGCAGCGAATGCGCCTCCATCGTAAAGTCGCCCACCAGCAAAACGCCCACGGCGCCGTGCGACGCGCACGGACGTCTCGCGGCGGAGTTCTGAGGGAGGTGGGTAGGACCGTTCGGTGGAAAGAAGAAAGGGTCGCCGAACGAAAAAGGGTCATCGTCCTCTTCTGCCGAACTCCTCGGAAAGCTCTTTTCGGAACCCGCCGTTCTTACCGGTACGTCTTCGGCTTTTTCGTCGCGTGACTCTCGGCTCTCGACTCTCGTGATTTCCCTCGACCCGGAAAACAACGCGCCGCCGGGTTTCGCCACCGCGCCGACGACGACGGCGCCGGGCGCCGCGGCGTGCAGCCGTCCGGTGAACGTCTCGACGTCGCGAAAGTCCGCGCACGCCAACATCAACGCCGCCACGCGCGGTTTCCTTCCCGTCGCGCCGGTTTTTCGTCGCGCGCTGTTTTTCGTCTTCTCGCCCCCTTCCGGGTTCATCGTCGCCTCGTCTTCGTCGTCGCGCTCTCTCGCCGATGCATCGTCGTCGCTCGGATATCTATGTTCCGCGTCATCAGAGGCGCTATGAAAGATTCGCCTCCACTGCTCTAAAGTGAGCTGCGAGGGCAGACTGGCGTCGTGGACGTGGAAAGCCACGGCTTCGACGTTTGGCATCACGCCCGCGAAGACGCTCACGCCGAAGCCGTCAACCACCGCGCCGACCCCGCCTATCGCGCCCGTCACCACGCCCCCGAACAGAGCGGGTCCCTTTTGTGCGTTTTGTCGTGCCGGAGTGGTACCGTCCCCGGAGTCGTTCGGTTCGGTGCTTTGTTCGGTCCACTCCGGAGTGAAGCACTCCATGACGTACGCGGGCGCGGCGCTTGGGTCGGCGTACGCCGACGACACCATCACCTGCACGAACGTGGGCACCGCGTCGTGGCCGAGGCTCTTTTTGACCTCCGCCACCGCCTCGACGACCGCCAACGACAGGTCCTCGCGCTTCGAGAGCCCGGAGGCGAAGCGCATCCGGGGCTCCGCGTCCGGGGGACGCTCCGAGACGACATCCGAGAGATTCTCCGAGAGATCCGTCGGCGGCGCCGGGGACGAACGCGTCGCGTGAGACGAGACACCCCTGCCGCGGTGCTCGCGGCGCCACTCGCGCGGTCGAGGCGTGACGAGGAGCCCGTCGCGCCCGGCCCGGCTCGATGACGGCGCGAGCGCGAGCGCCTCGGCGAAGCGCGCGAGGCGGGCCGCGGAGCGCCGCATCGCGCGCGAACGCGGTGTCGCCTGCCCGCGCGCGGCCTCGTCTGAACGGAGCGGACGCGATGGTCGTTTTTCGAGATGCGCGTTCGGAGGGCAGGTTTGACGCAACGAAGTGTGAATCGCCGTGAAAATATCTCTGATACGGAACGCCCATCGGGTCGGCGAGGGGGCTCCCCCGCTGGGGCGCGCTCGATCCGCCGATCACGGCCGTGAGCCATCGAGATGGCTCACGACCGACTGACACCCCGCGACTCTCGTGACATCATCAGAACCTAAACGTCTTGCTCCCGTCCTCCGCGGTGGTGAAGTCCTCACCCAGCAGCGTGTCGTTCTCGGCATCGAGCATGCACGCCTCGATCTCGTCCGAGTCTCCCATCATGACCGCGCTCATGCAGTTGTCCAGCACGCGCGCGGCCGCGATCTCGGCGAGCTTCTTCTTCCAGAACTCGTCGTCCGTCTTCGCGGACGCCGCGGCCGCCACCGACTTGGTCTCCTCGGGGGTCTCCAGCTCCAGAAGGCACGCCTCGAGCCGGTCCTCGTCCCCGTCCGCCATGGCTTCCATGCACTGCTCCAGGACGCGCTCGGCGGTCAGCTCCTTCGTCTTGGCGTCCCAGTCCACGTCCTTCTTGCCTTTCGCGGCGGCGCGCACGAGCGAGGAGCGGCGGACGCGGGGGGCGCCGCGCGCGGCGGCGCCGACGGCGCCGATGGGCGCGGCGACGGCGAACATGGACAACGCGAGCGTGCTCTGTAAAGTGACGCTCCGAGGCGCACAGTCAGCAAATCGCCCCGCAGGAGATCGGGTTCAGCCAGTGACGGGGCCGTGCAAGTTTCGCACTGAGCTTTTAGTCTCGACTCGTACCAGTCTGTCGGACGCGTCGCCAGAGCGCGTGGCTCGGAAAACGTTTTCGTGGCGCTTTCTTTCGTATTACCGCCAGTATGCGCTGCGCGACCGCGACGTCGCCGAGAGTCTCCCGCGCGAAGGCGCTGTATGGCGCTCTGACCCGCCCTCCCTCGTTCCATCGTATGGCCTCCGACGCCGCGCCCGCGCCGACGGCGCTGCCCGCGCAGGCGGAGGGCATGCGCGCGCTGCGCGCGGCGGTCGAGGACAAGTCGAGGCGCACGAAGACCATCGAAGGGCTGCGCGCGCTGCGCGAGGGCCCCGACGCCAAGTCCGTGTTTCTGCTGGACCAGTTCGGCGTGCTTCACGACGGTAAGGTGGCGTACCCGTGCGCGATCGAGACGGTGCGGCGGTTGCACGAGTCCGGCGCGCGCATCTTCATCATCTCCAACAGCTCCCGGCGCGCCTCCGGCACGTTGAAGAAACTCGGGCCGATGGGCTTCGACCCCGACTGGTTCGAGGGCGTCATCACCAGCGGCGAGATCACGCACACGAAGCTCAACTCCAGGAACGACCTGCTGAACTCCAGATCCGCGGACGAGCTCGTGTCCGAGAGCGACGCCGAGAACGACGAGGGATCGATCGATCCGCTGGACGAGGCGTTCGGCGAGCTCGGCGACCGATGCTTGCACTTCACGTGGTCCAAGAGAGGCGCCGTCGCGCTCGACGGCATCGAGGGACTCGTCACCGTCGACGCCGAGACGTTCTTGGAGCAAGCCGCGGAGAAGGAGGCGGAGAAGGAGGCGACGACGAAGGCGGCGGAGACCGACACAGACACGAGAGATGCGAAGAAGGATCCTTCCGAGCCGGAGGACGACGACGAACCAAACGGCGCGGTTGATTTCCTTCTCGCGCACGGCACGGAGTGCGTCAACGGCGCGGGCGAGACAGATAAGGAAAGAGCGTTGACCGCCGAGGACACGCCGATCGAGGAGATGAAGACGTTGTTGATGGCGGCGGCGAAGGAATCGTTACCGCTCGTGGTGGCGAACCCTGATCTCGTCACCGTGGGCGGCACAGACGGTCTGCTGCCCATGCCCGGTACGCTCGCGTCGTGGTACTCGGAGATGCCCGGCGCGGGTCCGATTTACCTGATGGGCAAGCCTTCGTTGGTGGTGTACGAGACGCTCGCCGAGCTCACCAAGGCTGAGAAGAGCTCAACGGTCGCCGTGGGCGACTCGCTGGAGCACGACGTGAACGGCGCGGCGGCGTACGGCATAGACGTCGTGTTCGTGTGCGGTGGTATACACGCCGAAGAACTGGGGTACGACTTGGAAAACCTCGTGGCGCAAAACGTCGGCGACGGGAAAAACGTGCGACACGTCGACGCGCGCGCGATCGAGACGTTGGCGGATGACTCGAACTGCGCGCGGCCGACGCACGCCGTGCCGGTGTTCAGGTGGTGATATATGGACGTTGTTTCGAAGAGGTTTCGATGTTTAGGGTTATTACACACGTAGGTAGTGTCGTTAGTGTTCGGCGACGTTGATTATACCATTCATTCGAACCTCCTTTCTAAAAAAAAAAAAAAATCACTTCATTTTTGCGCGCCGAAGTCGTCGAACTCGGTGTAGTCGTCGTACGGGTTCGGCGACGCGTTGAGCACGGTGGTCACCCCTTGCGCTTTGAAGTTCTTCAGCTTCAAAGGCAGCGGCTGGCTCGTCGCGACGGTCAGCCGCAGGGTGAAGTCGTTCGGCCCCGGCTCGAGTTGCGCGATCGACCCGACGCGCCCGGAGTTGAGCACGTCGTCGTTCGCGGCGTCGCGCACGGAACCGTACACATCCGCGTTGTACACGCGCTCCTTGCTGGGATTGGTGGCGACGCCGACGATCTCCATGCACTTGGCCTTGTACGTGGCCGTGCCCGGGACGCCGCCCGCGCGCGGGTCCGCGCACACCCGCGTCGTCAGCGTCGCGGGGTCGACGGTCACGTTCACCAGCTTCGCCAGCGCCGGGGGGGGGCCGCCGAGCGACAGCGCGACCGCGACCGCGGCCGAGAGAGACGCGACGCGCTCGCGCGCGGGGAGGGAGGCGACCGCGACGGTGGAGGCGCGGGCCGGACGCGCGGCGCGCCCGGATACGAAGCGCGGCGAGCCCAGCGCGGGCGCGATCGCGGGCATCGCGGCGAGGGGCGACATGCTCGCCGTGCTGTGGGCGACGGGTCCGAATCAACCAACCCTTCGCGGTCTCGGAAACGACGCGCCAGCTCGGCGGTTGAGGGCGAGCGGGCGGCGAAGACGCGAGGGAAGCACTGATGCACAGTCAGCACGAGGTGTTTTCTCGCGGTACATGGTACAACATGGTGGTATGAGCATTTAGTCAGGCGAGCGTCGATTCGGAGATAAAAAAAAAGAGCGCGTCGTCGTCGTCGTCCTTCGTCTTTTTTTCAAATACGAACGCATCCGCCCCTCGCGTCGCCATCTCCCCCGCGCGCCCGCCATGCGTGCCGCGCTCGCCCCCCGGGTCGGTGCGCCCGCGTCGACCTCGGCGCCGGCCCCGGCGCAGCCACGCGGCGCCGTGCGCGTCTGCGCCGCGCGAAGCCCGTGGACCGCCGCGCGTCGCGTCGCCTCGTCCGAGACGCGTCTGTCGCTGGCGAGCCCGCGCGGCGTCTCGCCGCGCCCGCACGCCGTCGCGTCCCCCCCCTCTTCGGTCACCGCGAGGCGCGCGAGCGGGCGCGACGTGTCGTCGCGCGCGTCGTCTCTCGCCGGGTGGACGCACGGGTTCGGCGACGCGGACGACGACGGCGACCGTCGGGATGCCGCTTTCGCCGGAGACGCTTCCGACGCGAGCTCGCGCCCGCGCGCGGCGACGAATCTCGCGCCCTTCGAGGTGTTCGTCGCGCGCCTCGGCGTTTTCTTCGCCTCCGCGGCGGCTTCCGCGGCGTCAGCCGTCGGCCGCGCCGACGCCGGCGACGTGGAAGCCGGAGGAGGCGCTGCCTCGACGAGCGTCGCGTTTCGCAGACTGCTCCTCCTGTGCGTCGCGGCGTTTGTGACGGCGCTCCTCGCGCAGCACATCTTCACCTGGCCCGGGTTCGCCGCAGTCGCGCCCGCCGCGGCGTTCGCGACGGGCAACTTGGGCGCCGCCGCGTTCCCAATAGGGGCGCTCACCAAGACCGCCGCGTTTCTTGCCTCCACAGCGAGCCAGACGGTGTCGCTCGCCGGCGCCGCCGTCGCCAGCGCCGCGTCGGGCGCGCTCGGATACGCGGCGGCGGCGGAGAAGGCGTCGGCGGAGATGGCCGTTCTGCGCGCCGAGCTCGGTGAGCTGCGCGTCGCCGTCGCGACCGCCGCCGCGGCGGCGCGCCGAAGCGGCGAAAACGGCGAAGCCGCCGCCGCGGCTGATGTCCCAAAACTCGACGCCGCGCGGGTCGACGGCGTCCTGGCGGCGCTGGGCGCGAAGGTAACGACCGCGACCGCCGAAACCGAAGAGTCTCTCTCTGAGAAGGAGACGGAGACGGAAAACGAGACTGATGCGCTGTTGCGCGTCATCGCGGACGCCGAGGCGTCTGCTCGCCAAGACTCCGACGCCGAAGTTTCTCGCGACGACGCCAAAGCCGCCGAGCTCGCCGAGTTGCGAACGAAACTCGCGCGGCTGCGCGCGGTGTGGGCGCCCGAGCTCGACGACATGGCGCCTTCCGGCTCGGCGGGGGCGGGGGACGCGAAGCGCGACGAGGAGGTCGACTGGAACGCGCGCGCCAGGTCCAACGCGGTGTGGACACCCCCGGGTGCCACGACCTCCCGCCCGCGCGTCGATGCGGACGAGAAGGACGTCACGAAGAGCTCCGTCGTCGCGGACGAAAGCTCGCGTTCTTCCGGGACCGACAAAAGCGCGTACGGGCAAGCAGACTCCGAAACGCGCGCCGCGACGCTTAAAGCGCTGGCGGCTGCGCGCGCCGACTTGGCGGCTCTGCGTTTGGCAAAGCTCAGCGCGGATGAACGCTCCGCGGCGGACGTTCCTCTTCACCCGGGGTCACTCGAGGCGCGTTTAGACCTCGCGGATGCGTCGACGGACTACGCGTCCATCGCCAAGGCGCGCGCGCTGTGGTCCCCGGGCGCCCCCGGGGACGCCCCCGGGGACGCCCCCGGGGACGCCGGCGCCGCGACGAGTGCATCGTTCCGCGTAAAAAAACGCGATTTCGACGCGGATGAGGCGGCGGCGCCATCCGAGCGCCGGGCGGCGGGCGCGTCGGACGAGGCGGCGGAGACGGCGCGGCTGGAGGCGGAGGACCGCGCGTGGCGGCGGCGGCTCCGCATGGACGCGGCGTCGGAGGATCCGTTCGGAGACGCGCGGTAGCGCGGTCGATCGTCCTCCTCCGAGGCGATCGCGCGCGCCACCCCGGTTCGCGCGCTTTTCGCGTCCGTGCAGTAAGGGAGGTGTCGTCGTTTCAACGAGGTTGGATCGCGAGAGCGAAAGAGGAGACTGTTTGTCCATACCGCGGCGAATAACGGAAATGTCGATCTCGAAAGGTCGTTGTAAAAAGGTATCGTAATCCCAACCGTGCCCCTCGTGGTCGTTAAATCCTTCGAAAGGTCGTTATAACCCCCCGATAACCAATCGCGTTCTCGACTGTCAATTTTCCCGCGCGAATTCCCGGTCCGCGTCACTTGCCACACCCCGAAGGTCGCGCGAAGGGGCAATTTGCGGAACTAAAGCTGTTATTTCCAGAGAAAAAAGCGTGCGATGCCGTCATTCTCACGCGCGCGCGCACCTCCCCGCGCCACTTCGAAGAGTCCAACCTCACACCCGCACTCACCATGGGGTGCGATGACACCTCCCTGGCGGCCCTCGCGTCCGCCGGCCTGACTGCCGATTCGAGTACGTTCCCCGCCGCCCGTTTCCGGCCCGATTCTCAATTTGTTAAAATCGGCTCGTCCGAGACCTCCGCCGCCCGGCGGTGGTCTCGGCGCGGCGCCTCCTCTTTCTCGTGACGCCTCGAGCGACGCGCGTCCCGCGATCGACTGATCGATCGCGCGATCGCGCGGCGCGCCGGGACGCCGCGTCGGAGGTCGCATCGCGCGACACGCGCGAGATCCGAACCCCTGCACCGTCGCGCAAGCGGCGGCTTTTTCGCTCTGCGCGACCTTTCGCGTCGTAAAAGGATGCAGTCGATCGGGGCGCTTCCCGGAATTTTTTTTTCTCACCTTGTACTCCCCTCCCCTCTTGCA
>Ga0209666_1002446_pt1 | contig 13864 bp, 10 predicted proteins | sample SaaInlV_125m_DNA_FD_184679 | JGI IMG/M metagenome (GOLD analysis project Ga0209666, IMG submission 184679) | Marine microbial communities from expanding oxygen minimum zones in the Saanich Inlet - Saanich Inlet SI037_S3LV_10m_DNA (SPAdes)... | ecosystem: Environmental > Aquatic > Marine >...
CTTTCGTCGCCGGCGTGGACCAGATCTTGGACGTCGCCGAGACCTTCGCCAACGGCGCGGGCGAGCACATGGGCAAGCCCGAGCGCGATTTGCTCCTCGCGCCGGACATCACGCCCGCGCTTCCCGGGCGCAAGCCCCCGAAGACAGAGTCAAGAGGCTCCGTGGAGCCCCCGGGCTCGAAGTCGCCGTACACGCAGGACGTGTACCGCGGGCACACGCACCCGGTGGTGTTCCTGGATGTCCTCCCGGATAGCGGGTCGTTACTCAGCATCGACGCCGACGGCGTGATGTGTTTGTGGTCGGCGTTTCAGGGAAACGCGGGTCGGAGCGGGTTCGGGTGGTTCTCGCCCCTCGGTACGTGGCGCCTCCCCACAGAGGTCACCGCGCAGGTTCCCTCCGGGTTTCCCGTCGAAGTCAACGCCGGCGCGGGCGGATCCTCCCGAGACAGGTTCACGCCTCCCACGCACGCCGCGTGGCTCGCGTCGTGGTCGGGCAAGCTCTCCGTGGTCGTCGAAGTTCCCAAAGACAAACGTTGGGTCGCCGAGGACGAAAAAGCCGCGCGCGCCGTCGCCGCGCTCACGGCGCCGCGCACGTACGGCGAGCAGCTCGAGCTCGAGCCCGTGCGTCGCAAGCTCGACATTCCCGGAGTGGACCCCGATTTCGAAACCCCGGAACAGAAGTGGGTTAAGGGCCTCGGGGAGGTTGGGGACTTGGACCCCGCTTTGGCGACGGCGCGGATCGAGACGAAAACCGGCATCGTGATTCCCGAAGGCGAAACCCGCGACTACTTCGTCTCGCAATACGACGAAGACGGGCGTTTAGTTCGGCGTTTGCGGCAGCTGCACGTCACGAAAAGAGCGACCGCGCCGGTGGTGGGCGCGATCGTCGCGTCGGAAGGCGGCATTCCCGACCTGGTGGTCATACGCCGCGTCTCGGGGATCTGCGCCGCCGCGCTCAAAGCCGGCGGCGCGGACGCCGCCCTAGCGTCGGCGCCGTACTTCACCGCGCACGCGTACTCGTTAGATTCGATGACCCCGACGGCGCCGCGCATGGACATGCCGAATCCGTTCCTGCCTCCCAAAGGACGAGGGCCGCTGGACGCCAAGCGGTGTCGCGCGAAACCCGGCGCGGCGCTGGACCAAGCCGGCGCCTTAGCGGCGAAGGGGTGGAAAGACCCCGCGCCGTACCCTTTCGCGTTACTCAAAGCGGCGCCGGCGACGGGTTCGGAGCACCTCGTGGTGCCGACGGGCGCGCGGCACGTGGGTGTTTTCAGCATCGCCACGGGTGCGTTGACGCGCGACTTCGCCCTTCCCGGCGTCTCGGAGAAGGAAGGTCATTTAAGCGCTTTAAAGGTGTTCGACAGCCCGCACCCGACGGGCGCGGGGCGCGAGTCGCTCACGCGTTCGCTTCTCGCGGCGGCGACGACGAACGGCGCTAAAATTTTCGTCTTCGCGCTGGACGAGTCGGCGGCGCAGATTCTGGGCGTCGACTTCGCGCGCGCGGAGATCAAGAAGGCACCGGCGCCGACACCGCGCGTCGGTCGACGGCGTCATCGGCGCGTGCGTGTCGTCGGCGACGGAGACGACGAGTGGGATTCTGAATCCGATTCGGAATCCGACACGGACTCGGACTCGGACTCGGACGACGAGGCGAAACACGTGTGCGTTCGTCTGCGCGGCATGACGACGCGTCGCGCGCTTCAGGACTCCGCCGAGGCGCGTGAGCTCGTGCGCGACACGAAAGACGTGTGCGGCGATTTCGGGAAGGTCGTGAGCGCGTTCGCGCCTCGCCCGCACCCCGGGAACGACCCCTCGAAGGACCCGAGAGGCGTGGGCGAGCTGTTTTTGCGGTTTGAAAAAGGCGCGTCCGCCGCGGTTGCGCGGAGAGCGCTGGACGGGCGCGAGTTTGACGGGAACGTCGTCAAGGCGACGTTCGTGTCGGTTTCGGTTTTCGAAAGGACGCGAACAGAAGCCGAGGCTGCTGCGGAGAAGAACGCGCCCGCCAAGTACACGAGCAGCAGCAGGGCGCGCGCCGCGGAGAAGAACAAACGATAAGAGGAGCTCCGTACGTAGTGTTTTTTTTTTGACGACGTCTTCGCGTTTTTCGCGGTACGTACGGCGTTACACGCGGTACCGTACGTAGACTATGAACACGACGCTCCCTGAAAGGTGCCACGTGAGATTCGACTCCCACACGGTACACGTGAAAAAAAAACGAGACTACTCGTCACGCGCGAACACCTCCCGCGCCCACTCGTGGACGACGCGCGGCGCGCCGTACCACGCGTCGTCGTCGTTTTCGTTTTCGTTTTCGTTTTCGTCGTCGGACAAACGAGAATAAAAAGAAAATACTTTCGGTTTCGGTTTGTGCGTGACCCCCTCCAGCACCAGTTCCCCGCCACCTGCTAACATCGCCGAGAGCAGAGGCGTCACGCCGTCGCCGTCCACGCCGTCGCACGAACCGCAGCTCGCCGCGTACGAGACGCCCGCGCCCACCGACGCGAAAAATCGCGCGTTTGTTTCTTTTTCTTTTTGATCATTTTTTTCGAGCCCGAGCGTCCGCGCCAGCCACCTGCGCGGGGTCGACCCGACCACCCCCCGGCCGCACACGGAGACGTACCGCACGCCCGCCTCGAACGCGCCGGGATACCGGAAGTTGGTCAGCGCCAGCGTGCTCTGCGCCGCGCGGGACGCGGTCCACGGCGTATCGTCGTCGGCGTTTTTGTTTTTGAGGTTTTTTTTTTCGTCCTCCAGACGCCCGACGCCCGCGTCGTCGTCGTCGAAGAGTTTCTCGGGCACGCGACCGAACGGGTACCGCTCGAGGCTGTAGTGCGGCGTCCCGAGCGTGAGCAACAGCGTGGTTTTCCTCGCGCCGCCGTACACGCGCCCTTTGTACGGCGCCGAACCGAGCCACGTCCGCGCGAGCCACCCGCCGGCGCTGTGGCCGACGACTCTCAGTTTTTTATCGTCCGGCGAGCACCCCGATCGGCGAAGCGCCTCCGTCGCGGCCGCGTCGACCGCGTCGAGGATTAAACGGAAGTCCCCGCCCGCGAGCGTGGGGTACCAGTCCGCGGTTCGCAGCGGCACGATGGAGACGTCCGCGGAGGCGTCGAAGCGGCGAAGCGCGTCCGCCATGCCCTCGTACTCGGACGCGGAGGAGAGGAAGCCCGGGATGATGAGCACGGGCACGCGACGCGCGTCGCCAGCCACGCGCGCCTCCTCCCGCGGGTTGGTATCGACGGAGGCGCGAACGGCCGGCGGCGCGCGTCCGCCGCATCTCGAGGCTGCTCGCGAGCGGCGGCGTCGAACGCCCGGCGGGGCAGGTCGCCCCTGGAGGCTGGCGGTCGCGCACACCGCCATGTGGCGCATCCCACGTTCTCGAAAACGCCTTCTTGATTGGCACGCGCGATTTCGCTCAACTGTGAGCCAGTTCACTCGCAGGGAACATCGATCGTCCTGAAAAAGGGGTCGCAAAAATAGCGCGCGCGTTTTCGCGCGGCATTGCGCATAACGCTATTAATGTCGTTGGCAGCGCACTTTTCGACGCGCACCCCTCCCGCCACGCACCCCAACCACCCCCCGAGCGATGTTCCTCCTGACCCCCCTAAAGGCTGCCGCGGTCATCGCGTCCAACTGCCTGTTCGCCAAGATGTACGTGACCCTGCGCTGGCGCTTCTACGAGGCGAACAAGCTGCTCGGCCTATGGTGGAAAAAGGCGACGCTCCCCGACACCACTCACATCGTGGAGCTTCAGGATGGCCACCTGAAGCAGAACGCGACGTGGAAGCGCGTGCGCGCCACGCAACTGAACGAGGTCGAGTGGACCGCGATCATGCTCCCGCTCTGCCTGTACTTCGACTCCGCGGGCACGCAGAACGTGACGCTGGCGTGCTCGCTCATGGCGTGGTGCCAGGTGGGGTACACCTTCGTTCGCGCCGGCGTCGGGTACCCGTTCCAAATGCCCTTCGCGGTGACCCGGTTCGTCGGACTTCTGCTCGGGGTGAAGGCGTTCTGGGACGCCGCGTTCTGAACGTCCAAGGAGCGAGAGGCAGAGGACAGGCGCCTCCCACCGGTTGTTAAAAAAATCCCGTCAGTTTCATCTCTCTTTCCGCGGCGTCGAGCTTTTTCTTCATGAGCACCCGCGGCCCGCAGCCTCTCTCAGTTCTGGAAGCGCTGAGACGGCCGAGCGCCGATCACGCAGGGTAACGATGGCGCCCTTCTTCATGAACTGGTTCTACGACATTCTCGCCACCCTCGGGCTGTGGCAGAAGAACGCCAAGATCCTGTTCCTGGTGCGTGCGACCGCCCTGCGCTCCCTCGCGCCGCGCCTCCCGCGCGCGACGCTCCGCGAACACGCCATCTTCCCTCGAGCCGACCAGCCTGATCGGATCTGGCGCGCGCGCGAACGGCGGGCTGACCTTCCCCTCCTCCTCGCACCGCAGGGCCTGGACAACGCGGGCAAGACCACGCTGATGCACATGCTCAAGGACGAGCGTCTGGCGCAGCACCAGCCCACGCAGTACCCCACCTCCGAGGTACGATCACGCCGACCGCGGAGCCTCAAAGCCGCGCCTCCTCCTTCGTCCGAGAGCGGTTTGAGTTTCGCGCACGGGCAAACAGTCAGAGATCGCGACGAACACGCTTTTTCTCGCGCGCGAGCTGGTTTTTTCCTCCACTCGCACTCGTCGATCGAGCGAGCGGAGCCGAGACGTTCAAGTCTCGCGTCCGCTCGGCCCTTCCGCGAGAGACGCGGCGCGTGACTGACCTCGACGATGTTTCTTCTCGTACACCCGCGCGCGCAGGAGCTGTCCATCGGCCAGATCAAGTTCAAGGCTTTCGACCTCGGGGGCCACGAGGTTGCTCGCCGGGTGTGGAAGGATTACTACGCCAAAGTCGACGCCATCGTGTTCTTGGTGGACGCGGTCGACAAAGAGCGGTTTTTGGAGTCGAAGAAGGAGCTGGACTCGCTTTTGTCCGACGACTCGCTCGGCTCGGTGCCGTTCCTGATCCTCGGCAACAAGATCGACATCCCGCACGCGTCTTCGGAGGAGGAGTTGAGGCACTGCCTCGGCCTCACCAACTACACCACCGGCAAGGGCAAGGTGAACCTCGAGGCGACCAACATGCGCCCCATCGAGGTGTTCATGTGCTCGGTCGTGCGCAGGATGGGGTACGGCGAAGGGTTCAGGTGGCTCAGCCAGTACATCAACTAGGCGAACCGGAATACCCGGCCGGGCGCGCGAATGAGTGTCGAAAAGTCGTGAAAAGTCGGTGTTCGGCGAACGCGACTTTTTGACGCGTGCGACGCGCGCGGCGCCGAGGTTGAATGCGACGAATGAATTGAATTCAAAACGACTCCGAAGAAAACACGCCACTCCGAAGCGAAAACGAAACCGCACGCGCTCTCCTAATCAAAGGCTCTGCGTGTATTTCCCCTCGGCTTTGTCGAAGCCGATGGTGGGGAACTGCGCGGCGAACGCCTCCACCTGATCGCGCAGCGCGTCGATCTCGGGGAACTTCCCCGGCGGCGCATCCGCGAGCGCGTCCCTGAAATCCTTCAGCTTCGGGCCGTGCGTCTCCTTCAGCGTCTTGGCGATGTTGATGCCCTTGACGACGAAATCAGCAACCTTCTCGAAATCGCTCTCCACGAACCCGCGCGTGGTCAGCGCGGGCGTGCCCAGCCGCAAACCGCCGGGGACCATCGCGCTCTTGTCCCCCGGGACTGTGTTTTTGTTGCACGCGATGTGCGCGAGTTCCAGCACGCGCTCGACCCTTGAGCCGTCCACGCCGAGCGGTCGGAGATCCGCGAGAACCAGGTGGTTGTCCGTGCCTCCCGAAACGAGCTCGATGCCGTGCTTCTTCAAACGGTCGCTCATCGCCACCATGTTGCGCATCACCTGCCTTTGGTACTCGGCGAACTCGGGGTCGCACGCTTGTTTGAGCGCCACGGCTAACCCCGCGATGGTCTGGTTGTGCGGCCCGCCCTGGAGGCCGGGGAACACCGAGAAGTTGATCTTGTCCTCCAGGTCGTACATCACCGGGTTACCCTTCTTGTCGACACCCTTCTGCCCTTTGCGGTAGAAGATCATCGCGCCGCGAGGGCCGCGGAGCGATTTGTGCGTCGTCGTCGTCACGACGTCGGCGTACTCGAAGGGCGACGCGATCATCTTCGCGGCGACTAAACCGGAAATGTGCGCCATGTCCGCCAGTAAATACGCGTTCGATTGGTCCGCGATCTCCCTCATGCGCTTGTAGTCGTACAAACGCGAGTACGCCGAGGCGCCGGCGATGAGCAACTTGGGGCGGTACGCGCGCGCGAGAGCTTCGCACCCGTCGTAATCGATCAAGCCCGTGGATTCGTCCAGGCGGTACGGCATGGATTCGAAGAAAATGGAAACCGCGGAGATCTTCTTCGTGTCCGTCTGGAACCCGTGTGACAGGTGGCCGCCGTGGGGTAAGTCCAGACCCATGATCCGGTCGTGCGGCTTCAACAACCCGGTGTACACCTGGAAGTTCGCGGGAGACCCGGAGAGCGATTGCACGTTCACGCCCCACTTCTCGGGGTCGAGCCCGAAGGCTTGCAGAGCGCGCTTCTGGCACAGCGTCTCCGCCTGGTCGATGAACTCGTTGCCGCCGTAGTACCGCGCGCCGGGGTAGCCCTCGGAGTACTTGTTGGTCATCACCGAGCCGACGGCTTCCATCACCGAGCGGCTGGTGAAGTTCTCGGAGGGGATGAGCTCGAGGCCCTTCCACTGCCTCGCCTTCTCCTTCTCGATGATCTCGGCGATCTCGGGGTCCATCTCCGCCAGGGACTTGTTGCACGCCTCGGGCCACGTCACGTGCGCCTTCGCGCCCGTGAACTTCTTGTACTCATCCGCGTTGGAGACAGCCTGATTTGAGACGCGAGGAGAGAGAGGTTCGTCCGGAACGCGAGCGACGAAAGGCGAAAAGTCGCGCCGAGAAGTCGTCGCGAGTTTCGAGGCGAGGAGAACCGATGACGGATCGAGCCGGGGGGGAAGGGTCGAGGTCAGCGACGCGCGTTCGAGGCGTTCGAGGGGTGTTCGGCCTGGCGACATGCCCCGTTCGCGCGAGTCGAGACGCGGCCGGGTTCGAAACGCGTCCTCATCGGAAGCGACGTCGTCGTCGTCGCGCGCGCGAGCCCCGTCATCACGGATATCTACGAACGTCGCGAAAGAAACGAACGTTTAAACGGGGCGCGACGCGTTCGAGAGCAGCCGGGGCGTGGCGTGCGTATGCGCGGCGAGACGCACCGCGAAATAGCGCGTGCCCGTGACGCGCGCGGCGCCGCGGAACACGGAGGAGCTTCGGCGGGCGGTGGCGGCGAGCATCGTGTGCGTTCGACCGCGATGGTGAATGAGAGGTGGTGGCGACAACTGTCCACTAACCTTCTTCCGCGATTTCGTTGCTTACGCGGCAAGTCGTGGAAAAATCGACGAGTCGTTAGACCGTCGTTCCGGTCGACGTCCGTCGGACCTCGGCACCCCGCGCTTTCGGGTCGCGTTTCGAGTGATCAGCGCGTTCGCGCATTTTCGCGTCGCGGCTCTTTTTCGTAACAACGAAGACGCAATTCGCTCTCCCGCCAGCACACACACTCCTACGCGAGCATCTCGAGCACCTCTCTTCTTCTGTGCGAGTCCTCGAAGACCGCCAAGAGCAGCGCCCTGATCTCCCCCGGCTCGAACCCGAGCCGGAACCATCGCCCGTCTTCGATCCCGTCGCTGATGTCGCCGAGCGACGCGTCGAACAGCCCTCCCGCGGCTTGGCCTTTCCGCCACAGTTCGCCGCAGTCGCTCGGCGTTTTTTCGAGGATGGCGGCGAACTGTTTTTTGGACGCTTCGCGCCGAGCCTCTAAAGGAGCCGAGGAATACGCTCTGTCGAACGGCAGAATGCCTTCTTCGGCGAAGGCTTCGCGAAGCGTCTCGCGCGCGGCGTCGCACGCATCCAGCGAGACGTCCGTTGAAGCGAAGACGCGGCGTAGGACGTCGTTCGCGTAGCGCCGAAGCAGAGACGCGACGTGCGTTCGGGCGACCGGTTCCGGTAAACACTCGTGTAACGCGAAGATCGCGCTCCCGAGACACCGCCGCGCGCGTCGTACGGCGCGCGTCGCCTCGTCGGCGTCGTCGCGGCGGTCCAGACCGCGCGCGAAACAGTCCCCGAACGCCGCCGTCTCGGCGTCAATCTCGCGCGACGCCTCATACACGAGCGCGTCGAGCGTCTCGTCGCCGAGGCGGAGCAGGGGCGGTATGACCCACATGACGTTCGGATGCCGCGGTTGACCAGGCTCCTTTTCGTTTCGCGAAGCCTCGCCGTCTCCGGACGAAACGTCTCCGGGAGACGAAACGTCTCCGTCCTCTGCCGCGCTCTCACAAAACCCGAACGCGTACGCGGCGGAAATAAATCGCGAACATAGAAAGTACGCGTCGTTGCGGAACGTCGCCGCCGCCGCGTACCCGCCCGCGGCGATCGCCGCCGCCGCGTCCCCTCGGCCGCCCGGGCGTCTCAGCGCGGGCAGAGCGGCGCGCCAGTACTCGAGAATATCGCACGCTGCTTTCTCCGTGGTCAAAGACTCAAGCTCGAGCGCGCGGAGGAAAGCCGGGGAAACGTTTTGTTCGTTTTGAACAGCAGATTCAGATTTTTTTATTTGGCCCTCCGCGGCAGCCCTCCGTCGCAACGACGACGCGCGAAAAAGCGTCGCGGCGACCAAGCCGCTCAGCCGCGCGGCGGAGACGCTCACGACGCAGTCCGGAAAAGGCAGACACGGAGGTTGTCGTGTCGCGTATGTGCGTTCAGTCTGAAGACGCTCGTTCCCTCCGACGTACGCAAAAAAAGCCGCGTCGGCGACGGACTCGGCGGATCCCGCGTCGATGTTATTTTCGTTTGATCCCGCGGCGTTCGATCGCGATCGCGATCCGGTTCCGGCGCGCGCCGTCGCGCGATCGCGCTCGCCTTCTTCCACGACCTTAGACGCTTCTTCCAGCGCGGCAGCGACGACCGCCTCCGCGGCCCTCCGCTCGCGCTCGAACGCGGCGAGCTCCACCGGCCCCGCCGCGGGGGGGGCGGGCGACGCGCCCAGCGACGCGGCGACGGATTCGGCGGCGCAAAGCCTCGCGACGGCGTCGTCGCTGAGTCGGGGCTGAGTCGTCGACGAAGAGCTTCCGAGCGCGGAGCCGTCGTCGTCGAACCACCGGCTCTGCGTCGCCGCCGCGACGGCTTCCCAGGTGGAGCTGAGTAAATCTTTCGCAATAACGGGTCGACCGGCGAGACGCATGTGCTGACCGCAAAAGTCGAGCGCGTTTTGGAGCGCCGTCGCCAGCGCGACGGCGCGTCTCTCCGACGCGTCGGAGGACGACGGTTCCGTCGGAAGCTCGCCGGAAGGTTCATCGATGACCTGTGAAATCTCTTCCACGGCGCGCCAGATAAAAACCACCTCGTTTCTGTTTCGTACTTCCACCGTCGCGCTCACGAGTTTGTCGTCCTCGGCGGCGGCGTCCGCGAGCGGCAGGAACAGCTCCATCGCGAGTTCGTCGTTCAACGTCTGGAGACGCCGCGAGACGAAGTCTTTCGGCAACGCCGCCGACTTCGAAGATGCCTCGTTCACCTCGGTGGCCTTTGTCGAGACCGAACACGAAAAAGCCAGCCACACGGACTCGAGCGCTTCCGGGTCGACGACGAACGAACGGACGCCGTCCGAGTCCGCATAGGCCGCGTTCTCCTCCTCCGAAACGCGCGCCGCGGAACGAAGCGTTCGCGCTACGGCGTCTCGAATCCTCCCAAAAAGATCATCCGCGGCGCTCGTCACAGACGCGGCTTCGCGATCCAGATCGGACACAGACAGCGCGTCCCATGACAAAGAAGAGCCTCGTCCGAGGGATGCATCCTGGTCTTCCGCGAGCGCGCGACGCAGGTCCGCAGCCGCGCCCGCCGCCGCGGCAGCCGCCGCCGCCGCGCCCGCCAAATCACCGCGACGCAGCATTTCGTCGGCGTCCTCGGCGGCGGCCGCCGAGAGCATGGCCTGTTTCCTCCGCGCGGCGAGAGCCGTGTGGACGTCGCGTCGTCCGCGCGCCTCTTTCAAAGCCGCCGCGGCGTCGGACAAGGCGGTGTCTTCCTCGCGCGTCGCGGCGTCTGACGTCGCCGCCCACGCGGGCGGCGCGCCGGATCGAGATCTCGTCTCGGTTTTACCCGCGGTGCCCTTCTCCCGAGCGTCGTCTACGCCGCCGCCCGCGTCGCCCGGCGTCGCTCGCGGTGGCGCGCCTCCTCGGGGGACGATATCGACGAGCGCGGCGACCACGCGCGCGTCCCTGGCGTCCGAGTCCGCGACGCTCACGTAGTGGGACCCCTCGGGATCACCGAGCACGCGCGACGCGGCCACGAGCAGGTCGCGTCTGGTTCGCGCGGCATCAGCCTCCAGCCGCTCCGCCGCGCGCTGCAACGCGTCGACGTTATCCTCCGCGCCCTCGGGGACCATGGAGGAGAGGACATCGCGTCGCGCCTCCGCCACGCGCCGCGCGCGGGACGCCGGCGGCGGCATCGCCGCGGCGCGCGCCGTGTGTCTGCCGAGAGCGATTTGGTCGTCCGTTAAAAAAGCGCTTCGCCTCTTTTCTCTTTTCTCTTTTCGTCAACGCGCCCACCGCTGCATTCTCCCTCGGCGCGCTGTCAGAGTGCGGCGCGCGTCCCGGCGCTATGGCGGGCGCGGGCGGCGCCGACGGCCTCTCCGCGCCCTCGTCCGTCGCGGTCGGCGGCCGGCGGTTGCCGAAAGGCGAGCGCGACCGGTTCGGGATCGCGCGCGAAGGGTGCGCGAAGTGCGCGGCGCACGCCTCGGACCCGCGCGGAGGCGGTGTCGTGATCCTCTTCTACGCGTACGTGCGCGTGTCCGACCCTGACGCGCTCGCGGCGCGACTGCGCGCCGCGTGCGACGCCGCGGGAGTCACCGGGAAGATCCGCGTCGCCGCGGAGGGCATCAACGGCACGGCCGCCGGTCCGACGGGAGGCGTCGACGCCTTGATAGCCGCGCTCGAGAGCGACGCGCACGAACCCGAAATGGCGTCCGCGTGCGGACGCATGGACTGGAAACGCCAACGCGGCTGCGCGCATTTGTTCGACGCCGCGTCCGTGCGCGTCGTGCCGGAGATCGTCCCTTTCGACGACACACGACGTGTTCGCGTCCCGGTGGCCACGCTACCGGCGCCGGTGGAGCGTCTCGAGCCTCTCGCTTTCCACGCCGAGGCGAAACGCGCGGATGGGTCCGACGAAGGGACCGACTCCGACGTCGTGCTCCTGGACGTTCGCAACTGGTACGAGTCGCGCGTCGGGTACTTCGAAAACGCCGTCCGCGCGCCCATCCGGCGCTTCTCGCAGTTGCGGGAGTGGCTCGATAAAGACCCGTTTCGGTTCAAGGGGAAACGCGTCCTCGCGTATTGCACGGGCGGCGTGAGGTGCGAGAAGGCGTGCGCGTATCTAAACTCGCTCGACGCGACGCGGCGGCCGAGATCCGTCGCGCAGTTATCGGGAGGCGTCGCCGCGTACGCGCGAGACGTCGTCGGTTTACCGGAAGAGAAAGCAAACCCCAAAGCGTCGACGACGAGCTTATTTCTGGGTTCCAATTTCGTGTTTGACGCTCGCGGCGCGACGCGCGTTACGAACGACGTGACCGGTTGGTGCGACGGGTGCGGTTCACGCACGGACCGTTTCGACCATTGCGCGAGCGAGGGGTGCCACACGCTGTTGCTCGTGTGTGACCCGTGCGCGGCTGGTTCACGACGACCGGCTTTCGGTGGGAAAGAGACACATGGGACTGTTATGAACGCGTCAAAAGAAACCGAAAATCGAAAGAACGAAGCCCCTTCCAGTGTCTTCTGCTGCGTTTCTTGTGCGGCGCAGAACGCCGAGCGTCGCGAAACGTCGCGTTTCAAACGCCGTCGGCCGTGCGACTGCGACGGGTACGACGCCAGGGAACGACGTTTGTTGCCCGAAAAGCCCACGACATAGGGTTGAGTCGTGTGCGGACGACGATGCGGTGTGGTAGAAACACACAGAGCCGAGCTTGTTAAACATACGTAAAAAAGAGAAGACGAGGGTCTTCGCGACCTCCGCTCCGCTCCGCGTTACGCGTTCGTTCACGTCTTACCGTCAGCCGCTGATCATGGTCCCCGCGCCCTCGTCGGTGAGGATCTCGAGGAGCAGCGAGTGCGGCGCGCGCCCGTCGATGATGTGCGCCGACTTCACCCCCTGCGCGATGGACTTCACGCAGCACTCCACCTTGGGGATCATCCCGCCCGCGATGACGTCCGACGCGACGAGGTCTCTCGTTTCGGCGATGGTCAAAGTGCGGATCAAGGATGACGCGTCGTCCTTGTCCGTGCACACGCCGGGGACGTCCGTCATCAAGATGAGCTTCGCCGCGCCTATCGAAGCCGCCAACTCGCCGGCGGCGGTGTCCGCGTTGACGTTGAGCGCCTGCCCGGTTTCGTCCATCGCGACGGTCGCGACGACGGGAATGCATCCGGACTCCGAGAGCTGTCGCAACACCGACGTGTCGACGCTCGTGACGTCGCCCACGAAACCCCACTCCGGGTCGCGAATCTTTCCGCGAAGCGTGTTTCCGTCCTTGCCGCACACGCCGACCGCGCGCCCGCCCGCGCAGTTGATGAGCGAGACGAGCGACTTGTTCACCTTGCCCACCAGCACCATCTCGACAATCTCCATCGTGTCAGCGTCCGTCACACGCAGACCCTTCTTGAACACCGGTTCGATGCCCACCTTCGTCAGCCACTGGTTGATCTCGGGGCCGCCGCCGTGCACCAAGATGGGCCGTATGCCCACCGTGCTGAGCAACACCAGATCCTGAATCACGCGCTTTTTGAGCCCCTCGTTGGTCATGGCCGCGCCGCCGTACTTCACCACGATGGTCTGACCGGCGAAGCGCTGCAGGTACGGCAGCGCCTCCGCCAGCACGGAGACGCGCTGGAAGTTGTCCAGCTCGCACACATCGCCCATCGCGGTCGTCCCGGTGGTCACCGCGTCCGCGGACGCACACACCGTCGACTTTTTCGAACCGGAAGAGGTGACGGACGCGGCGAGGGAGGGGACCGAGGCGCGCAGGAAAGCGCCCTTGTGCGCGTCGAATTCGGAGGAGGCGGAGACCGCTCTGGGCGCCTGCGTCGATCGGAGGCGGAGGGGACGACGGGGGGGACGTCGGTCAGGCCGAGGCGGGGTTAGGGCTTGGGCGCGTGCGCCCAAGGCGTCGTCGCATCGCATGTGGCGTCGGTGGACGTCGGCGGGGATAAGCGCCGCGCGTCGGAGAGACCGCGAGGCGGGGAAACGCACCTTGCGCGCGGGGCGGCGCTGGGAGACGCGCGGCGCGCGGAGCGCGCGCGCGGAGGCGAAGGAAACGCAGGCGGACATCGTCGCGCGCGCAAGTGACCAGTGGCGCGCAGGCGCCGCGATCGGCACGCCGCGTTTCTGCTTCGGACGCGACGAGAGGCGCACGTGAAATTGGGCTCGACGAAAATTTTGCCGCTCGACGCGCTCGGGAGAGCCGTATGGGCATTCAGTCTGAAGACGCTCAATAATAATGCCTGCACCTAAAAAGTGTCGGGAAGTTGTTGTTGTCAACTTCGCCCGAACGTCTCGCGGTCGGCCAGACCGCGGAGCGCCTCCGGCGAGGGCTCCGGCGACGCGCCGCCCCGCCGCGAAACCGAGCGGCGGGGTGTTTCCTCGAGGGATCCCTCGAAAGCATCATGCCTCCGCGCGACACCGAAACCGCGCGGCGCGACGCCCAGAAGAAACGCGGCACCCTCGGACCCGACGCGAATCTCGGCGAAGCCGCGGTCACGCGCGTGCGCGAG
>Ga0209666_1002447_pt1 | contig 13859 bp, 7 predicted proteins | sample SaaInlV_125m_DNA_FD_184679 | JGI IMG/M metagenome (GOLD analysis project Ga0209666, IMG submission 184679) | Marine microbial communities from expanding oxygen minimum zones in the Saanich Inlet - Saanich Inlet SI037_S3LV_10m_DNA (SPAdes)... | ecosystem: Environmental > Aquatic > Marine >...
TTTGACGACGCCTGTTGTCTACTTCTTCCATGGGTTCACTCTCGCTGTCGTACTTCGCGTTTTTGAAAATCTTCATTACCTCTTCATCAACATCTTCTCATCCGCCATATTCGTATTGCTCGGTAGTGAATTTCGGAATCGTTTGCTTCGGAGAAAATATTGGAATATTTCTTTGTTGTTGTTGTCGTTGTTGTTGTTGATGTTGCTGTTGTTGTTGTTGTTGTTCAGGCGGAGGTGTACGAAGAGGAGGTCGACCCAGACGCTCACCGCACGACGTGCAACCAATATACCCGTCGTCCATTTCTGCCGCGATAACGTCGGATTTGCACTTCGCACAATATTGTTGTGGTTCTTTATCTACATCCAGAGTTGGTAAATACTCGAAACCGTCACTTTTGAACGCCTTTTTTTCGAAACTCGCCCCCGGGTCCATCTCGCGCGTTCGCTTTTTTTGGTTTTTTTGATTTTCCGTTTTTGGTGTGTGCTTTGTTTTTCTTTTTTTTGTTTTTTGTATGCGTTCAATCTTTGCCTTAAACGTCGCCAACATTCCAGTCACCATTTAGGCGTGTAAGATCCGGAAAAAGATTTAGGGGTTGTAATTACAATAGCGAATCGATTTATAATACAAAGGTTAATGACACCCTTGTCAAGTTTTTATGCAAATACGCTTCGTTTAATCAACGAGCCGTAGACTCTCTTCCAACTCGGCGGCGTCGCCCACCGTAACTCGTTCGTCGGCAATAGCAAATCAGCCGTATTGAATGCGTTGTCTATGATTTCTAAAGCACGAGATGCCATTCTATCCGCATCTACGCTGTTATCGCCCTCGGAACACAAAGCGACTAGAAATTGTGTTGTCAGCGTTTGCTTAATGCACTCGTACACGAATGTCCACGGTGGAATGCGTCTATTCTTTAAATCCTCTGGAATTTGTTCAAATTCCAGAGGCCGTATCGGTGCTTTACCATCGACGCTATCACCAATGCTGCTGCTTTCACGTTCACCTTGTGCTTTTGGATAACTTTCGGTGACCACGTTCGGCGTTTGGATCGTTCGCCATATCGTGCCGCCTATTTGGCTATCTTTCTCTCCAACCGTCGATGGTAACGATGCGAGTAAAAGAACCTTCTTAAATCTTTTAATTTTCAACCAACTCGTCACCTCTCGAGCAAATTTACGTTGACACCCTTTTATTACTTCTCCTCTTTGTTGTACGACGACTAAACTCACATCCTCGTTCGCATAAATCTCTAAACTCGATGCAGGCGTCCCTTCGTTATTCTCTGAAAATGGATCTGCGCCGCAAACTGGAAGAACATCAGGGTGATACAAAACGCCGATTGACTTCAGCTTCAGATTGAAAATCAATAAATCAGCCGCGAGTTGTCCGACGTTGCCGTGCGTCACGCAAGGGAAAATAACCGTCGCGTTCTCGAATGAAACTGTCGATGATGATGTTGCGGAAGAGAACTCCATTTAAATATGCACAGTCTGTTTTAGTTTGAATAAGCTCAAGAAACAGAAGAAGTTCGTTTCTTATATCTTATTGTTGAAGGAGGAACAAAAAAGTAGGGGATGCGTCAAAATCGAAGCTCCCTCTCTCGGGAGATACAAAAAACACGCAGCAGGTACTCACTAACAACAACTACATACTATTATCAAACGTATAATAATATAAAACGAGGAAAGAAAGATAAAAGAAAAAGTGAATAACGAGTAATAATGTCGTCGGCTGCGAAGGCGGTTTCGCTCAAGTGTAACGTCTGCGGCCTTCTTTTGAAAAGCGTGGAGGAGTGTCAAACACACGGGGAGATGACCGGTCACGCTGATTTTGCAGAGTCAACGGAAACAATAAAAACGATGAAGTGTCGAGAGTGCGGGAAACGATGCAGAAACCTAGAGGAACAGAAATTGCACGCGAACTTTAACGAAGGTCACAGCGTGTTCGTTCCGTGCGAAGAGAGCGACAACGTGGTACAAACGGCCAAGGAGTTTCGAAAGATGGAGAACGACATGCGCGAAGATGCCGGGTTGCCTCTCAAGAAGAAAAGCTCAAGTAAAGACGACGACGTCATGATCATCGACGATGACGACGACGACGACGACGAAAAAGTTGAGCCAGAAGTTTCGAAAGAGATGGTTGAAAAGTTAAAGGAGCTGGGATTTGCGCACAATCGATGCGTGCGCGTTTTATTCGCGACGCAGTCGGATTCAGTCGAGCAGTGCGTGCAATGGCTCGCCGAACACCAAGACGACCAAGGAATGGACGAACAACTGCTCGTTTCGAAGAAGAAAGCCGCGGCAGCGGTGAAGAAAAAACTTTCGAAAGAAGAAGCGCGCGTGGCTGCGGAGAAACTTCGCTTAGATGTCGCCGAAAAGAAAAAGAAGGAAGAAGCAGAGTTGGAAAAAGTGCGAGAAAAAGAACGCATACGGTCTGGAAAGGAACTCTTAGAGGCGAAAAAGAAAGAAGAAGCGCTGCAGTTCAAACGAAACGCAGAGCTGCGACGAATAGAAAAACAAGAAGAAGAGAAAGCTCGTGAGAAAATTAGAGTGAAACTCGAGGAAGATAAGAAAGAGAGACGAAGGAAACTCGGTTTGCCGGAAGAGTTGACGCCGGAGGAAATCGAGCGAGAGAAGAAACGAAACGAAGAAAAGGCGCGAAAGGTGAAAGAGGAGGTGGAAAGAAAAGAAAAACAAGGCGTGGGAGTCGTGCGCCCCGTGCAACTCGCGGAGAATTTGCGAAAAAACCTCGTCGACGTGAAGAAGAAGCACAACGATACCGATCCCGCAGGCGTGGAAAGGTGCTACAAAACGCTGTTAGCTTATCTAGGTAACATCGCGAAAAATTTTGAATGCGAACCGAGCGACGAGGCGTACGAAAAATACAGAACACTCAAAGTAAACGGCAAAGCTTTTTCGGAAAGAGTGAAAGCGTTCGATGGCGACGTGTTTTTGAAAACGTGCGGCTTTTGCGAGCAGAAGAACGACGCCGGCGAAGACGTTTTACATTTGCCAAAGGAAAAAATATCGCTCGCGGAACTCCAACAGGCTGGAATAGAAATCGATAACGCCTTGAAGAACCCATTCTTTGGAGTTTTGTAAATACTATACGAAAATAGGATTTAGCGCAAATGTTATTACTTACACATACAACTTGGGGATAGATGGTCGTCGCGCGTGTAATAAACTCGCACTTTTGAAAAATCGAAAAACACTTGAAATAAAAATACACGAACACAAAAGACGTCAAAATATCGCTGCTGCTTCTTGCGTCCTGTGAGCGCGCCGCGACGAACCTACTTGAACGTACCAAAGGAGACGCTGAAGACGCGCGATGGATAATAATGAAGCGCCTGTTATTAAAACAACCGAAGAAGTGAGCATTAAGCCGGTATGCGCGACCGTCAAGGAGAGAAGGATTCTCGTTCCTATCGATATCGCTTCTCACCAGCACTCGAAGATATCAACAGAGTTTGTGTTGAAGCATTTGATCAAGCCGAAGGAAAGCAGTATTCATTTCTTGACGATTATACCGAGGAAAGAAGTGAGCGAGTACTCGAGCACTTTGTCACAGAACGCCTCGCGTTGCAAAGCAACTGAACTCTCTATTGAACGATGGTTCAGGGAGATTTGTGAGAAAAATGAAGTCGCGTTTTCGGTGGAAGCAGTGGAGTTGGCAAAGATGTCGAATAAAACAATATCGTCAATCATTTGCGAACGATGCCTTCGTTTCTCGGGGAAAGTATACACTCTCGTCGCGTTGGCTGCGCACAACAGAAGCGGCATTGCAGAATTCTTTCTCGGAAGTGTTTGCAAATATGTCGTCGCAAACGCGTGCATCCCCGTATGTGTTATCAACACAGCTCCACAAATAAAAGAAACGGCTTGAAGTGCATGTGTGTGTGTGTGCGTGGTTGTAATAAGTAAGCGTACTGTAGCTAGTTTACTAGTGAGACAAAGTTTTGAAGCTACTTACTATTGAGTACACAATTCTAATTACTATCATCTTCCTCGATGCGGAATTCCGGCGCTTTATCGCTACCCGATATGAAATACCACGCAAAGCTCGGCAGTCTTAATACGCTTGGTCTCTCCCGCTTCTTCGCGACGACGACTGCAACTTTCTTCGTTACAGATGTTTTCTCGCTTATCTTTTCTGCTCTCTCAGTACCGCTATGGACTTTATCGTTCCTTGCTAATTCCACGTCTTGACCGATGTTACTACTATCTTGCTCGAGAAGAAATCGTCGTCTCAACTTCTCGTTCTCGCGTCTTATCTCTTCATTCTCAGTCCGCAATTTCTCCACAACCTTCACCGCCGCGTCCTTTTGTCTCTCAGCTTCCTCCATTTTCTTGTGCGACTCTCTATCTCGCATCTCCGCGTTCTTCTTCATGAGACTTGCGAGTTCTAATTCCTCTTTTACCGCTCGCGGAGACATCATTATTTGGTGTTGATGTTCGTGGCGGTGTTCTACATTCCCTCGCGTGTCGTTTGTATCTGGCGCAGAATCCTTTTCCTTTCCCTTCTCTTGCTCTCTCTGGTTATGCATATCTTCCAGTTTAGTTTCCAAGAGCGCATGTTTCGTTTTTAATTCAGTATTTTCTTCTCGAAGACGATTTAATTCAACCTTTGTCGCACTCAAATCGGCAAACATCACCAGCACCTTGTCTTCGGCTTTCTCCAACGCTTCCTTCATGACGCGTATTCGTTCTGTTTCTACATTTGTCATTTCCTCGTTTTCGTTCGCCTTTTCTTCACCGCTATTCGCGTTACTCTTTCTACTCTCTTTCACTAGTTGTAACGCATCCGCGAGCTTTTGTTTGGTTGCGTGTAACTCTGTCAAGGCAAACTTCCCATTCGTCGCCTCTCGTCGCTCTCTTTCAATCGCCACTTCTGCTCTTTGCAATCGCTCCGACAAGTCCTCGCACGCTTCAGCAATCAGTTTTGGACGCTCTATATCTATTTCTTTCCGTACTTGTTCATTCAATCGCTCGTTCTCCTCTTCCAGGGAGGCGAGTTCGCTTATGCTGTCTGCGAGTGCCGAGCGCAGGTCTCGATTCGTTTCCAAAAGAAGCGTCGTGGATGTCTGCGTAGTCGTTTGTGTCCTTTGCGAATGTATTGGATCTGCCGCTATTCGACTCTCGATTTTATCAATTTTGGTCCCCACACTCGCTTGCGACGGTGAAGGTGAAGTAACCGCAGTTGTTGTTGATGTTGTCGTATTTTCTTCTGCCTCGTGAATAAAATGCAACTTTTTTTCAGTGACTTCATCTCGTTCTTCTTCTATCTCTGCTTCGGCTGGTATTGAATCGGTTGACTTTGTCTCATTTAGTGTTGATTTCGGGACCACTTTCTTTGCTGGCGTAGGCGTTGGTGAGAGTATAGGAGATGGAAACGGCGAGTTTGTTATTACTTCGACAGACTTTTGAATTTCGTTTTGACGAGTGAAGTGGTCTTCAATAAATTTCGGTGTTTCTGGTGTGTCCGCCAAAGCCGCGTCATTAGAAGTTTGGCGAGCGGCACTTTGCGGAGTGTTATTGTTGTTGTTGTTGTTGTTGTTGTTCTGATTCGAGTTCTTCTTTTTCTTTTTCTTACCACTCCCCATCGCTGTCGCGTTACGTTACGTTGCGAGCAACTTTTTGTTCAGTTTTGTGTGTGTTTGTTCCAAAAACAAAAAAAGTTTGGCTTGATTTTGAATTTTTTGCGACAGCCGGCCAGACAGACACACAAAGTTTTCAAAAATTCAGCGCGCTCTGCAGAGCGCTTTGATAAAGATGGAGACTCAGGGGTCCTTTTTGAACGGCGCGGAGCCTTCTCCCCCTCTTCCTGATGCAACGAAAGAAGCGGAGAAAGAAGAGACGCGAGAAGGAGAAGGAGGAGAAGAAGAGCAGCAACAGCGAGTGGAAGAAGAAGATTTCCCCGGGGAGGAGGAAAAGAAGGAAAGAAGTGAAATGAACAAAGAGGAAGAAGGAGGAGACGAAGAAGCACCGACGACGACGACAACGACAATAGAAACAGACGTGAAGAAGGCGAAGAAAAAGAAGAAAGGGAAGAAAGCAGTCTTCAACCAGGTTTCGCCGTTCGTGCGAAACGTCGTGAACCTTTTGCGGCAAGCCGAATCGACGGAACCGTACTTCACCACGCCGACGTGGAGGAGAACGCCGTTCGAACCGATTCCTTACAAAGCCTTAAAGAAGTACGAACCGGCGCCGGATATGCCAGAACTGGACGCGAAATATATCGAAGAAAAGTTAAATACGTCTTTACCACCCGGGTGGACGGACATTCCGCCGATTCCGAAGGAGTTCCAAGACGTGTTAGACGCGCACCGACAAAATCGTGTTCCACTGTGTCCATCACAAAAGTCATCGGCGAAAGAGGAGACGATTAATGGTACGCACGATTATTGCAACACGAACGGGGCTATCAACGGTACGACCGATGTTGAAAAGCCGCAAACGCTTAGCTTTGAAGAGTTACCGGCGTGGGCGAAGTGGGCGCGACCAGATGTTTCGAATCACGTGCCCTTGAAACTGGGCGAAGATATCGAGATTCGGCATTTATGGGGTATGGACTGTTACACTCGCGCGGCGGTTCTGGCGGCAGTTTCGCAAGCAGAAGGATATCAGGGACCAGAAAATATCAAGAAACGAGAAAAGTTTTTGACGAAAAAGCTCATGCCAAAGGTGCACGCGTTACGTGAAGAAGGTTGGGACATGGAGAAAGCTGCGCAAAATCTCGCGGAAGACTCGGAGAGAGAACGGGATGTGGAAACAAAAGGTGCGGCAGAGTGTTTGATTCGTGCAATTAAAGAGATTGACGAAGCCGAAGTGCACACAAAAGACGGGAAGAGATCTGCGAAAGATCCGCAACAAACGGGCGAACAAGCGCAGCAGCTCACAAGCGCTGCTTCAAAATCAGGTCGAACTACCAGGAGCGGGAACAATGAAGTCATTACCACCACAACTACTGCTGCCGATATTAACAACAGCGGTTTCGAAGAAAGTGTATTGCCGGCTGAAGAGGGACCTACCGATGGAATCGATGCGGAGCGAACTCAAACGAACGGTGCGGCGACGGCAATGGACGTCGACGAGAACGTCGACATTGTTTCCGCTAAAAATAGAGCGGAAGTGAAGAACGAAGAAGAAGAAGGAGAAGGAGAAGAGATCGATCCGCGAACTTTGCGGCGGCATTATCGATTGCATCCAAAAGGCGTAGGTGTGGTTTGCATCCGTAAAGAAGGTTTACAACCGGGTATGTTTGTTAATCATTATCTCGGCGAGATGTATTCTCCCTGGCGATGGTACGAACGTTGCGACGCGATGAAGAAGCGCAATCCCAATCAAGAGCTTCCCTCGTTTTTTAATATCACTTTGGAGAGACCGAAAGATGACGTTCGAGGTAAAGATACGGTATTCGTAGAAGCCATGCATGAATGCGAATTTGCTTCTCGAATGTCACATTCTTGTGCGGGGAATTGTCAAACCACGGTAATTTCGCACGAGGGGAAGCTTTCAATAGGAGTTTATACCAACTCCAAGATCGAATGCGGCGAAGAGTTGTGCTGGGATTATTCGTGTGTGACGGAAAGCGAGAAAGAATTTCGAGCGGCTATTTGTTTGTGTTCGAGTCCTAACTGCCGTGGCTCGTTTCTTTCTTACGCGGGGAGTTCCACGTTTACCGCGGTGATGAACGAGAAGCACAACTTTTTGCATCGAAACGCTATGCTCTGTCGAGCGTGCTCGGAACCGCTGACTGATGAAGATTTAGCTCTCCTCTCTGATTATGGCATTCGAGATTCCGCATTGAATACCCTCTCAGGTGAAAGAGCACCAGATTGGCTCGTAAAGTGGGCATCTTTGATTTTGCGATATGTGCAATTGGAGGAGAAATTACTTCCCGAGGCGCTGTGCAATCTGCCCATGCAAAAGGGAGTGAAGTATAATCTAGAAGGGGCAAAGGCTGAAACCTACGGTGTCGTCGCAACGCGATTACAGAATATTGTCGTAACACTCGACAAGATCAAGTACTTCTTGAGACAACCTGAGCAGTCCGATAAACCTTTCATGCGGGAAGCTACTGAGGCGGATATCATCGAACATTTGTGGACAGGTTCAGAATCGATTCTCGTGCGCGCGATTGGCGCACTCTCGAAAGCGTGCGGTATACTGAAGAATGTACCTCGAAGAAAGGGTTCGCGAGACACTAGGGCTGCCGTCGTGGAAACGAGCACTGCTCCTGCGGAAGTATTACCACCGAAAGTTGAGGAGATGGACGCGAATCTTACGTTAACTACGACGGAGGAGCCGATGAAAGAAGAAAAAATCGAAGAAGAAGAGGCACAGAAAGAAGCGAGCCAGGGAGAAAAAATATCAGATGAAATTGTGACGACGACGGCGGCGGGGACGACAACGACGACAACGACGACGGCAACTCTCACAATCGCGACTGTAACAGAAGAAGGAGAAAGAGCGAATGATTTTGCTCCAACTGTAACAGAAGAGATCACGAAAGAACAAAATTCTGGCCCAGTGGATGACTCAACTGCGGACGACCACGCTATTGCTATGGCGTTGTCGGAAGGATACGATCTCCCTCCTTTGAAAAAAATAAATACGAATCAGGCATCCACACTGGCTGCTGTTCCGTCATCAGTTGGACAAGATGAAGTTCCAAACACCATCTCTGCGAAGAAGATAAAGGAGAAGAAAACGACCCGGACTTTTACGGGTAATCCGACACAGGTTCTCGACGACATCATCGCAAAATCGAAAATGACGCCGTCGACGGCGAGCGAAGCCAAACAATGGCTCGCTGAAGTATCGGATTCCATTCGAAACTTGGGTATCGAACACTGCGCGTGCGCAGATCTTCTACTCATGTACGCGCGTACTCAGCGATGGTTCACGCCTGAAAAGTTTGTCGGCTTCATGTCGCCTCCCGTGCAGCTTCGCGAACACGATCCAGGATGTAAACAAACGGCGAGCAAAATTTCTATTCACGTAAAAAATACACTTACGAAAAAGTATCAGCCGCATTACCCGTGGGGTCAAATGTGCTCGTGGTTTAAACAAACAATTTACGACCCGACTGCTTCTCTTTCCGCCGACAGACGAGGTACTCTGTCGTTGCCAGATGTAGAATCTGCGTACAACAACGGCGGCGCCTACGTGAAAACGGATCGAAAACAATTGTTCCGAATTTTGCGAGAAAACGCGTCGAGAAATTGGCCGACAACAATGCAGTGGAGTTTTAAAAACTACGCTAAAATGTATGGCTCACCGTGGTTTGACGACGCTTTGCGAGAAACGCAAGCGGATTTTGCTGCTTTGAAAGAAGGACAGGAGCAGGACATGGGGATGCGCGAGACCAAAGAACAGACGTTTGGATTTTTAGACGAGGTCGAAGGATTGATGTCAACTGGTACGACATCCTCTGTTGGTTTCGCGAGAACATTTAGGAAGAAGAAGCGCGGTAAAACTAGTGCAGGAATAGGGAAGCATAAGAAGGAAACGGCGTCGGTGGCGAAGCCGGGGGCGCAACCGAAACAGCCTGGTCAGAACAACAACAAGAAGAAGAGATCTTTAAACCATTTGTACGCGAAAGGCCCAGATGGGAAAGCGTTTAAATGTGGCACTTGCAGGACTTGCTTGAACCCTAAGCTGAAGAAACGGTGCATAAACACGCCGCTTTTGGAAGATGTGGATGTCGGCGATGTCAAAGTGGAAGATTTAGTACCAGGAGCCGTGGTGTATGGGACGACAATTGACTCTTTGATGACGATGCTGTGTTCAAAATGCCAAAGCGGCGATGACGAAGAGAAAATGCTCATCTGTGATGGTTGCGACGGGAGTTTGCACACGTATTGCGTCGGATTAGATGAAATTCCCTCGTGTGAGCATTGGTTTTGCGATGCTTGCGCCGGAGGCCCGAAAGAAAAGGCGTTCTATGAACGCAAGCGCACCGCGATATTACAGACGAAAGGACTTTTACCTATTCCAAAGAAGGTGGCTGCGGTAACGACAACGACGATAGCACCACCAACAACTGCAGAACCAGCAGCAGCGACACCACTACCACCACCGACAACAACATTGGTAACGCCAATTCTTCCTCTTTGTACCGCCACTTCTGCCGATGCTAGTGTTGGTTTCACTACCGCCTCCGAAGAACCTAAACGCGAGAATGTCGAATAATAGTACTTATTAGGATTGATTTACAAAATATAATAGGAAAAGCATAAGCGCGCATCACAAAAGCACTCACGTCATCGACGCAACGCTTTAACTAACTCTGGGAACCCGGGCATGTCGCACGTTACTATTCCTTTCCGAATCGCGAAATCAATAATGACGAGAACACAGTTCGGTTTGAATCGCCCTGGTTCAAACGCGATGATTTCGCACACTCGCTCAAGCGGAAGTAATTCAAACGACTCGACCTCACCATCAACGGGCTTCGGAACGAATGATTCGCCTAGTTCCAAATCGTAACAGAATAATACGTCCCTTTTCACGCACTCTTTGTAAAACATGCGATACGAGACGCACGAAACCGATTTGACATTTTCCTCCGAGTATTTTTCGGGAACCCCAGCTTCTTCAGCGAGCTCTTTTACCGCGCATATTGTCGGAGCCATCCCGGCGGGTAACCCACCCGCACTCAAATGATCAAGCATGCCAGGGAACGTCTGTTTATCTTTTGACCTCGTCCCGACCCAAAGCAATACTTTTGATTCACTATTACCACTACTATTACTATTGACGTACCCATTTACATGTACGCCGAACGCTTTTATACCTAATAACGATGCCGAGGCACGCTCGACGTTCATGCACACATCACCTTCATCCGAAACGACTGGGAACATTTCACTCCTCCAGCCAGGAATCAAAGAAAGTTCTCTCATCTTTTCAAATACTTCAGCAACTACGCGTGTCTTTTCCTCAGAGCTTGCGTATCTATTCTCACTATCGAAGCAAACAACGCCCTTCTCACTTTTGCTAAATAAAGCGTATCCGTCCGCTGCTTCCAATTTGCCGTGTTTTACAAGCGCCTCTGCAAAGTCGGGTCGCACGTGACCGACGTGCGAACCGCTCACTAGTAAATCAATAAACTTGTTCGAAGATAAATCCTCTTCCGTCACATCGTTGCATGATTCCACAGCCTCTCTCAATCCACGCATTAGAGCTGCTGCGCTTTCATCATTCTTCCATGACGGGGATGGAAGACTTTCCGCTGACGGAGAAAATGCCATCGTCCTATCTCTCCTCACTCGATTTCTTTCTTTCCCAGCGAAAGATAACCGTGATACTCTATTCGCAAATAATGTGCGCGGTAGAGATGCGAGTCTGCTCATAAATACAATAGACAGAGATACGCGTTTTTGAGAAGCTGAATTTTTGGAGCATGAGCAGGAGGCGAGGCAACATTTTAATAAGAAGACAAAAACGACGTGACCTGCACCCACAAAAATTCAACGCATTCAACAGCGAACAGCGAGAAAAGGTAGTGGAGAGCAAAACTCCGGGTTGTTATCATTATCGAAGGGAAAAAGAAGAAGAAGAAGAAGTGAGTGTGAAACAGAGCCATAACGCGCCAGATACAACATCATGTTTGCGATTACTCCCACGTGAGAGAGAGAAGGAAAGAAAGAGAAGAAAAGAAAGAGAATCGTCACCGAGAGAATCGACTGAACAACAAAAATGATGCGCCAACAATTTCTGACGCGTCGATGGGGCGCACTTCTTCTCTTCCTCCTCTCATTTTTGATTTTCAACGATGAGGAATCAGTCTTTGTTCAATACGTGCTCGCAAAAGAGGCAAGTGAACCCGGGGTCTCTTCTGCTGACAACGCCGCGAGGAAAGCTGGAGAAATTGGCACCACAGAAGTAGGAGCGCCTCCCGTGTTGGCAACTATTCTTAAAGACGCCACCGCGGAGGAATCAAACAAACAAAAGGAAAAGGAATACGCCGAGCGACGGTCGAAGGTGTACTCGCGCGTAGAATTTGCCTCGTTCGTACTGCAAAAGTCACCGTTAGAAGATGAATTCTGCGTTTACGACGTCCAGAAGGAAGGCGACGAAGGCGACGACGAAGACGAAAAGATTGGTCCCGTGCCGCTGTTGAAAAAGAGGGAGAAGACAGAGCGCGAAGTCTTGCCCTCATTGAAGGCGTACAAAACATCCGTGCAAGAACAACTTCAGCAAAAACGAGCGTTGGAGAAGAAGGCTAAAAAAGCAACGAAAAGTGGCGAGAATATTAGCAGCGGCGGCGAACAACAACCGGTGGTGGTGGTCGCGAGCAACGGCGAGAAAGACCTGAACTCGTCTACACCTGGAGAGGAAGCAGATGAATCCACCAAATCCGGAATTTCCGTTTCGGATGATGCCACTCTCGCGGAGGAACAGTCTGCGTCATCAGCGTCGTCGTCGTCGTCGTCGTCGTCATTATCATCTACCACTGCATCGTCGGAGAAAAAAGCTTCTGATGGAGATGAAAAGGGTGCGAACGAGAAAACGGACATCGAGAAGACTGAAAAAGCACAAGTCGCGAACAAGGAGACGGCGTCGAGTGCAAAGACTTCCGAAAATAAAGGAGACAGAGAAACGGAGACAAATAGAAACGAAGAGCACGCAGGGAATGACGGCATCGAAAAAGCGGCCGATGAGACTGAGCATACAAAGAGCGCGGCGGAAAAATCCGAGGAATCTGAAACATCCGCATTAGATGTGAACGCGGCGGCTTCGTCGTCTGAGAGCAGCACAAAAGTAGAAGCGGAGATTGATAAGAGCAGTGCTGACGAGCATAATAACGTTGCAGATTCGAAGGAGAACAACCATCTTGACAGCGAAGACAGCAAAGCAAGCGATGCAAATGATGAAGACGACGATGATGATGATGATGATGACATGGCCAATAAAATTATACATCCTCAATCCGTCACCAAAGAAGACCGAGAAAAGTATAATTTAGCCTCGGTCCGAAATGGAGCAAAAGTTATCTCGAGTAACGAGGAGTCGAAGCACGCTTCTGCGATGCTTTCAGAAGATATGGACTCGTATTACATATCTCCGTGCAACGCAGAAAGCAAATGGGTAACTGTCGAACTCTCCGAAGAAGCAACTTTGACACAAGTTATCGTCGCCGACTACGAATTTCACTCTTCCGGCATGCACGACTTTGAAATTTGGGGTACGGACGGTCATCACAGCGATAAGGACGGTTGGAAAAAGCTCGCTACTTGTGAAGCCTCGCGGTCGAGAGAGCCGCAAAAGTTTTCCATTCCCGCGAACGAATGGGTGCGATACGTACAGCTTCGCTTCTTGACGCATTTTGGATCTCATCACTTTTGTACGGTTTCTCTTTTTCGCGTTCACGGTAAAGATGCCAAAGAGACGCTTCGGGAAGAAATGGAGAGGTTACAAGAAGAGGTTGAGGAAGTAGAGCAATTGTTTCGCGAAACGGACGAGACTGAGGAAGCAGAAGCATCGGCATCTTTCGAGGAAGGAGAGAATAGCAACAACGATGCGTTGGACGGTTCTGCCTTGTCTGATGTTGACGACGCCGATGTTGTGGGAATTACTCGCGACGAGAACCTCGACGGCGACGGGAATAACGAGAATGCAACTGATAATGGTGGGAATAAGCCTTCGAGTACTACCGATGTGTCAGCTCGGGAAAGCGAAGAAGATTTGAAAACAAAGAAGAATTCGAAAGGTAGTAGTGATGGTAGTGGTAGTACAAGTAAAACTGATTCACCCGGCGGCGAGTCGGTCGCTGCTGCCACCAACAATGTGAAAAAAAATGAAGTGAACGAGGAGGAAGTGAACACGGCGATGAAAGATACATTGCC